>Ga0068856_100007401_pt1 | contig 10714 bp, 9 predicted proteins | sample KBSCornC62_FD_66595 | JGI IMG/M metagenome (GOLD analysis project Ga0068856, IMG submission 66595) | Corn rhizosphere microbial communities from Kellogg Biological Station, Michigan, USA - KBS Corn C6-2 | ecosystem: Host-associated > Plants > Roots > Rhizosphere > Soil ... | reverse complement strand
CGGCGTCGCCAGCGTGAACCCAGCAAGGGAAAGCTGAGCGACCCGACGAACCCGACGCCCGTCAGACATTGAGAAAACGTCAAGCGCGGTGCTCTTGCTACACGCGCACGCCGGCACCAGCGACACAAACGTGCTCGCCATCGATCGACCCGGGCCCGGTCGCGCCGCAGCAGCCGAGCCCAGACCGGCCGCGACCGTCGCTGCGATCACACAGAGGCAAACGACGGCAGCGATCAGACGATGTCTCTTCAAGCGACTGAGCTCTCCCGTGCCGATAGCAGCCGATGGCTATGCATCCCTACGAAGACGGCCATCATTCGTCACAGTATTTGCGGATGAAGTTCAAGGGAGCGATAGTCCACGACGGAACGGACAGACCGCGCGACCCATGCGATCACACTGCCGGAACCGCTTTCGTCCGAGCCGACGTACCTTGAACCACACGCTGACGTGCGCACTTTTCGCGCGGATGGCGCATGCGTCGCTGCAGAGTGCCACGCGGTCCAGTTCTCGGTCCGTCAGCCGTACCACATGCACGTGACGTTGAACGTCGTCCGTGCACCTGCCTTGATGTCGACAGCCTTTGTGCAGTACGGACCGACTCGCAATGTGTACCTGCCTGCGCGCGCTTTGAGTCGATAGTTGGTCGTGAGCCTGTATCGGGTCCCGTGCCCGACGCTCTCGGTCGTTTCGACAACGTGGCCGTCGCGAACCAGCTCGAACCGAACGCCAAGAGAGCGGTCTGCGAGTTCCTTTGATGGCACGTTGCCGAACAGAAGAGCACTGCCGCCAACGGAGCCGGTCGCGGCCGGAGTAGACGACCCACATGCCGCCGTTGATGTTGCGACGAACAACGCGGCCAGACCAAGCGCAGCCGGCTGCCGTCCCTGAAGAAGCCATCTCATCATGCAACGGCACCCTATACGTATTGTCAGCTCGTCGACGATGGCCGCGGGCCGCGTCTGACGTGGCTCCTGCATTGATCTCACGCCGCGCATCTCGAGGGCCGAACCCCAGGACCGTCATTTGCACGGGGAGAGCGACCGCTATCCGCAGCCTCCGCACCAGCCGGAGTTGCCATCGCCGGCGACTCGGCTGGGTATTGAGCGAATGACTTTGCCGGTGCCTGACAGCCAGGCGATCGTCGGGTTGCGCTGGTAACCGGGCGACTCATCGATCGAAGTGACGAAGACGTCGTTGACGACGGTTGCGCGAACGGTGAGCGCGCGAGTGCCGTCGTAGGCAGGGACGTGAACTCTTACTGCAACAACGCCGTCGGGGACGATGCCGGCGATCGTCCGCATGGTGCTGATTAGGCCCCACTGCCGGAGGTCTCTGGCCGTCGCCCCGCATGTGCCGCCGCTCATGTGGTGTCTGTCGGCGAACAGCAGGCAGACACCGTCGCCGGTCTCGCGAGCATTCATCAGGCGCTCCTGTGCAATCTGGCGCGCGGCCAAGCCAAGTGTGGCAGCGCGAACCGCACTCGGGATCCGCTTTGCTTCGATGCGCAGCGCGGTCATCGTCGCGTTGATGCACGCTGCGCTCAGTGCTGGGAACTGATTGGGTGACGACGATGGGACTATGTAGTAAGAGACACCGTCGACGGTTCGCGCCATCCTGATGTATTTGACGAACCTGCCGTTCGGACCGTTTCCGCGCAGCGATCGTGGCAGCGTGTCGGCCGCCGTCAGCGGTTTGCGGAGAACAGCCAGTGTCGAGAGCAGGCTCCGGCTTGGGACACCGTTATCCGTCTCTGCGACGCTGCGGTTCGAGGACTTGCAGATGCCGGACTGTCGGGTGCTGACCGCGGCCAGCTGCAGGTAGTAGAGCGCACGAGCTCGCAGGGACGCATGGGACCCCGGTGCGACCGGCTTGAACGCCTGAGTCCGCGACGGGGTGCTGGCGCACTCGGGGAAGCCACCGGCGGCGATCGTCGAGATCTCGTCGCCGGGATCGACTGAGCGAGCCGGGTAGCGGTCGGGCGTTGCGGCACCGTAGAAGCGTGAGCCGTTGCTCACACCGGTCCAATAGCCGACGTAACGTGACGCCTCGGTCGTGAAGCCGGCGGGGTAAATGGTTCGCGCCGCCCGGACCTTGTCGCCCAGCGACAGACCACCGGCGGTAGCCAGCGTCGCCCCGGGGCCGGGTCCGGTCAAACCAGGGGAACCGGCGCCGTATTGGTAGCCGACGAACCGCCCATTGAGCGTGTATGCGGTCAGCGGCTCCGCGACGCCGGGACTAGTCCAGACAGTCTCGCGGTAGCTGCTGCACCCGGGAACGAGTACGTTGCTGTCGGCGGGGCTTCCGAACTGATTGTTGATTGCGCGAAGCGCCGTCGCGGCGTTGGCGCCGATGTGTGCGCCGCCGATGCCCGAGCTCGTCAGCACGGGGTGAGTCCCATGCCCAAGCCGTCCTTTGACGAACGGCGGTGCGGTCAGGTTCCCCGAGCGAGCGAATGTCACGAGCACGCGACCATCAGTGCCGATCCAGGAAACTCTCGTCGTTCCGGGACATTCAGAGGCAGCGGCTCGGGACAGCCACGCAGCGGCGACATTGTCGACGACGGGCACGCTCACCGTGACGAGGCCGGTGCCCTTGGATCCGTCGGGGGACCGCCGCCCGCGGGGACAGCCGAGCGTCCATGACACCTTGGTGACGCCATCGGGAACGACGCTCGCATATCCCGCGCCACCGGCAGATTTCGCGGCAGCCGGCCCTGGTCGCTGCGTCGACAGCGGCGAGACCGTGTATTGCGTGTTGGCACCGAAGCTCGTGCTGTCGGTATTGCCGTAGCGGTCCACGATGTCGAGATTCATCATGTAAGAGCCTGCGGCAGTGTTCAGCTGGCCGCCCTGTAGGAACCGCTCGACGTCGAGAAAGACTCTGTACCCGTGCCGGAGCGTCACAGCAAACCGGGTTAGCTTGAACAATTGAGTTGCGGAGCCAGCGCAGGAACACTGCGGCCGCCAGCTGCGATCGGCACCTGACTGCGGCCTGCGCAGGACTGCGAAGTTCGCCAGCAGCTGGTGCAGGTCCGGGGTTGAACCAAGTGGATTCTGGTTGGCACGCGCCTCCGCCTCAGCGATCTGGAGTCGCGAGCTGAGTTCCCCACGCACCGACTGCGAAGCCGCAGCCCCACCTGACCCGCCGCCGCTGCCGCTGCCGCTGCCGCTGGTTAGCATCACGATCAGCCCGACGATGGCGGCCAACCCAACGAGCGGAATGAGTTGACGGCGGCGCCTGCGCCGCGCTCGACGCTTAGCCTCGGCGAACAGGCCACGCAGCCAAGCCCGCGGCCCCTTCTCGGATGGGTCGGCGAAACCAGCAGACATGGAACTAGTATTGCTGGCATCATTTCGGGTGTCAAGGCGCAAGCTTCAACGCCTGGAGCCCGCTGTGTCGGACCCCGGACGCCTAGTCTGCAAATCCCGCGCCTTGTGCTTGATGCTAGCTAGACTAGCGTTATATGCGCAACCGGCGGAATGCCCGGATCGTTGATCCCGCCACCACGATGGATGCGCTCGACCACGTCACCGCTCAGATCCGCCGGGCCATAAACGACGGCGAAGCGGAACCCGGGGAGCGGCTTCCTCCAGCGCAGGATTTGGCCGCCGAACTCGGCGTCGGAACCGACATCGTCCTGCGCTCTCTACACATCTTGCTGAACGAGGGATTCGTCGAGCCACGGTTCTGGGGGGGCGTCCGCATACCAAGGGACAAGCCGCCGGGCTGACAACGCGTTCCACGGGCGACACTGCGGCTCAACGCCGCAACCGTCGAGACGATCCCGGTTGAATCACTCGCTGACACCGCGTCTGCCGCGGGACGAGCATCCTAACTTTGGCGTCGAATCACCTGCTTCGCGCGGATTGCGTTCACGTGGCATTCCGCTAGTCCGGTCCTGGGATCGACTCGCGAGTGCTTTTGGTCGAGAGCGGCAGCGGCAATTACGCTACGGATCGTGGAAGGAATGGTGCTTGCATCTCGAACCGGCGTGCGGCTAGAGCTCACGCCAGCCACGCGTCCCCATGACTACGGTGCGCATATGCCGACGTGGCTCGTGCGTCTGGCTGGCCCTGGATTGGATGCCTCGCTGCTATGCCCTGAGGCCGGTTGGGAGCCGCAGCTCCTGGCCGAGTTCTTTGAGGGGCTTGACCACGACTGGCGGGGGTGGGACGGGGAGCGGACTTGGCAATCAGAAGAGGCGGAGCTGCGGCTTGTCGCGACGCACGACAAGACAAACACCGTGCTGGTGAGCGCGGTCTTGGAAGATGGTGCGCCGCCGCGCTGGAGTTGCCGTGTTCAACTTGAAGTCGACCCGGGCGTGTTTCGCCAGCTTGCTGTCGAGGCGCGTCGGCTCGGAGACATATCGGTCAACCTGAGCCGATCCGCGACTGACTAGCTCGTCGCGCTTTCATTGGAAAGCGCTACCGGAGGCGGACTCGACCACACGATTGCGTTGCCACGGATGCGTACCTTCCGCGCTAAGCACGCATCTCGGCGGGCGGTTCGAGATACCTCAGCCGAGACGAATACGAGTCGCAGCGCTATGGCCGCGGCATCGTGCCCAAATGCTCAACGCCCGCGTTCTCAACTAGATCCTTCTGCCGCCGCGCGGCAGAATGCTGACATGGGCATCATGCGTGCGGATCCAGTGCTGGCCGTTCATGATCTGAAACTCTCGGCTGCCTGGTACCGGGATGTGCTCGGGTGCGAGATCGACGACGTCGCGCCGGGCAATTGGTGTTTCTGTCGTGCGGGCCCGGTCACTTTCATGCTCGGCCGCTGCCCCGACGTCCCGAACGCCGGTGAACTTGGCGACCATAGCTATGTGGCGTATCTACACGTCGACGACGTTGACGGGCTCTACCAGCGAGCCGTCGGTGCAGGTTCCGACGTGCTGAAGGCCCCGCGAGATGAACCGTGGGGGATGCGCGAGGCCGGGCTTCGGTCACCCGACGGACATCGCTTCATGCTCGGTCAACCGGTGGCATCGACCTAGTCGGCGCATCCGGGTCCTCATCGCCCGAGCATCAATGCACGTCCCGACCCGTACGACCTCTGGCACCTGATCCTCGGAAGGTCCGAGCGCGAGCACTCTCGCGAAACAGGACACCTACTCGCGTGAACACGAATGCGGGTCTTGCGCGCCGATGCCGGAATCAGACGTGCCTTTCGCCAAGCTCAAGTCTCTGCCACAGGCCCGAGCGGCCGCCGCCACAACACACCTGGTTTCGCCCGACAACAGGCGGATGAGCCCTTACCTCCTTTGTTGGCGTAGCAGGGCACGTAGCCCTCTTCCCTCCTTCGCGCGGATGTGAGGGAACGCGTGCGGGCAGCAGCAGGTGGGCGGCTGCCTACGCAGAGCCGAGTGCAAGTGAGGTGCCGGTAGGTATCGTGTGGCCGCGTAGCCAACGGGCTGGCACTGGTCTTCGGGGGGAGCGCGATGACGTCAAGACGTAGACGTCGTTCTGGTGAGGTGGATCTGGCCGGCGGCCTGGTGACCGTGGGCGCGGCGATTGGCGTCTGGGTCGCGGCGCGTCACCAGGCGCACGCTCATGCGTCGACACGACCGTGTGGCACACATGAGCAGGCGGGCGCGTGCGTCGGTCACGCGATCGGGGCCGCGGTCACCCCGTACATCATCGCCGGATCCGCCGGAGCCGCCATCGGACTGGTTGTCGCGCTGCTGCTCAAACTGCTGCTTCGTTCCATCAGACGCGCCCGACCGCCCGGATCGGGCCGGCGCCGCGGCCGGGTCAAACGCGCGAGACCAGCCCGACGCAGTCAAACGGCAGTGGCACCGAGCAGCTCCTCGCTGATGACCGCGGCGCGCGACGTGCCGCCAGCCACCATCGCATCCGCGCCTGAGCTGTCCACCGCGGAGCTTCACGCGATGCGAGTGGGGGTCCGGCGCAGCGTGATCGCGGCGATGCGAGAGCTGGACGGTGGCGGCGATCGTCAGCAGATCCTCGCGCGCGCCCGCTTGATCGGCGGCTTCACCGCACGTGAGCTGCAGGCACCCGCCGCAGCGCGAAACCGCAGAAAGCACCAGCACCAGATCGACCACGACCTCGACTGGTCCTTGACCGACCTAAAGCGCGACGGGCTCGCAACCAACCCGCGCCGAGGAATCTGGCAGCTCACCGACGCCGCGCTGGTGCAGACCGAGCAGCCGCTCGCAGACCAGGTCAGTGTCAGCCGGCTGGACGAGCTCCGAGCAATGCCCTACGACGAATACCTACGGACCCCGGAGTGGAGGCACACGCGCGCGGCAGCGCTCGTTCGTGCAGACCACCAGTGCGCGATGAACCCCGCGCACATCGGCCCGCTCGAAGTTCACCACCGCTCTTATGAGCGCCGCGGCGCAGAGCTCCCCAGCGACTTGATCGTTCTCTGCCGCACCTGCCACCGGGTCCACCACACACACAAGGACCGCGACCGGGCCTGACCAGAACCCGCGCCCAACTGTCGCGACCCGTCCCGCCCGGCGGCCGAAACGGACTCAAACCACGGACTCAAATCCGGCGAGCCACGTTCATCCCCACCGCCATAAACGCAGAAAGCCCAGCAGCAGCCGGGCTTTCTGAGTGGGCCGTGCAGGAATCGAACCTGCAACCTTGGGATTAAGAGCACCCTAGGTTCGCTCGCAGCACGCGCGGAGATGGACGCAGCACCCAGAGGTTGCGAAACCGGCGCTGGGAGCGCCCAAATGATGCACCGCCGTGATGCACTTCTGGCCTTCGGACTCTGATTCCCATTAACCGCTGGGCCAAAAGATGCCGTATTCCAGCATCTTCTTGAATGGGCGGTGAGGGGCTCGAACCCCCGACATCCTGCGTGTAAAGCAGGCGCTCTACCAGCTGAGCTAACCGCCCTGCGCGGGCTTATTACACCTGACTCTCGGTACCGTCGCCGCTCCAGTTGATGTGGAACGCGCCGTCCCGATCGACTCGGTGATAGGTGTGGGCGCCGAACAGATCGCGGAGCCCCTGGATGAGGCTGGCCGGCCCGCTGGCGCGCCGGTAGCCATCGTAGTAGGCGAGCGAGGAGGAGAAGGCCGGCGTCGGGATGCCGATCTCCGCCGCGCGGGCGACGACACGGCGCCACGGATCCTGGGCGCGCTCCAGAGCGTCAGCGAAGAACTCCGCGAGCATCAGGTTCGCCAGCTGCGGCTCGGCGTCGTAGGCCTCGCGGATGCGATCCAGGAAGCGTGCGCGGATGATACAGCCGCCGCGCCAGATCGTCGCCATCGCGCCGAGGTCGAGGCTCCAGCCCTCAGCTTCGGAGGCGGCGGCCATCTGCGCGAAGCCCTGCGCGTAGGAGACGATCTTCGAGGCATACAGCGCCTGGCCGAGATCCTCGGCCAGCGTTGCGTCGCGCCCCGTCCCGACCCCCGGGGGGCCGGCAAGCCGGTCGGCGGCGGCCACCCGTTCGGACTTCAAAGCGCTCAAGGTGCGTGCGAAGACGGCCTCGGTTATCCCGGTCAGCGCGACCCCTCGCTCTAGCGCGTCCTGCGCGGTCCAGCGGCCGGTGCCCTTCTGCCCGGCGGCGTCGAGGATCACGTCGACCAGCGGCTGGCCGGTCGCATCGTCGGTCTTGGCCAGCACCCGTGCCGAGATCTCGATCAGGAACGACCCGAGCTCGCCGTCGTTCCAGCGCTCGAACTGCTGCGCGATCTCCGGCACCTCGAGCCCCGCGCCGTAGCGCAGCAGGTCATAGCTCTCGGCAATCAGCTGCATATCGGCGTACTCGATGCCGTTGTGCACCATCTTCACGTAGTGGCCGGCTCCGTCCGGTCCGACGTAGGTACAGCACGGAGTGCCGTCGACCTGCGCGGCGATCGCGTCGAAGATCGGCCGCACCGACTCCTCGTACGGGGTGCGGTCGCCACCGGGCATGATGCTCGGCCCCTTGAGCGCACCCTCCTCGCCGCCGGACACGCCACTGCCGATGAAGTGCACGCCGCGGTCCCCGACCGCCTTGTGCCGGCGCTGCGTGTCGCGGAAGTTGGCATTGCCCCCGTCGATGAGGATGTCGCCGGGATCGAGGTGCGGAACGATCTCATCGATCACCGCGTCGGTCGCGGGACCGGCCTGCACCATGCTGATCAGGACGCGCGGGCGCGCCAGCGCGCCGACCCAGCCGGCGACGGAGTCATGTCCCGTCAGTGGGCCCTCACCGCCATGCTCGGCGATGAACGCCTCGGTCTTGCTCGCGGTCCGGTTGTGGACGGCGACGGGAATGTCGTGGTGGGCGACGTTGCGGGCGAGGTTCGCGCCCATCGTCGCGAGGCCCGTGAGGCCGAAGTGAGGCTGTTCCGTGTTCATCTCGGCCCCCTACAGCCCGGCGACGGTCTTCTCGGCGTGGCCGCCGAACTGCTTGCGCATCGCCGAGAGCAGCTTGTCGGCGTACTCCGCCTCCCCTCGAGAGCTGAAGCGGGTGAACAGGGCCGCGCTGAGCGTGAATGCGGGGACGGATTCGTCGATTGCCGCGTCGACTGTCCAGCGCCCCTCGCCCGAGTCCGAGACCCGGCCCTGGAACTCCTCGAGCTGAGGTGACTCGACGAGCGCCGCGGCCGTCAGGTCGAGCAGCCATGACGCGACCACGCTGCCGCGCCGCCAGACCTCGGTGACCGAGGCGATGTCCAGGTCGTAACCGTAATAGCGCTTGGCGTCGTGCACCGGAGCCGTCTCGGCATCCTGCTCCTGGATCTCGTTGCCGAAGCCCGCCTTCTTCAGGATGTTGAGGCCCTCGGCGTAGGCGGCCATCAGCCCGTATTCGATCCCGTTGTGCACCATCTTCACGAAGTGCCCGGCACCGGCGGGGCCGCAGTGCAGGTAGCCCTGCTCGGCGGTGATCGGTTCGCCCGAGCGACCCGGCGTGCGCTCGATGTCACCGACCCCGGGCGCGAGTGACTTGAAGATCGGGTCGAGCAGGTCGGTGGCCACATCGGTGCCGCCGATCATCAGGCAGTAACCGCGCTCGAGGCCGAAAACGCCACCGCTGGTCCCGACGTCGACGTAGTGCACGCCGCGCGGCTCGAGGTGCTCGGCGCGCTTGATGTCGTCGCGGTAGTAGCTGTTGCCACCGTCGATCAGGACGTCACCCTGCTCGACCAGATCGGCAAGCTTGTAGATCGTGTCGTCGGTGAAGGCGGCCGGCACCATCGTCCAGATCGCACGCGGGGGCTTCATCTTGGAGACCATGTCCTCGAGCGAGGTGGCTGCGGTGGCGCCGGTCTCCTGAGCCAGTGAATTGACCGCATCGGCGGATACGTCGAAGACAACCAACTCGTGTCCGTCGCGAACGAGGCGTCGCACCATGTTGGCGCCCATGCGCCCGAGTCCGACCATTCCCAGCTGCATGCGTAGGCCTCCTGAAAGATCTCGTTGGTTCGTCGGAGCTTATTGATCGCTTCCCCACCGAGGGCCGCCCGTACCGACGAGCTCCTGGATGGACCGCCTGCCGGCGTCCCAGGTGCGCCGCGCGAGCTCCAGATTGATCGCGCGCGGCCAACCGGGGCCGCCGTAGATGAAACCCGTGTAGGCCTGCACCAGCGTGGCGCCGGCAAGCACCCGCTCCCAGACGTCGTCGGCCGACTCGATACCGCCGACGGAGATCAGCACGAGGCGATCGCCGACCCGTGCGCGCAGCCGTGTCAGCACCTCCAACGAGCGCGCCCTGAGTGGCGGCCCGGAGACGCCCCCACCGTCCGCCCATGCGATCCGCGCCACCTCCTCGGCCGAGGTGCTCAGGCTCTCTCGCCGCAGCGTGGTGTTCGTCGCGACGATCCCAGCGAGCCCCAGCTCGAGCGCCAGGTCGGCGACGGCGTCAACGTCCTCGTCGCTCATGTCGGGGCTGATCTTGACGAGCAGCGGACGTTCGCCCACGACCTGCTTGACCGCCTCGATCAGCGGCCGCAGGTTGCCGACCGACTGCAGGTCCCGCAGTCCCGGTGTGTTGGGGGAGCTGACGTTCAAGACCAGGTAGTGCGCATGGGGCGCCAGCGTGCCGGCGGCCTGCGCATAGTCGGCGGCCGCCAGCTCGGTCGCGGTCTCTCGGTTCTTGCCGACGTTGGCGCCGATGATGACCGCTGAGCTTCTGTCAGCGAGGCGCCTCGCCGCTGCTTCGGCGCCCCTGTTCGGAAATCCCATGCGATTCAGCAGGGCCCGGTCGCGCGGCACGCGCGCGAGGATGGGAGCGGGGTTGGCTACCTGGGGCCGTGGTGTCAGCGTGCCGACCTCCACGAAGCCGAAGCCGAGCGCGGCCAGGCCCTCGAAATGCTCAGCGTCCTTGTCAAGTCCGGCGGCGACGCCGAGCGGCGAGGGGAATGTCAGCCCGAACGCCCTCACCCGGATCAGCTCATCATCGATATGCGTGTAGCGGCGGAGCAGCGCCCGCGGGCGCGGACGGCTTGCCACGGCGTCCAGCAGGGTGAACGCGCCGGCGTGCGCACGCTCGGGGGAGAGCCGCGTCAGGACCAGGTCGAAGAGCGCTCGATAACCCCACCTCATCGCGCCGCGGCCTCCAGGAAGCGCGCGCAGATCCCCTCACCAAGGCTGTGCCAGCCGGCCATACGGGGAGCCGTCGCGGCGGCGATCGCGCCCGGGTCGATGCCCTCACGGACGGCGTCCTCATCGACGGTGTAGTTGTCGAGCCAGTGCTGGAAGTCCGCGTCCGTCACCTCGGCATGGAACTGAAGGCCCCACGC
>Ga0068856_100007400_pt1 | contig 10714 bp, 8 predicted proteins | sample KBSCornC62_FD_66595 | JGI IMG/M metagenome (GOLD analysis project Ga0068856, IMG submission 66595) | Corn rhizosphere microbial communities from Kellogg Biological Station, Michigan, USA - KBS Corn C6-2 | ecosystem: Host-associated > Plants > Roots > Rhizosphere > Soil ... | reverse complement strand
CGCATCGCGGCCGAAAAAGAGGCGGCTTTGCGCAATTTTCGATGATTTAAGTGACCCCTGACGGTCCTTCATCGAAAGAGAGACGCCCGAAGGAACCGAATCCGAGCTCCGCGTATCGCGTAGCATCCGTTCCAGTTCGAAGATCGCCACCTTGGCAGAAATTGCGGGGATAGCAAGCGGGATGTTCCAATCACCCTCATCGCTGGTTGTGGATTTGTTTCCGGTGATCGACTGCCAGCGAGCCGCGATTCCTTCGCGCACGGAGCGGTCGGGCTCGACGAAACTTTGAAAAAATCCTTGGACTCGCCTTCTAAAGCGTGCGACGGAACAACAGTGTCGCGAGGCCCATCGCCGCGAGGGTAAATCCGAGCAGGAAAAGAATATCGGGAAAAACCGCGCCGATGCCCGTGCCTTTGAGCAACACTTCTTTGAAGCCGTGCACCGCATAAGTGAACGGATCGATTTTGGTGATCACCCGCATCCACGCCGGGAATCCATTGATTGGATACACGGCGCCGCTCGGAAAATACAAAATCGTGTTCAACATCCCGAAAAGCGCGCGCGGGAGGAGCGGGTCATTTACTCGCACCACGAGCAGAAACATCATGCTGATCAACGCCATCGCGGTCATGACCACGAGAAGGAATAGCCGAGCCAGGCGAAACACGTTCAATGGATCCGGAATGCCCGCAATCAATGATCCGATTGTGACCAGAACCACCCCGGAAATGACGGCCTTGATCACTCCTGAAGCGGTGAATCCAAGGATCAGTTCAAATTTGCTGATCGGCGTGACGAGATAACCTTCATGCAGCCCGCGGGCTTTGTCGTCGATGAAGATAATGCCGCCGCCAATCATGGCCGAAACGAAGATGGACAACGTGATTGTGCCGGGCAGCAAGTACTGGATGTAAGGCACATATGGATACACTTCGACCACGGAGAGCGTCGCTTTGGCTTGGACGCGTGGTGCGATGGTCGAAGCGTTGAATGCCCCCAACATCTGCTGCAGGGAAGCGCCCAGGGCGGAGCTGGAAAATTGATCCGTGTTATCCTCGATGTATCCGATTTCCGGATTCAGTCCGGCCAGAACTTTGCGCGAGAAAAGCGGCGGAATGTTCAGGACCGCGCTCAATCGACCATTGCGCAGATCGCGCACTGCTTCCGCCTGGTTGTCGTACGCAACGGTGTAGAAAGTGGCGGCATTTGCGGAAACTGCCTGGCACATTTCTTTTAACTTGATCGCCGGCACGCCGTGATCCTCGTCAACGATACCCAGGCGAAGATTTTTCACATTTCCGCCAAATGCGTAGCCGAGCACGACCAATTGAACGATGGGCATCAGCGTCGACATGAACATCAACACCGGACTCGCGCGGAAACGTCGCAGGTCGCGTTCGATAATGGCCCAGATGCGAATCATATTTATTGAGGACGGCCGCGTAAATGAACCTGCGGTGCCGGCGCTTGCAGCGCGTCGCGAAGCTGCCGGCCGGTGTAATGAACGAAGACGTCGTCGAGGGTCGTGCTTTGCACGGAAAGTGACGTCACGGTGACCCCCGCGACTTTGGCTGCCGTCATGAGTTCGACCGTAGTGATCGGCCCATTGTGGGAAGAAATTCGATACACGTTGTCGTCGGCTTTCACATCGATCACTTCCGGCAATTTGTGCAAAGTCTCGGTCCAACCCGCAGGGACTGACGAGAAGCTCACTTCGAGAATGTTTTTGCCAGGAATCGAGGTTTTTAATTTCAGCGGCGAATCGAGCGCGACCAACTTGCCATGATCCACGATCGCGATGCGGTCGCACAGCTTGTCGGCTTCATCCATGTAGTGCGTTGTCATTACAATCGTGAGGTCGCGCTCGCGCTTCAGTTTCGAAAGCATGTCCCAGACGGCTACGCGCGAGATGGGGTCGAGGCCGGTGGTGGGTTCGTCGAGAAAGAAAATTTTGGGCTCGTGCACGAGACCGCGCGCGATTTCGAGTCGACGCCGCATGCCACCCGAAAAAGTCTTGAGTGGCTTGTCGCGCCACTGCGTCAGATCGACGGCGGCGAGAAGGGAATCGATGGTGACGCGATGTTTCTCGCGCGGAATGCCGTAAAGTTTCGCATAAATCCGCATGTTTTCGTCGGCGGTGAGATCGAGATCGGAGGTCATCGCCTGTGGGATCACTCCAATCGAATGCCGGACGCCGTTGGGGTTCTCCACGATGTCAAAACCATTGATTCGCGCGCTTCCGCTAGTCGGCGGAACGAGCGTGGTTAACATGCGGAAGAGCGTCGACTTTCCTGCGCCATTGGGTCCGAGCAATCCAAAGACTTCACCGTGCTGGACGTTGAAATTCAGTCCATTGACGGCGGTGAACTCGCCAAAGCGTTTCGTGATATTGAGAACCTCGACGTCGAGCATGGCTATTTTCCAAGCTGCAGCGTGACGTAGGCGGTCATGCCGAGCGCGAGGCTTCGGTCCTGATTGTCGCAACGCAGGCGTACCTCGAATGTTTTGATATCGCGCTTGGTCCGACTCACATCGCGCTGGGTCGCGTAGTCAGCATCGATTCCACGAAAGAAAACGGTTCCGATTCGTTCAGCACCGGAGGGGAGGCGTACCGTCATTTTGTCGCCGATGTGAATCCGGTCGATGTAGCTCTCTTCAACGTCAGCGCGAATCCAAAGATCGTCGGGATTGACCAGGGTGACGATCGGCTGGCCGGGGTTGACGACTTCCCCTTGCAGCGCGGCGCGAACGTCGACGACGCCGTCAGTCGGCGCGTGAAGTTCGGTGTAGTCGAGATGGACTTTCGCTTTTGTGCTCTGGGCCGCCGCTGCGGCCAGTTGTTGGCGCATGCCTTCGAGCGAAGCTTGACGCATCGCGACCTGAGTCAGGTTAGCCTTGGCGAGGTCAAGTGCGGCTTCGGCGGCAGCGATTTGTTTGTGGAGAGAGTTTGCGTGCGCTTGAGCCGCGTCGTGATTGGCACGCGCTTGATCGAAGGCTTGCGTGGATTCAGCTCCCTTTTCGTGAAGGTCGCGTTCGCGCTCAAAATTGAGCCGCGCGTTCTCGAGATCGGCTTCCGCTTCTTCCGTCTGCGCTTGTACCGAGGCGAGGGTGGCTTCCGCTTGTTTGATCTGACTTTCAGTCGACGCTTGTTGCAGCTTCAACTCGGCGACACTCTCGTCCACTTGTGCGCTGAGACCTTTTTCGGTGTTTTCGAAAAAAGCCAAATCAGCTTTCTGCTCGAGTGGGTCGATCACGGCGAGCAGCTCGCCGCGTTTGACCACATCCCCCTGATTGACGAGAAGCTTCGCGAGCCGGCCCTGGATTTGTGGACTGACTATGACCGAGTCGGTCGTGACGATACCCGTGAGAATGAGCCGGCTTTTGTGCAGTTGGCTGATCCAAATTATGGATACAACGACGATCAGCAGCGCGACGAGCAGGATGGGGCGGCGACGTTTCATAGCAACGATGGCCGCACAGCCAACGGTGCTAGCGTCCGAGCGTCAATGCAGCGGTGGCTCGCTGACGTCTAGGAACAGGTATAGGGCCGGTTTTCAGGCCCTTTTCAACCGATGCTTAGCTTTGGCCCCAGGTCACTTTCGTGATGGAACTGCCGCGTGGGACAGGGAAGTGGACTTTAACTGTCGTGCTTGAAGCCGGTGGCAACTCTAAGGTGCCCGGGTTGTTCTGAGCTTTGCCGTCCTCGTCTTTTTCGACCCAACTGCTTCCGGTAACTGTGCTGCCGCTGTCTAACGTGGCTTGGAGAGCGCTCGGGGAAAGCGTGCTTGGCTGGCCATTATCGTTGTAAATTTCTGCCTGAATAAACCCTGAGCCGCTGGTGACGGAAGTTAGAATAAGACCATTGGCCGTATCTCCGGTCGGTTTGGTGGAAGGTTCCGGTTCGGTTTTCTTTTTCGGCTCAATTTTGATTGCGACAGGTGTCGGCTTCGCAGTCGCGTTGACGCGCGCGGCGGGTTTGCGTGCAAGAACGAGGGATTTAAACTCGTCGGGAAAAAGATCGTAGGCCACGGTGCGTCCGCCTTCGTTGGAACGAACGAGGACCGAGACGCTGTTGAAACTCTTGGCCACAGCATTGTGGAGAACCACGCCGTTGGTTAGGTGGAGCTCGGGAATGGGTTGGTCAAACAGCGGAGCGGCATGGGCTAATGCCAACGCTGCGAAAAAAGAAAACGACACCAGGAGTTTTTTGGGCATAGGGGCGACTTTGGTCCAGCATCGGTCGTGGATGCTGCATCTCAATGTCGCTAAAGTTAGAAAGATTTAAAAAAGCTGCCTTTGCGCTCGTGATGCGTTCCCTGGGGGCAAAAACGGAGTTGGTTTAACGATCTGTTAACAAAGTTGCACCCGGACGTATCGCCTGTTCGTTTCTTGGTATGAGCGAGACGGTCCAATTCGACGAATCACCTACGATGTTTTGCACACATCCCTTTTGGTTTCTATTTTGGTGTCTACTTGTGCCTGTATTGATCGGTCTGATCGTGCTGTTTTTTTGGCATTTCGATCTCCGGCGGACGCGGCTGACCATCACAGGACAGCGCATCCTTTATCGGACGGGAGCGCTCTCCACGCGCGAGAGCGAGCTTCGCGTAAATGACTTTCGCGATGTCGAAATCACGAAGACGCTTTTTCAACGGATGATTGGCACTGGCACGCTCGCGCTTTCGACCGCTGGCGAAAGTGGCATGGAAGTCGTGATTACGGGGCTAAAACAACCCGAACGCGTTCGTGAAATCATCAACGCGCTCCGCACCTAGCCGGCCGATGACGCCCGAAAAAGTTAAACACCGAATCGAAGAATTGCGCGCTCAAGTCGCGCATCACGACGAACTCTACTACCGCCGCACAAAACCGGAGATCGGCGATTTCGAGTACGATAAGTTGAAAAGCGTTCTCTCGGAGCTCGAGCAGCAGTACCCAGAGTTTGCCTCGGCTTCCTCCCCGACTCGCCAAGTAGGCGACGATCGAATGGAAGGTTTTGCGACTTATCGCCATCGCGAGCGAATGATGAGTCTGGATAACACTTATTCGGAAGCGGAGCTCCGCGAGTTTCATGAGCGTTTGGTGCGGTTACTGGGACGCGAAGATCTTGCCTATGTCGTTGAGCCAAAGATCGACGGTCTTGCGGTCAGCGTGACTTATGAGAAAGGAAAACTCGTCCGAGCCGTTACGCGCGGAAACGGCATCGAGGGCGACGATATCACCGTCAACGCCAAGACGATCAAATCGCTTCCGAAAGCGCTTCAACCGCACGGCGATGCACCCGTGCCCGAGGTGATCGAGATCCGCGGAGAAATTTACCTTACAACGGCGGAGTTCAACCGCATCAATCAGCAGCGGGAAGAAGCGGGCGAGGCGTTATATGCGAATCCGCGCAACCTGGCTGCGGGCACGATCAAACAGCTCGATCCGCGGGAAGTCGCTCAGCGGAAGTTGGAAATCGTGCTTTACGGCCTGGGCTATTGCGAACCCGCGTCGGCCTTGCCCTCTAAGCAGAGCGCTTATCACGAACGGGTGAAGCAATGGGGCTTGCCTACGGTTGAAAGATTTTGGACGGCCGTTGGCCCGGACGAAATGTGGGCCCGTGTTCAGGAACTGGATACATTGCGCAATCAGTTCACTTACGCAACGGACGGAGCGGTGGTGAAACTGGATTCGCTCTCCGGGCAGCGCGAGGCGGGCGCAACCTCGAAGGCGCCGCGATGGGCGATCGCTTACAAGTTTGCGCCGGAGCGGGCCGAAACGCAGCTCAACGGAATCACGATTCAGGTTGGTCGCACCGGCGTGCTGACGCCGGTGGCGGAACTGACTCCCGTACGTTTGGGCGGCACGACCGTATCCAGAGCCACATTACACAATAGCGACGAGATCGCGCGCAAAGACATTCGCATCGGCGATTACGTGTTTGTTGAAAAGGCCGGTGAAGTTATTCCAGCCGTGATCGCGGTGAACGAAAAACGCCGCACTCCGGCATGCGTTCCGTATGTTTTTCCGAACGAATGCCCCGCGTGTCATACCACGGTGGTGCGGCTCGAGGGGGAGGTCGCGGTGCGTTGTCCGAACTTCGATTGCCCGGTGAAAGTCCGTCGGCGGGTGGCACACTTCGCGTCCAAGGGCTGCGTGGACATCGATGGACTTGGCATCGCGATGGTCGATGTTCTCGTTGAAAAAGGCTGGATCAAAAGCGTGGCGGATATTTATCGGCTGCGTCGTGATGACCTTCTCACGCTCGGTAAGAGTGTCGGCAAATCGACAGACAATCTTCTCGCGGGAATTGAGCAGAGTAAAACCGCGGAGCTGTGGCGCTTCATTCATGGGCTGGGCATTCCGCACGTCGGAACGGCGGCGGCGAAAGATTTGGCGGCACGTTTTCGCTCGTTGGAAGCGTTGGCAGACAGTCGTTATGAAGACTACGTCGCGGAAAAAAAGAGCAGGATCGAAGGCATCGGAGATACGATGGCGCACGCGATCATCGAGCACTTCAACGATCCGCGAAATAGGACGTTGGTGGCCGAGTTAATCGGTTTAGGAGTGAGGCCCTCGTTGCCAGAGGTGAGCGCACGCACGAGCGAAGTATTCGCGGGAAAAACGTTTGTATTGACCGGGACGCTACCGGGTCTGACGCGCGAAGAGGCAACTGCCTTAATCGAGGGCGCGGGTGGCAAAGTGAGCAGCAGCGTCAGCAAGAAAACAAGCTACGTGCTAGCGGGAGCGGAGGCAGGATCGAAGCTCGATAAAGCGCAAAGCCTCGGCGTGGCCATCTTGGACGAAGCGCAGTTTCGTCAATTGCTGCAGGGTTGAGCGGCGATGGTCAGCCCTGGATCGCAGCGGTTGATTCTGGCCGATTAAAAACCCCGTTGCTGCAAGGCTTGATTCAGCTCCTGCATGAAAGCTTGTGCGTCTTGTGGCGTCGGGCGGTAACCGGGCTGGCTGACCTCAGTGAATCCAGGGCGCCCATAGTTGTCGACGATCCATTTGCCTGTGACACCGTCGCTAAAAGTCACTTCACCGCTGGCGACGGCCCCGGGGATGAGCGTTACTTTGTCGACCGTCACGGTGACAGCGCCGCCAGGGCCAAAGTTATCGGCCAACTCTTCGTCCTGGGCGAATTCAGAACCTTCGTCTGGCAATTCATCGGCATCCTTTGGGTGACTTGCCGAGGCGGGCTCGTCTTTGCCAAAACCCAGTTTCTCCTTTGCACGGCCAAGCAGTCCCTTTTTCTCCTCGGTTTTCGTGGCCGGGGAGACGTTCGGGCGTGCGGGCGTTTTAGACACATCGTTCGCATCGGCCTTTGGCGCCGGGTCTTTTAGCGCCAGGTTCAGGTCATCGACCAAGAACCGCACGTCCATATAGGTCATGGAAATTTTGAACTGATCGAGCAGTTTTTTCTGAACAGCAGAGAGCGAATCGCCAGAGGCGACCCAACCCGTGACAGCTTGTTTCTGATCAGGTGTAAGATTCATGGATGCGAGCAGGTGGCTCACCGTCTACGTTTGCTCGAAGACGTCAAGAAGCAGACGCGGTGGCTGGAACGTGGCGTCGCACGTTGTTGCCTGTCCCCATCGATCAGGGGGAGCCGGACGTTGTTGCCTGTCCCCATTGGTCGGGCTGAAGGGAGGCCTGTCTCCAACAACGGCGTTGCATCATCGGCGACTTCAATGAAGCGGATGGGTCGCTGCTGGCGCGGTCCTCGGGCGTTGTAGCCTGTCCCTAACATCCAACCACCCCGGGGAAGGGCGTTAGCGTGGGACGTTGTTGCCTGTCCCCATCGATCAGGGGGGACCCGGCCGCCGTCGTCTGTCCCCATTGGTCGGGCTGAAGGGAGGCCTGTCTCCAACAACGGCGTTGCATCATCGGCGACTTCAATGAAGCGGATGGGTCGTTGCTGGAGCGGTCCTCGGGCGTTGTAGCCTGTCCCTAACGTCCAACCACCCCGGGGAAGGACCCGGCCGCCGTGGGCGTTAGGGACAGGCAACAACGTCTGTCCGCGGCGCTGTGTGGCGGAGAGCGTATTAACCATACGTGAGTACGTGGTGCCGTCGGGGTTATCGTAGTCTGTCCCCAAAGCGGGGGGATCAATCGGTGCCGGTATGGCCTGTCCCTAACATCTCAACGAGGTCTTACGGACGCGGTAGCTTGTCCCCGAATGAGTGGCTCGGCGTTGATGCTTTATTCGCCGGCTCCAGAATCAGTTAAATTCGCCTGTCCCCATCGATTTGGGAAGACAGGGTCTTTGTTGCCTGTCCCTATGCCCTTCCCTGGAAGAGAGCGGCTTTTGTTGCCTATCCCAATGGGCGGTGGTCCCTTTCACGGCCTTTGTAGCCTGTCCCTAACGTGGGTGAGCCAATCTTAGCCTGTCCCTATAATGCGTTCTAACGCGGGCGAGGCAGCCAATCGTAGCCTGTCTCTATAAGGCGCATTAGCCTGTCCCTATAGGGCGCAAAAAATTTGCTTTGTCTGGATTTCTTTTCAGGAACTTGGGCGACGGCTCGTTGCTTGTTTTGGAGCAGCGCGCAGCGGTGGGACGGGCATCCCCTGGCTCTGTTGTGGCTGAACGGCCTCCCTACCTACCGCGAGAGCTGCATCTTTAGGAACTCGACACTGCCGCGCACGGAAGAGTCTTGCTCCATCATGTTGTCCACCGCTTTGCACGCATGGATCACCGTGCCGTGGTCTCTCCCACCGAAGGCGTCACCGATTTCCTGCAAGGAGTGCTTGGTCAGGGTCCGCGTGATGTACATCGCGATCTGACGGGGGATCGCGATGTTGTTCGGACGACGCTTGCTCGTCATATCGCTGTGGCGAATCTGATAATGATCTGCCACGCGCTTCTGAATCATCTCGATCGTGAGCTGGTTTTGCGCCTGCTCCATCAAGACATCCTGCAACAACATTTCCGTGGTCGGCAGATCGATTGGCTTACCAGTCAAGGTCGAGTAACTCGCCACCTTAATCAAGGCGCCTTCGAGCCGACGGATATTTTTGGAAATGTTTTGCGCGATGAAATTCGCCACCGCGGGCGGAATATCGAATTTCAACGATGACGCCTTGGTCCGCAGGATCGCCACTCGCGTTTCAAAGTCCGGCGCTTGTATGTCCGCAGGCAGACCCCACTCGAAACGAGAAACGAGACGGGCCTCTAGCTTTTGAATCTCACTGGCCCGACGATCGCTCGAGAGAACGATTTGCTTCGAGCACTCAAAGAGGTCGTTGAAGGTGTGAAAAAACTCTTCTTGAATCCGCTCTTTGCCGCCGAGAAATTGCACGTCGTCCAAAAGGAGCACGTCAACATGGCGGTACTTCTGGCGAAATTTCGTCAGCGCGTTCTCCTGCAACGCCTGGATAAACTCGTTGGTGAACTTCTCTGTCGAAAGGTAGGCAATGCGCGATTGCGCGTTATTCCGCAAGATCGTGTGCCCGATCGCGTGCATCAAGTGGGTCTTGCCCAGTCCCGTGTCGCCGTAAATGAACAGCGGGTTGTACGCCTGCGCGGGTGCTTGCGCCACCGCTAACGCAGCCGCATGCGCCATCTGATTGTTGCTGCCAACAACGAAGGTCTCGAACGTATTCCGCGGGTTCAGCGAACCGAACGTCGGGTTGCGTTCGTCATAACGCGGGGCTTTGCGCGCGCTCGCCGGCTTGGCGCGCGTCTGCGTCGTAAAGGACGAGTTTTCGGCTGGTCCAAACGGCGAAGTCGAAATGTCAGCATCCACCTTTTTCAACTTCACGGTGAGCGCCCGGCCGGTGATTTGTCGCAGTTTCTGGACGATCAGATCGAGATAATTGTCGTTGATCCAGATCGCCGCAAAGTCGTTCGGCACGCCCAGCGAAATCGAGTCCTCATTGGACTCAACGCAAACGATTGGCTCAAACCAGAGTTTGAACACATCTTCCGGAAAAAGTGTTTTGAAATCACTTTTTACCGCTTCCCAAAGATGGGGAGTGGTGACGGTTGAAGGCATTTCCAGATGCAGGTGGTGGGATTATTCACAGTGCGCCAAACTATCTCTTGAAAACCACATTGAAGGGTTCGCGATCTGGACTCCGACAGGGACGGGAAAATGGTGACTGGGCATCGTAAAGGGTAAGGGTAAACATCGGTGGTGGTAAGATGCTGATGCTCAGGGGTATAAGGAAGCGTCACTAGGAGCTTGGCAGGGGCGAAAACCTCAATGTCAAAAGAACCTTCCGAACGGCGCGTGGCTTTTCGAAAGAGCGGGGAGTAACGTTTAGGCAAAAGCGGGTTTCAAGAGCAACTTTCCGACAAGTTATTCACATCGTTTCTGAGGATAAGTTTTTTCCCTTTTTTGTTGCCTCCTTTTCCGGAGATTCACCCGCCGAATTGCGGCGGTTTTGTAATTCTGTAGTGAAATTCTCATTACGGCTTCTCAAAAGAAGCCGACTTACCTCTGACAAAACGTAGGGAAATTTCCCATACGCGTTGCCGACCTATCTCCGGCGGGAGGGTCTAGCTTCCCGTTAGAGCGACTAAGTCGGGCTCAACCCACTTTCCATGCGCCTTGATCAACGCGATCAAACGGTCATCCGCCTCCGCCTGGGGAATGTTATACTGCACGCAACTCTTCCCGACATAGAGGTTGATCTTGCCGGGTGCGCCTCCGACATAGCCGAAATCGGCGTCGGCCATTTCCCCTGGGCCGTTCACAATGCAGCCCATAATCGCGAGTTTAACGCC
>Ga0068856_100007398_pt1 | contig 10714 bp, 19 predicted proteins | sample KBSCornC62_FD_66595 | JGI IMG/M metagenome (GOLD analysis project Ga0068856, IMG submission 66595) | Corn rhizosphere microbial communities from Kellogg Biological Station, Michigan, USA - KBS Corn C6-2 | ecosystem: Host-associated > Plants > Roots > Rhizosphere > Soil ... | reverse complement strand
TTGTATTTTCAGTTCCTGCTAGCAAAGCTCCTGGTGCTAAAGGATACGATGAATCTTATCTAGATAAAGCATATGATCTAGCAAAGGAAAGTAAGAAGCCTATTATTGGATCGGGAGCTGTTAATCCTCCATCTGGTAGTGCTACTAGCCGTTTTGGTGAGGGATTGAAGCAGGGAGCACTGGGTATGCTTACTGCTCCACTTAAAATTGCTGCATCTCCTATTACATCTCTAGGAAAAGATTTGCGTCTAATGAATAATGATCCTAATACTCAAATGGAGGTAGCAAATGAGTATAGAGACGAAGCGCGCGGCTTGCCTGGAGTGTCTGATTTTAATAATCTTGCATCTGGAAATATTGCAGGAGAAATCGGTGGATTAGTTCCTGGAATGCTAGCAGGGTTAACAGGCGGTACGGCTAGAGGAAGGGCTACTATTAAGGGTGCTGCTAAGGGCGTTGCTGATACTCCTAGAACTCCAATAGAAGGACATGGATTATCAGGAATTGCCCGCTCTGCTATGACTAATCCTATAAGATCAGCAATGGCATTAGCCGGAGCTTATTTAGGCAGACATGCCGGATATCCTGGTGAAATTGCCGGAGCTGTCGCTGGATTTCAGGCACCTGATTTAATGAAAGCTGGATTTAATGGATTGAAGGGCGGATTTGATGCCTTTACTAATTTTGGTACTAAGGATAGGGTACCAACTCCTATACAACGTCTTGGTAGTTTATTAGAACCGTCTCCTAGAGGAGTTCTACCTCCTGATCCAACAAATGTTCCTATTACTCAGCCTGTAGGAGATATTCCATTAGCAGGAGCTAGAACATTTGCTCCTACTGCTGATGTCAGGATGTTGGAAGAACCAATTATGGATTTCAATCATAATGTTCCAGAGTGGAGTATTCAAAATATTAATAATGGGAAAGGTCCAAAGGTAAATAAACCAAATGTTTCCAACAAAACCACCGAAAGTAAAGCCTCCAAAAGTGAAGCAAGAACAGAAAATGCCAAAAGTGAAACCGCCGAGAATACGAATAAGCAAGAAGAAAATGTTGTAACTAATCCTTCTTCATCTACTGAACCGAGCGGCGAGAATCAATATGTATCTATGTCTTGGGCAAGTGAACAAGCTAAGAATCTTGGCTTGGGGTATCAAGATATAGTCAAGATTCTTAGCGATGAGGGATATAAAGTTGTTAGTGATTTCGATATTGCTAAGAAAAAGCTTGGTACTTATGGATTGAATGTTAAAGGCAAGAAGATTAACCCCTGAGAATTTTAGTTTCTGGGGTTACTTGACCAGTTCTGTCAACTCCATGGGTCATATAACCAAAATCGTCAGCTCTCATTTTATTTATTTGCTCTTTTGCACTATCTAATGCTTCAAATGGAACTTTTTCATTTTTGAGGCTGGAGGAAATTGGATTTGTGCCATCTTCAAAAATCATACCTTCAATAAGAGTCATATAGACGATAATATCTGCTATTCGACTATTAATCTTCTCATCTGAGAATTCCCGATTCTTGTTAACGTAAGAAATGAGGGAAAAGACGTGCTTCATTGTATATACCATAGCTACTTTAGTTCGTGGTATTTCTAGCATTCTAGCTATTTCATTGAAATTCTGAAATCTGTCTTGTTCAGAATAAGCATATTCTTTTCCCTTCTTCATTGCCATATTACAAGCTTCCTGAATAAACTTATCCTGATGTAGATCAAACTCTTTAAATGTCATTGAATTGTCCTTTGTACTTTTTTGCTTCTGTCAGTTCCTTGAAAGATCCAATATACTTCCACTGGCCGTCCAGCTTTATTCTAACCTGCCATCTAGATTTAATGCGATGAAATGTAATTCCCTCTTCTCCACTTCGAGGAATAATTGGTTGGACTATCTGGGCATCCATCTGACGTATTCTCTGTCTGCACTCTTCGCTACAATATAAAGAATCAGAACGGCTAGCCCAAAACAATTTTCTACATCCTTCACATCTAATCTTGATGGCTGGCATTTGATTTTTTAGCTAACATTTTTCTGACTAAATCTTTGGAAGATATTTCAATTGCTCCATTCTGAATAGCTAATTTCTTTTTTGATAAGCATATATCAAAATGCTCAGAATATTTTCCTTCATCTTGGATCCATTTTCTTTGAACATTAATAGCATCTACCATTGATAATAATTCTTCTTTAGTATCAGCTATTAAATGGCACATTAACATGCCTTTATAGGCAGCATTCCATGAATCAACATAAACAGGCATCTAATTTATACTCTTCTTATAGTTTAGATATGCTTCCAATGCCTCTTCTCTCATCTCATATTCTATATTAGACCCGCTTCTTAAAATTTTAATGGCTCCAGCCTGCAACAATGTTTCAGCAATCTTATCTAAATCGTATGAATCAAACTGACCCCAATATTTCTGTAGAAGTTTCTTCCTACTAATTCGATGATCAGGGAGAATAATCAATTCTCTGATAACTAACTTAGTCTGTGCGGCTAGGGTAGCTTTTCCTCCCATTGTAACTTGACGCATACCATTTACGGTCATTAAACATCTAGTTACTGCTTCTCTAATTGTTGGAAGAGTAATATTAGGAAACTCTCCTTTTGCTAATCCTATACACATAGCTACCTTTAAAATTTGATCTCCAATTCTATTTATCGTACCCGTGGGATCATGATGATCATGTGAATGAAAATCATTATACCATTGCTCGTAAAACTCACCGCTCTCCTTAGTCCAGCAAAACTCGCCCTCAAGTTTAGATATCTCAGTTAAGCATCTAATAATAGGCTTTAAATCTAATTCTTCCCCACCATGTACTAATGGATTAAGCCTACCTTTTTCTGATGAGAACACAATAAAAGTACGAGCAATAAAGCCCCCGGTGACATCAGCATTAGTAACAGCAGTCGAAAAATGTTCCTCATTGGTTGCTCCTAATATAGATATACAAGGCTCGGCTAGTGTTACTTTCCCACTTTTAAGTGAGTATTTCCATTCCTTATTATATCCCGTATCATGTAAATCAGTTAAAATCGTTAGCGCATCTGGATCTTTAATAAGAAAAGCAGCAAGCTCAGATGATATTAGATATCCATGTGCTTCTTTTATTATTCCTCCACCTTCTATGCTATGCGCCTTGCCTAGATCCTCTAATACCTGCTGCACTGAATTACGGCCAGAAATAATTCTAGTATTATTAACCCCGGTAATTAATTTCTTAGCCATTTGAATTGGAATTCCCTTCTTCATTCCTGATGCAGCAACTAGAAAACAATATGTATTAGGATATAATCTATATATACCTCCTCTGTTTAACCAAACGTTCTTTTTGACAATGGCTGATATTACGGATATTCCCGACCAGTAAAAGAATATTTCTGGTGCCTCGGAATTCTTGTACAATTTTACGAGATCGGAAAGTAGATTCATTTTTCATTTGTTTCTTCTTTATTTATCTCTTCCACTTTTATGTCTGCTACTTGCAGTTTGGGATAATGATTATACATAGGTAATAAATTTTCAAGTGCAACTTCCAAAGTTTTTACATTTGCAAAATTATTATCCCATTCGAAATCAATCGTGGCGCGAAAGTATTTCATATCTTTAGTGTCTCCAATTCACTCCATACTGTTCCAACCTTAAAGTCTACTGGAATTACCAAATTATAATCTCTACTGAGACTACATTGTTTGAAATTAATTGGTTTCTCTGCCTCTTTCTTAATTATCTTTGCGGCATCCTTTACTATCCCCTCTCTTACTAACGCTAATCCAGAATCATGACATTCTTGCACAATCTCAAACTCTATGTATGGTAACTGTCGTCTAATTCTTAACATCGAAAACTTATTTGCATCTGATACCGTTGACTGAGGAATGAATGCGTATCCTTCTTTAAACATATCATCTCCCCATCGATTGAAGAATATATGTCTTCTACCCAATGGGGACATGAGAATGCAATCATTTGCGGCTAGAGCTTCTTGGATTCCCTTATGAAATACTCCACGAATTGCAGGATTAGTTGCATGAAACTTCTCTAGCAGTTTTCCGACTTTCCACTCAGAGAGAAATACCCCGTACTTAGCAAAATTGAGCATCCCTTGATGCTTTCCCATATCATAATTCCCCGCATGGCGGGTTTTCTTTCCAATTTGTCTATCATAATCAGTAATTTCCTCGAACGGCTTGTCACAACACATTACTGCTGTCATAGTATGACGATCATCCTTCATACCATGTTGATTTCTTCTGAAATCTTTTCGATTCATTTGATCTAAGGCATCAAAATCCTTAGCTAGAACTTGAACTACTCTATCTTCTGCCTGAGAGTAATCCCATTCTAGAAATACATATCCCTTATCAGCAACATACATTGATCGTACATCAATTCCATCAATACTAACATCAAGGGTTACATCTTCATGCTTATGAATAATTTGAAATGGGACACCATGCTGTTTTACAGAATCAGGAGGCTTTACTACTCCTGTTGATGTTCTTCCCGTCTCAGTGCCTACGATCTTATATACTGTTCGCGCTCTTGGCATTTATAACTCCCGTTCAAGTTTAGCCATGTAGCATACTCCGATAACTCAAAATTAACTTTTATTTTTCTCATGCCAAGACTTCATGTATAATGCATAGCATTCCCTACATCTATATCTAATATAACCATTGGACATTGTTACTACTGTATATTTAGGGTCCTTAGGATGACCACAAGGAAATAGCTCTGTTTGTTTATAAATACTATAATCGCTCATATTATTTCCTCTATTGCCAGAATAAAGATGAGCTGGATTAAAACATAACCTTTTATGGCAACTATTTTTATGCAATGCCCAAATGTTGTTATTAAATATATCGAATTCAATTCCGCTAATATATAACGATAGCCTAGTAACTAATAATTGTTTTCCCTCTACTGTCATTAATCCATAACCCTGTAGATTTTCGGCCCCAAGCCATATCCAATGATCGTCATGTGTTACATATCTTTTTTTATATAATCTATCTCTGATTCCTTCTATATCCGATAATAATAATCTTCTTCTCATTGTTGAACTCTCTCTCTCTCTCTCTTTGTCTCTATAACCAAGTTGCGTATTCGCTCAATTCAAAATTTATGTAATTCGTTTCCAACTTCGCAATCTTACGCAATTCCAAGATAAGCTCTAGCACTCTCTTCTTACCAGGATGTTTAACTGCATTGTTCATGAGAGATTTAATAGTATCCTCTCCCGTATCTTTCCTAACTGGAATCTTCAGCTTTCCATACAGAAGCTCAGGAAGCATTTTATATGAGTTGATGAGTACTAATCCTTCCTTCTTATTACGCTTATCATAAGGGGAAATATCATCCTCTTCTAGAAGTAATCGTAATAATTCAATAAGAGCATTCTCTTTTTCTTCTCTCTTAGCTCTGTAAGCGTCTGAGATAACTTTCCGTCTAGCTTCATCGACAAGAATCCCAATATCCTCAATTCTATCATAGAAAGCATTAAGCGGAGATACACCAGTACCGTCACCACGATCGAAGAAGAAATCTTCTGTTCCAGTTTCAATAAGCATCTCGTGCAAGCGTTCATAGCATTCCCACTCTGTATAACAGTCTTTACCATTATATCTCATCCATACTTCTATCTTATCTTTTAGTGGATTATATTCTTTTCCCTCAGATTTATAATATGGTTCCTCCGTTAGAAGAGAGCATAAGGTTGCTAGATCTTTGCGGAGCTCAGCAAATCCAATAGTATGCCATGCTTGCATTAAATCAAACCATACTTCAAATGATATTCCTACTGCTCGTGATCTCTTAACGTCATATTTGAGATTCTGCCCAATGATATCTGATTCAGACAGGAACTCTAATATCATATACCATATATATGCTAGGTCAGACGGTGGGATCTGATTGGAAAATAGCGGAATAGAGATAGCATCCCATGAATTGCAGGCCATCCCGAATAAAAGAGGAAATGTTTTCCACGTCTCGATATCCACGACGGCTCGCCTACGTCTTATAAATCTAGATTTATCAATGATTGAATTAGGAGGGTTATTCTTATTACGTTCAATCCAAGTTGCTACTTGATTTGAATTATTCACACATACTATACTTCTGTCTGGCCGTCTGATCTCGGGGAATAGAGATTGCTCTTTTACCCTAACTGCATCACGCTTTAGAAGAAATAAATCTTTGTAGTTCCCACTTGATCCTTCATCCCCATGTAATATAGCTGCGGGATGGATAGATGCTATTGTCTTATGTCCTGTGCGAATGGAAGGATATATAGAGCCACGATATGTAGTAATCCCATTCATTCCAGTTAGAACTGATAGTGCGGTGGCACCAAGAGCAAATACAACATTAGGATTTATAGCTCTTATCTCCTCATCTAATTGAGGTAGGAATGATTCAACGGAGTATCCAATTAGGTTGAGTTTCTTAAGGTCATTATTAGGAGGGCGATACTTAACAACGTTAGTAATATAGCAATCAGCTCGCTCAATCTCTGCATATCGTAATACCTCATTTAATAAATTTCCGGCCGGACCAACGAACGGCTCGCATTGTCTATCTTCCTCAGCTCCTGGTGCTTCACCTACTATGAGGATCTTAGCATTAGGATTCCCTTTTCCTGGTACGTAGTTTGGCATCTTGTTTATTAAAAATACTGACGATAGAAACCTCTAATATACTTACAATCTTCTTCAGATAGAAAATAATATTTTTTCATATAACTATCTTGCTCAACTACCATATCTGGAACATACAATATTCCTGTGATATGTTGTGGGGAATGAATACGGTTTCCCTGTTGCCGAAAACTGACTCTAAATTGTCTAAAAGGAAGACTTCTCTGCATATATGCTCTCCAATTTCTCTGCCTGAGCTTCAGTTAAATCCAATTTCAAATCAGTTAGACGTGAGTATAAACTATAACAGAAATCCTGTTCCCATTTAGTTAATCTACCACTCCATGATTTCTCATTACCACGAAGATTAAGAATCCAATCTATGTATACTTTCTTATCTTTTGGCTTCCATTTTTCTGCCATCTTATTCTCCTTGATTTTCTAATGCTTTAGCTAACAAAAATCTCGTTTCCCATTTATCCATCAATTTATAGATATAATATAAGATAAAAGATATAAAAAACAACAATCCTACTATTATTCCTGCTATTATTCCTGATATTTCTGTCATTTTCATTCTCCATTTCTAAATCAGGGAGCGGCTAGTGTTATCTTACCGCTCCCCATAAATTTATCTACCGATATCCTAGAGCTTGGAGTGCTTGTTCACTCTCATCATCTTCGACTTCATCTTCATCATCTTCATCATCATCGTCGTCATTAGATGAATCATACTCATCATCATCCTCATCATCAAGAATATCAGTGTCGTCATCTTCGAGCTGTTCTACATCATCTTCTAGTTCTTCAGCTTCAGAAGGATCAATTGGGTGGGGCATTCTTTTTTCTCCTATTTTTGTGTGGATGATAGAGGCTGCGCGTTATACTCTATTGTTTCTCTTCAGCCCCTCAGAGTTACCTCAATCGGCATCCACAATTCTTAACTAGCTAGCCTTGCGAAATCCATCAACATCATTACCCATACGACCGTTAAACTCAGTGTTCTTCACCTTAACATCGATAATCTTACCAACCGAAGTTTCAAGATCATACTCAACATCGGGTTGAACTTCTTTTCCTGTCATGATCTCAATAAATCCAGTCGCAACTCCGGGTGCCTTCTCATTAACATACCACTTCTTGAGCGGCGTGTCTTTGTATGGTCCCTCATTCACTACGAACTGAAACACATAATTCGTAGATCCATCACTCTTAGCCTGTTCCTGATTAACAGACTTCACACGGCAACGATACCAAGCTGGAGGAATAACTTTTCCAGAGAGAATATCTTCGCGAGTAAGTTTCATTTTCATTTTGTTTTGTCCTTTTGTGTTTTAATTAGTTTTGAGTTTGTTTTTATTTTGAGTTTTTTACGCTCTCTTCATTTTGCAAAATTGTTGGTAATTGCACTTCGATCTTAATCTGCCCCGGAAGAATTTTGCACGCTAGTAAGTGCTTAATTATATTATTTAGCTTCCCAGGCAAAATAGATTCAGCCAGTGCTCCGCCTACCGAAACTTTGTACATAAACATCATAATGAAATAACCTTAGAATTTCTCTCATGCATATCAAATAGCTTCTGAAAGAAATTTTCCTCTCTTGTAAATGAAAATTTGTCATCAACTTTCAATACAGTTTTAGTATCGTGAGATCCATTGGTTTCGCATGTTACTACAGTTTTACCAGTACTCATATCTACTTCTTTGCTAAACCAATATAATTCATTGTAGGGAGTAGGAACAGCAAATGCCATCTTTCCTCCTGGAATGAATAATCCTTCTACTACTTCACTTGTGTTGGTCTTGATATTATAAACTTCAACTCTTCGCCAATGAGCAATTGTTACAATATTGACGTTCTTCTCAGAGTAGAGATATTGAAGATCGTCAGTAGCTTGTTCAATTGCTCTACCTTCTACGCCATAATCTTCAATTTGATATCGTTCAATATTTCCTGTTGTAATTCTTTTCTTTCCGGGTGCTCTTAATGCCATTGAAGTTTTTAAGCACAGAGCAGCAAATGTGTGCCAGCCGTCCCATATGATGGATTTATAAGGACAATTACTTCTGAGCGCTGATAGCACTTTCAATGCATCTACCACACTATCAAACTGCTCGTAATTAAATTCAGCTTTGGGAAAACGGCTAGCAACTGCATCCATCTTTCTATCATAATCAAAAGTGAATGTTGGACCCAAATAATGAATACTGTGAGCCGCAATGGATTTACCAGTTCCTGGTGCTCCAATGAATAATCCAAAGAACTTCTCACCTATCTTGATGTCTTTAGTATTCATTTCTGTGTTATTTCTCCAATTTTCTCATTTGAAATCTCCAAATCTCGATATGCTCTTCCCAATTGAAATCCGTATGCAATTGATATTAAATTCATTGATGTTCCATACCTATGTTGAGCATTGATAGGCATGGGAGTATTATCATAAAATAAAACCATTTCTTGAAGGCGCCCATCCTGTGCCATAACATCAAAATCTTTACACATTTGGCATTCACATACTCCAGTCTGGCCAGTACAATTTCTTCCGACGCTATGTACAGCATATTCTGCGGTTACTAGCAAATCTTTATCAATCATGAGAATCCTTCCATTTCCTTTTGTTCATTATATTCAAATCTCGTGCGCACGGCCTGTAATATCTTCCAATTGTTCTTAGCAAGTTTCAAATAAACGTCAATCATTCTAGTGCGCATTTTATACTTCAGACTCAGTTCTTCGATAGTTAAACCGCGCTCTTTGTCATATAATATATCTATTTTGCGGTTGAATGTTTCTAATTGACGTTTTGTCATTTGAATTATTTTTGTTTTGTCATGCTTTCTAACATCATTTCTCTTGTACTAGCTACTCCATTAAAGTATCCCGAAAGAAACGATAATCTACATGCTTCAACAAAATCCTTATCCATAGTTTCTAGATTGGCGATCTTTTTAAATTCTTACCATCTAATATGGGCATCGTCCATTGCTACTCCTGCCATTGCTTTATCTCCTTAAATTCCCAAAGTATCGAGAAATTCATCAATATCATCTTTTTCTTTTTTCTCCAGAGCTTTATTCAAAGATGGAGGAATTATTATTTTTTCTCCAGCTACCATAATCTTCTTCCCACGACATTCAACGTGCGTGGGCTTAGCGTATTGAGTATTCTCCATGGTGAGAGTTAATTCGTCACCACACTGCCAGCATGTAGATTTCTCCCCGACGGCTAGCTCTCTTTTCAAAAATCGTGGGCAATTAACGCATTTAAATACTTCTGTTCCTGTTCTCTCGGATAGAACAATCCTTTTGTATTTGTGAACCTGACACCTATTTGCCATATATCTCCAATATCAACTGCATTTCATTCTCTGTGATGAATATCTCAGCGAGAGTGAAATTATACAATGTTATACTTTTATCCTGGTGAATGGATATTACTATACTATCTGAAATGGATAGTATTTTATCTCCGGGCTTTACTGCTCCTGATACGTAATTGAACAATAATTCATTCATTTGCTATTCTCAATTTGATTTGATCATTTGATCATAAATTAGCTCTCATTAGCCAATCCAACATCCCACTGTTTCTCTCTAATTTGAAATAGCTCAGTTAATTTACGATCTCGATCCTCAGGAGTAGACATACAAATTGATCGATATGTACATCCCTTATATTTATCACATGATGTTAGATTCATTGGGAATTTATTTTGTTCGATTAACTTCAATGATTCTTTAATCGTCCAAATTGTATTCTCTTCCCATTCTTTGATTCTAGCATCTGTATATGATACAACCTCTCGTCTGAATTTCTCCTCCGCCTTTACAGTTTTTTGGAATCCAACCTTATTCACGATTCCATTGTTGATTCCTAGTAGCCAACTATAGCCGAGAAACTGATTAACCATATCTGATGGATATGATTTCCTCTTCTCAGTTTTATGATCAATCCATATTGCAGGGTAATTCTGCAATCCAATGATCAAATCTAGCTTTCCTTCATAGGCTACTACATATTTATCATCTTCATAGAGCTGTTTAGTAGCAACCTTC
>Ga0068856_100007397_pt1 | contig 10714 bp, 6 predicted proteins | sample KBSCornC62_FD_66595 | JGI IMG/M metagenome (GOLD analysis project Ga0068856, IMG submission 66595) | Corn rhizosphere microbial communities from Kellogg Biological Station, Michigan, USA - KBS Corn C6-2 | ecosystem: Host-associated > Plants > Roots > Rhizosphere > Soil ... | reverse complement strand
CCTTTGCACCTGTTCACGCTTGCGTGACGCTGCTTCGCGCGCCGAGACCGTCGCGTCGAACAGCGGCCAACTGAGCACTGCGCCAACATCCCAATTCGGCACCCGCGGGAGAAACCCGCCTCCGTCCGGCAAATTGCCGGTGCCGGAGGGCGGGGCCGCGCCCGCTCGGCCCGACAGAGTGCCAGTCAGCTCGAGGTTGGGCCGCATTTCTGCGCCCACCGCGCGCGTGCGTTGCTCGCTCGCGCGCAGCTCCGCGAAGGCGGCGCGGAGACGCGGATCTTTCGCCTCGGCGCGTTCGATGGCTTGGCTCAGGTTCGGCATTTCGGCGGGCGTCGGCGGTGCCGAGCTCACGTCGAGGGCCGGGTCGGGAACGCCCACCGTCGCCGCCAACACGGTCTGGGCCGTCGTCAGACCGCCCTGCGCCCGAATCCGACCGATGTCGAAGTTGGCGAGATCGGCCTCGGCACGGGTGAGCTCGATCGGCGAGCGCAACCCCGAACCAACTCCGGCCTTTGCCAGATCTCGATGGACGAGCGAGCGTCCGTACGCATCTTGAGACGCCTTCAGAATGGCCTTGGCCGCGAAGACCGAGAAGTAGGCCTCTTCGACGTCGAAGGCGACGTCGAGCGCGATCGTCTGGGTGCGCTGGCGCTCGACGTCGGTGAGTGCGTCTTCGGCCGCGGTCTGCGCGGCGATGCGTCCGAAATCGAACAATTCCTGGTTGATGCCGACGCCCACGAGCGTCGAGGGATAGGGCCGCCACGAGCCGGTGCCGGTGGCGCGCGTCGAGCCGATCCGCGGAATGTCGAGCACGCCCGGCGACACATAGCTGCCAGTGGTGTTGTTCGCCGTGGCCGCGAAGAGCTGCGCGGTCGCGCCAATCGTCGGGTACCACTGTGCGGCGGGGATCTTCGCTCGCTCGACCTGCGCCTGAATCCGCGCCGCCGCGGTCCGAACCTCGGGCTGGTGGGCTTTGGCATAGGCCAATGCCTCGCTCAGGCTCATCGCGCGCGCGGGGGCGGGGACGTCGCTAGCTGGGCTCGTGGTGACCGCCGGCTCTTCTGCAAGGACAACGCCGGGTAGTAGCGCTCCGGAAAGCAAGAGTGCGACTCGGACTCGTGGCATTGCGCCGGCCCAAAGCACGTCTTGGGCCAGCCCAATATTCGACAAAGATCTGTGCGAAACTGCCAGCGACCGCGGGGCCGGCGTGGGAAGAATTCCCAACCGAGTGGGATTTCTTCCCAGCCGCTGGACCCAGACCCTGAACTTTGTCGAACAAATCGTGAGCGCGCGCGTTGGCCCCGGTATTGCTGAACCGAAGCGAAGATGGACGCTCCCATCGCGGTCCTGCCCCGCGCGCCCGAACGCACCTCTGAGAGCCCGGAGCGAGTGGTGAAGACGCCATCGCTCCTGCTCTGGATGGTGCTCGCGATTTTGGGGGTCGCCGCGTTTGCGTATTGGGACGAGCAGCGGGAGTTTGCGGCGGCGTTGAAGGACTTTGCCGGCGAGCAGACCGCATTGGCAGACGCCATCGCGACCACATTTCGCAATCAGCTCGGCGAGGAGGCGGCGCCGCCGAGCGACGGAAGCGTGGCTGGCGCGATTCTTCAGCCCGCGCCTCCGCTGATTTCGGGGTCGAAGTCGCGCCAGTTGTCGTTGGCGGCGCGCGCGGTCGAGCGCCCCAATCTCGTTCGGTTGCTCGTGCAAGCGCCCTTCGGTCCAGGGTTGATGACCGCGGACGGCAAAAACCTGAGTATGCCGGTTCTGGAAAACGGGCTCGCGAACGGTGCGACCTGGCTGCGGCTTACGCGCGCGGAAGCGGCCGGGCTCGGCCTTCCCGCTCGCACGGCAATGGCGGGGCTCGCGCGCGTGGACGCGGGCCCGGCCGGTCACTGGGGGGTCGTGGTCGTGGCCAGCGCGCAGCGCGAGCGCGATCGTGAGCTGCTTGCAGAGTGGCGGCTCGTGCTGAGTGTGTTCGTGGCGTCCGGGCTGGTGTTGGTGTTTGGCGGCGTGGCTTTGCGCAATCAGCGCAAGCAGCTGCTGCTATCACAGGAGCTTGCCATCGCCAGCATTCAGTCCGCGCGCGACGAGCGCTTGGTGCGCGCGGACAAGCTCGCGACCATGGGTGCGCTCGCCACCGGCATTGCGCACGAGGTCTCCACGCCGCTCGCGGTGATCGTGGGTCGCGCCGAGCAACTCACGGCCAAGCTGGGCGGCGACGAACGAGCCAAACGCGCGGTCGACGCCATCCTCGAGCAGGCCGAGCGCATCAGCAGCATCGTTCGTGGGTTTTTGGCGCTCGCGCGTGGTGACGCTCCGCGCATGGAACACGTCGATCCGGGGCGGCTCGCGGAGGTGTCGGTCAATTGGGTCGAGCATCGCTTTGCCAAGGCTGGTGTACAATTGACGCTCGACGTCGCTCCCAACCTGCCCCATGTCGCCTGCGAACCGCGGCTGATGGAGCAGGTGTTGGTGAACCTGCTCTTGAATGCCTGTGACGCGTGTGAACCGGGCGGCCACGTGGAATTGCGCGCCACGGCGGAGGAAGAACGCGTCGCCTTCGTCGTCACCGACGATGGCTCGGGGATCAGCGCGGACGCCGCTCAGCGCATCATGGACCCGTTCTTCACCACCAAGGCGCACGGCCTGGGCTCTGGGCTCGGGCTCGCGATCGCGAATGAGCTGGTCAAACACCACCGTGGCACGCTGAGCGTGCTCGCTCGTCAAGGGCAGCGCGGCACGCGGGCTCGTGTGGAGCTCCCCACCTCGACGGAATTGCAAAATGGCTGAATCGCAGCGTGACAAGCCGCGCGTCCTGATCGTCGACGATCACCTGTCCATGGCCGAAACAGTGGCCGACGGCCTTGCAGAGCATGGCTTCGACGTGATTGCGGTGGCCGCCGGCAGGGAAGCGGCGGCGCGGCTCGTGGCTGAGGATTTCGACGCGTTGGTCACTGATTTGCGGATGCCGGGGGTGGATGGGCTCGAATTGCTCAATATCTCGCGCGCCGCCGCGCCGGCCCGGCCGGTGATCGTGATGACGGCGTACAGCGCCGTCGAAAGCGCGATCGAGTGCATCCGGCAGGGCGCCTTTCACTACCTGACCAAACCGTTCAAGGTCGACGAGTTGGTCTTGTTTTTGAACCGCGCGCTCGAAGATTCCAAGCTTCGGCGTGAGGCGGCGTCGCTTCGCCGCACCTTGCGTGAACGCTTTGGGCTCTCCAACGTGGTCGGCCAGAGCGACGCGATGCGCGCGGTGAGCGAGCTGGTCGAGCGCATTGCCACCGCCAGCGTGCCCGTGCTGCTCACGGGCGAAACGGGTACCGGCAAGGGCTTGATCGCGCGCGCCATCCACGCCCACGGCCCGCGCGCGAGCGAGCCGTTCGTGCCCGTCAATTGTGCGGCTCTGCCGGAAAACCTGCTGGAAAGTGAGTTGTTCGGGCACGTGAAGGGCGCCTTTACCGGCGCGACCGGCAATCGCGAGGGGCTGTTCGTCAATGCCGACCGTGGCACGCTGTTTCTCGACGAGATCGGCGAGATTGCGCCGAACCTTCAGGCCAAGCTATTGCACGTGTTGGAGAGCGGCACGGTTCGCCCGGTGGGTGCCAACAAGGAGCGGCGCATCGACGTGCGCATCGTCGCGGCCACGCATCGCGATTTGCACGAGCGAGTGGCGAGCGGTGCGTTCCGAGAAGACCTATTGTATCGCCTGGACGTGGTCAGCGTGGAGATCCCGCCGCTCCGTCACCGCCAAGAAGATCTGCCCCTGCTGCTGAGGCATTTTTTGACGCACGCGCTCGAGCGGCACCCCGACTCGCCGGTCCGCTCGTTTTCGAAAGCGGCGCTGGAGCGGCTGCTCGATCATCGCTGGCCCGGCAACGTGCGCGAGCTCGAGCACTTGGTGGAGCGCGTCGTGCTACTCGGTAGTTCGCGGGAGGTCACGCCCGAAGAACTACCACGCACGATTGGCCAGCGAGTGGCGAGCGCGGCCGCGTTTCAGGGCGAGATCGTGCCGCTTCGAGAAATGCAGCGCCGCTACGCGGCGTGGGCGTTCGACGCCTTGGGCGGCCGTCGTATGCTCACCGCAGAAAAGCTGGACGTAGACATCAAGACCCTCGGGCGGCTGCTCAAGGCCGAATCCGAGCCGGAGACCGAGTGAACGCGAGCCCATCGCACCCGAGGCAGAGCATGTTCCAAAAGATCCTGGTCGCAGTCGACGTTTCAGAGCGAGCGGTCGCCGTGTTCGACGCCGCGGCCGCATTGGCCGAAAAGCTCGGCGCGACGCTGAGAGTCGTGCAGGTGATCAGCGTGCCGGCTGAATTTCCTCCTGCGGCTGCGGCCAGTCACGTCGATCCTTTGCCGGCGCACCTCACCGCGCTTGCGGTTCGCTATCTGAAGGAATTGGCGGAGCGCGCGCCGCTCATCGCGACGGACGAGCCGATCGTGGCGGTGGGTCAGCCGTGGCGCGCAATCCTCGACACGGCCCGAGAGCTCGATGCGGATCTGATCGTCGTCGGCAGTCACGGCTATCACGGTTGGGATCGCGTGCTCGGCACGACGGCCGGAAAAGTCGCCAATCTGGCCGACCGAAGCGTGCTCGTCGTGCATGAGCGCAAGCCGGCCGAGGCCGAGGCGCAGTGAGTTCACGTTCGAGCGTGGCAGAGAGCGCGCGAGGTGCCGGCGGTTCGGGTTACTCAGGAAGCCGTCTGCATCACGGGCAGGCGCGGCTGCAATGGCGCGCGCGCCCGCGCTCGGTTGCCCATTTTCGATCTGTCCGAGCCGCGCGCCCGTTCCTTCGTGGCCCCAAAAAGTCAAAACCGGAATAATTGCATGAAGCGGCTGACAATCGTCTCTTCGCGCAGCTCAGAGCGAACCCTCGAGCGGTCGGCTTGGCTCTGACGAAGGATGCGCCGGCGGTGTGCCGCGCGCGGGAGAATTGAGCATGTGTTCACGAATTCAGTGCAAAACTTGCGGCAAGCCGAGCTTTTCAGGCTGCGGGCGCCACGTCGAGCAGGTGCTCGCCGATGTCCCGCTCGAGCAACGCTGCCAGTGTCGCGAAAAGAAGCGGGCGGACGGCAAGGCGCGGCCGTCGTTTTGGAAGCGCCTGCTCTCGAGTTGAAACGCGGGCTCAGAACGCGACGGCGGCGCGCGCCAAGATCTCGTGCAAGACGTGGGCGTGGCTGCGCGCGTCGTCGTTGACGCCCGGGCTCAGCGTGTTCGCGGGCGCTTGCGCGCGCTGTGTTGCGCTCCACACCGAGCTGCCGGCGGGGCTCGCTTTGCTCGGCGCGGAATCGGGGAAAGAGTTGAGAATGTAGTTGATGGTGAAGCGCAGGTGCTTCGTGAGCCAATAGTTGGCGCCGAGCGAGAACGCGTCGACCTTGATGTCGCCATCCATGTTCTGGAGATCGGGGCTGCCGAGGTGGCGCGCGCTCGAGTAGTTGAGCCGCAGCTGCTCCCATTTGACCAGCAGTTGCAGTGCGCGCGGTGGCTCGGCCGAGTCCGGCTTCGAAAAATCGACGTGCGGCATGTTCTGCACGCCGGGCAGCCCATTGATGTCGCGGTTTCCGAGCGGCCAAAAACCGACCTCTACGTAGTACGAATAGCCGCGAATGCCGCCGAAACGTAGGCTTTGCGAGGTCTGCGCGCCTTCTGCCACTTCGCGGGTGTTCTTGTCGATGTAGGCGGCTTCGGCCGTGAAATCGAGCAACGAAACCGGGACGCGCGCTTCGACCGCCAGGCCGCGCTGACTGCCCGCGTAGAGCACGTGCGTTTGCCCGGCCGAGCTCGCGTAGGTCGGGTTCCAGAATGCGTATTGGCCCTGCGTGGTCAGCGCCGGCACGTCGTAGTTCGAAAAGTTCTTGTCGCGCGAGCCGTAGCGAGCGCTCGCGCCGACTTCCAGGCTCTTCAGCGCATCCGTCCGCCCGTTCAGCGGCAGCACGTACACGCGCGCGAAGACGTCGCCTTTGCCGTCGACGTTCGGGCGATTTTGTCCGTCGCCGTCGAACAAGCCGATCGCGTAGTTGACGACCTTGTCGAACGCTTCACCCCAGGCCATGAGCCCGATCTGTTTTTGGGTGGGCACGGCTACGTCGCGCACGGTGAGCGAGCGCTCCATGAACGGAGTGCCCCACTTTTCGCTGGTGCGGTTCTCCATCGTGAACGGCGCGTCGAATTGGCCGGCTTGGAGATTGAGCCACGGTGCGGCTCGGAAATTGATGAACACGTCCGTCGCCGCGGCGCTGACTTTGCTGAGCTGCGCGCTGTTGTAGCGAGCGGTGGTCGCGGTTGGCAGCACGCCGGGCGGCGCGGCCGAGGTCTCGTTCGTGCCGCGCGGGTTATCGAGCGTGGTCGCGCCGAAATCACCGGCGATCATGAACCACCAGCGCTTGAAGAATTCGCCCGACAATTCGGGGCGCGCGCGGCGCAAGAACAAGGTCGGCTTGAGCGTCGTGTCGGAGACGCCGGGCCCCGCGTACGAATAGAAATCGACGTGGGCGCGGCCTTGCAGGTAGAGCCGATAGTTGTCGTCCACGTCGCGCAAGAAAAAGTAACCGCCGCGGTAGCCGGCCAGTGGATTGCCGTCTTTGCCAACGCTCGGATCGCTCGCGAGCACGGTCGCTCGCGCGGTTGTGGGCGGGAGCGGTGGCGTCACGGCTGGTGGGTAAAGTTCGATCGGCGGCACCGTCGGTGAGCCGGGTCGAGTCGCGGGCTCCGCGCTCGGCGCGCCCGTTTCCGGCGCGGGCACGGTCAGGGCCGCCGGCAGTTCAGGCGACGTTTGGGCCTGCGCGGTAACGGCCGTAGCGACGGCAAGGAAAGCGCAACTAGACGAAACGAATACCTTCATACATTCCTTGCCGTCTGGCGCCGGACCCGCGCGCCGGATCTCAGCCGCGCGGGTCCAAACGCCTCGAGTCGAGCTCAGAGCGCGACGGCGATGCGCGCCAAGAACTCGTGCAGTACGTGAGCGTTGTTGCGCGCGTCGTCATCCGAGCGCGTGCTGTCTTTCGAAGCGGGGGCGAGCGTGTTGCCGGGAGCTTGCGCGCGATTGGTGCTGGACCAAACCGGTCCGCCCATCGACGTTGCCGAGCTCGGCGCGGAATCCGGGAACATGTTGAGCACGTAGTTGGCGGTCAAGCGAATGTGGCGGGAAACCCAGTAATTTGCGCCGAGCGAGAAGGCATTCGCCTTGATGTTGCCATCGGCGTTCTTGAGATCGGCGAGGCCAGCGCGGCTCGCGCCGGTGTACTTGAGGTTCACCTGCTCCCATTTCACGAGCAGCTGCAGCGCGTGCGGCGGATCTACCGGATCGGGCTTGCTGAAGTCGACGTGCGGCATGTTCTCGTAGCCGGGCAGACCCGTCACGTCGCGCTTGCCGAACCACACGCCGGCTTGCACGTAGTACGAGACGCCGTGCATGTCGCCGCGACGGAGACTCGTCGCATCCACGCCCTGACCCGTTTGAAAGCCTTCTTGGACCTCGCGCGTGTCGTTGTGGATGTAGACGAGCTCGCTGGTCAGGTCGACCATCGAGATGGGCACGCGGAGCTCGCCGGCGATGCCGAGCTGCGCTCCGGAGGGCAAGATGTGAGTGGTGCCCTCGGAGCCGGCATAGGTCGGCTTCCAGAACGTGTAGTTGCCCTGGGTGGTGAACGAGTTGTAGTCGTAGTTCGTGAACCGCTTGTCGCGCTGGCCGTAGCGGAAGCTTGCGCCGATCTGCAAATCCTTGATCTCGGATTTCTCGCCCGCGAGGGGATGCACGAAGGTGCGCGCCAGGATGTCGCCGTTGCTGTCGGTGTTCAGCTTGTTCTGGCCGTCGCCGTTGAATAGACCGGCCGAGTAAAACCAGTACTTGTCCGGCATTTCGCCCCAGAACATCGCGCCGATCTCTTTGTTGGTCGAGATGCCGACGTCGCGCACCGCGAGGGAGCGCTCCATGAAGGGGATGAATTTGTCGCTCGTTCTATTCTCCATCATGAACGGCGCGTCGAACTGGCCGATTTGCACGTTGAACAGCGGATCGGCGCGGTAGTTCAAAAACACGTCGGTCGGCGCCGCGCTGACGCGCGCGGTCTGCGCGCCCGCGTACTTGCCGCTCGTGTCGGTGGGCGCGACGCCGGGGCCGGCCGCGGAGGTTTCGTTCTTGCCGTCGGGATTGTCGAGCGCGGTCGCGCCAAAGTCGCCGGCGATGCTGAACCACCAATTGTGGAAGAACTCACCCGTGATCTCGGGGCGAATGCGGCGCAAGAACAAGGTCGGCTTCAGGCTGGTGTTCGAGACACCGGGGCCGGCGTAGCTGTAGAAGTCGACCTGGGCGCGGCCCTGCACGTAGAGCCGAAAGTTGTCGTCGACGTCGCGCAGATAGAAGAGCTCGTTGTGCCAGCCGGCGAGCGGGTTTCCGTCTTTGGCGAGCCCGTTGCTCGGCGCGATCGGGGCGATCGGAGCAACCAGTTCCGGCGCGGCGGTTGGTGCGGCCGCGGGCGGGAAAGTCGGTGCGGGCGCGACCGGCGCGGGGGCGGGTGCAGTCTCGGTCGGCGCGGGCGTGACGGGGACCGGAGTTGCTGCGGTTGGAGCAGCGGCCGCCGTAGCCGGCGCGGAAGCGTTGGGCTTGGCCGCAGGTGCGGTCGGGTTCGCCGGAGCCTCTTCCGCAAGGGCCTGAAAAGCGAACAGAGTGAGGGTCGGAACGAGGAAGATGGAGGGGAATTTCATGGCCAAACGGTTCCTTTCGGCCGGCAGATAGCGCTTCGAATGTGACAACCAGGAGGCGTTCCCGTGAACTTCGTGGAGACGGTTCCCTACAGTCGGCGACACCGGATATCACGGTATGACGCAGATAAGTAGCCGTAAATTTTGTAATTCCTACTTCTCCGCTGCGGAAATCAGCTGTCTTTCGCAGTCGGCGCTTCTATCGACTCGCCTTGAGACCGACACTCGGCGCCACGGAACTGTCACACACCTGTTGCCAAGGCGTAGCGCAGCTCCATTCCCGTCCTGGTAGGAGAACCCCCGATGATTGCACGAAGAAAATTGGGCCTCGCTCTGCTGCTCGCGGTCGTTGCTTGTAAAGGTAACCAAGCCTCGGACGCTCCCGCTCCGAAGAGCTCGGAGGCCGCCCCCGAAGCCAAGAAGGACGAAGCGATCAGTCTGAATGGCGCGGGCGCCACCTTCCCGTACCCGCTCTATTCCAAGTGGATTTCGGAATACAACAAGCTCTACCCGAGCGTGAAGATCAACTATCAGTCGATCGGCTCGGGCGGGGGCATTCGGCAGATCATCGCCGGCACCGTCGATTTCGGCGCGACCGACGCGCCCATGAAGGAAGACGAAGCCAAGCAAGCGCCGGGCAAGCTCTTCCACATTCCCGCGACCATCGGCGCGGTGGTGGTGGCTTACAACCTGCCGGAAGTGACGAGCCCCTTGAAGCTCTCGCCGGAGGTGTTGGTCGACATCTACGCGGGGAAGATCAAGAAGTGGAATGACGCCAAGATCAAGGCTGACAATGCGGACGCCAAGCTGCCGGCCAAGGATATCTCGGTCGTTTACCGCACCGACGGCAGCGGGACGACGGCCGTGTTCACTGATTATCTGGCCAAGATCAGCGCGGAGTGGAAAGAGAAGATCGGCGCGGGCAAGAGTGTCAATTGGCCGACTGGTCTCGGCGCCAAGGGCAACGAGGGCGTGACGGGTCAGGTGAAGACCACGCCTTACACCATCGGCTACATCGAGCGCGCGTACGCTTCGCAGAACAAGCTACCGATGGTCGAGCTCAAGAACAAGGCCGGCAAATTCGTGGCCCCCACGATCGAGGCCATGTCCGCCGCGGCGGAAGCGGTCGAGATGCCGGACGAGCTCTTCGTCTCGCTCTCGAACGCGGACGGTGAAGGTGCATACCCGATCACCGGTTACTCGTACTTGCTCGTTTACGAGAACGCCAAGGATCCGGTCAAGGGCGAGGCACTAGCGAAATACGTGTGGTGGGGCCTCCATGACGGACAGAAATTCTCCAAGGATCTCGACTACGCACCGCTGCCGGCCAAAGTCCTGACCAAGGTGGAAGCTCGCCTCAAAGAGCTGCGCTCGGGTGACAAGAAGCTCCTCTCGGGAGCCTGAGCGTCGATGACGACCAGTCACGAAGTTTCTCTCGTTCGAGGGCGCTCCCGAATTTTGACGCGCTTCGGACGCGAGGTGAACTGGGGAGACTTCGTGTTCCGCCGCGCAACGGCGTTGATTGCGGGGCTCGTGATCGCCGCGCTCGCGGCCATGGCCTTCGCCATGATCCGGGCCTCCCACGAATCGCTGCTGAAGTTCGGCGTGGGCTTCGTGTTCTCGAGCGTGTGGGATCCGGTGCGCGACATTTACGGCGCGCTGCCGTTCATCTTCGGTACGCTCGCTTCTTCGCTCTTGGCGCTGGTGTTTGCCGTGCCCATTTCACTGGGCGTGGCCATCTTTCTGTCCGAGCTCGCGCCGAGCTGGCTGCGTGGGCCGGTTGGTTTTTTGGTGGAGCTCTTGGCGGCGGTGCCGAGCGTGGTCTACGGCCTGTGGGGGATCTTCGTGCTCGCGCCCTGGCTGCGTGACACGGTCGAGCCGCTGCTCGGCAAAGTGCTCGGCTTTCTGCCGCTGTTTCAGGGCGCGCAGCACGGCTTTGGCATGCTCGCGGGCGGCATCATCCTGGCCATCATGATCACGCCCACGATTTCATCGGTCAGTCGCGAGGTGC
>Ga0068856_100007395_pt1 | contig 10717 bp, 10 predicted proteins | sample KBSCornC62_FD_66595 | JGI IMG/M metagenome (GOLD analysis project Ga0068856, IMG submission 66595) | Corn rhizosphere microbial communities from Kellogg Biological Station, Michigan, USA - KBS Corn C6-2 | ecosystem: Host-associated > Plants > Roots > Rhizosphere > Soil ... | reverse complement strand
CCGGCGGATGCTGCGGTAGTCGCCGGACGCGGCCAGCCGCCCGGCCACCATCACCTGCACCGTCCCGGAGACCTGCTCGACCTCCTCGAGGATGTGCGAGGAGAACAGCACGGTCGCGCCCGCGTCGGCGGTGCGGTGCAGCAGGTCCATCATGTGCAGCCGCTGCCGAGGGTCCATCCCGTTGAACGGCTCGTCCAGCAGCAGCACGGTCGGCTCGTGAACCAGTGCGGCGGCGACCCGGGCCCGCTGGCGCATGCCCTTGGAGTACGTGCCGAGCCTGCGGTGCCAGGCGTCCTGCAACTCCATCTGCCGCAGCACGCGCTCGGTCGACTGCTCGGGGTCGGGCAGCTCGTGCAGCTGAGCGCTGGCCAGCACGAACTGCCAGGCGGTCAGGAATCCGGGCACCGCCTCCCGGTCGACCACCAGTCCGAGGATCCGGTAGAGCTCCGGGTTGCGCCAGGCCGGCTGGCCGGCCACGGTCAGCTCGCCGCGTGACGGCGGCAGGAAGCCCGCCATCATGTGCAGCAGCGTGGTCTTGCCGGCACCGTTCGGGCCGAGCAGCCCGGTGACACCGGGGCCGAGGGTCATGCTGACGTCGTTGACCGCCACCACGTTGCCGTACCAGCGGGACACCCCGCGCAGCTCGACCGTACTTGCCGACGGATGCATCAGACCGTCACCTTCCGGTACCGGGCGACCGTCGCCGCCACGCAGGCGGTCACCAGCGCAACCGCGACCACCAGGTAGAGCGGCCCGTAGGGGCCGATCGCCAGCTTGTCGTCCCGGTAGATCCACGTCTCCAGACCGGTGAGCAGGGTGGCCGGGTTGACCAGCGGACCGAGCTGCTGCGCGGTCGTTCCGCCGACCGCCTCGATCACCCCGATCACCGGCGCGGTCGCCGCGAAGGCGACCACGATGACGACCGCGGCGATCGCCCGCCTCGACGCGAGCGAGGCCAGCGGCACCGCGAACGCGCCCAGCACGACCGCGGTGATCGCCGCGTAGCCGAGGCCGCCGAGGAAGTCTGTGAACTCCCTCCACACCGCCGACGCGCCTCCGCTGCGGGAGAACGCCCCGCCGAGGAAGATCAGCAACAGCGGCCCGGCCAGCAGCAGCCACACCGCGCTGATCGTCGCGGCCAGCTTCGCCAATGCGTAGTCGCTGCGGCGCAGCGGACGGGAGAAGTACAGCGGGAGCACCCGGGATCGCAGGTCGCGGCTGACCAGTTCGGGCGCGATCACCGCCAGGAACACGATGAGCGGGATCCCCAGGCCGTCGATGAACTGCAGGTAGGTGTACGGGATGACGCCGCCGGCGCGGCTGCGCACCGCCACCAGCACGACGGCCACGACGAAGGCCAAGCCGACCACGATCCCCGGGAAGATCTTCGCGACGGCACTGCGGCCGAGCCCGAACGCGGTGCGCAGGCTGTGCAGGTAGAGCGCGGTGACCACGTGGCGGCGGCCCAGCCGCGGTCCGGCGTACCGCTGGTAGCCGATGTCGTGGATGACGCCGGCGCTGACCGCTCCGTCAGTCGATGCCACGGCCGGCCTCCTCTGCATACTCGGCGGCCCGGTCGGCCGAGCCGTCCGCGAACAGCTCGACGATGCCGTGCCGGCGCTGGCCCAGCCGGTGCAACGGCAGGCCGAGCGCGGCGACCGCGCCGACGATCAGGTCGAACGTGTCGTCGTCGTCCAGCGGCACCAGCAGCTCCCGGCCGGAGCGGTGGACGGCGACCCCCCGTTCGCGAAGGTGGGCGGCCAACTGCTCGACGCCCTCGTCGACCTCCACCACCAGCACGTCGCGGCGCCTGGTCATCGACTCGACCCGGTCGGCCCGCAGCAGTCGCCCGGAGTCGATCGCGACCAGCGACTCGCAGATGCGTTCCACCTCGCCAAGCAGGTGCGAGCAGACCACCACGGACATGCCGAAATCGGCGCCGATCCGTTCGATGAGCCCCAGCATCGCGTCCCGGCCGGCGGGGTCCAGACCGTTCGTCGGCTCGTCCAGCAGCAGCAGGTCCGGGTCGTGCACCAGCGCCTGGGCCAGCGCGACCCGCTGCCGCATGCCGGTGGAGTAGCCGCCGATCTGGCGGTACCGCTCCTCGTACAGGCCGACGTGCCGCAGCGCCTCCGACGCCCGCTCCCGGGCGGCGGCTCGCGGCAGCCCGCTCATCTTGGCCATGTGTGTGACGAACTCAGCCGCGACCATGTCCGGCGGCAGGCAGTTGTGCTCCGGCATGTAGCCGACCCGAGCCCGGATCGCCTCCGCGTCGCGCGCCGGATCCAGCCCCAGCACCCGCACCGAGCCTGCCGTCGGCTGCAGCAGCCCGAGCAAGATCTTGATCAGCGTCGACTTCCCCGCACCGTTCGCTCCCACCAGCCCGATGACGCCCGGCTCGACGTCGACGGTGAGCGCGTCGAGGGCCAGAGTCGCTGGATAGCGCATCGTCAGCGACTGCGTCTGAATCACCGGCACCACGCGGCGACCGTACGGCGCGGCAGCCCCCGCCGCCTCCGTGATGACCCTGATCCTCTCCCTGGGTTCGGCGCGGAGCCCTTCTCCGGGTCTCGCGGCGTGGCGCTGCGCTGCCTTGCCGCCGCGATCGCGGTGGTCCTCCGGTCGCGGGTGGCAGCCGTTCCCGCCTGCCCGATCGGGCCGTGTCCGCCGACCTTCGGCCATATCTGCGCCGGCGGCCGATCGATCCGTATCGAGGTCGGCGTCCGGGTCCTCTGACCGGGCGTGGCAACGATGAAGATCCTCCTGCTTGCGTCCGCGTTCAACGGCCTGACCCAGCGCGCGTGGCTCGAGCTGCGCCGGGCCGGTCACGCCGTCACGGTGGAGCTGTCGGTGAGCCCCCAGGCCATGCGTGAGGCGGTCGAGCTCGCCGACCCGGACCTGATCATCTGTCCGTTCCTAAAGGACCGGGTGCCGGCGGAGATCTGGCAGCGCCGGCGGACGATCATCGTCCACCCCGGGCCACCGGGCGACCGTGGGCCGTCGTCGCTGGACTGGGCGGTCACCGAAGCGGCACCGTGCTGGGGAGTGACCGCCTTGCAGGCCGCCGAGGAGATGGACGCCGGGGACATCTGGGCTTCCCGCACGTTCCCGCTGCCGGCCGAACCGCCGGCCAAGAGCGCTCTCTACAACGGCTTGGTGGCCGACGCCGCGGTCGAGCTCATCCATGAGGTCGTACGGAAGGCAGCCGACCCGGCGTTCGTCCCCACACCGCTGGACTACGCCCGCGACGACGTCTGGGGCCGGCTTCGTCCGCCGCTCCGGCAGCCCGACCGCGCGTTCGACTGGGCCGACGACTCCGAGTCCATCGTGCGCCGCGTCAGGGCCGCCGACGGCTCACCAGGTGTGCGGACCGTCGTCTGCGGGCTGCCGGTCCATGCCTACGACGCGCATCCCGGGCAGGCGCCCGCGGGTGAGCCGGGCACGGTCGCGGCGAGGCGGCACGGCGCGGTGCTCGTCCGTGCCGGCTCCGGCTCCGGCGGGGTCTGGCTCGGCCACCTGCGGGCGGTGCCGTCCGGCGACGGTCCGACCGTCAAGCTGCCGGCGACGATGGTGCTGGCCGACCGCCTTGCCGGAGTGCCGGAGTGGACCGCCGCGGTCGACGCCGGAACCGGCTCGCCGTACCGGGAGATCGGCTACCGCCGCGACGGGCAGGTCGGTGTGCTCGACGTCGACTTCTACAACGGCGCCATGTCGACCGCGCAGTGCCGCCGCCTGGAGGCCGCGCTGCGGCACGCGGCCGCGCAGGACACCCGCGTGCTCGTGCTCCGCGGCGGCCGATCCGCCGGCGTCTTCTCCAACGGCATCCATCTCAACGTCATCGACGCGGCGCCTTACCCCGCCGTCGAGGGGTGGCGCAACATCGTCGCGATCGACGACGCGTGTCGGCAGCTGCTGACCGGCACCCGGCAGATCGTCGTGGCGGCGGTCGCCGGCAACGCCGGTGCCGGCGGCGTGATGCTCGCCCTCGGCGCAGACCACGTGCTGCTCCGCGAGGGTGCGGTGCTCAACCCCCACTACCGGAGCATGGGGCTGTTCGGCTCCGAGTACTGGACCTACACGCTGCCCCGCCGGGTCGGCCGGTACCAGGCCGAGCGGCTGACCAGCGACTGCCTGCCGATCGGTGCGGCCGAGGCGGCCAGCCACGGGCTCGCCGACGCGGCGCTGCCCCGAGACCCTGCGGCGTTCGACGCCGCGGTCACCGACTACGCGCACCGGCTGGCCGGTTGCGACGGCCACGCGGCCGCCCTGGACGCGAAGCGGCGGCGGCGCGAGTCGGACGAGCGGCGCAAGCCGCTGGAGGCCTACCGCACCGAGGAGCTCGCCGAGATGAGCCGCGACCTCTTCGCCGACCGGAACGGGTTCGCCGCCGCCCGCCGCGCCTTCGTGACCAAACAGCGCCCCGCCTCCACCCCGCACCGCATCGCCCGGCACCGCCCGCCCGACCCGCGCCCCGCCGCCGAGGCCGCCCCGCGGACCGCCGCCACCGAGGCGGCCGTGGCCTGACCGACCCGACCGCGTGTCGGCCGCCGCCGGGCCCTGGAACTCGGGGTGGCGCCGTCGTACCGCGACGGCGCCGCCCCCAAGCCCGGCTATCCAAGTGGAATGCGGAGCACCTCACCCGTGCCGGCGCACGTGCCGCAGTTGCTGACGTACGCCGCGCCGCCGCGCAGGGCGAGCCCGCCCGGCGTGATCAGACCGGTCGACATGACCACGTGCTGACCGCCGCCCCGGTCCACCCGGATGAGGGCGCCGGTCGGGTCCCCCGACAGCAGGCCGTGCTGGAAGATCTCCAGCACGTACAGCGTCCCCCGCTGGTCGAAGGCGATGTCGATGATGTTGGTGAAGCCGCTGGCGAACACCTGCGGCGCGTGCCCCGGCACGATCCGGTAAACGTTGGCTCCGCCGACCGGGAACGGGAAGCCGGTCAGCTGCCCGACGTAGAAGGCGCCGTCCGGGCCCCGCGCCACCGACGTGGGCACGGCGTCCATGGGGATCTGAGTTCCCGGCGGAAGCCCGAGGAAGGGCGGCGCGTCGACCAGGCGGTTCGGGAACGTCGCCAGGACGGAGACCGTCCCGTCCGCCGCCACGCGCAGCAGGTCGTTCGCCCCGGAGTCGGCGACCACCCGGGCACTGCCGGTGGACAGCACGGAGTTGGGGTTGACGTTCTCCTCATCACCCGTCGGGTTGTTGGCGTCCTCGAAGCCCGCCAGGTCGGCGACGACCTTCAGCCGGCCGCCGGCTCCCTGCTTCTTCAGCAGCTTCCCCATGCCGTCGAGCGCGGGGATGGTCTTGCTGAAGTCCAGGTCCAGACCGAGCCCTTCCGTCACGTACATGCTGCCCTGGCCCTGGAAAGCGACGTCGGACGGGCCGATCGCCGAGTTGCCCGTCCCCTGCTCGCCGTACGACGGCAGGCCGCTCAGCACGCGGCGCTGCCCGGCGCCGTCGATGCGGGTGACCGAGCCCGAGTGCCCGAAGCAGGCTTGACCTTCGGGGCCGGCGAAGCACGGGCCGGAGCCCCCCTTGCCGGCCTCGGCGACGTACAGCCCGCCATTCGGCGAGAACGTCAGCCCCCGAGGGTTGTTCAGCCCGGAGGCGACGACTTGCGCACCCGTCTGCGCCACCGCCGGCGCCATGCCCACCATCATCAGCGCAGTCGCGCCGAGCACTGCGAGAACCCGCCATCGCACGTCGAAGCACCCCCCGAGGCAAAGTTTGGCCCATGTGCTGACCAAGAGCCTGCCCACCCCACGGGGTGGCAGCAAGGGTTGCCTGGAGTAATCCGCTTCCGTCGTCCGGTCGCACCGGCAGGCGAAGAGCGCTGTCCGATTACGGCCACCGCATGACAATCAAGCCACCTGGGCAGTCCGTGCACTGCCGGCCCTGGTGTCCTACGACCCGCTCCGAGGAGACGACCCATGACGACCGCGTCGACCGCTCCGCAGATGACCGCCGCCGCCGATGTGCGGCAGGCTCTGGAGAAGACGCGCGGCGACGCCGGGCTTCGGACCCGGCGGTCGTTCGCATGAGCTCACCCGCCTACGCGGTCGACCGCGCCGGCCTCAAGGCCCGGCTGCGTCACGGCGACGCGACGTTCGGCACGTTCCTCGGAATCGCCTCTCCGGTCTCCGCGGAGATCTGCGCGACCGGCGGCGTCGACTGGGTGCTGCTCGATCTCGAGCACGGCTCCGGCGGCGAGGAACAGATGCTCGACGTCGTACCGGCCGCCGCGTCGTACGGCGTCCCCACCCTCGTCCGCGCCGAGTCCACTGCCCGCATCCGCGCCGGCCGGCTGCTCGACCTCGGTGCGGTCGGCGTCATGTTCCCCCGCATCGACGGCCCGGCCGATGCCGCGGCCGCTGTCCGGCACCTGCGCTACCCGCCCGACGGCGACCGCGGAGTGGCGACGTACAACCGGATGTGCCGGTTCGGCCTCGACCGCGCCGCCCTCGCCCGCGCCGAAGCCGAGGTGCTGGGGATCGTGCAGATCGAGACCAGGGCTGCAGTCGAGTCGGTCGAGGCGATCGCCGCGCTCGACGGCGTTGATGTGCTGTTCGTCGGACCGCAGGATCTGTCCTATGCGCTCGGCGTCGCCGGGGACCGCACCGCGCCGGTGTTCGTTGCCGCGCTCGACCGGGTCCTGAGCGCCGCCCGGGCTGCCGGCAAGGCGGCGGGACTGCACGTCCCCGACGGGGCGGCGGCCGCGCGCCTGGCCGACGAAGGCTGGCAGTTCCTCGCCGTCGGCTCCGACGGGGGGCTGCTCGCCACCGCCGTCTCCACCGAGATGCGCGCCGCGCGGCGGGTGACCACATGACCGCGACCGGCGCACCGATCGTCGTCGCTCTCGGTCAGGTCGACCCGGCACTGGTCGTGCCGCACCTGCCCGAGGGGGCGATCTTCGTCGCCGAACCGGAGGACGACGCCCTGCGCTCGGCGTCCGGGGCCGTCGTGCGGGCCGACGCCACGGTCGACAGAACCCTGCTCGACCGGATGCCGCGACTGCGGGTCATCGCGCGCACCGGAGTGGGGGTCGACGCCGTGGACGTCGACGAAGCCAGCCGCCGCGGCATCGCCGTGGTGATCACGCCGGGCGCCGGCACCAACGCCGTCGCCGAAGGCACGCTGGCCATGGTGCTGCACCTGGTCAAGCGGCTGCGCTGGACCACTGCCTGCGTCGCGGAGGGGCGCTGGGCCGACCGCGACCAACGGGCGCTCGGCGACCTCGACGGCGCAACCATCGGCATCGTCGGGTACGGCCGCATCGGCCGCCGGGTCGGGCACATCGCCCAGGCCTTCGGCATGAACGTCGTCGCGCATGACCCCTACGTGGCGCCCGGTCCGGAACTGGTCGAGCTCGCCGAACTGCGCCGTCGTGCCGACGTCATCAGCCTCCACGTTCCGCTCACCGAGCAGACCCGTCACCTGGTCGACGGCGAGTTCCTCAGCCACGTCAATCCGGGCACCGTCCTGGTCAACTGCGGACGCGGCGGCCTGCTCGACCTCGACGCGGCCGCCGAGGCGCTCGCCGACGGCCGACTCCGGGGGCTCGGCCTGGACGTGTTCGACCCGGAGCCACCCCCGCACCACCCCGTCTTCGACCGCGACGACGTCGTGCTCTCCCCGCACGTCCTGGGCATGAGCGCCGCCGCCACCCGGGCCATCTTCGCCGCCGCCGCCCGCGGCGTCACCGACGTACTCACCGGCCGGCCGCCTGCCGCGGTGGCCAACCCCGGCTGGGCCGAGGCGACGAGCGACGACACGAGTCGTGGCCCGTGACCCTTCAGCTTCGCACGCCGGAGGCCCTGCGGACCGCGAGCACCGCGAGCAGCGTCCCGCCCGCGACCAGCACCGCACCGCCGACGAGGAGCCCGACTGCGACGCCGGTCAGGGCCGGCACGGCGGCGCCGACGTCGCCCCGGACGGTGAGCTGACCGTCAGTTCGGAATCGGCGTCGGGTGGCGGACAAGGTCTACCGAGCTGACGCCCGGGACGGTCCGGGCGATGGCGATCGCGGCGCGGCCGTCGTCGTCGAGGTCGCCGACGATGATGATGACGGCTCCGTCGGTGACCTGGACGTCCCAGCTGCCGTCGGGATCACAGCAGTCCGTGATGCGGTCGATGATGTCGGCCCGGATGGCGTCGTCGTCGCGGACGAGGGTGCGCAGCAGGTCGCGGCGGCTGACGATGCCGATCACCGTGGCCCCCTCGACGATCGGGACGCTGCGGATGTCGGAGTCGAGCATGGTCTGGGCCAGGTCGGCGGCGTCCGCGGAGGGGCCGAGGGCGATCACCGGCATGGTCATCACTTCGCCGACCGTCTGCGGGCCGGGTGACTCGTCCTGGACCGGCCTGACCTGGTTGCGCGGATCGTGGCCGAAGCGGTCGATGACGAGGTCGGCCTCGCTGACGATGCCGACCAGGTCGGCGCGGTCGTCGAGTACGGGCGCCGCGGTGATCCGGTTTTCGAGCAGGAGCATAGCGGCCTCTCGCACGGTGGTGTCCGGCCGGACGGTCAGGGCCGGCGAGGTCATGATCTGTCGCGCCTGCATCGTGGGCCTCCTCCTGGTTGCGTCGTGGTCGAGATCAACCGTCCACATCGGAACGATCGCCAACGGACAGTGCCCTGGAACGTCGAAGGTCGCGTCCGCGCCGTGTTCCCTTCCACCGTCCGAACGCGACGTCCGAACGCGACGTCCGAACGCGACAGGCCGCCGCGGGCCCCCGACTCCCACGGCGGCCCGGCGGCCCCACCCGCGGTCAGAAGAACGTCGCCGTGGTGTCCGAGCGGGCTTCAGCCAGAGTCTGGTGTCGATGCGGCTCGCTCGGCTGTGGCTCGGCGTGGACGACGGTGACGGGGCAGTGGGCGTGGAGCACACAGTGCATGCTCACCGAGCCGAGCACCAGGCCGCGGAACCCGCCATGGCCACGGGATCCGACCACTAGCAGGTCGCAGTCGGCCGAGCGGTCCACCAGCGCCTGCGCAGCCGGCACCGCCGTCACCACCGGATCCAACACCAGGCCGTCCGCGTCCACCGAGGCGAGCAACTGATCGAGCTTCTCGCGAGCCCGCTGCAGCGTGCCCTCCTGCGGGATGCGCATCGCGTACGGGTCGATCCACTCGTATTCCGGCAGTTGCACCGCCATCAGGGCGACGACGACAGCGTCCCGCATCCGCGCCTCGCCCACGGCGAACTCCAGCGCAGCGCGAGCCGGAGCTGAACCGTCCACACCCACCAGCACCCGCGGCCTCCGAGCGGCCGTCTCTTCCGTCATCGGTCTCTCCTTCCGGCTCACCCCAACCGTCCGCTGCCGGGTCGGGCGGTACCAGGGACCAAAGTCTCGACCTTTGGTCAGAGCCGGCGGCCGCTGACACTGTCGGGCCGGCTCGGAGCGCTTGCGGGAAGTCCTGGCCGAGCACCCGAGTGTCCGAGAGAGGACCAACGGCTCTGCCGAGCACGCGGGGGGTGACGGTGCGATGGAGATGTCGCCGCGATGTGGGAGGCACAAGATGACTGACAAGAGGCCCCAGGTCGTCGTCGGCGTGGACGGATCCGAGCCGAGCCTGCGCGCCGCCGAGTGGGCGGCCGCCGACTCGGCGGCGACCGGCATGAGCATGGCCGTCTGTTACGTCAGTGACGTCTCCGCGCTCGCCGATGTGCCGCTGCCGCAGGAAGTCCGGCAGTCGGCACGCGCGTACGGGCATCGCATGGTCGACCGTGCGCTGGTCCGGATCCGGCAGGCGGCGCCGGTGGACGCCGCCGGTGAGGTCGCCGGTGAGGTCGCGACCGGCAACCCGGCGGCCGAGCTCATCCGGCGCGCTGCCGCGGCCGAGCAGGTCGTGCTGGGTTCGCGCGGAGCCGGCGGGTTCGAGCGCCTGGTGCTCGGCTCGGTCGGTGCGGAGGTCGCAGCGCACGCTCCGTGCCCGGTAGTCGTCGTCCGGGGCGAGCGGCACGAGCGGCACGAGGTGGTCGTCGGGGTGGATGCCTCGGACCGCAGCCATCACGCGGTCGAGTATGCGTTCCAGTACGCAGAGCGGCACGGCGGCCACGTCCACGCCGTGCATGCCTTCCACGACCGGCCGGTGCCGCTGCCGATGCCCCCGGTCTCGGCGTGGGACCAGGTCGCGCCCGAACATGACCTGTCAGCCCGTGAGTTGCTGGCCGACGCAGTCGCCTCGTGGAGGCTGAAGTACCCGGCCGTCGAGGTCGAGACCACCGTCGTGGACGGCTCCGCCGCATGGGCGCTCGTCCAGGCGTCGAAGGGTGCGGCTCTGGTGGTCGTCGGCTCCCGCGGGCACGGCGGATTCGCGGGGTTGCTGCTCGGCTCGGTCAGCCAGGCCCTGCTCCGGCACGCCGATTGCCCGGTAGTTGTCGTCCGCTGATCCGAGGGCGCTGTCGCCGAGGTCGAGCGGTTGGCCGTCACCGCGGTGCGGACGGCTGACGTCCGACTGACGCCTCGGCCATGCCGGGGGCGTCGGTCGTCCGCGGTCACTCGGCAGTGACGAGCATCTTGAGCGCGCCGATGTGGGCGGGGTCGGCGAAGGTCTCGTCGCCGTCGAGGAAGTCGTCCATCCGGAACCGGTGGGTGACCAGGGATGAGACGTCCAGCTGCCCGGCGGCCAGCAGCCCGCGTCCGGCGCACGGGCTGACCGCAGAGTCGGCGCACGCCGATGTCCTGATAGGACTCTAGGTCTGGTCGT
>Ga0068856_100007394_pt1 | contig 10720 bp, 15 predicted proteins | sample KBSCornC62_FD_66595 | JGI IMG/M metagenome (GOLD analysis project Ga0068856, IMG submission 66595) | Corn rhizosphere microbial communities from Kellogg Biological Station, Michigan, USA - KBS Corn C6-2 | ecosystem: Host-associated > Plants > Roots > Rhizosphere > Soil ... | reverse complement strand
TTTGCGGAGCGGCCGGCTGCTCTTCGGTGTAGAGTTTGCCGGCCGTGTCGAGGAAGCGCAACGCGCCGCTCGCCTTGTCGACCTCGATCCTGAGCTTCGCGCTGGCGATGACCAGCTTGTCCGACATGTCGATCAGCGAGAAGGGAATTGGCGTCGGGTGGCCGGTGACGACGACACTCGGCGCGCGCCAGTAATTCTGCCCCAGATTGGCGTTCACGCGGACGGTCGTCGGGCCGTAGAAGATGATGTTCTTGGTGACGCCATTCAGACTCAGCTGCACTCCGTCCTGGAGGCGGGTAGCCTGGAACGATGCCGAGCGCGGCGCCCCCGTGGAAAGCAGGTGCCCATTGCCGTCAAGGCCCGTCGGCAGCGCCGCCGCCGCGGTCGCCGCATGCACCGCGCCCGCAAGGGAAGCGGCGACGATCGCCAGCGGTGTCGAATAGCGCAAAGTCCAGCGCCGCATCGGCGTCCTCCCCATATGATATTGGGAGGCACGCCTAAATTGTCCGACTTAATCAGGCAAGCGGGTCAGCGGTTCGCCAGTGTCAGTTCGAGATAGGATACCTTCTTGCCGTTTTCGAGCATGGCTTCGCCGACGGCGCGAAAGCCCAACGAGCGGTGAAAAGCCTCGGAGGCCGGATTGGGCGGATCGGAATTGACCTCGCAGACGATCCGCTCATGCCCTGCCGCGCGAGCATGCTCGAACAGGTCAAGATAGAGTGATCGCGCCAGCCCGCGGCCTCGTGCGGCAGCGGCTGTCACGATGCGGTCGACATAGACGAACCTGTCATAACGATCGCGGAACCAGAGGAAATTGGGACTCTGGTAATCCGCCATGTGATCGAACGCGATCAGCATCGCCTCCGCATCGCCGACCCGCTTGGCGTAGAAAGCGGATCCGACCAGTCCGGCCAGACGCGCCGGGTCGGCCAAGGACAGTTCGACCGCATGGTCGTTATTCAGCTTGAGCAAGGCGGCGGCCAGGTCGTTGGAGCCTGTCATGTCGTCGGGATTCAGCGGGATGATCAAGGTGGGATCCGAATACGGGTGGCGTTTGGAGCTCGCATAGCATCGGTATCGGGCTGCGTCCTCCCGCCGGGCGGCCTTGTCGCCGTCAGTATAGCGGTGGCCGTCCGCTAGCTCAGATCCGCCGGGCCGCGATGATCGGTCCGCCAATCCCCTGCTGGACGAGGATCGCGGAGGAGAGGCCAGGCTCGTGCGCGGCTGGAATGGCAAGACTTGCCGAGCGGCCGGACCAATCACCCAGCCGCAGCAGATCGCGAACGATGTCGCGGTGGGGCAGGGTTCGGCCCCCATTCTCGCCGGCGCGGATCGGCACGCTCCGGACATGGGGATCGTAGCGCACCAGCCAGACGATCGACGGCTGCGTTGCCACGCCCGAGCCGATCCTCAGCTGGTTCCCCTCAATCGCCAAACCAGGGCCTCCTCGGGGAGGCCCGGCGCGGGCGATGGTCGCGTCGAGTTCCCGAGCATTGCTTCCGACGATGGCGATGCTGCCGTTCACGATCACTTGCGGGGTCGCGACCTGCGCCCGGCCGGCGCGATGCGCATAATCCCATTGGCGTGCTGTCCAGCGCGGAGACCCGAACGTGTCCTTCCAGCCAAGCTGATCCCAATAGGTGACCGCGAAGGACAGAGCCAGCACGTCCGGCCGGTCGGCAATGGCGTTGAGGTTGGCGTTGGCCGGCGGGCAGGAGGAGCAGCCCTGGCTCTGGAACAATTCGACCACGGTGGGCCCAGTGGCGGCGGTCGGGGTCACCTTGGTCTTGGGTGGGAAAGCCGTACTGACACCGGCGGCGGCGAGCGTGAGGAAGAGGATCGTGCGGATCATGACCTTTGTTCGCGCAGCTGCTCCTGGCGGTTACAGCTTCAACCGAAACGATCTTTGTGTAACCATCGGCACCGCCCGCCCGAATGAACCTCTGGAGCACGGATGCGGCCAAGCGAAGATCAGTTGAAGGCATGGATGACGGCCGGTCTCGACGGAGACGCGGCCTCGCATGCCTTGCTGCTTGGCGCATTGGTCCCGCTGCTTCGGCAATTTTATCGCCGCCGGATCGGCGACGAGACGGAGATCGAGGATCTGGTGCAGGAGGTGTTGATCGCGGTTCATACCCGCCGTGCGAGCTATGATCGCGACCGGCTGTTCACCCCGTGGCTCTTCTCGATCGCGCGATACAAATTGGTCGATCACTTCCGGCGCGCGCACGTCACTAGCCCGATCGAGGATTTGGCCGAACTGCTGAGCGTCGAAGGCTTCGAGGATGCGAGCAATGCGGCGATCGACGTGGATCGGCTGCTCAGCACATTGCCGCCCAAGCAGGCCAATGCGATCCGCCAGACGCGGCTCGATGGCCTCAGCACCGCCGAGGCGGCCGCAGCCGGCGGAATCGGCGAGTCCGACGTCAAGGTCTCGGTCCATCGCGGTCTTAAGGCGCTGGCGGCGCGGTTGCGGGGCGAACGGCCATGAAGACCGATCATCTGATTGAGCAGCTTGTCCGTGACGTTCGCCCCGTGCCCCGGCGCAGCCGGACGCTGCGGGTCGCGGCCGGCATCGCGGTGGGCGGGATCGTCACCCTGGTTGTGGTCGCGCTGGCGCTGGGCATCCGTCCCGACCTTCACATTGCGATGCGCGGTTATCCCTTCTGGATGAAGTGGGCCTATACCGTTTCGCTGGGTATCGGTGCCATGGCGGTCACGGCGCGGCTGGCGCGGCCGGAGCCGGTGCGGCTAGCGCGCTTCTGGCCGATCGCCTTGCCCTTTCTTCTGCTGGCTATCCTCGGTGCGGTCGAACTCGCGCGGGCACCCATGCAGCATTGGCCTGCAATGTGGCTGAGCAAGACCTGGAAGGTCTGCCCCTTGCTCGTGCTCGGCCTGTCCGCGCCGATCTTCATTGGCCTGCTCTGGTCGTTCCGGCGGCTGGCGCCGACCCGATTGCGCCTTGCCGGGGCGGCGGCGGGCCTGACCTCGGGTGCCTGGGCGGCGGCGCTCTATTGCCTGCACTGCCCAGAGGTGTCGGCGATCTTCGTGCTCACCTGGTACACGCTGGGCATCCTTCTCGCCGCCGCATTGGGCGCGTTGATCGGCCCGCGCCTGCTGCGCTGGTAGGGGGCTTTTTATCCCGATGGGACGTGGATCGAACGAGGCCGGCGGGATCTACATTCGCTCTGCAGGCGAGGAGGAGCGGGATACGCTCGAGGCGCTGCAATGGCGCGCGTCGCTCGGCAATGAAGGAGATCGCGACGCGGTGTTGGCCAATCCGGACGCGATCGAGCTGCCGCCGGATCAGATCCGGCAGGGGCTGGTCTTCGTCGCCGAGTTGGACGGAAGGCTGGCCGGCTTCGCCGCGCTGCTTCTGCGCCCCGATCAAGACGTCGAGCTTGACGGCCTGTTCGTCGACCCCGCCTCGCAACGTCAGGGGATTGGTAAAGCCCTTGTCGGCTACTGCACCGCATTCGCGCGGGGCCATGGCGCAACTGCGCTGCATGTCGTCGGCAATCCGAATGCCGAAGCCTTCTATCGCTCGACGGGCTTCAGGCAGACCGGAACCCAAGCCACGAGATTTGGGCTAGGATTGCTGATGCAGCGGCAGATCTGAAAACGCGCGGCTGCGCGCGCAGTCGCCTCAATAGGGTGTCCGCATCGCGCGCGCCCGGGCCAGTGCTGCGCCGTACCAGATGAATTCGTCGACGAAGCGCGTGAGCGAGATATCCAGTGCCGGGACCTGCGCCTCGCCAGCCTCGTCGAGCGCCTCTCCGATGCGCGGGATCGGCATCAGGCTGGGCACGCTCGACATGCCGAGTTCGGCGAGCGTCATGCGCAGCTGCATCGCGGCGCGCACGCCGCCGAACTGGCCGGCGGAGTAACAGACGATTCCCGACGGCCGCCAGAAATACTCTTCCAGGAAAGTGTCGAGCAGGTTCTTGAGCGCCGCGGGCGCCGCATGATTATATTCGCCGCTGACGATCAGGAAACCGTCGGCCCTGGCGTAAAGCGCCGCCAGTTCGTCGAGCGGCGCGGGCGCCGTGCCGGGCGCATATTCCTTGTACATCCGGTCGAGCAACGGCAGGCCGATCTCCGCCGCATCGACCAGCACCGGCCGGTGTCCGCGCGCAGTGAGCGCTCGCATCACCCAGCGGCAGGCGCGGATCCCGGCGCGGTCGTGCCGCACCGATCCGAACAGGATCGGGATGGTGAGCGCGCCCATCGCGGTCACCTGATCCCGATCAGGCGGTCAAGCGCGACGCGGCCGCCGCCGAAGGCGATCAGGGGCAGCAGCAGTCCCGCCCAGCTGAGGTGCGTCGGCCAGGCATCGGGATAGACGAAGATTTCGATCACCGTCGTCATGCCGAGCAAGGCCAAAGCGGCATAGCGGGTGAACAGGCCGAGCACGAGCAGGGCGGGAAAGAAATGCTCGGAGAAGGTCGCGGCGTAGGTCGCGATCTCCGGCGGGACCAGCGGCAATTTATATTCGGTGCGGAACAGCTCGAACGCATCGTCGCTGATCGTGAACCAGCCCGTCACCTTGGTGCGCCCCGACAGGAAGAAGATGGCGGCGATGCCGCACCTCTGCACGAGCAGCAGCAGCGACATAGGCAAGGCCCGCCGTGCCAAGTCGGCGAAAAGGTCGAACGGCGCGCGCCAGCGCGGCGCGTGCGGCAGGGGCGGCGAGACGGTCGACATGATCAATGTCCCTTGGTCTTGAGAGCGGAGAGCGCACCGCTCGCGAGGATATCGCGGAAGGCGCCGGTGATGTTGGCATTGGGGTAGAGGTTGGCGGTGACACTCGCGGCCTGGCCGATCGTCTCGCCGATCCGCAGCCCGAACAGGATGCGATGCTGCGCCGCGCCGATCCGCTGCACCGTGACCGCGCCGTCCTGGCGCGTCACGAGCACGCCTTCGGCGACCCAGGCCGGTGCGATCTCCTCCATCGAGGGCTCGAGATGCGCGAGCCAGATCGAAGGCGCGGGCAATGTAAACCAGCCGAAGCGCGTCGCGGGATGAAGCACGGCCCTGCTCGCCGACCATTGGTCCGCCGACAGGCTTGCCACCATCGGCGGCGCCAGCGGCTGCGCGTCGGCGGCGAGATGGGATTCGGTCTGGAAACGGTCGATCTGCGCGACGCCCGACAGATAAGGCAAGGCACGCCCGAATTCGTGGGATTCGAGCCAGTCGGCAAAACCCGCGCCATAAGCGGCGAGCACCGGACTGTCGGGCGGACACTGATCGACGAAGGTGGCGGCGAGCGCGGCGGACGCCTCCTCCCCGAGGATCTGCGCGACAGTCGGATAATTGTCGGCCAGCGCGTCGACCGCACCCTTGATCGCGGTGTTGCGATAGACGGCGATCAAAGGCGGCGCGCTGCGGCGGCCATCGAGCGCCGCGACGAAATCGCGCTGGTAATTGGCCAGGTCAGACATGGCAGGCATCCTTTTCCATGAGGAGGGTGGCGGCGCGTTCGCGCTCTTTCAGAAGGTCGAAGAAGGGCGGGATATTGCCGTCGCGTTCGATCAGGACCGGGCGCGAAGGCGCGGCGTCGAGCAGCAGGTCAAGCAGGTGCCAGACATGCTCGGCAACCGGCTGGTCGTGGCTGTCGATCAGCAGGTGGCGCCCCAGATAGGGGTCGGGCGTATGGCCGGCGATGTGGATCTCGCCGATCGCCGCGTGCGGCAAGGCGGCGAGATAGGCGACCGGGTCATAGCCCAGATTGTTGGCGGCGACCGCGACATTGTTGACGTCGATCAGCAGCCCGCAGCCGGTGCGCGCGACGATCTGGTGCAGGAATTCGGGCTCGTCCCAGCGGGCATCGTCGTGCGGCAGATAATGGGCGGGATTCTCGATCAGGATCTGCCGGCCGAGCGCCTGCTGGACGATGTCGATATTGCGCGTGACGCAGGCCAAAGCCTCGACCGTGCGCGGGACGGGCAGCAGATCGGGCAGGCAGCGCGACCCGATCCGCGACCAGGCGAGGTGCTCCGACACCAGGAAGGGATCGAAGCGCTCGACCAGCCGCTTGAGCGCGGCAAGATGGTCGGCGTCGGGCCGTTCGGCCCCGCCGAGCGACAGGCCGACGCCGTGCAGCGAGATCGGATAGAGGCGGCGGAGCGCGGCGAGCATCGTCAGCCGCGGACCGCCATCGACCATGTAATTCTCGGCATGGACCTCGAACCATAACCCCGCCGCCGACGCGACCATCGCCTCGTCGAAATGCTGCGGCTTGAAGGCCACGCCGGCGGTGGGGGAGGGCATGGCTCAAGCCTTGGGGGTGAGCGAGCCGAAGCCCTTGGGGGTCTTGATCTTGGCGCAGGTGCCCCGGGTCACATATTTCCAGGCATCGCCCTGGTAATTGACGTGCGACGTGCCCGCGCAGCTGGTGCCGGCGCCCGCCTTGCAGTCATTCTTGCCGGCGAGCGAGATGCCGTAGCATTTGTCCTTGCCCGGCTGCGGCGCCACCGGAGCGGCATGGGCGAGCGACGCGCCGACCGTGCCGACCAGAGCGGCGGTGAGCGCGAGATTGACGGTCTTCATGACGATAGGTCCTTCCTGTGTGGGCGCCCTTGGGCGCGGTTGACACTCGCCTGAAAAGCGGAGCGCGTCCGCTGCCCAGAGAGTATGGTTTCGATGCATTTCGCGTCAGGCGGCCGCCGAGGTGTGGACCATCTCCCCGCCCATCGCCTCGTGCAGCACGAAGCCTTCGAGCGGGTCGGTCTCGGCGCGCCAGGGCGCGGCCTCGAGCGTGCGCATCGTGTCGGAATAGCCCGCCTCCCACCGCGCGCGGATGCCGGAGGGGCTGAAGTCGATATCCTTGCTATGGTCCTCGCAATCGAGCCGCGGCGCGAGCAGGCGGATCACGTGCATCCGGGTCGGGCAGCCATACGCCGCGAGTTTCGCGACGTCGGTGTTGCGGCGCATGTCGTCGGGCACGAGCGCCGACAATTCGGTGATGACGTGGCGCAGCCGGTGGAGTTGGCGCTGGCGCTTGATGTGGCTGCCCGACCGGCTGGAATATTGGACGTCCTTCTGGCGGTTCATCACCTCCCAGATCGTTTCGGGCTCGGATCCGTGCGGGTTCCAGATGTGGACCGCATAGACCATCGAATTGCGCCGCGGATTGTCGTCGAACACGACCTCGACCGGCGTGTTCGACAGGATGCCCCCGTCCCAATAGAGTTCGCCGTCGATCCGGACCGCGGGGAAGGCCGGCGGCAGTGCGCCCGATGCCATGATGTGATCGAGCCCGAGCGGCATGTCGCGCGAGTCGAAATAATGCATCTCGCTGGAGGTCACGCGCGAGGCGCCGACCGTAAGCCGCACGTCGCCGCCATTGACCTCGTCGAAGTCGATCAGATCCGCCAGCGTGCGGCGCATCGGTTCCACCGAATAATAGCCCGCACCTTCGGGCCCGAGGTGCGCGTGCGGGCTGGTGAAGGCCGCGCTATTGGGGGTGAAGAAGGCGGGCAGCCCGTTCCAGATCGTGGTCCAGTTGCGCCACAGATTGGAGAGCTCGGTCGGCAGCGCCCATTCGAACACATGGCCATGTTCGACCCGGCGCCAGAATTCGCGCAGCCGGTCCATCCGCTCGGCCGGCTTGCTGCCGGCGATGATCCCGGCGTTGATCGCGCCGATCGACGTGCCGATCACCCAGTCGGGCTCGACCCCCGCTTCGTGCAACGCCTGATAGACGCCGACCTGATAGGCGCCGAGCGCGCCGCCGCCCTGCAGCACCAGCACCTGCTGGCCGTGGCTGCGCAATTCGTCATGCAGGCTCATGCGGGCCATGCTTCGTCTCCATGTTGGGGGTGGGTTCGCCGGTGATCAGTCGTGCGCCCCGCTCGAAACTCACATAGTTCCAGAGCCAGTTCGCGCCGACGAGCAGACGGTTACGAAAGCCGGCGAGAAAAAAGATGTGCGCGGTGCACCAGAGCAGCCAGGCAAGCGTGCCGGACAGGCGTAGGCGCCCGAATTCGATCACCGCGCGATGGCGCCCGATCGTCGCGAGCTTGCCATAATCGCGGTAACGGAAGGGTCGTGACTGGCCGGTCGTGATCATGCGTGCGGCATGGCGGCCCTGCTGCTTGGCGACAGGCGCGATGCCCGGGAGAGGCCGTCCATCCGCGCCGGTGAGGGCGGCGGTGTCGCCGATGACCTGGATGTCGGGGCATCCGGTTATGGTCAGATCGGGCTCGACGGTCACCCGGCCCATGCGATCGGCAGGGACACCGAGCCAGCGCGCGGCCGGCGAAGCCTGGACGCCAGCGGCCCAGATCACGGTGTGGGTCGGGATCGCTTGCCGGCCCAACTCGACATGGTCCGCGGCGATTCCGGTCACTGGCATGCCGACGTGCACCGTGACACCCAGCTCCTCGATCGACGCCTTGGCGCGTTCGGCCAATGATGGCGGGAAAGCGGGCAGGAGGCGCGGTCCCGCCTCGATCAGCAGCACGCGCGAGCAATGCGGGGTGATGGTGCGGAAATCGCGCGAGACCGATCGGCGCGCCAGTTCGGCGATCGCGCCCGCCATTTCGACGCCGGTCGGGCCGCCGCCGATCACCGCGAAGGTGAGCAAGGACTGGCGCCGCGCGGGGTCGGTCTCGGTCTCGGCGCGTTCGAGCGCGAGCAATACCTTGCGCCGGACCGCGGTGGCATCGTCGATCGTCTTGATGCCCGGGGCATGCACCGCCCAGTCGTCGCGCCCGAAATAGGAATGGCGCGCGCCGGTCGCGATGATCAGCCGGTCGAAGCGGAGCGGCGCGCCGCAGGCCAGCATCACGCGCCGCGCCGTGCGGTCAACGCCGGTCACTTCGTCGAGCACGACCCGCACGTTGCGCTGCCCGCGCAGGATCGCGCGGATCGGTGCAGCGATATCGGCCGGCGACAAACCGGCCGTCGCGACCTGGTAGAGCAAAGGCTGGAACAGGTGATGGTTGCGCCGGTCGACGAGCGTGACCTCGACCGGCGCATGCGCCAAAGCACGAGCGGCGGTGAGGCCGCCGAAGCCGGCGCCGACGATCACGACGTGCGGGCGCGTCATCAGGGGCGGCCGTAGCGGGCGAGCTCAGCCAACACCCCGCGCTGGGGGATGACCGGCCGGGCGGCAGCTGGGGCCGGGCAGCCGACCGCGAAGCAGGCGGCGAGTTCGGGGCGGAGATCGCAGCGCGCGCGGGCCTGGCGATCGGTGGGACGGGCCGCGGTCATTGCGCTACCCATCCGCCGTCGACCGGAAGCGCCGCGCCGTTGATCGACTGGCCGCCGTCGCTGCACAGGAAGACCGCTAGCGCGCCGAGCTCCTCGACCGTGGCGAAGCGCTTGCTCGGCTGTGCGGCCAGCAGCACATTTTCGATCACCTCGTCGCGGCTGAGGCCGCGCGCCTTGGCGGTGTCGGCGATCTGGTTCTCGACCAGGGGCGTCCAGACATAACCGGGGCAGATGGCGTTGCAGGTCACGCCGAAGCGCGCGCCTTCGAGCGCGACCGTCTTGGTCAGGCCGACGATGCCGTGCTTGGCGGCGACATAGGCGCTCTTGAACGGCGAAGCGACCAGCCCGTGCGCGGAGGCGACGTTGATGATCCGGCCCCAGCCCGCCGCCTTCATCGGCGCGAAGGCGGTGCGGATCGCGTGGAAGGCGGAGGACAAGTTAAGCGCGAGGATCGCATCCCATTTCTCGGGCGGGAAGTCCTCGATCGGGCTCACATGCTGGATACCCGCATTGTTGACCAATATGTCGAGCCCGCCCAAGGACAGCGCGGCGCGTTCGACCATGCCGACCGCGCCGTCGGGCTCCATCAGATTGGCACCGTCATAAAGGACCCGGACCTGGGCATCCGCCTCGAGTTCGGCGCGGGTCTGCTCAATCGCGGCCGGGTCGCCGAGGCCGTTGAGGACGATATCGGCGCCTGCCTGCGCCAGCGCGCGGGCAATGCCAAGGCCGATACCGCTGGTCGATCCGGTGACGATCGCGGCACGGCCGGCGAGCAGCCGGCTGGGGGCTAGCGCGCCCAAAGGCTGAATGTTCATGTCGATCTCCTCGCGATGAATTTGCCTGAGGATGATCGAGCCGGCGCGTCGGCTGAAATGCCCGTTGCGCATGGAAACCATGCGGACAATCGAATGTCCCTCGCGGCGGCACGCGCCTAATTTTCAGGAAGTCACGGGATGCGGGATGCTCCGGCAAACCCCACCCCCCTAGTTGGCGCCGGTTGAGCCGCACTTCCCGTGACACGGATTCATTCGAGGAAGGACAATCAATGACGATCAACATTCGCCTGGCGGGTCTTGCCGCCATCGCCGCCGCGATCGGCACAGCTCCCGCCTTCGCCGGCACCTGCCCCGCCGGCCAGAGCGCCGCCAACGCGCTTCCCGGTGCGCCCACCGCGCCCGTGCGCGTCACCGACACCGTCGTCGGCTCGGTCGATCTGGAGAAGGAATTGAACTTCTCGGGCCATGATCTGCGCCTGCGCCGCCTGGTGGTTCAGCCGGGTGGCATCGTGCCGCTCCACAGCCATGCCGGCCGCCCCGCTTTGATCACCGTGGTGACCGGCCAGGCGACCGAATATCGCAGCACCTGCGCGGTCGGGATCGTGCATCATGCGGGCGACGTCGCGCACGAATCCGACGGCATCTCGCACTGGTGGAAGAATGAGGGCCGCACGACCGCGATCCTGCTCTCGGCCGACGTCAAGGGCCGCGAGTGAGTCAAAAAG
>Ga0068856_100007390_pt1 | contig 10722 bp, 11 predicted proteins | sample KBSCornC62_FD_66595 | JGI IMG/M metagenome (GOLD analysis project Ga0068856, IMG submission 66595) | Corn rhizosphere microbial communities from Kellogg Biological Station, Michigan, USA - KBS Corn C6-2 | ecosystem: Host-associated > Plants > Roots > Rhizosphere > Soil ... | reverse complement strand
GCCGGTGCGGCTCTGACAACGAGCGATGGAAGCGTCAAGGCCACCGGCGTCCTCGGTAATCTCACTATGCGGTCCAATAATGGCAACGTGACCGCGACGGACGCGCGGTCCGAACACGTAGACGCGTCGAGCAGTGACGGAAGCGTGCGACTGGACCTGGCATCGAGCCCGACCGAGGTCCGCGCGACAAGCGGCAACGGCAACGTCACCGTCCTCGTACCTGATCAGCCTGGCGTTACGTATCAGGTCACCAGCCATACCGGTAACGGCAGTCAAGCCGTGTCTGTGCGGACCGATCCATCGTCACCAAGGCACATCACGGCCCGTAGCGGCGATGGCGATGTTCAGGTGAAATATCGCTGACGTCGAGGCGGCCGTCAAACGGTCGCCGTCGGCCGACCTACCGGACGAGCGCACCGCGATCGCGTCGTCCGGCATGGCCTGCTGTCATTCGTCGTCGCTCGGCACCAGCGGCCGCGAAATCTCTGGTCGGGCGCCACCTGCCGGTGCATGCTGAGGTACGCCGTGCGCCGGAAGATCGCCGGCGAGGAGGTCTCGACGTGCATCGCATCGATCAGGCGACCGAGCAAATGATCCGCGGCGTTCTGGCCTATGCCGAGAACCGGCTTCGGATGGACCCCGTTCCGTTGGACCAGGGAACCTTGACCAGCAGCGAGCTATACGCGCGCCTTGACGGCGTGATCCGGGATCGCAGTCGGCCTCCGGACGAGGTGCTGGGTATATATGCGTCGGTCGTTGCCCCTAGCGTGATCTCGGCGGATAGTCCGCGGTTCCTCGGCTTCATCCCGGCGGCGCCGACCAAGGCGAGCCTGCTTTTCGACATGCTCGTGTCATGCGCCTCGATACAAGGCATCTCTTGGCTGGAGGCATCTGGTGCGATCGCGGCCGAGAACACGGTGCTGCGCGTGATCTCCGATGAGGCCGGATTACCCTCCGGGGCCGGAGGGTGCTTCGTGTCGGGGGGATCGGCGGGCAACCTCTCGGCGCTCGCCGTTGCCCGCGAGACCGCGAAGCAGCGGACCGGCCGGTCCGGTCGATTCCGGGTGGTCCTCGGCACGGACGCGCATTCCTCGATCGTCAACACTCTGCGCCTGCTCGAGATGGACGCCTTGGTCGTGCCGACACCCGACCATCAGCTCAGCGCGCCCGCGGTGCGCGCCGCGCTAGGCGATGCCGGCGATCTGTCCGACATCGCGGCGGTGATCTGTACCTCCGGTACGACGAACGCCGGGATCGTCGACGACCTTGCTGGTGTTGGTGCCCTGGCCGAGGAGTACGGCTGGTGGTTCCACGTCGACGGCGCCTACGGCGGATCCGCTATCTTCGCCCGCTCCGTCCGAGCGAAGTACAACGGCATCGAACAGGCCGATTCATTCATCCTCGACCCGCATAAGTGGCTGTTCACCCCATTCGACTGCTGCGCGCTCGTGTATCGCGAACCGGCGCTGGCTCGCGCGGTCCACACGCAGGACGCGTCTTACCTCGATGTGATCCATGTATCCAGTGGCGAGTGGAATCCAACTGACTACGCCTACCATCTGACGCGGCGGGCTCGTGGGCTGCCGCTGTGGTTCTCGATGGCGGTCTACGGCTTGGATGCCTACCGCGAAGCGATCGAGGCAGCGCTGTCATTGGCGCGCCAGACCGCTGCCCTCATCAGAGACATATCGCACCTGGAACTTATCCGGGAGCCCGATCTCGGCGTGGTCCTCTTCCGTCGCATCGGCTGGAAAGCCAACGACTATGGCGCGTGGGCGCACGCTTTGCATCGTGACGGGATCGCCTTCGTCCCGCCGAGCAAATGGGAGGGCGAGCCGGTCGGACGTTTCGCCTTCCTCCACCCGCACACCTCGATGGACCTCGTGCGCGAGGTTCTCGCTCGGACTGCCTAGTCCACCCGGAGGACGCTCCACCGGACTGTCCGTATACCGTGGCTTCCCGCGCACCGCTGGTACCAATGGGACAGCGGAGCATCTCGCAAGTGCTCATTCGCACCATGGATGCGCGGGAGCCCGCGCTCACCGACGGAGTCAGCAATAACGCCGACGGCGCCACGGCGGCGGCTGACCCATATAGCCACCGACGGGAAGCCTGAACCGCGACGGTGCTGCACACTTGGCGCCGGATCGACCCGGATGGTTAGGTCCATGCATGCCAGAGCCGAATGAGCACCAGTCCATCTCGCGGTTTCGCGCGGCCTGGTTCTCCGCTGGCGGCACGGGTCGAGTCGTCGTCTTGCCGGAGTCGGTCCACACCGCCGCGCTTGCCGCGCAAGCCCTTGGCTGTGAGGTCGGGGCGATCGCCAACAGCCTGCTCTTCGATAGCGATAACGGACCGATTCTGATCCTCACCAGCGGTTCGCACAGAGTGGACACGGCCAAGGTCGCGGCCAACGTCGGCGTCGCCCGGCTGCGGCGGGCGAGTGCCGACTGCGTTCGCGAACACACCGGCCAGGTCATCGGAGGAGTCTCGCCGCTCGATCACCCGCATCCAATCCCGACGTATGTCGATCGGGCCCTGAAGCAGTACCGGGAGATCTGGGCTGCTGCCGGCCACCCGGCGGCCGTGTTCAGCACCACGTACGACGAATTGCGCACCCTGACCGGCGCCACCGAAGTCGACGTGACTGATGAATAGCCGCGCCGGCAACCGTCGGCTGTTGCAAGGTCATACTGGCTCGAACTCTCGGAGCATAGCTTCGAGCGCGGCTTGATCGGGACCGGTAAACACGTCGGCGCTCGGGGCCTCGAGGAGCGTATCGAGCAGCCTCGTCATGTCTCCGGTCGCAGGAGGCAAATGCGAGCTGAAGATCCACGTCGGATTGAAGGCGCGAATCCCCTGGACGGAACGGGCAAACATCGAGGTGTCGACGTTGTGGATCCAGGGGCTGTCGACGCTGGCCCATAGTAGTTGTGCCGCGCGCAGTTCGTCTGGCGACGCTGCGCGGACGTTCTCGGCTTGGGCGAGCTCGGCCGTAGCCATCGGCGCCCCGAAGCAGTCCGAGCTGAAACAGACACCCGACCGCATGTCGAAAAGCCCGACGGTAGCCGGATTGTCGAACAGTGGCGGCCGGAAGCCGGTCAGGCGGCGGTCGCCGACATTCAGCGTCTGGCCGGGGTTGAGCAGGTAGACCCGTTCCATCGGCAGCGGGCGTTCCGTGGACATGATGCCTGCTCCGATGAATGTCGTGACGACTCGCGCCCGCGGCGCCGCGTCCAGCAACGCGAACAACCCGCCGGTGTGGTCGCGATCAGGATGGGTGAGCCAGATCCATCGCACGTCGGTAGGGTCGATCACCTCGGCGAGTGTGGCGAGGAAATCACGGTCAGGAAGGCCAACACCGGTGTCGACGACGACCGGTTCGGCGGCATGTATGAGAAACGCGTTGATCGGCAGGGCGCCGAGTCCGGGTACTTGGAGGTGGTCGTTGAGGACGCTGACGTCTCGGTGCGGTCGGTAGGTCTTCATGTGGTTTCCCCATCTCGGTTGTCAGAACGGGACTTGCGTGCGTAGGAGACCCTCGGCCGGCCCTCGGCCGGAGACTGCTCGGCAGAAATCGACGGCAGCCACCGCGATGTGCTGGCCGCCCCGGCCAAGCGTCCAGCGACCGCCAGCGGGGCCAGCGAGGTGTAGTTCGAACGGCTGGCCATGCCGGGTGGCCCATTCGGTGACGACGCCGGCGACAATCTGGCCGTCGTGATCGGGTGTGAGAACATGCGCGGCACCGGTGGCGCGCACGATGTCGATCCGGTGCATCCAAGGATCTCGGGTAAGGATGACATCGACGAGATAGCCAAGCGTCCAGACCTCTTCGCGATCACCGACGAGTTGTCGGACGGGCATGGCGCGGCGTCGCACGAGCCCTGGCATGCGGCGCCGGCCGCGCACTGCCTTCGGAGCGCGCGCGGCGAAGCGGTCGACGATCTGCGTGGGCGTCGTGTCGGCTCGTTCGTCGACCTGCAACTGCGTGAGCGCATCGATGTAAACCCCGCCGCGGAGGCGGGCAAGGGTCATTTGACGTAGGTTTTCCCATAGCGACGCGGCCATTTCGACCATGCCGAGCAGGTGCGCGGCCATAGCCCGGACATCCCAACCCGGGCAGTCGGTCGGCTTCGTCCAGTCCTCCGGCTCAAGCGAACGAAGTAGGTCAAGGAAGCGTTGGTACTCCGTTGCGGCCAAGCGCATCGCCTGGTCGTGCGATATCGCCGCAACCCGCACTGTCGAAGACCCGGTCATCGTCAACGGGTCCTCCGCAGCTGTGGCCCGGGGACGCCCACCTCAGTGCAATACATATCCACGAGACGGACTAGCTGGCGGCGCCACCGGTCGCCGGCCGGATCGTTGGCGAGCTGCTGGTCGACGAATCCCCCCAGCAGTGCAGTCCATAGGTCGAGGTCGGTGGCGTGCGTGACGCCGGCATCCCGGAGCCAGCTACGCATCCCGTCGTAAGCGGCGAGCGACTCCGCATACCCCTGCTCGCTGGGTTGGAAGTCCGGAATGGTGCGCTGATTCATCAGCTGATAGCGGGCTAGATCATCCGTCGCGAAGTCGAAGAACAGTTCAGCCAGTTGAAGGAGCATCCGGCGAGGTGCCGAAGCACGCCGCAGGCTGCGATCGGTCAGGCTCCGGAGATCGGCCCACCCCTCAGCGAACATGGCGTCGTATATCGCATTCTTCGAATCGAAGTGGCTGTACAGCGACGGCGACCGCATGCCGATTCGTTCGGCGACTGCGCGCAGGGTGAGCGCGGCCAGGCCGTCGCTGCGCGCGATCTCCCAAGCAGTGTCCAGAATCTCCCGCCGCGTTGCCTCACGGCGTTCGGTTAGCCTATCGCGATTAGGCAGAGCGACCATAGTTAGGTAATATCCGTCAGGCTTCGTTAGTTTGTCAACCGTCAGGTGCCACAGCGGCGTCGAGCAGGTCCGATGGCGGGCTGCCGATGAGTGATCCTGCGCAGCTGTGCCCAGGGAAGCCCACCTGGCAGGATCAGCAAGGTGATCAGGAATGTGGTCGTAGGCCGGCTGCACCCAGGCATCGAGCTCGCCGCCATCGAGCCGGGGCTTGCGGCGATTGTGGCCCTCGAACCTCGGGGCCTGCTTGACTGCCGGGTCGGCCGTGACCTGCGCCTGCGCGACGAGTCATGGGACTTCGCGATTACGTGTGACTTCGTCGATGAGGACGCATATCGCAGCTACGACAAGGACGTCGAGCACAATCGCATTCGTCGGGAGATGTTCGCGCCTTTCTGCAGTGAGATCGCTCGCGTGCAGTTCACCGCCTGATGCCGTTGTCCCACAGCTCCGCCGACCTCTGCCTAAGCCCGCAGGAGGTCGGCCAGAACAGGATTGTCGATGTCTTGAGCGAGCAGCCGTGCGGATGTGAGAGCGGCCCGGTCGCCGGTGCGGTGGCGGTGTAGGTGGGCCCGCACAATGAGCTCGCGCATATCGCACCGCGCGGCGAGCGTGGCCAAGGTTTGGATCAGTGCGCCCGCGAATTCGTTGGAGCCGCGGTCGAGAGCGCTGCTGATCATCGTGTCGAGGACATGCGCGTGTACCCATTGGTATCGGTCCGGCACGCGAGTGCTGCGAACGGCCGCCTCGGCGAGCCATCGATCCGCCATGTCGTGCTCCCCCCGCTTGGTGTTGAGCAAGCTCAGACCGCGGGCAGCCATGCCTTCCCAGCAGGCGTCATTGAGCTGACAAGCGAGGTGCCATGCGCGTTCGAGTGTTTCGGCCGCCACGTCACTCTTTCCGGCCGCGAGCTCGAGTTCAGCGCTAAGAGTCTGCGGCCAGGGCAGGAACGCCATCCAACGTTCTTCGTAGACCAACTCGATCGACTGCGTTACCGCCGTAGTTGCCTGGCTTCGCTCACCACGGAGCAGGTGCGCGCGCGCGATCAGTGAGAGTGACCAGGCCTGCTGGCGGCGATCGCGGCAACGATCAGCCCGTTCGACCGACTCCCGCAGCAGCTGAAATGCGCGGGGATAGTCGGCTCGATCCGACGCGTTCATTCCGCGGACGCCGAGGATTGCCGCCAGCTCTTCGTCAGTCTCGGCGTGTACCTCAGCTTTGCTGAGGGCTGCTTCAGCGGTATCACGCCGGCCGGCCTGTACCTCGACGAAACCCAGCTCCCGATATGCCGCGACGGCAGTAGGACGGTCGCCGGTCTGCCAAGCAAGTTCGATTGCTTCGTGCAGCAGAATCGAACCCTCCTCGTCTCGGCCGCGGGTGGCGTGGATCAGCGCGCCCCCGAGCGCGGCGAGCGCCTGCCCCTTCAATTGCGTGTCCGCACAGCGGTCTGCTTCGGCCGCCGCCCAGCGGAGACACTGCAGTCCGGCCTCGACCGCGCCGGCGGCGATCGCGGCGCGACCCGCTTCGAGCTGGCTAAGAGCAGCCGCCCGGCCGCCGAGAGGAGCGATCATGGAAGAGTTGGAGCCGTTCCTCGCCGCATCGCGAAGGGCGGCGGAGGCTGGTATTCCGAGCTCGCGCTGCAGGATGTCGTCGGCCACCGCCACCTCTCGCAACGCTGCGTCGCGATTGCCGGACATGGCCAGACTGCGTACGAGTAGTTCGTGATTGCCCTCCTCCAGCGGATTCGAGGCCACGGTCGCGGCCGCGAAGGCGACCGCATCGCGGGCCTGCCCGGTGGCCAGTAGGGCAACCGCGGCCTCCCGCAACCGTGCCTCCCGGGTTGCGGACAAGCGGTGTCGCTCGACGACGAGCCAGGAGTCGAGCGCCGGACTGCTGGACAAGTCCAGCCCTTCGAGCAGTTCGCCTTCCAGACCCAGGAGTTCGGCCGGATCAGCCTGGTCTGCGACCAGGGTGTGGACGTCCACCGCGACGTCCACACCTATCGTGCAGATGAGCGGATCGCCTTCGAAGGTGACGGCATCGCTGAGGCAGCGCCGTAGTTCGGCCAGCGTCCACCGAAGAGCGCGCAGCGGATCGTCGGCGTCGCCGAACAGCATCTCGGCTACCCGTCGGCGGCTGGGTGGTCGTTCCGCGAGCAGTAGATAACCGAGCAGCACCCACGCTTTTCGGCCGCGCGGCTGCCGCAGCGGCTGCCCGTCCCGCTGTATAGCAGGAACACCGAGCAGTCGGATCGTGACCACGGGCCTCACCTCGTCTGCTTGGATCTTCGCCGCTGCGGTGCAGCTAGTACAGCCAAACGCGTGCTGGCCGGGAAGGTCGACCGACGCCGAAACCGGCGCCGGCCGACCTGCCCGTCACGTCATCAGAATCAGCCAGTGGCCGACAGTGGTGCGCTGCCCCGCAGGGTATGTACGTCGGCGGTTGATACGCGCTGGCCACCGAACGCCCAATCCCCGCTGCGGACCTCCTCGAGCACCACCACGGTGTAGTTGCGGACGCCCTCACCCTCCACGGCGACAACGGCTTCGGTGATGCCATGGATCATTTCCGCCTTCTCCTCGGGCGAAAACACATTCTCGATGACCTTGACATTGACGTAAGGCATGGCCTTTTCCTTCCAGGTTGTCGTGACTTTGCCTGTCGACGAGTCACCGTTGTCGGCCACCGTGTGACGAAGCGTTTGAGGGTGAGCGAGCCGATCGCGGAGTGGTCTACGTCACTGGATGGTTCGATTCGCGGGCCGTCACACGCCCCGTCACACCCCGTCCCGGGACCGTCGGCACATCACGCAACCAACGGAGGAGTGGGTTCGGCGATGATCACGCATTTCAGCGCGGCTGTGGCGGAAGAGCGGCGCCACCGGTGGATGGCCGAAGCCCGCGTCGCCGATGCCGCGCGGCTGGCGCGTCAGGCGAGGCGGTCCCACCGGCCGGCAAGGTCTCGCGTATCGGCACACTGGTTCCTCGGACGAATCCAGAGACGATCGGTCGCGGACCCCGCGACCGCCCCGCCCCGGCCGGTTCTTGAGCGCAACCCGCAGAGCCTGCCCCATCGAACGGGCGACATCAGCAATCGCATCGCGACGGCGCCCGCTGGGCAGCACGTCGCTGGTGCTCCGCCGGTCCCGACGGGAAGCCGACAATGACTACGTACGCGTCTCGCCGGCCACGTCCGACGCTCAAATTGAGCAACCTAGGTTCCGCCCGCTTCCTTGCTCACCCGGCGCGCCGTGGCCGGACCCTAGCCCGGGAGCTGGTTCTCCGCGACGGCAGTACCGTGCTTTTGCGGCAAATCGGGGTCGCGGACGGACCCCTCTTGTTGGATGGCTTCGGCCGGTTGAGCGCGGAGTCGCGCCAAGCTCGCTTTCTAATCCGGAAAGACGAGCTAACCGACGCAGAGGTGCGCTATTTCACCGACGTCGACCATCACGATCACGAGGCTATCGTCGCGCTGAGTGCCGGGGATGGTCGTGGCGTGGGTGTTGCGCGCTTCGTCAGAGCGGTCGACGACGACCAGGCCGCCGAAGTGGCGGTCACCGTGGTCGATGACTGGCAGCGACGGGGCCTTGGCGCCGTGCTGCTCCGCCAACTGCTCGAGCGCGCGCTGCAGGAGGGCATCCGGCGATTCACCGCGCTGATCGACGACAGCAATACGGCGATGCTCGGGCTGCTGCGCAGCCTGGGGGTTCAACCACACGTCCTCGATCGCGAGTTCGGCGCCACCGAGTACTCGATCAGGATTGATGAAGCGCCCGAACGGTCCACCTTCGCCCAGCCGCACGTCCAGCAACGTGTGCGTCGTCCGGCGACGAGCGGTAGCCAGGCCAGGACCGCTGACGGGGCCTGATCTTCGGCCCACCCGGACCGGCGGCATCTTCCTGGCCGCGTCGCCTGGAATCCGGGCTCAGTCGGCGACGTCGATCAAGACCTTGCCGACGACTCCGCGCTCGACCGCGGCATGGGCGGCCACCGCGTCCTCCAGCGGGAAGTGGTGCAGTGGAAGTCCGGCGTGGCGACCGACGTGGATGGCGCGGTCCAGCAGCGCATCCGTGACGCCCTCGACCGCGTCGGCCATGGCCCGGGCCGGCGAGGTGTACATCAGCACGAACTGCCAGCGGGCGTTCACCATCATGAGAGGGCGCGTCGGGATGGTGAATTCGTTGCCGCCGTTGTTCGCGTAGATCGCCACCGAACCGAGTGGCGCCAGGACCGCGGCGTCGATGGCAGCGTTCTGAGCGGGCGACACCTCGACCACGGTGTGCACGCCGCCAGCCGCGACCTTGCGGATCTCCGACTCAACGTCCTGACGGGTGTAGTCGATGACATGGTCGGCGCCGGCCGCGGCGGCCAGCTGCGCTTTCTCCGGGCTGCTCACCGTGGTGATCACTGTGGCATCCGACCAATGGGCGAGCTGGATGGCTGCGTTGCCCACCGCTCCGGCACCGCCGGCGACGAGCACGAAGCGACCGTCGAGAGTGCCCGGGCCGAGTCGGTGCGGTCCACCTTCGGTGGCCGTGAGACAGCGATGGGCGGTGAGAAATGGCACGCCGAGGCTCGCGCCCAAGTCGAACGACGCGTCGTCCGGCAGCGGCACGACGCGCCGCGCTGGGACCAGCGCGTACTCCTGCGCTGTGCCCTCGGCCCGCTGGTAGGCGGCCTCCCACACCCACACGCGCTGGCCGACCCACCTCGCGTCGACGCCCTGGCCCACTGCGTCAATCACACCGGAACCGTCATGGTTCGGTGTCTGCGGCGGGGTTACCGGCTCCGCCATCGCACTGCCGCGGCGGGACTTCCAGTCGGTTGGGTTCACGCCTGAACGGACGATGCGGACCCGCATCTCACCCGAGCCGGGGTCGCTTCGCGGTTTGTCGATCAGCGTCAGAACCTCAGGATCACCAGTGCGCTCGTAGACGACGGCTCGCATGGTCCGACCGTAGTGTGGGTATGTGTCGCGGCCGCGTAAGGGGCTAGTCGATTCCGAAGCTGTTGACCTTCTCCGGATGAATGCGGATGAAGGCACCGCCGAAACCTGGACCGAGGCCGGCGCCGCCGGTCGGGAGCGCCTGGGCGCGGCCTCGAATCTCGAGCATGCGCGGCTGCCACGGGTTGATGGATATCAGATCGTCGATGACGATTGCCGCCCAGCCGCTTTGCTGCACGTCGCGGTACTTCTTTGTCGTGTGGACGTGCTGACCACCGACGTCGATCGTGCCGAGGTCGGCGTTGTACCGGAATGATGTCGGGACGACATGCGGCTTGTGATCGGCGCCAGCCGTGGCAAGTCGCCCGAGACGCTGGCCGGTGAGATAGTCGATCTGGGCTGGAGTGAGTTCGGCCATACCCCAAGTACACATCTTGTAGTCGACTTCAGGTCAATACCGGCTGTTACCTGCTGTTGCGTCCTGTTCGAGAATCCGGCTCTGCAGCAGCGGATTCTCCCGTCGAGGCGGACCCGAGTTACGTGCTGTTGTCTGCCGTGTCGTTGCGTTTGTCTGCCAGAACGTCTGCCAACCCAAGATCGACTCGCACCTGGCACCGGTCCGGGTGCCCAGCCGGTAAGCCACCTCCGGCGAGTACCGACCGGCTGGCAGCCACAGCCGCCGGACTCGCAGCCCGGTACTGCGCCACGCCGTGTCGACATCGTCCGCGCTGCGGACCTCGATGACGCCGGTCAGTTGATCAACGATGCTGGCGAGAGCGTCGGCGGCCACGTCGCTGAACCCCTCCAGCGGCACCCGGTCGTCGTCGTCGTGCAAAGGAAGGCCGCTATCGACCGCGACCTTGACCAAGGCGGCGCTGAATCGCGCTGTCTCCAACAACCTGTCGGC
>Ga0068856_100007389_pt1 | contig 10725 bp, 14 predicted proteins | sample KBSCornC62_FD_66595 | JGI IMG/M metagenome (GOLD analysis project Ga0068856, IMG submission 66595) | Corn rhizosphere microbial communities from Kellogg Biological Station, Michigan, USA - KBS Corn C6-2 | ecosystem: Host-associated > Plants > Roots > Rhizosphere > Soil ... | reverse complement strand
GACGGGGGCGAAGCGGAGCGAGCCGGTCATGCTCAGCTGGCCGATGCCGCCGAGCAGGCCCGCAATGGCGAGAATGCTATAGGTCTCGCGATCATGGATATGCCCGAAAAAGGGCAGCATGAGCAGGCCGGAAAGCATCGTGAAGACCGTGAACCAGAAGACGATCGCGACCGTCTGCTCGGTGCGGCTGATCTGGCGCACAGTGATCATCACGGCGGACTGGCCGAACGCGGCGGCGATACCGACCGCGAGGCCGAGCGTGGTGATGCCCGCGCCGGGTCGCGCGACCAACAGCACGCCGAGGAAGCCGACCGCGACCGCGCTCCAGCGGCGCGGGCCGATCTTTTCCGCGAGAACCAGGCCGGACAGCAAGGTCGCCAGGATCGGCGCGGCGTAGGTGAGCGTGGTCGCCTCGCCCAAGGGCAGCAGAACCACCGCCCCGAAGGTCAGCAGCATGGAGATCAGGCCGATCACCGACCGGGTGATGTGCGCGAGCGGCGCCTTGGTCTTCACCGCAGACCAGCCCGGCCCGAGCGCGATCCAGCTCCCGACCACCAGCAACGCCCAGATGTTGCGGTAGAAGATCATCTCGAACGTCGAGACGCCATGCTGGCTCGCCGTCTTGAGAAAGGCCGCCATCAGGCCGAAAGCGGTGGCCGAAGTGGCGCGCAACGCGATGCCGAACAGGCGGCGTTCGGGAGGGGCGGCTTCGGACATAAAGTTGCGCTTGGCGGCTGGCGCAGCCTGGCGCAACCCGCCTTTCCACGCCGGATAGTGTGCACTAAGGCGTCAACCGAGCTTTTCGCATGCACCGCTTCGCCAATCCCGCCCGCTTCGTGCGCATCGCGCGCCCGCTGACCGCCTGGTTCGGCTGGATCGGCATCCTGCTGGTCGCGATCGCGCTGACAGGCGGGTTGGCGGTAACGCCACCCGACTATCTGCAGGGCGAGACGGTGCGGATCATGTATATTCATATCCCCTCCGCCTGGCTCGGCATGGCTGGTTGGGTCGGAATCGCCGCGGCGAGCTTCACGCAACTGGTGTGGCGCCATCCGCTGGCGCATGTCGCGGCGCGCGCGGTGGCGGTGCCGGGCGCGGTCTATGCGGCGACCTGCCTCATGACAGGATCGATCTGGGGGCGTCCCACCTGGGGAACCTGGTGGGAGTGGGATGGGCGGCTGACATCGATGCTGGTACTGTTCTTCCTCTATCTCGCTTATATCGCGCTGGCGCAGGCGGTGGGGCGCGAGGAGGGCGGTCAACGGATCGCGGCGATCTTCGGTCTGGTCGGTGCGATCAACCTGCCTATCATCCATTTTTCCGTGCTTTGGTGGCGAACCCTGCATCAGGGCGAGAGTATCGGGCTGACCGGATCGACGATCGATAAAAGCCTGATCTGGCCGATCCCGCTATCGGTGCTGGGGTTCAGCCTGATCTTCCTAAGCGTGACCCTGATGCGGATGCGTGCCTTGCTCGCCGACGCCAAGGTCGAGGCGCGGCTGCGTCGGATGGCATCGATATGAGCGCCACGCTCAATGCATGGCCATTCGTGATCGCGGCCTATGCGGTCGCCCTAAGCGCGACGCTGGCACTGATCTTTTTCAGCCTGGCGGCGCTGCGACGCGCTGAGCGCCGCGCCGATGCGCTCGATCGACGGGGCAAGAGCTGAGCCGCATGAAAGCCAAGAATCAGAGGCTTACGCTGGCACTGCTGGCGGTGGTCGCGATCATTGCGGCGGCATTGCTGGCTCTGTCGGCGCTCAAGGACCAAGCCGCCTATTTCTACACGCCGAGCGATGTCGCCAGAGACCATGTCGAGCCGGGTACCGCGGTGCGGTTGGGCGGGATGGTGGAGAAGGGGTCGCTCAAGCGGCTGCCTGACGGCGTCACCATAAGCTTCGTCGTCACGGATAATGCGGCAAGCGTGCCGGTGCGTTTCAAGGGGATCGTGCCCGCCTTGTTCCGCGAAGGATCGGGCGTGGTTGCGGACGGCAAGTTCGATTCCGCTGGCCGGTTCGCCGCCGACACGATCCTGGCCAAGCATGATGAACGCTACATGCCGCCTGAAGTGGCAGGCGCGATGCACAAGAGCGAGAGTTTGAAGAAGTGATCGCCGAAGCCGGCCTTGCTGCGCTCTGGCTGGGTGCGGCGCTATGTGCGCTGCAACTGGTGGCGGCCGCGTTCGCCGTGGTCGGGAAGGCGGAACTGGCGGGGATAGTCCGGCCGGTGGCGATAGCGCAGGCGGCGCTGACCGCGCTGGCGTTCGGGCTCCTGATCTGGCTGTTCGTGAAGGTCGACCTGTCGGTCGCGCTCGTGTTCGAAAATGACAGCAGCGAAAAGCCCTTCCTCTACCGCTTCGCCGCGACCTGGGGGAATCACGAAGGCTCGATGCTAATGTGGGTTGCCATATTAGGGGTGGCCGGCGCGGCGGTGGCATTGTTCGAGCGCAAGCTTGAGGAACGGACCTTGCTCGCAACGCTCGGCGGGCAGGCAGTGATCGGGCTTGGCTTCTATGCCTTCCTGTTGTTTGCCTCCAATCCGTTCGCGCGGCTTTATCCCGTTCCGCCCGAAGGCAAGGGGCTCAATCCGTTGCTGCAGGATCCGGGCTTGGCGTTCCATCCCCCGACGCTCTATCTCGGTTATGTCGGGCTTTCGGTCGCCTTTTCCTTCGCGATTGGTGCCCTGGTTACGCGCGACGTCGGCCCGGCTTTCGCGCGCGCGATGCGGCCCTGGGTGCTGGGCGCATGGATATTCCTGACGCTCGGCATCACCGCGGGCAGCTATTGGGCCTATTACGAACTCGGCTGGGGCGGCTGGTGGTTCTGGGATCCGGTCGAGAATGCCTCGCTCATGCCGTGGCTGGCGGCGACCGCACTGCTTCACTCGGTGACTGTGCTGGCGACACGCGACGGCTTGCGGGCATGGACGCTGATGCTCGCGGTGATCGCTTTCTCCATGAGCATGGTCGGCACCTTTCTTGTGCGATCAGGCATCCTCACGAGCGTCCATGCCTTCGCGGTCGACCCCCGGCGCGGTACCTTCCTGCTAGTCCTGCTATTCCTCTATATCGGCGGCGCGCTCGCCTTGTTCGGCGCGCGGGTCGGGACGGTCCGCGAAGGGGCACGCTTCGATCCGGTCAGCCGCGAGGCGGGGCTGGTCGCCAACAATCTGCTCCTGTCCGCGATCCTCGGCATCGTGCTGGTCGGCACGCTCTATCCGCTGGTGCTGGAGGCTTCGACCGGCACCAAGCTCTCGGTTGGCCCGCCTTATTTCGATGCCGCGGCCGGGCCGTTGGCGTTGATCATGGTCGCGATCATGGCGGCGGGGCCGTTGCTGCGCTGGCGGCGCGACAATCTGACGCCGCTGCTCAAGCGGATCGCACCCGCGACGATCCTGGCACTGGTCGCCCTGATCGCGGTCAAGCTGGCAGCGCCGCGGACTTCGATCCTGTCGCTGCTCGGGCTGGCGTTGGCCGCAGGGCTTGCGCTGGCGAGCATCGCGCCGCTGTGGCGTCGCAATCTGCTGCGCACGCCCTTGTTCGTGTGGGGTATGGTCGTCGCGCATCTCGGTATTGCCGTCAGCCTGGCGGGCATGGCATGCGACAGCAGCTTCACGGTCGAGAAACTCGTCGCGGCGCGTGTAGGCGAAACGGTCTCGATCGGGCCCTATGCCGTCACCCTCGACGCGATCGACCCGACGTTCGGGCCGAGTTGGCAGGCGCTGCAGGCGACCTTGCTGGCGCGGCGCGGGGATGGGGACACGCTGACCCTCCAGCCGCAGGCGCGGACCTATTGGGCGCCCCCGACCGACACGAGCGAGACCGCGATCCATACCGCGATCGATGGCCAGCTTTATACCGTGCTCGGCAAGCAGGCGGCGGACGGGCGGTGGCAGCTCCGCTTGTGGTGGAAGCCGTTCGTGACGCTGATCTGGGCGGGCGGGGCGCTGGTTGCGATCGGCGGCGCGCTGGCGTTAGCCGGTCGCCTGTGGCGCGGCCGCCGCAAGCCGGCGGAGGCATGGGCATGACCGGCGCCAAAAAATGGGCGCCGCTGGTGCTCTTCATCCTGCTCGGCTCGGCCTTGACCTATGGGCTCGCCAAGCCGGAAAGCAGCACGATCAAATCGAAGATGATCGGTGTGTCCGTGCCGAGCTTCACATTGCCGGCCGCAATCCCCGGAAGGCCGGGGCTTTCCAGCGCGGATCTCGCCACCGGGCAGCCGCATCTGGTCAATGTCTTCGGGAGCTGGTGCATCCCCTGCATGGCCGAGGCACCCCAGTTGAAGCAGATCGCCGACGCCGGTGTTCCGATCGTCGGCATCGCCGTGCGCGACAAGCCCGAGAATCTGCAGCGCTTTTTAGCCCGCTACGGCAATCCGTTTCGCGCGATCGGCGCGGACGATGCGAGTCAGGTAATGATGGCGCTGGGCTCGTCGGGCGTGCCCGAAAGCTTCGTGGTGGACGGGCAGGGGCGTATCCTCCACCAGCAGATCGGTCCGATCAATCCCGAGGACGTGGCCGGCATCGTTGCCGCCGTGAAGGGCGCGCGATGAAGCGTCTGCTCCTGGCCCTCGCTTTGCTGGCGACGCCCGTGCTGGCCGACAGCGATCTGCCGCCCGCTCCGCTTGCCGATACGCAACTGCCCGATCCCAGGCAGGAGGCAGAGGCCAAGGCGCTGATGGCGACGATTCGCTGCCTGGTCTGTCAGGGCCAGTCGATCGCGGACAGCGATGCCGAACTGGCGGGCGACATGCGCGCAATGGTGCGCGAACGCATTGCCGCGGGCGAAAAGCCCGAAGCGATCCGCGCCTGGCTGGTGCAGCGTTACGGATCGTGGGTGAGCTACAATCCCCCGTTCAACCGCGTGACCTGGTTGTTGTGGATGGCGCCGGTGGGGTTTGTCCTGATCGGTGTGCTGATCGCGCGATCGAGCTTCCGGCGGCGCGCTTGAGCGGAATGTTCATCTCGATCCTGTTGGCCCTGATCGTGGCGGCCACTTTGGTCCTGATCGCGCGCCCAGCGCGCGGCGCGCTTTATCTGATCGGAGTCGCGGTGCTGGTCGGCCTTGCCGGTTATGCCTGGCAGGGCACGCCCGGTCTGGCTGGCAGCCCGACCCCGCCCGGCGCGCATCCGCGCGGCGGCGACACCTTGTTCGCGCACGAACGCAAGATATGGCTGGAGACGGTCGGGTTCGATGCGCTGCAGCTCGATGGCGCCGACGCCTTCATCAAGAATGGTGACCCCGATTATGCGGTCGGCCTCCTCCACGCTTACCTGCAAAAGGAGCCGGACAGCATGGTCCTGTGGCTGGGGCTGGGCAATGCGCTCCAGGCGCAGGCCGACGGTGCGCTCACCCCGCCTGCACATTATGCGTTCCAACGCGCCGTGCAGGTAGCGCCCGACCATCCTGCACCCCAATATTTCCTGGGGCTGGCTTATCTCCAGATGGGCGACGTAGACGGAGCCGAGGCGACCTGGCGCGACCTGCTCGCCAAGGCGCCTTCGAATGCACCCTGGCGCGGCAAGCTCGCCGCGCGGATCACGCTGCTCGAACAGGCTAAGGCGGCGCATTAACCCAGCTTCTTGACGCTGCCAGGCGAAGCGCCGAATCGTCCCCGGAACAGTCCGTTCGACGAAGCGTAGGTGAGATGAGCATGGCAACCGGGGCACGCATATTATCCGCGACGGACGACGAGGCCATCGTCGAGATGCTGATCCGCGCGCTCGAACGGCGCGACACGCTGTCTGACCGGGAGCGTGATGCGCTGGTCAAGGCGGTCGCCGAGGTGCGCGTGCATCCGCCGGGCGATACGTTGATCCGCGCGGGCATGTCGGCGGAATTCAGTACCTTGCTGGTCGACGGCATGCTCGGCCGCGTCTTTTACATGTCGGAAGGCAAGCGCCAGATCGTGGCGCTGCACGTACCGGGCGATTTCGTCGATCTGCACAGCCTGCTGCTCAAGCGGCTCGACCATGACGTGGTCGCGTTGAGCGAGGTGCGCGTCGCCCTCGTGCCGCACATGGTGCTTCGCAAGCTGACCGAGACCGAACCGCATCTGGCGCGCATGCTGTGGCTGCTGACCGTGATCGACGCGGCGATCCATCGCGAATGGATCGGCCGGCTCGGCCATTCGGCGGCGGTGCGGATCGCGCACCTTCTGTGCGAACTACAGATGCGGTTCGCGGTGGTGGGGCTGGCGGTGCCCGACGGCTTTCCTGTCGAGCTCACCCAGGCAGACCTGGGGGACATGACCGGGCTGACGCCGGTTCACGTCAACCGCACCTTGCGCAAACTGCGCGAGGCGGGCCTGGCGGTCGTGCGGGACGGATTCGCGGCCATTCCCGATTTGCGCCGACTTCAGGAATTTGCGGGCTTTGACCCAACCTATCTCTATCTGGAGAACCGTTCGCGGTGAGCAGCGGATTGACCGCGCCCGTCCGGTTATGGCAGTCGGCCCGGCGACGCGGGTGTAGCTCAATGGTAGAGCAGAAGCTTCCCAAGCTTACGACGAGGGTTCGATTCCCTTCACCCGCTCCAACCTCATGCTGATCCTGATCGCTCTGGCGGGCACACTCGGTGCGTTGCGCGACGCGGATGCGCGCGTGGCGACGATCGCCTGGCGGCTGCAGACCGCCAATACCGCTTTGTGCCGCGACGCGGTCGCGCTGCCGGGTTTCTCGGTCGAGACGATCGACCAATATGCCGTGCCCGAGCGTGCCCAAGCCTCGATCGAGTTCGGCCTGGGCGACTTGCCGCAGATAAGCGCGGTCGTGCCGGGAAGCGCCGCCGACAAAGCGGGCCTGAAAGCGGGGGACACCATCCTGGCGGTCGATGGCCAGCCGACTCAGCGGGCGACCGGCGGCAAGCCGGATTATGGGCGCACCGCCGCAGTGGAAGGGGCGCTCGCCGCGGCACTCGCGCACCCGCCGGCCAGGCTGACGCTCGCGTCCCGGACTGTTTCGTTCAGCGGCGATCGGGGTTGCGCGTCGACAGTGCAGCTTGTGCCGGGAGGGCGGCTGGATGCGCTGGCAGATGGCCATTATGTCCAGTTGTCGGGCGTGATGTACGAATTCGCAGCCAATGACAGCGAACTCGCTTTCATCATCGCCCATGAATTGGCGCACAATATCGTGCCCGAGGCGAAACGCGCGTCCGGCGCATCCGCCCAGCGGCGGGCAGAGCTGGCAGCGGATCGTGCCGCAGTCGGGATGATGGCGCGGGCAGGCTATGATGTGACGGCGATCGTGCCGCTTATGGAAAGGCTGCGTCGCAAGAATCGCTTGTCCTGGCTCGACGGCTCGCACCCCGGTTGGTTGGCGCGCCTGGCGGCGGTCGCGCAGGCGGTTGCGGCAGAGAATGATCCGATACGACCTAATCCGGGCTAGAAACAGCGAGCGGAACGGTCATATTTGTTCCGCGTTAAGATGCTAACCCGTACATAAGACTGGTTTTGTGCTTGTTTGCGATCCGAAATTATGCAACGGAAATCGTGAACAGCCCGCTCAACAGGGAACCTTACTCATGACCGTTTCTAAGATGTTGCTTTCGGCCGTGATCGCTGTGACTCTGGTTCCCGCTGCGGCTCAGGCCGCCAGCAGTGCCGCTCCGCATATTTCGCCTGCTGCGCAGTCGCTGTCGCTTGCGGCCCCGGTTCGTGCCGGCGCGAAGACCGGCAAGAAGAGCCACATTCTCGGCCTCGGTGTCCTCGGAACGCTCCTGATTGCGGCCGGCGCGGTCGCTGCGGGCGTGGTGATCGCCGACGCGGTCGACAACAGTTCGAGCGGTTGAGCCGCCAGGCTTTCTCGATCCTACGAGAATGATGAATAGCCGCCCGTTGGGCGGCTATTTTCATATTGGGATAGGCCGACCGAACGGGTCGTTGCAACGTCCGGCGGTCAGCGCGGTACCGGGCCGGTCGATCCCCGCACGATCAGCTCATACGGCATCACCCGATGTTCCAGCACCCGGTGCGAGCCCTCCATGATCTTTACGAGCGCATCGGTTGCAGCCTGCGCCATCGCGCGAATCGGCTGGCGGATCGTGGTAATTCGCGGCCAGACCGTGCTGGCGATCTGGCTGTCGTCGAAACCGGCGACCGACAATTCGCTCGGCACCGCGATCCCAAGTTCGCCGGCGGCGATGATTGCGGCCGCCGCCATGTCGTCATTCTGCGCGAAGATGGCTGTGGGACGGTCCGGACGGTCGAGCAGGGGCCGCGCCGCCTCCAATCCGCTTTCGAACGTATAGAGCCCGTGGCCGATCAGGCTCGGGTCAAGCTCCAGCCCGGCCTCGTCCATCGCGCGGCGGAAGCCGGTCCAGCGCTCATTATTGGATGAATGGGTGGGATCGCCGAGGATGATCCCGATCCGGCGATGGCCTTGCTCGATCAGGTGGCGCGTAATCTCGGCCGCGGCGGAGCGATCGTCCATACCGACCGATGGCGCGACCTGATTCGCGCCGATGCTGTCGGCCGGCGCGATCCGCACCATCGGGATGCGCGCCGCGAGCAACTCATTCACGATCTCGGCATTGTCACAGATCGGGGAGGTGAGGATCACGCCGCCCACGCCCGCGGCACGCACCATCGAAACGGTGCTCTTGCCACCCATCAGCGCCGAATCCTCGCACGGCACCACCAGCAACCGCCATTTGTCGCCGCGCAGGCGATCGAGGCTGCCGCTCTGTAGGCCGAGGATATAGTTGGCGCAGGGATTGTCATAGAGCAGGCCGATCAGGAACGACTTGCGTCCCGCCAGGCTGCGCGCGGCGATATTGGGATGGTAATCGAGATCGGCGACGACCTGGAGCACGCGTTGGCGCGTCTCCTCGCGAACATTGGGTTCTTCGTTGAACACGCGCGAAACGGTCTTGATCGACACGCCGGCAATCTCCGCCACGTCGGAAATGGTCGCGGGCGCGCGCGGCGGACTCATATCATTCACGGCGGCTAAAAGGCTTGCGCCTTCCCCCCTCTGGTGGGGCCGAGCAGGATGGCCCCAACTGCCTTCTTAACAGTTGTGAGCGATAACAAAAAGGCCGCCCGGATCCGATCCGGGCGGCCATTGTAACCATTTTGCCTTGAATCAGGCCTCTTCGGCCGGCTCCTCGGTTGCCTCGGCGGCGGGCGCTGCGTCAGCAGCGATCTCGCCAGGCTCGGCATTGGGATCGTACGCTTCGGTGAAGCCGGCCTCGTCGCGCTCGTAGAGCGAGGCCATCACGTCGACGCCTTGCGCCTGCAATTCGGCCTCTTCGGGCGAACGGGCAACGTTGACCTTGACGGTCACCGACACCTCCGCGTGGAGCGCGACGCGCACTTCGAACAAACCGATCGTCTTGATCGGCTTGCCGAGCACGATCTGGCTCTTGGCGACCTTGGCGCCGGCCTCGGTCAGCGCTTCCGCGAGGTCGCGGGCCGAAACCGAACCGTAGAGCTGACCGGTGTTCGACGCCTGACGGATCAGGATCACGGTCTTGCCCTCGACGCCCTTCGAGGCCTTCTCGGCGTCCGAACGGCGGGCGGCATTCTCCGCCTCGATATTGGCGCGGTTCGCCTCGAAGACCTTCTTGTTGGCCTCGTTGGCGCGGAGCGCTTTCTTGTTCGGCAGCAGATAATTGCGGGCGAAGCCGTTCTTGACGGTGACGACGTCGCCGATTGCGCCGAGCTTCTCGACGCGTTCAAGCAGGATCACGTCCATGTGCGCGGTCCTTTCTTACTTAACGATGTAGGGAAGCAGCCCGATATGACGGGCGCGCTTGATCGCCTGGGCGAGTTCGCGCTGCTTCTTGGCGGAAACCGCGGTGATGCGGCTCGGGACGATCTTGCCGCGCTCGGACACGAAGCCCTGCAGCAGACGAACGTCCTTATAGTCGATCCGGGGCGCGTCCTTCGCGGAGAAGGGGCAGCTCTTGCGGCGGCGGAAAAAGGCACGGGCCATTTGCTATATCTCCTTACGCGGCCAGGTCGTCGCGGTCGTCGCGACGGGGGCGGTCGCCCCGGTCACCACGCTCGCCGCGCTCACCACGGGCGCGATCGCGCTCGCCACGGCGCATCATTGCCGACGGACCATTCTCATGCTCGTCGACGCGGACGGTCATGAAACGGATGATGTCTTCGTTGATATTGAGCTGGCGCTCCAGCTCGGCGACGACGCCGGTCGGGGCGTCGATGTCAAGCATCACATAATGCGCCTTGCGGTTCTTCGCGATGCGATAGGCGAGGCTGCGCAGCCCCCAGGTCTCGGTCTTGACGACCTTGCCCTTGCCTTCCTCGATGATCTTGGTGGCCTGTTCGGCCAATGCGTCCACCTGCGCCTGCGCCAGATCCTGGCGCGCAAGGAACACGTGCTCGTAAAGAGCCATAGTCCATATCTCCTGCCGATCGCTGACGTAGCCCCATGCCACGCCCCTCCGGCTGTCGTGCAAAAATCAAACCGGGCGAAAGGCACGAGGCCCTCGCCCGGATGGCGCGCCCTATGCGGGAAAAGCCCCCGGAAAGCAAGCGTCTTGCCGGGAAGCGAGTCGGGGGCGCCCCCTTCTTTCATTCCAAGCGGCGGCGCCGGCAGATCCGCCTCTGCTGACGCGATGCCCGCCGCAGTCCAGCGCGCCATTGCCCGGGACAAGCGGGTCGATTCCCGGACGGCGGACACTATTCCACAGTATTGCGGAAGGAAATCGTAGATCAATCCGGGTCGTTACTGTTGCGTTCACCCGGCGAAAGCCTAAGATGCG
>Ga0068856_100007388_pt1 | contig 10726 bp, 9 predicted proteins | sample KBSCornC62_FD_66595 | JGI IMG/M metagenome (GOLD analysis project Ga0068856, IMG submission 66595) | Corn rhizosphere microbial communities from Kellogg Biological Station, Michigan, USA - KBS Corn C6-2 | ecosystem: Host-associated > Plants > Roots > Rhizosphere > Soil ... | reverse complement strand
GCGTGGCAATATCATAGCCCGATACCTTAGCGCTGCCAGACGATGGCGGAATATAGCAGGTCAGGATCTTCATCATGGTGCTTTTGCCGGCGCCATTCGGCCCTAAAAAACCAACAATTTCGTTGCTGCCTACTTCAAAAGACACATCGCTCAGCGCTTTCTGCGCGCCGTAGAGCTTTGTGATGTTATTAACCTGTATTGACATTTATAATTCTGGTTCCTTATTTTTTATTGTAGGGTCATTCTTCAACTCCGCTCAGAATGACTTAAAGTTGGCCCATTGCATTGCTCTTAAACACATGCGTCTCTACCCAGCCTTTGCCCCAGTCTTCGATCTCCTGCGCGGTCCACAGCTGCGGGTAAAAAATGCGTTTCTGGAAACGCGGCGGCAGATACTTCTGCCAATTGGTGCCACCGGTTGCGGGCACATCGCCTTCCTTCTGCTGAAGATAACGCACAGCGCTCTTGTAATGCATCAGCGGCCAGTTCACGTTCACATTAATATCAATGTTCTTCAGCGCATTGATCACGCGCGGATCGTTGCGGTGCTTCTCATCCAGAGTAAGATATTTCTGCCAGAGATTTTTGCCTTTGTATTCGTATGCAGCATCGATAAAGCGCTGCGAATATTTTTTCTCAAACTGTTCCAGCGTAAGCGTTTTGCGGCCTGTAGACAGCTCAGTAGCGCCTTTGTTCCAGTAAATGTGGCCGAACAGCTCTTCAATGGAAGCACTCTTGTTTGCGTATTGCGGACGGATGTCCTTATCCACCAGGTTGATAAAATCGGTGCTGGCAATTTCGATCAGGCGGTATTGCGCGCTCTGAAAGCCGCTGGCCGGCAGCAAAGCCATACGATAACGCAGGAACTGGTGCTGGTCCATGCCATCCACCATGATCTCAAACGATTTGGTAAGTGACTCAAAATAACGGTTGATGCGGCCGATCCGCTCCACAAAAAAATCAGGGTCCAGTTGCTCACGCCAGCCTTCATCTTTGCCATTGAGCGAAATAATCTTGCCATTATGCGCGATCTGTTGGTACTCGTGAAGTGCCAGCTTAAAATACAGCTCGGTGATCTGGTGGTACATGATAAAGATCAGCTCATCCGGATAATCGGTCTTCGGGTTCTGCAAAGTGAGTAAAGTTTCCACCTGCGTGTAGTCCCAATACGTAAGATAGTTCGAGAGCAGCAGGCCATCGAGGTAGCTGTTCACGTCCTGCCCCATGGGAGCATATTTCTCCTCGAGCATTTTTATTTTTTCGGCAATCGTGTTTTCCATCTGGTCGTTTTCGGTCGCTTTAAAATTACATATTTTCAGCGGTTAATGCCTCTTTTATTCAGTGATTTTTGATAAGCAGTCGCGTATTTCTCATGCTGGCTGTAGCTTACAGAGAAGTCTGAAAAGCCGTTGAGCTCAGGCTTTGCGCAAAAATACATGAACTTGTGCCGCGCAAAATTAAGCGTGGCATCAATGGCCTGTGTGTACACAAGGCAAATGGGGCCCGGCGGCAGACCCTTGTAGCGATAGGTGTTGTAGGGCGAGCTGGTTTGCTTGTCGGCATTCCAGAAACGCTGTGCGTCGTAGGCCTTGTTGGCAAAGCGCAGCGTGGGATCGGCCTGTAGCGGCATGCCACATTTTAACCGGTTGATATACACACCTGCGATCTTTTGCTGCTCACTGGCAATGCTGCTTTCGCTTTGCACAATGGATGCCAGCGTGATCACTTCGGGAACGGTGTAACCCAGTGCTTTTGCCTTGCCCAGGCGGTTCGGGTTCCAGGTGCGCCAGTAGCGCTCTTTGAGCAGCTCAAAAAAATCGTCGGCAGTAATGGCCCAGCTTACTTCGTAAACACCGGGTGTGATCATCGCAAAACGATTGTCGGGATCAAGCTCAAAATACTCCTGCAGCTTTTTATCGTCGCTCACAAAATCCTCCAGCTCATCGTCCTTGATCTCCAGCTTTTCATCCGTGTAAGCAATAAACTCATCCAGGTCGTGAATTTGCGAATTGTAAGTGAGCTTCACTTTTTCCTGCTTGTTGTATTTGATCATGTTAATGATCTGCCGCATGCTCATGCCGTTATTGATGCGGTATTTGCCGGGATGGATGTTCTTATCCAGCTCCATTTTCTTAGCGAGCCATTCAAATGACTCAGTGTTATCGATGATGTTCTCGAGGTTAATATCGCCTATAACATCTTCAAAGGTATCTTCGCGACCAATAAAAATGTAGGTGTAATTTTTGTTTTGCAGATGCACGCGCGTAAAGAATTTCCTGTACACATAATAGCCTGCAATGCCAATAACGATAAGAAAGATGAACAGGCCAACAAAGCCGCTTTTTCTTTTTTTGCTCATAGTAAAGTGCCAATCTGCCTTAAGGCCATTTTTGCTTTCTGGCTTTCGGGGTTTCTTTTTAAAATTTCTTCCAGTTGTTTTTTAGCCATGGCTTTGTTCTTTGTGAACAGGTAATAGCCTGCCAAATTTAATAAAAGCGGCTCATTGTCTGGGTCCAATTTTTTGCCCAGCGTGTACAGGCGAATGGCCTCAGCCGGAAAGCCCTGCACCAGCTTCACATAGCCGAGGTTGGAATAGGCCGGTACATATTTTGGGTTTTCGCGCAGAATAAATTCAAATTGCCCAACAGCTGCCGGCAGCTGATTCATGGCGGCCAGAGACGTGCCCAGCTTGTTTCTGAAATCCAGATTATAAGGTGACAGCTCTACAGCCCGCTTAAACCACTTTACGCTGGCGGGAATTTGCCCGCTGTAATAAAACGCATCGGCAATGCGGTAAGCCGTCCAGCCATCTTTGTTCTCATACGATTGTTTGGTGAACAGGCTGCCGTAGCATTTTTCTTCGCCAAGCTGGTTCACGCAGCGGATAATGCTTTGAAAATCCTGCTTAATAAAATACAATTGAATAAGCGCGTGACTGTTCTTTTGCAATTCATTCTTATCCTGAAGCAGCGTCAATGCCGAATCAAGATAATGCGGCTGCTGATCGAACTTATCGTATTGATTGATATAAGCCATCGCTCTTGTCAGCTTATCGGGTTTTTTTTCGTTGATGGAAAAAAGCCCGACAAATGTTTTGATCTTATCTTTCTGATGCTGTGTGACCGGTTTGCGGATATAATGATCATGAACCGACACGTGCGGAATATCTGTAGAGCCTGAAATTGGCATGTGGCAGCTGACGCAGTTAGACAGTTTATTGGTCTGCAGTCCGCAGTGGGCAGCCTGCAGCAGGGCTTTCTGCTGGCTGCTGACCGGTGGCATCTTATTGTGACAGTTGTTGCATGCATCGTTAAACACATTGACATTCGTTTCCCTCACGCTCACATGCGGGTTGTGGCAGGTCACACAGGTCATGGCATCCTTGTATGGCTTCAGCGAATTCTTACCTTCCGCCTTTTGATACGATTGAATAAAACACTGACTTTGCTTTAATCTGTCGGCATGCGAGGCCATGATAAATTCATCATCGGCATTTTTATACTTTGGCAGAAACACCGAAATGTAATTGCTTAGCTTTTGCCCCGGCCTGAAATCATAAAAGGACCTGTCATTTTTCAGAATAGCGTTGCCTTGCAAATGGCAGCGCTGGCAGATGTCGAATTGCGCATCAATGCTCAGCTTGGCAGGATTCACAATAGAATAATCGATGTATTTGCTGGTGTCGATACGGCTGCCGCTTTGGCGCTGCGCCACATGGATGCTGCCGGGGCCATGACAGCGCTCACAATCAATACCGGTTGGCAGATAGGTATATTTATTTTCAGAGCCCATCACGAAGCCGGGATAACCGTTGTGACAGCTCATGCACTCCAGACCTATTTTGCGCGAGAAGCGCGTGTTATACCCGTTCTCAAAACCCGGCGGCAGGTCCCAGCGTTTTTTCTGCGAGTAAAAGGTCATGGGCATCTGGTTCACATAACCATTCACACTTTGCATGTGCGAGTTGGTGTGCTGCCCCGAGCCAATAATGTAATTGACCTGCTCCGTGCGCTCATGCACCGTATCACCATGACTCAGGCGATATTCTTTAATGAACAGGCTGTCCTTGCTCCAAAAAGCTTTGTAGTGCATGTCGAGCAGCCTATCATACACGGTGGCATTCTTAAAATCACCCACCGATTTCTGCTGCGTGGCACGATCGAAAGATCGGCCCATGCCTGTTTTAATGAATGTGTTGTAGATCTCCTGGTGGCATAGTCTGCAGGTGCTCATGCCCACATACTTTGCAGAATCAGAATGATTGAGATAAAGCAGCGAATCTTTTTTCTCCTGATCTTGCTCTTTGCTCTCCGGGCTGGCAGTGCAAAAATTAAGCGCGAAAAAGATCAGTGGCAGAAGAAGGAAAAGTATGTGCGATCGCTTAGCCTTCATGATTGATGAGTTGCATAAACCATACATCTTCATAATCGTTTATGCCTTTGCGGTGCCAGCATTTTTTAATGCCGTTCTTTTCAAAGCCTGCTTTTTCAAACAGGGCCAGGCTTGCTGCGTTAGAGCTGTTCACATGCGCATACAACTGCTTTAAATGCAGTGTTGAAAAAGCATAGTGCTTGATGAGCTGCACACACTCATAAGCGCAGCCGCCGTTGCGATGGCTGCTGTGAATGTAAATGCCAATGCCGCAACGCGCGTGCTGCGGATCAAATTCAAAAAGATCAACAGTGCCAATGGTCTCATTATTCCCGCAGGCGTTCACCATCAGGCGCAATTGCCGGGTGGTGTATATGTCGCTGTGCGCCGAGTTAACGAATTCATCAAGAACAAAACGGCTGAATGGAATCTGCGTATAGCTCACCGGCCACAGCTCCAGGCGGTTTTCCCAGTCGTAAAGCAGGTCGCCGTCAGAAGGCTCCATGGCGCGGATCGAGACGTTATTTCCTTTTAAGAACATCAGTTGTTGTAATAGGGCATGCGCTCGTGCATGATGCGCTCGTGCAGCTCCTCCGCGCTGTAAAAGGGAATTTCAAGAATTCCATCGTTAGCCGGCAGGTTGCAGGTTGAGAAATGCGTAATGAAATTATTATAGGTAAGACGATTAATGAAATCGAACAGCAGCTCTTCATCGATCACCGGCACATTATAAAATTCGCGGAAGAATAATTTTACCGGTGTGAGGCAGGTAGAGCCATTAGGTGTTACAGGATTTTCCTTCTTGATGATCTCCATAAAGATCTCGGCCTGGAACGAAGGGCTGAATACAGGCTGTGGCAGCAGCTTCAGAAACACAGCTTCAATGCGGCGCATGTCAATGGTCTTTAACAGCGCCTCGCGCGACACGTTCAGTTCATGCCCTTTTATGGTAAGCGAATTATAAACGCCGTTGATCAGCAGCCCCGCGTGTGGAGGAATGCGCCGCGCGTGCAGCAGCACCAGCCAGGCATCTTTTGCAAGAGCCCCGGCTTTGAACTCCGCTTGCGGAATATCAATTTGCATGTGTCGTGGCATAGCTACAAATGAATGTGGCCCGCGTACACCATTACAGCCGGACCTTTTAACCAAATATTATAAAAATTCTGCGCCAGCACTTTTTCAAAACTCACCTCAAGGCTTCCGCCAAGCGTGCTCACATGGCAATGGTTCTTTGCGGTAGAAGCGCCTGTGAGCGCAGCCACCAGCGACGAGGCCACCACACCGGTGCCGCAGGAATAAGTTTCATCTTCAACGCCGCGCTCGTAGGTGCGCACAAACAAAGCGTCCTCTTTCTTTTCGATAAAATTCACATTGGTGCCATCTTCCATAAAGCGTTCGCTGTTCCTGATCTTTCTTCCCTCCTCCACCACATTGAAATTATCAAGGTCAGTTACGAACCTTACATAATGTGGCGAACCTGTATTCAGATAAAAGAAATCGCCGCCATCTTCCACCTGTTTCACATCCTGCATTTTCAATGACACCAGGCCATTCTCATCGATGCTGGCATCATGCGCACCATCAATGGCCATAAAGCGCGCTTTGTTATCAATGATGCCCAGCAGCTTTGCAAAAGCTGTGATGCAGCGACCGCCATTGCCGCACATGCTGCTCTGGTTGCCATCGCTGTTGTAATACACCATTTTAAAATCGTAGCCTGCTTCGTTCTCAAGCAGCATCAGGCCATCCGCGCCAATGCCAAAGCGACGGTCGCAAAGATGTTTTATTTCCTCTGTGGAAAGAGAGAGGTTCAGGCTGCGGTTGTCGATCAAAACAAAATCGTTGCCTGTGCCCTGGTATTTGTAAAAATGGATTTGCATACACTATGTTAATTTTGCGAGCAGGTCTGAATCCATCACGCGCTCCAGCTGTTTAAAATCTCCGCCGTAGCTCAGCCTGAACACCTGGTCTGAGATCTTCAGATAATACGACCTATCGAGCTCATATAACAGAACGCTGTTGTAATCCATAAATCCGTACAGCTGAATTTTATTTTTTGAAAAGCGATAGCCTTTTGAATTGAGCGGTGTTTTCCAGAATTCCACGAAGTAAAGGTCTGAGCTATTTTCACTCTCTACATTGGCCAAACGGGCAGCCAGTGAATCTTTGGCAGAAGATGCGTCACCAAGATGTATAATTTTTATATTTTTAACTGACAATAATGCATCGGTTGCGACATTGATCTGTGAGTCTTCACGGATCAGACTATCCACCTCGGCATAATTGATCTTCTGAGCTTTTCCGAAATTGATCTTGAAGCGCTCCTTGTTTTTTTTCGCATCAGGCTCTTCGGTACTCACGTTTTTTACAGGCTGCTCTATCACTGTAATTTGTTCGCGTGCCGACTCTTTCAGCTTATCAAAAAGATCATTGATCTTAAAAACAAAAAAACCAACGCCGGCGATCAAACCAATAGAAACACCGAAAATAAATGTTGGTATTTTGCGCTTCAGCCTCATTGCAATTGTCTTGTAAATTTACTGAAAATATTGGGCTCCCGGTTAAGTATTGTTAAAAAGAAACTGACAAAATAACAAGTGCATTAAATTTGCATTACAAGGGTAAATAAATAAAAAAATCACGTATGAAAAAGTTAATGTCAAATGTTTTTGCAGCCTGTTTTGGCGGATTAATAGCCCTTACATCGGCGCATTTTCTTTATGAAAAAAACACCGGCTTTAACCAGGTCACACATCCTGATGCGAAAGCCAATTATTCTCTCACAAATTATTCCGGCTCGCACAGCGCCGGCGCAGTAGCCGATTTTACCGAGGCTGCCGAAAAATCTGTGCACTCCGTAGTACACATTAAAACAACCAGCGAGCAGGTCAACAACCTGTCTTATGATCCCTTTGCCGAATGGTTCTTTGGCCCGCAGAAGCGCCAGCAGAACTATGTTCAGCAGGGCAGCGGAAGTGGTGTGATCATCAGCGCCGACGGTTATATTGTTACCAACAACCACGTTGTGGCAGGTGCCGATAAAATTGAAGTAACACTTAACGACAAGCGCACTTACGATGCCAAAGTGATTGGCGCCGATGCCAGCACCGATGTGGCGCTGATCAAGATCGATGAAAAAGATCTTCCCTTCTTAATGTATGGTAACAGCGACGCGGTAAGAGTTGGCGAATGGGCTTTAGCTGTTGGTAATCCTTTTAACCTGAACAGCACGGTGACTGCGGGTATTATCAGCGCCAAAGGCAGAAATAATATTCTCGACAACAACAAGCGTCCTATTGAATCGTTCATTCAAACCGATGCGGCAGTGAACCCCGGCAACAGCGGTGGCGCCCTGGTGAACACCAGCGGTGAGCTTATTGGGATTAACACTGCTATTGCTTCTAACAACGGTGCCTACCAGGGTTATTCATTTGCAGTGCCTGTGAATATTGTGAAAAAAATAGTAAGCGATATGGTTGAGTTTGGTACTGTGCAACGCGCTTACATGGGTGTGAGCATTCAGGATATTGATGCGCGGTTTGCCGCAGATAAAAATCTGAAACAGCTGCGCGGGATCTATGTTAACGGTATTAACGAAGGTGGCAGCGCACAGGACGCAGGGATCAGCGAAGGCGATGTGATCACTAAAATTCAGGATGTGCCTGTGAACTCGGTAAGCGAGCTGCAGGAGCAGATCAGCCGCTTCCGTCCTGGCGATAAAATCAGTGTGACTGTTAACCGCGACAATGCAGAGCGCAACCTGTCGGTGACTTTAAAAACCTTAGATAACACGACCCGCTTAATTAAAAAAAGCGAGCTGTCGGCCAAATCGATGAGCGCACTGGGCGCCGAATTTCAGGAGGTTGACAATAACGAGCTTGCAAAGCTTCGCCTCGAAAACGGCGTGAGGATTAACAGGCTGAATCCCGGAAAACTGTCGCAGGTGGGGATCCAGCCTGGTTTTATCATCACCAGCATCGATAAGAAAAAAACTCTCACAGTTGAAAATGTAAAAGACCTGCTTGAGAACAAAACAGGCACTGTGCTGATCGAAGGTTTCTATCCTAACGGCATGCGTGCATCTTACAGCTTTGTGATGTAAAACATAGTTTTTTTAATCTTAAGAAAAGCGGATCGTAGCGGTCCGCTTTTTTCTTGCCCTAATCCTACTTAAAATCGTAATTTTGCGCTGCGATGTACGATTTTTTAAATCAGGATATTTTTAAGCTGATCCACACCTGCGCCGACGAGCTGAATGTGGATGCCTATGCGATTGGCGGCTATGTGCGCGATATTTTTTTGAAGCGCAACAGCAAGGATATCGACGTGGTGACCATTGGTAAAGGCATCGACCTGGCTGCCTGTCTGCACGAAAAGCTGGGCAGCGAGGCGCATCTGAGCACCTTTAAAAATTTTGGCACCGCGCAGGTAAAATTCAAAGACCTGGAAATTGAGTTTGTGGGCGCCCGCCGCGAAAGCTACAACCGCGACTCGCGCAAGCCGGTGGTGGAAGACGGGAGCCTGGAAGACGATCAGAACCGTCGCGATTTTACAATTAACGCACTGGCCATTGGCCTTTCAAAAAATAATTTCGGCAAGCTGCTCGACCCTTTTGGAGGATTGAATGACCTGGAAGCAAAGATTATCCGCACGCCGCTTGATCCGGACATTACCTACAGCGACGACCCGCTGCGCATGATGCGCGCCATACGCTTTGCCACGCAGCTGAACTTCACCATTGAAAAGCGATCGCTGGAAGCCATTGCGAAGAACAAAAACCGCATTGACATTGTGTCGAAAGAGCGCATTGCCGATGAGCTCAACAAAATTATTTTATCGCCGGTACCTTCTGTGGGCTTTAAGCTGCTGTTTGACACGGGCCTGCTGCACCTGATCTTTCCTGAAATGGTGAAGCTGCAGGGCACTGAAACTATAAAAGGCCTTTCGCACAAAGATAATTTTTATCACACGCTTGAAGTGCTGGATAACACGGCGCGCAAAAGCAACAGTCTGTGGCTGCGCTGGGCCGCTATTCTGCACGACATTGCCAAGCCTGCCACCAAGCGCTTTGAAGAAGACCATGGCTTTACCTTTCACGGTCACGAAGACAAGGGAGCCCGCATGGTGCCGAAGATCTTCACCAATTTAAAGCTGCCCCTGAATGAAAAGATGAAGTACGTGCAGAAGCTGGTGGCGCTGCATTTACGCCCTATAGTATTAGCGAAAACCGAAGTAACCGACAGTGCGGTGCGCCGCCTGCTGTTTGAGGCCGGCGATGATATTGATGATCTTATGATCTTGTGCGAAAGCGACATCACCACCAAGAACCCGAACAAGGTGAAGCGCTACATGCACAATTTTGAGATCGTACGCACCAAGCTGGTGGAGATCGAGCAGAAAGACCATATCCGCAACTGGCAGCCGCCTATTGGCGGTGAAGAGATCATGCAGCTGTACAACCTCACTCCCTGCCGCGAAGTGGGCATTTTAAAGAATGCGCTGAAAGATGCTATTCTCGATGGGCAAATTGAGAACAGCTATGAAAGCGCTAAGATCTTCCTGGATGAAAAATTCAGGGAGATCAGCAACATCACCAACTAAGCATCATGAAATTTCATCTCAATTATACGCCAGCAGCGCCGGGTTTTGAGATCGATCACGGGCATGCGCTGTTCCTTGTGGGCTCGTGCTTTTCAGAGAACATTGGCAAACTGCTGCATGATACTAAATTCAAGGTTCAGAATAATCCCTGGGGCATTCTTTTTAACCCGTTGAGCATTCACAATTGCCTGGATACGCTTGTGTGTGCAAAGCCGTTTGATGAGACCCTTGTGTTGCAGCGCGGTGATGAGTATCTGAGCTACTGGCATCACTCATCGGTAAATAATAACAACCATCAAACACTGGTATCTGCCATCAATGCCAACAACAAAACAGTACGCGCATCGTTGATCACAAGCGATCATTTATTCATCACATTTGGCACTGCGTATTACTATTATCACAAAACGCTGAAGCTGGCTGTGGCCAATTGCCACAAGCAGCCCGGTAATCTGTTTGAAAAGAAATTGCTGAGTGTGGCAGAGATTATTGAAGCGTACACATTGCTCCTTCAGCAGTTGAAGAAGCTCAATCCAAAGCTGAAAATCATTTTTACTGTGTCGCCTGTAAAACATTTAAAAGACGGTGTAGTAGAAAACAACATCAGCAAATCCACGCTGATTCTGGCCATTCATGAATTGACCAAAGCACACGACCATTGTTCTTATTTTCCTGCTTACGAATTGATCAACGACGATTTACGTGACTACCGGTTTTACAAATCGGACATGGCGCATCCCAATGAACAAGCCGT
>Ga0068856_100007385_pt1 | contig 10727 bp, 9 predicted proteins | sample KBSCornC62_FD_66595 | JGI IMG/M metagenome (GOLD analysis project Ga0068856, IMG submission 66595) | Corn rhizosphere microbial communities from Kellogg Biological Station, Michigan, USA - KBS Corn C6-2 | ecosystem: Host-associated > Plants > Roots > Rhizosphere > Soil ... | reverse complement strand
AGGCCAGCTTATACCGCTGGATCTAGATCTTATCGAGCCGCTCGTAAATTTGCGCGATATTGCTGTTGACGCGTCCCTGCAAGAGTGCAGCAGGACTGGCGTTACCACCACCCGGCCCTGCTAGAAATTCGGCGTAGCCATCCGAATTCAGGGACTTCAGAGATGCGACGGTAATGCTATTCTGCAATTCGATCACTGACTGAGCGGCCTTCTTGCCGCTGTCCACGCGCTCGGTAACCTCCTCGATGTAGTTGCGCAAGTTCATCATTCGCTGATTTCCCTGCTGCACTCCACCGTGTCCCGGCATGATGCGGTCAAAATCGAGCTTTGAGACAGAATCTATTGTTTTTGGCCAAGCTTTCGGATAACCGTCGGCCATGAACGGTGTCGTGCCCAAAATAATATCGCCAGTCGCGATGACGCGTCTCTGGGGGCAAAAGATGACAATATCCCCTGCGGTGTGCGCATGACCGTGAAATTCGAGGTGAATATCGTGAGCCTTGTCCTTAATAATATAAGACCTGTCAAAAGTGACAGTCGGCAAAGTGGGGGAGAAGTTCTTCATCTCGGCCGCGAAGGCTTCCAGTTGCCGGATCTGATCCTGGGCTCGATTCCGGTCCTCAGCCGAAGTGGCTTTTGCGAGGCGTTCTCGAGCGGCATCGATGAGCGCCGGCACGTGCGGCTGCCCGGGAAACACGTGTCCGTGCGGATCCAGCGACTCACGAAGTCTCGGCGCGGAATTCTGGATCATCAGCTGTTTCGTGGTCTTGCTAGCCACCACTTTTGCGCCGTTTGCCGTGTAGGCTGCATTCCCCTGGGAGTGGTCCCAGTGGAAATGGGTATCCACCAGGTATCGCACGGGCTTGGGGGTGATCTCTTTTTTGATTTGAGCAATCAATGATGCCGCAGCGGAGGGTTTGGAGTGCGCGTCCACCACCACTACATCGCGAGAGTTTACAAAAATCCCGGCATTGCAATTTCCGATTGCGGCGGGCTTGGCGCGGGCAAAGTAGACGTCGTCGGCAACTTTTTCGATGTCAAACAGATCGGCGTTGGCGGTTGGAGCGATTGCCTGCGCCCAGGCCGCCCGGTATTGAGCAAGTTCGAGGACGGAAGCCCCGGCCAGGGCGCTGCCCATCACGGTCCGGAAGAAATCCCGCCTGGATGGATGTGGATGTGAATGTCGATGAGGATGCTGCGATAGATGCACTACGACGCTCCTTTCAATCTCGCTAACCGGAGACTCAATTGCATCCGCCAGAGCTTCCACTATGGGACGGGACTGGGCAAAAGCGCCAATATTTTGACGTTACAGATTTCGGCAAAATGTGGCGCGTTAGAGCATATCCTCAAACCGACGGATCGATCGTTTTCGCCAGCGAAATAGCGCCATTTTCAGCGAAATCACGCAAGCTTCCGAAGCTTCGTTACCCTGCCGATTTCCACATACTCGACCACGAAGATATTGCCAGCGTGATCGAATATTGCGCCGTGCGGCGCAACGAATTTCCCAGGGATAAAATTAGAGCGGTCTTCGGTAGCCCTAACTCCAGCCGGATTGCTGCCCTTGCCGTCACCCAGGTGCGCGATGACTTTGTTGTCTTTGTCCAGCAGGGTCACGCGGGATTGCAGGTCGGGCACGACAATGACGCCCTTGTACTCGTGGAAATGGCAAGGCGAACGCGTACCTCCGACAACATCGATCGGCTTGTCATCCAGCGTATAACGCACGATCCGGTTGTTGCTGCGATCCGCGATCAATAGCACCGGCTTAGCCGGGTCACGCATATCCACAAAGTTACCGTGAGGAGTGCGCAGCTTATCGATCGGCGCCGCCGCGGGAGTCAGGTCCTCGCCGGGCTGCGCCTGAACAGCCGCGGGCGCCGGTCCCTCGGGCAGACCGCCAAACGTGTTGAGCAACTTGGGATAAGAACCCTTGCCGCTATAGTGAAACATATAAGAGGAGCCGTACCCGTCGCCGACCCAGAAATCGCCGTTCGGCCCAAGGCATAGGTTGGTGGGCCGATAGGGTAAACCGGGACTGGGTTTGCCGGGTATCCTCCGGTACGGAGCCGAGTCCTGCGGATAGCCCATCGTCCAGACTTCTTCGCCCTTAAGCGTTCGCTTGGTGACCAGGCCATGCTTCTCGTCGCAGAAGTAAAGGAATTCGTCCTTGCCTTCTTTGGCGTACTGCATGCCGTGTGCACCACCCTTGAACATGGCGCCCCAGGAGCGCACAAACTTCCCGTTATTATCGAAGACCACCACGGCATCCGGGCTCTGACTAGTCGCATGCACGGTATGGTGGATGTAGATGTGGCCTTGAGAATCTTCGCACGCGTTGTGGGTGTTGCCGTACTTGATGTTTGCCGGCAACTCGCCCCAATCATGAATGCACTCGTATGTGTGCTCGCCCTCGCCGAGGATCGGTAACTTCGCTCCGGACTTCTTCTCAGCCTTAATAAAGAATGGTGTGGCCGCGGCGGCGCCGGCTGCCAGAAAACTACGTCGAGTGGAACTTGTCATGTACTCCTCCATTCCTGAAACAGCTCACACACCCTTGTCCCAGATCTGGGGTCGGGTGTTGAGGAAAGCTAACATCATTAATCATCGAAGCGCACATATGACGCCATCGCTACGACTAACCACGGGAAGGCGGCGGGACCTGCTGCCTGTGTACCGACTCCGCCACTACCTTCCATACACCCACTTTGATTGCAGCCTGCATGCCAAGTCGCTGATCGAATCCAGGAGGCTCAAACCTCTAGATCTGCAAGTGTAACTCGACATAACGCCGCGAGCAACCATAAAGTGGGTTGAAGTGGGTTGACAATATGTCCGTTATGGCGTTGACATCGCTATCGCACGACATTACTATGGGAGCGCTTGTTGGAAGGGTGACCTGCAAGGCGTTTGGATCAAGAGACTCCCAGATGTTGTGTTCTTCGGCGTCGTTAAAGAAGTGTCCCTCCTGGCCGGACTACGTCACTATAGCGGACCTGAGTTCGCAAAGAACGGTAAACCACGCAACTGTGCTAGGGGCACGCGCCAATAGAATGGGCGGTAAGTGGAGTATGTTAGAGTTTTTGGTGGATTCTGCGCCGAAGCCCATGAAAGGGAGGGAGAACAGATGAAGCTCCGCTCAAGGCCACGAGTGCTGGATGCCGCTGGGTTAACTGGAGTGTGGCTGATCAGCCTTTGGTTGCTAAGCAGTTTGGCTGTAGCGCAAGAGCGGCCGAAGCTGTCGGACGAGGCGTTCAAGAACATCCAAGCGCTCAAAGGCATTCCGGTAGACGATTTTATGGGGACGATGGGGATCATGTCCGCGTCTCTCGGCTTTGACTGCGCGGAGTGTCATAAAGGCGCCGGCACTGACCAAGTAGATTGGGCCGCCGACACTCCCAGAAAAGTGATGGCCCGCAGGATGGTCAATATGGTGACTGCCATTAATCGCGACAACTTTCAGGGACGCCAGGTAGTCACGTGCTGGACCTGCCATCGCAATAGCGATAAACCACAGGTCACGCCATCCATGGATATTGTTTACGGATCTCCGGCCTTCGAGCCGGATGACATCATTGCACAGACTCCCGGACTTCCTTCCGCCGATTCTATTCTTGACAAGTACATCCAGGCAGCTGGCGGGGCTCAGCGCCTGGCCGGTATCACCAGTTTTGTCGGAACTGGTACAAGCGTGGGATTCGGCGGTTTCGGAGGCGGAGGCCAAGTCACAGTTATCGCGAAAGCTCCGGACAAGCGGGCCATTATCATCCTCTTTAAGGGTGAAACGGGGAGGGGAGATCAGATCCGGAGCTACAACGGCAGCGTCGGTTGGCTGCGGACGCCGCTTAATGTCTTAGGCGAATATCAGTTGAGCGGTAGCGATCTGGACGGCGCCAGGGTGGACGCGCTGCTGTCCTTCCCGGGGCAGATCAAGCAAGCTCTTACTAATTGGCGCGTCGGCCCACCGACGACCATCAGCGATCTTCCGGCGCCCTCCGCTCAATCTTCCGAACAACCCGGTGTGGCAACAGGGCAAACTCACGATGTCAATGTAGTGCAGGGCACCGGCCCTAGGGGCCTTGTCGTAACGCTGTATTTCGACAGGACCTCCGGGCTGCTATTGCGGGAGTTGCGCTACGGAAAATCGCCGATAGGCCGTGTTCCCACACAAATTGACTTCGCGGATTATCGCGACGTTGGCGGGATCAAGATACCTTACCACTTGACGTTTGCGTGGCTGGACGGGCGGGATGCGATTTCGCTGAACGATGTGAAGATCAATGTCCCGGTCGACGAGGCTAGCTTCGGTAAGCCGGCCCCGCTGAAAAAATCTCAGTAGCTTTGTGAGGGGCAGGTCTATTTTCTATATCTCATGTTGAGTAGCAGATGAACCGGGGAGATCGAATGCAAGAACGGCTTAGTACTTCACTCGTGGCTAGCGTGGTGCTGCTTTCCGTTGCCGCGATACCCGCCGTCGCTCAGGCCTATAAAGCGCCCAGGATGGCGGACGGCAAACCTGATTTGAATGGCATTTGGCAGACGATGAACACCGCGAATTGGGATCTCCAGGGCCATGAGGCTCGGGCCGGCGCGGTAGTCGCAGCTGGCGCCTGGGGAGCTGAGCCGGGTGGGCCAGGTGTGGTGGAGGGCGGCGCGATCCCATACCTGCCGGCGGCGGCAGCGCAAAAGAAAAAGAACTTTGAAAATCGATTGGCTGCCGATCCAGAGGTCAAGTGTTACCTGCCAGGAGTGCCGCGGGCAACGTATATGCCTTACCCGTTTCAAATTTTCCAGAACCCCAAGGCCATCGCGATTGCGTATGAGTATGACAGCGCCTTTCGCAACATTCTTCTAAAGGATCCTGGTCCAGCCCCTGCCGATTCATGGATGGGACAGTCGGTAGGGCACTGGGAAGGAGATACCCTGGTAGTCGACGTAACGGGTTTGATAGAAGATAGCTGGTTTGACCGCGCCGGGGATTTCCACAGCGACGCGCTGCATGTCGTTGAACGCTACACCCCAGTTGCCCCGAATGTGCTGAACTACGAGGCAACCATTGAGGACCCCAAGGTATTCTCCCGGGCGTGGAAGATAAGTATGCCGCTATACCGTCATGTGGAGAAAAATGCTCGGCTGGTAGAATTCAAGTGTGTGGAGTTCGTTGAAGAGCTGATGTACGGTCCGTTGAGGAAGAAGCCGAGCAACTGAGTAAAGCCGTATAAGAGGAGAACTAGATGGCAAGGAAGAAGATTATTGTGCTGGGTGCCGGTCTGCTGCTGGCAGCAGTGTCAGCCTGGGCGCACCACGCATTTGCTGCGGAGTTTGACGTGAATAAACCAATCCATTTCACGGGCGTTGTAACCAAACTGGAGTTGGTCAATCCCCATACCTGGATTCACATCGATGTGAAAGGCCCGGACGGCCACGTAGACAACTGGATGATCGAAGCGGGAACTCCAAATGTTCTATTGCGGCGTGGTTTCACGAAAAATTCGGTAGCCGTTGGCACTGAAGTCGTCGTCGATGGCTTTGCGGCCAAGGACGGGTCGCATAGGGGTAGCGGCAGGGACCTTACGCTCCCCGATGGGCGAAAGCTGTTTATTGGCGCGACTGGCTCGGAGGGGCCGGAAGAACCCAAGAAATAGAGCGCGGCTACACCGTCCGGCGACCGCAAGCGTGCCGGACGAGTAGTCACACGCCGGCAGAACCGTTTCGCCTACTGGTCGAGTACCTCACTTATGGACTTGAGAACAGTTAAAACCACGCTGGACGGTTCGCTGGAACCCAGCCAGTCTTGGCATTTGCGTAGTTCGAGCAACGCTGCCTTGACGTCCCGAAACATTCGTATATACTGAGTACCGGTTCGGAAAATCAGCCACGCAAATCCCAATCCAAGGAGTTCTTTATGGCCAGCAATCGAGGCGTCGCGTACATAGCCCCAGGTAAGGTCGAAGTAAAGTCCATCGACTATCCGAAGTTGAAAATGCCTAAGAGCGAGACCGATCCTTTCGGTGGCAAGGACGCACCGCATGGCGTGATTTTGAAGATCGTCACCACCAACATCTGCGGGTCGGATCAGCATATGGTGCGCGGGCGGACCACGGCGCCCGCAGGACTCATTCTGGGCCACGAGATCACCGGCGAGGTCATCGAAAAAGGCAGTGATGTGGAGATGCTGAATATCGGCGATCTGGTGACCGTTCCGTTCAATATCGCTTGTGGCCGCTGTCGCAACTGCCGCGAAGGGAAGACCGGTATCTGTCTGACCGTCAATCCCGCCAGGCCCGGTGCGGCCTATGGCTACGTGGATATGGGTGGATGGGTGGGCGGTCAAGCCGAATATGTGCTGGTGCCGTACGCCGATTTCAACCTCATCAAGTTCCCTAATAAAGAAAAGGCCATGGCGAAGATCCAGGACCTGACCCTTCTGTCCGACATCTTTCCAACCGGCTACCACGGCGCGGTGACCGCGGGCGTCACTACCGGATCGATCGTCTATGTAGCCGGCGCAGGGCCGGTGGGTTTGGCATGCGCGGCCTCCTGCCATTTACTCGGCGCTGCTGTTGTCATCGTCGGTGACATGATTCCTGAGCGCCTGGCTCAGGCGAAAAGCTTCGGCTGTGAAACCATCGATTTGCGCAAAGACGCTTCCCTGGCCGATCAGATCGCCCAGATCACCGGCGAACCGCTGGTGGACTCGGCCGTCGATTGCGTCGGGTTCGAAGCCCATGGACATGGCCACAGCGCCGGCGTCGAACAACCGGCGACAGTGCTCAATTCCATCATGGAGATCACTCGCGCGGGCGGCTCGCTTGGTATCCCGGGCCTGTATGTGACCGGCGATCCGGGTGGGGTTGACGCCGCTGCAAAGATTGGTTCGTTGAGCATTCGCATCGGCCTGGGCTGGGCCAAGTCTCACTCGTTCCACACAGGGCAGTGTCCTGTGCTGCGCTACAACCGCCAACTCATGCAGGCGATCTTGCATGACAAGGTTCAGATTGCCAAGGCATGCAACGTGAACCTGATTACGCTCGACCAGGCGCCGCAAGGCTATAAGGACTTCGACAAGGGCGCCGCCAAGAAATTCGTGATTGATCCTCATGGTCTGGCCAAGAAGGCGGCGGCCTAGAACATTCAGGTAAATGCCGGCCTTGAACAAAAGGATCGAGGCCGGCTTTCAGGAACCTAAGGAGCAGGCCGAATGGTAACTTTAGCGGACGCACGCAGAGTGATCGAGGCTGCCGAGAAGAAGGCCGGCCAGATCGGGCAACCCATGAACATCGCGGTGGCGGACGAAGGCGGCAACATCGTCGCACACGTTCGCATGGACGGGGCATGGATCGGTAGCATTGATATCTCGCAAAAGAAAGCCTACACATCCCGCGCCTTCGACATTTCCACGAAGGATCTCGCGGCGCATTCTCAATCCGGTGGCCAATTTTTCGGCATCCACGCGTCAAATGACGGCAAGATCATGATTTTCGCCGGTGGGATTCCCTTGAAGAAGAACGGCAAGGTAGTCGGGGCCATCGGTGTGAGTGGCGGATCAGGGGATCAGGATCACGCCGTAGCCGAAGCCGGAGCTGCCGCGTTTTAGTTCTTGCTAGAAGACCGTCTTTACGAAAACGCCCGCCAACGCGCCCCCTACTAGCGCACCGAGAACGGGCACCATCGCATAGCCCCAGTCCGAATCTCCCTTGCCGGCAATAGGCAGGATCGAATGCGCGATTCTGGGTCCCAAATCACGGGCGGGATTGATCGGGAAACAAGTGGTTCCACCCAGAGACAAGCCAATCGCCCACACCACGGCACCCACTAGGAACGGACCTAACCCGGGCGTCGGTCCGGACGCGGACACGGCCTTGGAGAAGATCGACGCGATCACCAGCACCAGCACAAACGTACCGAGCACTTCGCTTAGCAAATTCGCTGCGGTGTTGCGAACCGGCGGAGTGGTGCAGAAACAGGCTCGCTTGCGGTCTGTTTCGGGCGTCAGACTCCAGTGGGGAAAATAGTAGAGCCATACCAGCACTGCTCCCGCAATTGCTCCGAGTAGTTGCGCCAGCGAATAAGGAGCCAGTTTGCTGAAGTCGCTTGAAACAATGCCGAAGCCGAGGGTCACTGCAGGATTGATATGCGCATCCGGGCTCCCACAGGCTATGGCCGCAAAAACTCCGGCCATGACTGCAAGAGCCCACCCGGTGGTAATCACGATCCAGCCCGAATTCTCGCCAGCGGACTTTTTCAGCAATACGTTGGCATTGACCCCGTTCCCTAAAAAGACGAGAACCAAAGTGCCCATGAATTCGCCGATGAGTCGTTTGTCCATGCAATACTCCTGTCAACCTAAGGTACAGAACAGAACGGAGAGTTCCGCTCGGGAAACCGCGCCAGTCGTATTTTGTGTTGTCTGACGAAGTCGTCCTCAGCACCGCCACAAGCAGCGCTTTCGAGCAATGACTACTTGGGTGCCTGCTTGGCGGAAGCCTCGGCCTTCTTTTCCTCGGCTCGAGCCCCGGAGAGAATGAGTGACATCCCGTAGTTTCCCTCATGGCACGCATATTCGTATACCGGGCCCGGGAACGATCTCATCGGAATTTCGCCCGACCACGGCGCTGTATACATGTCGGGGGCATTCACTGTGAACTGATAAAGGAGTATGTCCGGAGCGGTTCGCGTGAAGCGCTCGGTCACGCGCATGTTTCGATCGAGGCGCCTTGCTCCGGATCCCTCGGTCATAGGCGATTCGAACCAACCCCGCCGTCCGTTAAAGTTAACTGTATCGACCACCAGCGTATCGCCTTCCCAGTGGCCCCTTGAGTCGCCCATCCATTGAGGAATATCCTCATGCGGGCGTCCATCCAACGGAATGATGCGCACGTCGTGGACCATCTCGGCCAAAATCACGACAGCGTCGTGGGTTTGAACGATCTGATAGTTGTTGTTATAGAACGAAGGAAGCATGGGCGGCCCGCTGGTGATCCACGTGATGCACCGTTCAATGGTCGTCATATCCTCCGGCCCATCATGCGGGTGCTGACGGTGGTACTCCTGATCGGCTTTAAATTTCTTCGCCGCTTCCGCCGTGAAAGGCGGCAGTCTCCCGTCCTTGGGGTCGGTGATGATGGAAGTACGCTTGTTTGGCAAAGCCCATCTGGAATCTTCCTTAAAGGCCGCGTTGTAATCCCCGACTTCTTTCGGGCGCTCGACCGCCTGGCGATCCGAGGCTTGAGTTTGCGCCTTCGAAGCCCGTTCAACGGCCTTGGCCTCTTCATCCGTCAGAAATTCTTTCCCGGCAAGAGCCAGAGGTCTTTGCAGAGGCGTCGCCGTATTATTTGACCAAAATCCTCCGATATCCGGCCGGCCGTCGGGCAGACGCGGTATGGTACGGCCCGCCGATTTCGCAGCGGATGCGCTTTTCGCAGGAGGGTTCGCGAGCGGGACTGAGGTCTGTGCGGCAATCCTGAACGGCGCTGAACTAACCAGGAATGCAACCGCGAACGTCGAGAGTCGAAGGCTCATCATTGTACTCCTATAATCCGCGCCCATAGTATCCCGGCTTGGCCGGTATGTCAAGCTGACTGCCCTTTGTCATTAACACCTTAGCGTCCAGTGGAATAAGCCTGTAGACTGGCCGTCCAAACGCGCGACTTACTGGTTAGATCCCTTCTTGGCGGCATCCCGAGCTGCTTTCTCCTGGGCTCGCGCGCCGGCCAGCATGAGTTGCATCCCGTAATTTCCTTCGTGACACGCATATTCGTATACCGGACCCGCGAACGGTCTCATGACGATCTCTCCAGACCACGGCGTTATGTAAGTGGCTGGATCGGAAATCGTGAACTGATACAGGAGCATGTCCGGAGCTGTCCGCGTGAAACGCTCGATCACCGTCATCTTCTCATCCGGGCGCTTCAGGTCGTCCCCGTAGAACTTTAATTGCGTTGAAAACCAGCCTCGCTTCCCATTAAAATTCGTCGTTTCGACCACCAGCGTATCGCCTTCCCAGTGGCCTCTTGAATCGCCTGCCCATTGACGGACATTCGAATGTGGACGCCCATCCAAGGAAATAATGCGCACGTCATGAATCATCTCGACGTAAATTACAACATGATCGTGAGTTTGAACGATCTGGTAGTTATTGTTGTACGCGTTGGGCAACATAGGCGGTCCGCTGTTGATCGTTGTGATACACCGCTCAAAAGTAGTCATGTCCTCCGGGCCGTTGAGGTAATGAAGTTTGTGCAGTTCTTGAGCGGCTTCCAGTTTTTTCTGGGCTTCAGGGGTGAGAGGGGGGATCCTTCCGTCCTTGGGGTCGGTGATTATGGAATTACGCTTATTTGCCATAACCCATTTGGCGTCCTCCTTAAAGGCCGCATTGTAGTCCCCCACTTCATTTGGTTTCTCGACCGCCTGGCGATCCGCGGCCAGGGTTCGATCTCGCGAACCCTGCTGGACAGTCTTGGCCTCCTCGTCTGTGAGAAACTCCCGGCCGGCAAAGGCCGGCGGTCGTTCCAAAGGAATCGCCGTATTATTCGACCAGAATCCTCCCAAATCCGGGTGCCCATCAGGCAGCCGTGGTACAGCCCCCTGGGCCGACTTTGCGACCGATACAAGTTTCGCGGTTGGCTTTGCCGCTGGGGCTGCGCTCTGGGCCAAAAGCCGCACGGGCACCAGCGAAATAGCCGTTGTGATCAGCGCGAGAAAGGGAAGTTGGGGCTTCATGA
>Ga0068856_100007384_pt1 | contig 10727 bp, 6 predicted proteins | sample KBSCornC62_FD_66595 | JGI IMG/M metagenome (GOLD analysis project Ga0068856, IMG submission 66595) | Corn rhizosphere microbial communities from Kellogg Biological Station, Michigan, USA - KBS Corn C6-2 | ecosystem: Host-associated > Plants > Roots > Rhizosphere > Soil ... | reverse complement strand
TGCTGTCCGAGCCCGCCGTGGAAGCGCCTCCCGGGCTGCCGCCCGCCGCGTCGGTCATGCCGCCGGAAGTGGCGGATGCTCCAGCGAGGCCGGCTGGGCCTCCGGCGGCAGCGCCGCCCACCCCGAGGGCTCCACCTCCGCCGGCGGCGCCTCCGAGTTCGGGGCTGCCCGCAGTTCCGGAACCGCCGGTGCCGACGCTTCCGGCGGCGCCTGTCGGGCTGCCTGCGCTGCCGGCATTCGAGCCACCGAGGCCACCGTTACCACCAGCACCCGAGGGCGCCGGGCCCGTCCATGCATTCTGCAGCTGCGCCAAGCCCGACTGATTCGGCACAGAAAGCACGAGGCTGGAACCGGTTCCGCTGCGAGTGGTCATGCTGTACCAGTCTCCGTCCTTCAGACCTGCCCAGTAGAAGCTTCCCATGTTCCATGCGCGCAGTTGGCTGCTGATGCCGCGCACGTAAGCCTCGAAATAGTTGGTCGAAGGCTTGCTGTAATCGAGCGAGTCGTAACTGATCCCGTTCTTGCTGCCCGGGCTCATCGGCCCGCCCCATTCCGTACACACCGTGCGGTCGGAGTAAGTTCCGACTTCACCCTTGAACTGGCTGACCCATTGAGACTCACTGGTCCAAGTGCTGGACGCAAAGAAGGAGTAGTCGTGCACGGCCAAGAGGCAGCCGTCCAACGCGCTGACCGAGCCGATGTTGGGAACATTCTGGGCATTACCGGTGCCATCGAGTATCACCCTCGACTTCGGAACGGCGGAAAATTGCGAAAGCCAGCTCGTGTACAGCGAGACTAGGTCGCTCGTGCTGTACATGTTCGGTTCGTTGAACACTTCGAAATAGACGTCTTTGTTTGCACCGTACTTGTCGACTACCGTCTTCCACATCTTCCAAAATGCGGTCATGTCCGCTGGCTTGTTGGTCTTAGCGCTGTCCCAGTAGCACAGCACGACGCTGCCCTTGGTAAGCACAGCGTCGATAGCGCCCGTGTACGTGCTCCAATATCCCGAGACGGTCGCCTCGTTGATCGGCATTCGAACGGCGTTCGCTCCCAACTTCGACATGAACTGCGTCATGAGGCTGGTTCCCGTCGCCTGCGCGGAGTCGTAGGTGTCCGATGAAGACAGCCCCGACACGTAAATGACCCCCGCCTGGAAATTGTCCCTCGAATCACCCCAGTTCACGCCCCTGAATTGATTCGTCACCGCCGCTGCGTTCAAAGCGACTGCGAGCTGCATGCTCGACACGAGCGCGAAAGTCAAAATACGTGACGATAGGGCCATACTGAACGATACGGCTTTACCTAGTCTGCGTCTAGGAATGCCATTGCCGCGAACACCGAAGCGCCGGAGCAGCCCGCGACCCGCAAGGCTCGGACCCGAATTTATTTTTCGGACCTGGCTGGGAGGCACGGGTGCGCGAGGATTATTTCCTGTCGGGGCCGGCGCGAAGCGGGGCGACCTCGAAGCGGTCCGCGAACTCGTGGGCCAGTCGAAGCTGCAACACGTGGGCTCATCCAAATTTTGCTGACCGGTCGCGTCATCCATAGCCCTGATGCGCGCTTTGGCTGACGCGCGTCGCAAGCGCCGAGTGCAGACGAAGTGCGCAACGGCCCGAACGATGGCGCCCCTGGCGCGCGTACGCCGCACAGCACCTTTGGGCGGCTGAGCAGCTAAGTGGAGCCGACCTGAAGCTCACCACGGAGCCGCGCGCCCGTGCCTTGCGCTCAGAGGGCGCGAAAATGGTGCTCTTCCTGTCACGCGCGGCTATTCTGGCGAAGAGCCGATTTCCTGAGACGGAAAACGGCGGTTGCCGCCACTGCCTCAGAGGCGAAGGACCGTGCCTGACAGCCCGATACCCGCTCGGATTCCCCGATAGCTGGACGTAACTTTCGAAGGTCACTCATGCAAAACCAATTTGTCGGGCTCATGGGCGTGTGCGTGCTGGTGGCGGCGGCGGCGGGTACGGGTTGCGGCACCAGCAATACCCCGAACGGGTCTGCCGGCGCCCCAAGCGGCGCCGGGGGCGGGGGCGCGACCGCGGGCAGCAGCGCAGGTGGGTCCAGCAGCGGTGGCATGCCGGCGGCCAGTTGCACCAACGTGGCGCCCTGTGGCGGGAGCGTGGTCGGAAGCTGGAAGGTCGCGTCATCCTGCATGAAGCTCTCCGGGCAGATGGACGTGTCCCTTTCGAGTCTCGGTTGCGCCACGGTGCCGGTGACCGGCTCCCTGACGACGACCGGTACCTTTATCGCCAATGCGGATGGGACGTTCGTCGACAACACGACGACGACCGGCTCGGCGACCTTCCCGCTCGCCCCGTCCTGCCTCTCCGTTTCGTCGGTCCCGCGGACCTGCGAAGAGCTGATGAGCAATTTCCAATCGCTCGGCTGGACGACCTCGACTTGTACCAACACGAATGGCCAGTGCAATTGCACGGTCACGGCCAACCAACACGGCGGGTTGGGAGCCATTTCGGGAGTAGCCACCGCGAAGGGTAACTATTCGACCTCTGGCAACACGCTGACGACCGACGACTTGACCTTCCCGTACTGCGTGTCCGGCGACACGCTGACGCTCACGCCACAGGTTTCGGCACTAACGGGCAGCATTCTGCTCACCAAGGACAGCTCTGCGGGCGGAGCGGGCGGCTCGTCCTCCGGCGGGGCCGGCGGCTCGGCAGCTACCGGCGGTACGGCCGGCACTGGAGGAACGCTTTCCGGCAGCTCCGGCGCCGGCGGCTCGGGCGGCGGGGGACAAGTGGGCCCGTTGCCGTGTGACATCTATGCTGCCGCAAACCCGCCCACCGCGTGCGTCGCTGCGCATAGCACCGTGCGCGCGCTCCTTGCTGCGTATGCCGGCAATCTCTATCAGATCAAGCGCGCCTCCGACGGCATGACCAAGGACATTCCCGTCTTGGCTCCGGGCGGCTTCGCTGACTCCGCTCAGCAAGACACGTTCTGCATGGGAACCACTTGCACCATCCTGAAGGTTTACGATCAGTCTGGGCACGGCAACACGGTCCAAGCCGAAATCCCCGGCGTCACCTTGGGCAACGGTGCGAACGCGCATGAAGGCCATTCAGGAATGACCGCCTCGAACGCAGCCCAGGAGCAGCTGACCGTCGGCGGCCATAGGGTCTATTCGCTCTACACGAAGCAAGCCCAGGCATACTGGGCGGATGGCTCAGCGACGGGCATGCCACTCGGCGCCTCGCCTCAAGGCATCTACGTCGTGACCAGCGGCACCCACTTCAGCGGCGGCTGTTGCTACGACTACGGCAACGGCGAAGTCAGCCGAACCTACGTTCCCGGCAACTCGATGGACGCGCTCTACTTCGGCAACGACACCGCGGGTTGGGGCACGGGCAACGGCACCGGTCCATGGGTGATGGCCGATCTGGAGGGTGGGGTCTTCTCCGGCGCGGACACGAAGAAGAACGACATGCTCATCAGTCAGCCGTTCAAGTACGTGACGGCCATGGAAAAGAACAACGGCATGACCGAGCTGGCGCTGAAGGCCGCCGACGCCACGGCAGCGACGCTGAACACCTACTACCAAGGCAAGCTGCCCAACGGTAAGAGCCCGGGCCAAAAGCAGGGGTCGATCGTGCTCGGCAGCGGCGGAGACTGCTGCTACAGCAACAACACCGCGAGCTCTGGCACCTTCTACGAGGGAGCCATCGTCGCCGGTTATCCGTCGGACGCGACCGACGCTGCTGTGCACGCGAATATCGTGAACGCGGGCTACGGCAAATAGCCACGGCTTTTCAACCGTGTGAGAGGGCTCGTCGAGCAAGCTTGGTCAGCGAGAAGGGGCGAGCGAGATGACACGCGAAGGCCCTGCCGCAGAAGGTGTCATGCTCGCCGAGCGGGCCTTCTCGGTAAAAAAACGCTTCTTGGCCATGTACAAGAAGGCCAACGCGGGACACATCGGTAGCGCGCTGTCGTGCGCCGAGCTCTTGGTGCTGCTGAAGTTTGCTTGGATGCGAGACGACGACACGTTCGTCTTGTCCAAGGGGCACGCCGTAGGAGCGCTTTATTCCGTGCTTGCGGAGGCCAATCTCCTTAGCCCAAGCCAAATCGATTCTTACTATGAAGACGGGACCGAGCTGCCCGCTTTGCCTCCCTTCAACACGATCAAGGAGATCCCGTTTGCAACGGGAAGCCTCGGGCATGGGCTGTCGGTCAGCGCTGGCATGGCGCTGGGCGCCAAGCTCGACCGGCGGCAGAGTCGCTTTTTCTGCGTGACGTCCGACGGCGAGCTCGACGAGGGCAGCGTTTGGGAAGCCGCCCTGTTCATCGCTCATCACAAGCTCACGAACGTCGTTTGGGTAGTCGATCGCAACCACATCCAAGCCATCGGCCGCACCGAGGACGTGTTGGCGCTCGAGCCGCTCGACGCGAAGCTGCGCGCGTTTGGCTATCGCGTCATCAGCGTCGATGGGCACGATTTTGCCGCTCTGCTGGCCGCGCGGGACGAGTGTGTGCGCGCAATCGAAACCTACGCCGCACCGGTCGCGATCATTGCCAATACCGTCAAAGGCAACGGCCTAAACTACATGCAGGATACCGTGGATTCCCACTACCTGCCCATGACTGACGCACAATACGAGCAGGCGCTCGCTGAGGTGACGCGCGCGCATGCGGCCACCATGAATCGCTTCCGCAATGCGGGCTGAATTCGTCCGGGCCATGCTGGCGCTCTTCGAGCAGCGCAAGGACCTGGTGTTCATAACGGGGGACATGGGTTACATGGCCCTCGAAGGGCTTGCCCAAGTCTATGGAGAGCGCTTCGTCAACGCCGGGGTCGCGGAGCAGAACGCAGTCTCGGTCGCCGCCGGACTGGCGCGCGCGGGGCACTTGCCGTGGGTCTACAGCGCGGCGGTTTTTACGGTGCTTCGCCCCTACGAACAAATCCGCAACGATGTGTGCTTGCACGAGCTTCCGGTTAAGCTCGTTGGCAATGGCGCGGGTTACGCCTACGGCATCATGGGAGCAACCCATCACGCGCTCGAGGACGTCGGCGCAATGCGCGCGCTACCCAACATGAAGGTCTACCTTCCGCTCGTGGCGACTGATTTGTTGCCAGTCGTGAACGCGATGGCTGAAGACCCACGGCCCAACTACTTGCGTCTGGGCCTGTCGGCCAAAATTCCGGGAGAGATCCCCGTCTTTGCTGCCTGGCGTCGGCTCAAGCCCGGTCGCAGTGCCGTCGTCATCGGCATGGGGCCGGTCCTTCAGGGCTTGTACGACCTGGGTCGTCCAGATTTGCTCGACGAGCTCGAGATCTGGTGCGTGGGCAATTTTCCGCTCGAAGATATTCCGCCCGAGCTTGCGTCGAGCATCCAGGAAAAAGGCCGGGTCATCAGCATTGAAGAGCACTATCGCCCGGGCGGTCTGGGCGAAGCCCTGAGCTGCTTGCTCTTGACGTCAGGCGTGCTGCCACGCCCATTGGTCTGCCTGCATGCCGCAGGCTACCCTTCGGGACGCTACGGCAGCCAACGCTGGCACTTGGAGGAGAGCGGCCTCGCAGGTCCTGCGTTGGCCTCCCGCTTGGAGCAGATCCTGCGTGCCTGAGACGATGCTGTCCGCCGTCGTCACGTCCTATAAGGATGCGCAGGCGATACCGTTGATGCATGCACGACTGACGGACGTATTTACTGCCCTAGGCGTGAGCTACGAAATCATCTTCGTCAACGACGGCAGCCCCGACGACACCGATTCGGTGTTGAAAGACCTGACGCTCCAGGACGAGCATGTGATCGCTGTCGAGCATTCCAGAAATTTTGGCTCGCAGAACGCGTTCGTGAGCGGAATGCAGTTAGCCAGGGGGGACGCCGTCATCCTGCTCGATGGCGATCTGCAGGATCCACCGGAGCTCATCGTTGAATTTTATGGCAAATGGCGTGAGGGGTACGACGTCGTTTACGGGCGCCGAGCCCAGCGCGAAGGCTCGGCGCTCTTGGCGCTCTGTTGCAGGGTCTTCTATCGCGTTTTCCGTGGTGTCTCCTACGTGCCAATGCCGCTCGATGCGGGCGACTTCTCGCTGATGGACAGAAAGGTGGTGCGGGAGCTGCTCGCCCTTCCGGAGACGGATCAGTTCCTGCGCGGGCTGCGCGCCTGGGTTGGTTTCAAGCAGGCGGGCGTCGATTACGTTCGCCCGGCGCGCCGGTTCGGACGTTCGACGCACAGCTGGCTGGCAAATGTGTGGTGGGCCAAGAAGGGCTTCTTTTCCTTCAGCTTCGTCCCGCTCGAGGTCATCGGCTACGCGGCTGCTGCGCTGACGTCGCTCGCCTTCCTCGCCGCCCTCTATCAAATCGTCGACATCGTGAGGCACCCGGAGCGGCCCCACGGTATCTCGACCATCATCGTCCTGATCGCGTTCTTCGGCAGCCTCAACCTGCTCGCCGTCGCGATCCTCGGTGAGTACCTGATCAAGATCTTCGAAGAGAGCAAGCGGCGACCAAAGTTCATCCGGAAGGCGATTCGGCACCGGGACCGGCGCTTCAGCGCGGGCGCCGAAATGGACGATTTCGTGCGCAGCCGCTCGCAAAGCGTGGCGTCGCATGAAGACTGAACGCGTCCTGATCACCGGGACTACCTCCGGGGTGGGTAGGGCTCTGCTCGACCTCTACGCCAAGAGCGGCGTGAAAGTCATTTCCGTGAACCGCCGGCGTGTCCCCGAGCTCGAAGCCCTTTATCCCGAGGTTCGCTTCGAATGCGTGGACGTGCGCGCCGTGGAGGAAGTCGAGAGGCTCGTCCTAGGCCTTGCACGGTCTGCAGAGCTACCAGACGTATTCATTTTGAACGCCGGTATCAACCGTGCGGACAACGATGAGTCGTTCGATCTACCCAATTATCAGTCGGTCATCGAGACGAATCTCTACGGTGTGCTGAACTTCGTTCCTCCGCTCATGCAGCTGGATAGAGGTCGGGCTGCCCGTCATCTGGTCGCGATCAGCTCGATGGCCAACTACGTCGGCAATCCCTACGCGCTCGGCTACACGACGAGCAAGCAAGCCCTCACGACTTGCTTCAAGGTGTGGTCCAGGATGTACGCCGAGACCGATCTGATATTTCAGCGGGTCATGCTCGGGCCCGTTGATACCGCCATCTACACCATGCACGACCGCTTTCCGGCATGGATGGTTTGGGTGAAGAACCTATGCTCAGCACCGCTCGACGCCACCGCGCGCGCGGTGGCTCGTTTTGCGCTGACTCGCAAAGAGAGACTTTTCTATCCCTGGCGCGCGCTTCCTCTGTACCTAGGCATGTGGGTCTGTCGGTCGCTCGTTCCTGGCTTTTTCCGGGGTAAAAAGACGCTGGCAGGTCGAGCGCGTCGCGTGGCTCCGCTCGCGCCTGGCTCGGCCAACGATCCCGTGAGGCGCGGGCGATGAAGCTCCTTTCGCGTAGGCTGCGAGGCTTGACGGTCACCTACAGCAACGCGGATCTGGTGGCCGTGGCGCTGATTGCGGCGACAGTTGCCAGTTGGGTGGCTGTCGCCGGCGGAGCCTTTTCGATTCGCGCGCTCGTCGCCTGCGAGGCGATGTTCTTCGCGTTCTACTTTACGGGTTCGTTCCTCGCGAGTTTTCCTGCCTTGGCAGAAGGCGTGTTGTTCGAGCTCCCGCTGCGCCTGCTCGTCGGCTACGGCGTGGTAAACACGGCCCTGCTGGCGCTCGCCTGGCTCTCGCCGCTCGGCATCGTCCTCGACTTTGGCGTCTTGCTGGTGTTGGCAATGGCGGCGTTTTTCATGGCTGGCGAGCGGAAGAGCATTCGGGGAAATTCCGCAAGCCTTACCGTGGTGGCTATCTGCCTAGTCGCCACGTCCCTGTGGTGCCAAGACTCGATTCGTCCGCGTGCAGAGCACGCCGGCATGGTCCTATTCAAGCCATGGGTCGACGGCTTCTACCACGCCGTTCACATTCGGATCTTTGGCGCCAGCCACGGCGCATCCACCATCGATGATTGGCGCTTGAGTGGGCTTCCGGCGCGGCCCTACCACTACGGAATGTACCTGCTGCCTGCATTCGTGAAGCAAGCAGCCGGCATCGATTCGTATACGGCGTTCGCGGGCATTCTCGCGCCCGTTGGCGTGTTTTTCACCGGGCTCTCAGCGGCCGCTTTCTTTGGTTCGTGGTGGGGCGCGTGGCCCGGGCTCTGCGCGGCTGCCGCGCTGCTCGTGCTGCCCGACGGCGCACAGCAGGGCATGCAGAACACCTTCATGTCGTATCACTGGCTGACGCAGATTTCGCCCAGCGCGAGCTACGGGTTGGCTCTGCTGGTCGTGGCGTGGCTCTTCGTCATTCAGGGGTGCATGCGCGGTAGTCGGCTACAGCTAATCGTCGGCTGGTCGCTTTCGGCGGTCGTCTTGGTCTACAAGGTGCACTACGTCGTCGCCAGCGCGCTCTTGCTCCTACTCGTTCCCGCGATTTTCTTTCGCGCGCAGACTAGCGTGCGCAAGCGAGCCTTGTGGGTCGTTGGCGCGTTCGCCGGGTACGTGACGGCCCTCAAGTTGGGGCAGCGCGTGCCGGGCGTGCCGATGATTGTTTTCGACGGCTCGAGCGTCGGGGAGATTCTGCACCTAGTCCTGACGTTCGCCAGGCCAGGGGCGCTTCATGATTACTTCGTTCGGCACATGGGCCCCGAGTTCTCGCCGATGGGAAACCTGCTGTTCGGCATTCCCTACGTCTTGTTCGCCGCGCTCGGCCTTTTGTTACCGCTGCTGGCGATCCTCGTCGTTCGCCTGCGCAAACGTGGCCCGCCGCTCTACGTCATCTTTCCGCTGCTGCTCTGTGCCAACTTCTTGCTGATGTTCTTCGGTCTCGCTCTCGATTTTGCGAGCAGCACGCCCGACGAGCTGTCTCATCGTCCGATCATCATCGTCTACTTCTTCGTCGTGACTTGGATCGGCGGCGCCCTGGGATTGAGTCTCGTGGAGTCACGTCGGTTCCCTAACCTGGCCCGCCCTGTGATCGTCGGCTGCATCGCGCTGCTGATGGCCGTGCCGGCTCGTCTCGGAGCAGGTGTCCAGCAACTCGAGGCGATGCCCCAGATGTCGCCGGTGCGCGTTCCGAGCTCGTTGATCCGCGCTACAGACTACATGCGCGACCACGGGGGCCCCAACGACGTCTTCCAGGACTCGCAGTTCGACCGGATCTACGTCATTGCTGCGCTGTCAGAGCAGAAGACGTTCGTCGCCCACACCATGACGCGCATGCCCTTTCGCGCCGAGTTGATCGACGAGCGCACGGCAGCCATCGATCGCTTCATGGCGCTGCGGCAACCCCAAGCCATCCGAGCCACGGCGCGAGCCCTCGGCTTCCACTGGTTCTTGCTGGAACCCGGTGACAGGCTAGCTTGGCCTTCCGAAATCGCGGACGCGCCGGTGTTGCAAACAGGACCGTTCAAACTCTACGAGTTCTGAGCTTGGGCTGACCGGCGTCGTGCTAGCGCGCCAAACGCGAGATGCGCACCAGTACGTCCGCGTCATTCTGGAATTCAAGCACGGTGTCGAGCTTGCGATTCGGCCAAATTTCATAGCCCGGTAGTATTTCGTTCGTCGATAGCTTGATCTGCTGGATGACGTAAATATCGTAAAATAGATGGCGCTCGAAGGCCGTCAGCAGGTACGGATCGCGACGCGCGCTGTCGAAGTTCATGGCGCCGTAGTCCATGATCGTGAAGTGATTGGGTCGGTCGGTGACGATCAGGATACGCTTCTCCCCCAGGCGTTCGAAAAACTTCCAGGTGGCCCTGCTCTCGCGGGTCTGCGTGAGCCGATTGAGCATTCGATGTTGTGCGGCCACCGGCAGCTGAAACGCCAGTACGGCCGCGGCCAACAAAATCGGGACGAAGGCTCGAAAACGCGCGAGCGCAGAGGTCAGGACCCAGGCTGCGGCGAACGAAAAAAAGGTGTCGAACGCAATCATGAGCCGGGCCGCGGACGGATGCTGCGCGCGCCCCCACACGTACGTGAAGGAGATAGCGGCCTGGAGTAGCAGCCAAGCCGTGACGAAGATCGCGAATCTCACGTGTGGAACGTGCCAGTCGCCGGCGCGGACGCGGCCCGCGAGCCAGCGCAGCCACAGCAGGCAACCGACGACGCCCAGGCCAATCAGTAGGGCCGAATGGGCGGGGAACGACTCGGTGGGCGATAAGATTGGCTGAAAGTACTCGTGAGCGTTGTTGAGGAAGTTGTCGAGGCTGAAGGTGACGGTGCCGGGATCCTGTTCGGGAATGTTCCCGCGTAGGAGTGCCTGCCAAATGCGGGGCAAGAAGTAGGCGGGCGTGAGCGCGTAAACGAAGGCGTAGGGGCCGAGCGTGCTCCAGCTGAGCATCTTGAACACGAGCAGCAGCGCCAAGATCGGCACGATGAATAGAGCCGACTCGTACCGAATCTCGGCGAACATACACAGGTTCATCCACAGCACCGAGAGCTTCGCGGGTGAGCGCTCGCGAACGTAATCGAGTAGGCTCTTGATGGTGAGCAGGGCGAAGAAGAGCGCGAAAAAATCGAAGCCCCCCGAGCGAACGGCCAGCAGTGTGGCGGGGTGGGCAGCCGCCAAAAGCGCCGCAACGATCGCGAACGTCTCTCCGCCGAGCGACTTGGCCAGCCGGTACGCGACGAGCAAGAAGGGCGGCATCACGAGCAGGTTGAAAAGAAAGACGTTCTTGTACGAATAACCCAGGGCAGCGTGGACCAGGCTGACTAGGAAGGGAAACAGCGT
>Ga0068856_100007381_pt1 | contig 10730 bp, 8 predicted proteins | sample KBSCornC62_FD_66595 | JGI IMG/M metagenome (GOLD analysis project Ga0068856, IMG submission 66595) | Corn rhizosphere microbial communities from Kellogg Biological Station, Michigan, USA - KBS Corn C6-2 | ecosystem: Host-associated > Plants > Roots > Rhizosphere > Soil ... | reverse complement strand
CGCCAGCCCGCATCGGAACCCGTCATCAAGCGAGAAAGCTGGCCGAGTTGTGCGTCCCGCCAGTCCATATCTAGATGAATTGGCATATCGCTCAAGCCGCCAGTCTGTTGGGCCGTGGCTTGAATTTCTACAATGCCGGTATCCGCCGAGTTGATGCTGAGGTCAGTGCGCGCCGGCTGCCCGCGCAATCTCAGCCGCCAAATACCGGGGTTGGATTGCCACAAGGACAGATCGGTATCGATGAGTGAGTACGGAAGCTTCTCTGCGCCTCGCTTGAAATTAATGCGCGAGTTGGTTGCCACAAGGCGGGGAAACTCCGCTCGATGCGTGTCTGCGCTGATCTTACCGGCGTTCGTGGCTGTGGTCTGCAGCAGCGAATCAAGATTCCACTTGCCGTCCGGCGTACGCACCAGGTTCAGACTCGCTTCGTCGACGCTGATCTCGCTGATTTCCAGACGCCCACGCCAAAGCGGCAAGATCCGGATAGGAGCGGTCACGGAGTTCGCGTGAATTACCGGCTCAGCGCCGAAGGTTGGGTCGTCATCGACAACCAGATCGTACAAAACGAAGCCGGGCCTGGGCAGTAAACGGATATGCACGGATGAAATTCGCGCGGATCGACCCAGAGACCTGCCCACGAGGTTCGCAATCTGGCCTCTGTAGCGGCTGACGCTTACCAGCGGGGGCACAATAGCTATGGCCAGCAGTGCGACGACTGCAGCGAGAGAAAGCCAAAGCCATTTCGGCTTTGCCCGCCGCCTCTCTTGCTTGTCTTCCGTCATCGTCTCTTTAGTATCCAATGTTTGATCGAGTGCAGTTCGCCGCAAATCCATCTTGTAACAGGACACGACTTTGCTGGCTGGAGAGAACCGGTTTTTCGCTGTCCGTCTTCACGAGGCACGAATTTGATCGTGCTCGAACTGCCTCCGGCAAATGCAGCCATTGAGGCGCCAAATCTCCGGCGGAACACTCTACTGAATGACGTGGAGCGTGCGCGACCATCGCGTGTCCGTAAAGAAGTGGATAGCCACATGCGCCATCCATGAAATAGTGTTGCCAATTCCGGTCTGCTCGTACTGCTCCTCAGATGTTTTAAACGACCAGTAATTGAACATCGGACGGCCCAAGATGTTTTCCCTTGGAACGAAGCCCCAGTAGCGCGAATCGAGGCTGTTGTGGCGATTGTCGCCCATCATGAAGTATTTGCCCGGAGGAATAACCAGGTCGCCGTTGACGATGTGTTTTGGCTCTTCGACTGACCACTCCTCGGTAGCGCCGGGATCGAGCGATGCTGGAATCGATGGAAATTCGTCCAGATACACGCTCTCGCCCGGATTCGAATTCATCTCGCGCCCATCTTTCGGCTGCGGTTGGGCCACTCCGTTGATGTAAACAATGCCGTCGTGCAGATGAAGATGATCGCCTGGAACCCCGATCAGGCGCTTTACCAGGAACATGGTTTGAGGCGTCCCATCGGAGTCAGTCGGATCAATACCGGGCTGAAAAACCGGCTTAATGAACACAATCACATCGCCGCGCTTGGGTTCGCGATAGTGCATTAGAGGCATCCACTTGGCCGGCGGCGAAAGCGTAACCCGGTCCACAACCAGGTGATCGCCTACCAGCAGCGTGTCTTCCATTGACCCGGAGGGGATCACGAAGTTCTGCGCCATGAATGTGAGGATGAACAGGCCAACAACCAGCACCGTGCAGATGCTTGCCAACGCTTCAAAAGGCGTCTCTTCCACTTCGGGTTGCGAAGGGGTGAAGTCGGGGTTGGCGTCAACTACCGACGAGCGTAACGGAGATTTTTCGATCGGCGCGGCAGCTGTCGGCGTCTTCTGTTTGGTCATCCAGTCGCTCTTTGGTCAGTTACCAGAAATTGAACTGCTGCCGGACTGCAACTTGGCGCAAAATGCTGAAGCTCAAAGCCGAGTCTGCTAGTGGACAACGTGGAAAATGCGACTCCAGCGCGCGAAACCAGCCAGCTTTTCCGGTAGTAGCCGTTCGTGTCCGAGTCTATCATCTTGGGCCTGAAGTGCAGCCGCCTGCGCGTCGGTAGTCGAGGGGCGTGTGAGCGAGAAGTAAATCACCAGCGGCCGCGCAACAATCGCCTGGCGCGGCACAAATCCCCAGTAGCGGGAATCCTTGCTGTGATTGCGATTGTCGCCGAGCACAAAATACTCGCCGGCAGGAACCGTCAGTTCGCCGTTGCGGGTCAGGCTCTGCATCTGGACCCACCAGTCCGGATCGACCTGTGGATCCGTGTATACACTTGCAGGAAAATCGTCACGAAACGGATTGGGAGGCGCGGGCTCGAATGCAGCGTACGGCTCGTTCAGTGCGACCCCGTTCACATACACGCGCCCACCTTCAATGCGAAGGTGGTCGCCGGGCATTCCAACTACGCGCTTCACCAGCAAAGGCGGATCAGGATGATGGAACACGATGATGTCGCCGCGCTGGACATCACGGTACGGCATCAGCCGGCGGCCGACCATTCCCGCTGGGGCATACTCCTGCTTGTTAAAGAGCAGAAAATCGCCAACGAGCAGCGTGTGCTCCATGCTTTCGGATGGAATCAACAGCGGCTGCAAGACAAACGTAAGCAGAAAAAGCGCGACAATGATGGTGCGTAGCAGTGAAGCAAATGCTTCCGGCAGAGTGGGAAGGTGAATCCGAAGATGCGAGACGTCTCGCACGGGCTCGTCCGGCAATGTCGCCTGAGTGCTCATTGCGCTGCTTCCTCCTCCAATCCCTCAGGCCCAGCCGACTCCGCCGAGCCGGGGTTCTTGGCCATGAGCCGTTCCAAAGCACGCCGAGCAGCATCCTGCTCCGCCCGCTTTTTGGTGGTTCCCACTCCGCGAGCCAAGGCCTTGCCGGGTTCTCCGGCTTCCATTTTGAGTCTTACTTCGATCAGAAAGCGCTTGCGGTGTCCGGGGCCGCTTTCACTTTTCACGCGGTATACGGGGGTGCCCGCTCGCACCGCCTGTAGATGTTCCTGCAGTGCCGATTTGAAATTTCCAAGCGCGGCGCCCGACCGCAATTCCTGCGCCAGCTGATCAGCCTTTTCGCCCAGCACCTGGCCGCGTGCGAACGCCCTCACCGGCTCCAGGCCGCCGTCCAGAAACATGGCGCCGATCACGGCTTCCATCGTATTCGAAAGGACGGTGCTCTTGCGTCGCAGCCCACTCTTATCCTCACCCTTGCTCAATCGCAAATGGCGCCCCAACCCGATCGCCTCTGCTACTCGCGCCATGTGCTGACGACTCACCAGTTGCGCCCGCACCCGCGTCAGTTCGCCTTCGTGCCAGTCCGGATGAACTGAAAAAAGCGCCTCCGCAACCACCAGTCCGAGCACAGCGTCGCCAAGAAATTCGAGCCGCTCATTATCCCCGGCGGCACTCACAGAAATTTCGCCGGCGCTCGTTTCGAGGCCACGCATGTCTCCAGCCTGATAATCCTGCTGCGGTTCCTGTGCGGCTTGTTCGTTGGCCAGGGATCGATGCGTAAGAGCGCGCACCAGCAGTTCCGGTACAGCAAAGTGATGGCCGAGTGCGGCCTCAAGTTCTGCCTGGTCTGCTGGCAATTGCGCCTCGTTCCGTCTGCTGTTTCAGACGTCCTCGGGGAAGCGGCCGCGCCCCTCAATCGGCCCGGCGAGATAGTTCCCCATCAATTCAATATTTCTATTAGACGCCATTTTGAAAGTATGGCGGCTGGTTTCATTTGTTACCGGAGCCTGTGCTGCCGTTCTGTCCCGGAACGGGGGCTGGTTTGCCCAGAGGCGGATTGGACTGATCGTCGTCCGAAACGTCTTCGCAGGTGTGGCCATTCACGATGTAAGCGCTCTTTACGCCTCGCTCGGCGGCAAGCCGCGTGTCCTCGCGGCCATCGCGCACGGTGAGCGCAAGTTTATATTCCGACAAGGCTTGGTCGCGCTTGCAGTCAAGATCGAGCATGCGGCCAAGATAGATATGCGACCAGGCCAGTAACCGCTGTTCCTTGCTCGTAGCCAATGTCTTTTGGAAATCGTCGATCGCCTGCTCTGGATGCCCCGTCATGGCAGCCGCCCGAGCCAGAATGAAATATGCATGCGCGCTGTCGGACGTGGGAGCCGCGCCAGTTGGTTGCTTCTGCAGTTCTTCTTGAGCGATTGCCGTCGCGCCGGCAACATCGCCGCTCGAAAGCTTCGACTCCGCCAGATCCATCCCCGAGAGCTTGTGCGGCTTGTTGCGTCCAAGCACTTCACTGTCGGCCGTCTGATCGAAATCGATCAGGCGCGCCCGGTGTACCTGCTGGTCTATGTCCATCCCATAAACCATCTCACCCATTGTGTCGGGAAGGCTGACGGAATCCTTCTCGAACTGCAGCAGTGCCTGGTAAAAGTACTGCGTCAGCACGAATCCCTGCTTCATATCGTGCTGCACCGCTGCCTGACGCACGCCCTCAGCCTTTTGCTCCACCAACTGACGTTCGTGGTCATAACGCGGCAGCTCGGATCGATCAAAATTCGCGGGCATCTTGAAGGGGGCGACCCCGGTATCCATGGTGCGCGCTTCGATTGCCTTGATCAGGCATTCCACGGTCAATGCCACTGTGTCGGAACGATAGCGAAAAGCCAATGGAGCATCCCTGATCTCTTTAAGGATCGGCTGTTCTCTGTCGATAGCGTTTGTCCGAGAATAGAGCAAGGGCTCAATGAGGTAGTGCAGATAGATGTGGTGCACGTCAGTCATGTGAACGGCACCATCCACAGGCGACAGCACCACCACGTAATCCGTGCCGTAGATACGCGCGTTCACCGTATTCGGCGAGAGCAGCGGCTCGATGATGACAATGAAACGCCGCCCGTCGTACGTAGGCGCAGGCATCTTCAGATAGAGATTGGTCGCCACCATCATTTTCGATAGAGGCCCATGCACCTGGTCCGCAGCGGTGTCGTACGTGTGGCGGAGCGTGAGCCAGATGCCGTGCAAGTCCACTGCCGCAGCGAAATTGCGAAGCAGTGGAACAACATCGGCTACCTGCGTCGCATCCGGCGGCATCTCCGATAATTCCACCGTTGGTTCCAGCTTCGGCGCAGGCGAGAGATAGAGCGACAATGAAATGTATTGTGCAACGTCCAATTGCGTACCGGTCATGCGGTGCTGCGCGATGTACAGACAGAGTTCATCGCGGCGTTTGCGCGCATCTTCACTTGCCGCAAGTGCTTTGTTAATTTCGTCGCGAACCTGCTTGCGCACGGGCGCGCTGTCCTGCAGGCCGTCGTCGTATCCGCACATATTCAGGCCCGCCGCCATGATGAAGACCTGCTCCGGGCTGACCAGTGAAATGGTGGGGCCGGCGGGATCAACGATGCTCGGAGTCTTTTCCCGTGCGTAGGACTGCGGCCCATTCCCGTTCTCATCAGGCTCTTGACTGGCCGATGATGATTGCGTTCCCGAAGACTGCGGTTGCGACCTGGAAGAAGATTGAGCGCAGAGCGAAAGGGGGAGGACGGCGGCCAGCATGCCACAAGCCGCGACCAAGCCAAACGACGACAGACGGGTTTGCATCGATCTCATTGAGAATCCCTGCCCCAAGTCTAGTTAGACGTCTCAGCGGGGTCAAACGAGATTCACGCCTCCACTTCAGACAAAGCGGCCCAGTCTGGGCTAAGTCGAGATCCAGGAACCCTCGTGGCTTTATTGCAGCGAACTCCCCACCTTACAAGGGGAGGGACCCAAATCCAGGTCGTACTGATGTTGAAGAGGGCTCCTACATCGATTGTGTGTCCCAAATGCCTTACGGAAGCCGCATCTAACCACTCACTTTGGACTAATTCGAACTTCAGAAATGAGATTGGTATGCGAGACATTCAAAAACCGCTTCGTACTTTCGCCATGGTCCTTTGCGCTGGCGCGGGCTTAGCCGGACTGGGGGGTTGCGGAATATTTAACAATTCCACCAACTCAGTTAGCCCGACTTCATCCGCTCCAAACTTTGCGACAACCGTTGTGATAGGGGATTCCCTCAGTGCAGGATTCCAAAACGGTTCTTTGCTGGACACGCAGCAGCCGAACGGCTGGGCTAGTCTTGTGGCCAAGCAGGCAAAATTTCAGCTTGCTCTGCCTCTCATTGCCCCGCCGGGCGCGCCGGCCGTTCTCAAACTCGTCAGCGTGGGGCCGCCCCCGGTAATACAGCAGGATTCAGGCATAAGTACCGGTCGAGACAATCCGACCACACAACCTTACGACCTCGCTGTCCCCGGCCACCTTCTGAACGACGTCATATCTACAGCGCCCGCTCTTGTGCCTACCTCGGGCGAGGAAATCATCACGAATCTGGTGCTTGGCTTCCCCGTCGGCAATGCCAAGAGCCAGATGGATGAAGCGATCGCGCTTAAACCTACTGCTATTTTTCTCTGGGCAGGAAACGATGACGCCTTGAAGGCAGATGAAAGTGGCGTACCTAGTTCGATGACCCCGGTTCCCAATTTTACCCAGCAATTCACGCAATTGCTGAGCACTCTCCACTCAAAATCCAAGGCAGCGCTGATTGTCGCCAATATTCCTGACGTAACCGCCATTCCGTATCTCACACCGGCTGCCACCGTGATCGGGACCGTGGCAACGCAGACGGGGCTATCGCCGGCACAGGCTGCCGCGGATCTCGGTCTCTCAGCTGGAGATCTTGTGAATGCCACGGGGCAAAGTCAGATGCAGACCGCCATCGATCAGATAACGAAAGGTCAGACAGTGACTCCTCTGACCGATGCGGGATTCCTGACGCCGTCGGAGATCACGCAGATTCAGGCCACGGTCGATCAATACAATTCTGCGATCAGCCAGCAGGTTTCGGCTGCGGGTGGCGTACTCGTCGATATTCACTCATATTTCCAGACGCTGCAGAGCGGCATCACGATCAACAATTACAAAGCAACGACAGCATTTCTCGGAGGCATCTTCAGCCTGGATGGCACGCACCCGACAAATACCGGCTACGCGCTCATTGCGAACCAGTACATTGACGCACTCAATAAGAGTACGAAGACCAACATCAAGGAGGTCGATGTTTCTGCAGTAGCGAGTGCCGACCCGCTGTTCGGCCCCAATATCAAGCCGTCTACCGCATCCTTCTCGATTCCGCTGAATGCTGCTCGCCGGATAGACACATTAGTTGAGGGCTGTAAGGACGGCTGTCTCTGAAAAGCGGGAAGGCGCAACCAGAGTGCGCCCCGGGAGCAGGCGAATCCAAAATCTGACGATGCGCTGAAGAAAACCAGATTCCGTCTGCAGAATCCAAGTCGATCACCGGCTGGCCCGTACGCGGCAATCGCGGCAGTGCCGCCGTAGCCCAATGCCTCAGACAGCAACAAACCTCAGACTAAAGGCTAGTTCTATCTATCCTTTCACCGAAACTCCGGTAAATGAAATCAACGCCAAGCCACGAACAGGCTGCCCGAAGAACCTGGCCGGCTCAAAGAAGCTGAACAGCAACAGGTTCTCCACCTGCAGCCGAGTAGCCGGGTCGTCGGGGCCGGACACGATGCGAAAGTCGTAAACCTCGCCCTCGTTGTTCACATAGGCCTCAACAATTACCGGACCGGAAAGCGTCCCGATATCCGTATTGCTGACCCCGCTCGACAGACTCACCAATCTTGGCGCCGTAGGGTTTCCAAGCGGCTCGTCCGTAGTCGCCTGCACCGCCTCAGGCTGAGTAAACATCGTTACCAGAACAATCACCGACCCCAGCAGCAGCACCGCGCTGGCAAAGCCCGCGGAAGCCTGCAGCAGGAACGGCCCCACTGTGTTCTTCCAAGTCAGGTTCCACGTGCTGAACACACTCTGTTTGCTGCGCGCGCGCTCCTGGCTGACTGCCACGCGAACGCGCAGCAGCAAGTCCTTTGGCTCGGGCACCGGACCCAGCGCACCGAGCGACTGCTGCACCCGCCGCAGCGAATCCCACTCACGATCGCACTCCCGGCATTTACTCACGTGCGCAGAAATCTGCTGCATCTCACGCCCGTTCAACCGGCCATCCAAATACTCTGAGAATCTGGCCTGCATTGCGTCGCAGTCGTTCATCGCGCCTCCTCGCCAAGGGGCAAGTCGAATTCCGCAAGGGAGGCCCGATTATCACTCGGCTTTGGCGCGATCAGCAGTGCCTTCAAAAAGGCTCGACCGCGCACCAGCCTTGACTTCACCGTGCCCAGACTTACACCTTGAATTTCGGCAACTTCTTCGTAAACAAATCCCTCAATATCTCTTAGGATCAGCGTGGTCCGAAATGGCTCTGGGACCTGCTTCAGGGCTGCCTCCACACGCGCGTGGTTCTCAGCATTCACGACAGCATCAAATGGCGACTCAGCCGGATCCACAAGGCGGTCTCGCAACCGCACCCTCTGTCCTGAATCACCTTCCGGGAGATCCTCGTCGATCGCTACTTCCTGCTGTTTGTGGCGGCTCCACCAGCGTCGTTGGTTCGATGCCTCGCGCAGTGCGATACGGTAAATCCAGGTCCGTAATGAGGACTCGCCATGAAACTGGCGAACACCGCGAAAGATCTTTACAAATACTTCCTGGGTTAAATCCGCCGCATCGGCACGGTCGTAGACGGTACGGGCCAGCAGAGAATAAATGGGTTGATGGTAACGTGCTATGAGCCACGCAAACGCCTCCTCCGAACCGGCCCGTAGTTCCTCTACGAGTGCCGCCTCTTCGGATTGGAGCGTCAGCGCGCTGGCGATATTGCCCATGGTGAGGTCCGCCTGCAAATCAGTGTCCTCCCACCTTACCGCAACTCGGCTACAATTTGCATCTGCCACTTCTAGCGGCTCATCGCGAAGCCCGATGGGCAGTGGTTTTTCAGAAGTTGCGGCCACTCCCCCGGCCGATAAGCAAGGCCGGAAATGCCAAAACTACAAGGGAGCAAGCGGGAGTTTCTCCGGGTACACCTGGTTTGATGCCGAATGTCCCGTGCTCTCTATTGTGTTAGACACCGGGACACCCCCAAAGTGTTCCCGGTCACGGCTGTCGGAAGGAATTATCTTTTAAATCGCCCATGAATCGCACAGCCCTACCTATCCGCGAACGGCGCCGCTAAGCCCAGTTCCACCAATGAGCTGCAGGAACGAATTCGACTCCAACGGAGATGGAGATGCTATAAATCAGGCTCGATCGAGGTTCTTGTACACGTCCGCGATATTTTCGTTCACTTCATGCTGCAATGGGGCCATCGGGCCGAAATGGGTGTTTTCGGCCGCCCGCGTCCGCTCCAGAAAGGCCTGGTAGCCATTCGACTGCATCGACCTGAGCGACGCCACCGTCAAACGCTTCTGTAATTCGGAAGCGCCCTGCCCTGCTTCCTTGCCCGCTTCCACCTTTTCCACTAGCTCTTCAATATAGTTCCGCTGACTTGTCATCACCGTGCGGTCGGACTGCATGGGACCATGACCGCCGAGCATGTACTTGAAATCGAGCTTTGCTACCTGATCCACGGTTCCGGGCCACTGCCGCGGAAACCCGTCCGTAATGAACGGCAGCCAGCCGTGGCTTGCGTCGCCGGTGGCGATTGCACGCTGCTGAGGACAATAGACAAATGTGTCCCCGGCCGTGTGTGAGCGCCCGTGAAATTCAAGGTGAAGATCAAAGGCCGGATCGGCTAACAGATACGACTTGTCGAACGTGATGGTGGGCAAAACCAATTCATAGTTCTGTTTCAGATCAGCCAGATACGCCTGCATCTGGCGAATCTCGTCCTCGCAGAAAGTCTTTTCGGCGGCGGATTTGGAGTTCTCTGCCCTGCGACGCATCGCTTCAATCCGGGGCGGCACGGAGTCCGCTGATTCTTTCATCCGCGCGACGCAGTTTTTCTCCATCAGGTTCTTGGTCATCGACGAGGCAATAAAATCCACTTTGCCGCCCGTTTGCTTGTATGCGTTGTCACCCTGCGTGTGGTCCCAGTGGAAATGCGTGTTGATGACGTACCGCACTGGCTTATCGGTAATCTGGCGACGGATCTGCCGAATGACGGATGCTGCCGCCGAAGGCTTGGAATGCGCATCCACCACAACCACGTCCTTTGAACGCACAAAGATGGCAGCGTTGCAGTTGATAATGGTCTGCGGTCGAGCATGGGCAAAGTACACCCCGGGCGCTGCCTTATCGAAGTCGAACAGGTCGTACTCATCCGCGGGAGCGGCCGCGCGAGCCCAAGCCGCGCGATGAAATGCAAGTTCCATGACCGATGCGCCGGCCAGCGCGCCGCCCATCAGCACGCGCATGAAATCGCGGCGCGAGCTGCGGTCGCGGCCGGAATCGTGATTAGGGTCGTGCGCGAGTTCGTGGCCATGGGTTCTTGCATCACGATTATCGTGATGTGAATGGCCGTGATCATGAGAGTGCTCACACATGATTCATCTCCTTGGCAAATTCTTCACAAGCCGTTCGCAAACCATGCTGATTTTGGGGAAGCGCCGGATGCGAGGGGACCGAGCGGCAATTCTAGAGCATCGACAGCTTAGGTGTCAGCCGCTAAATCGAGCATTAAGGGGTGAATACGATTCTGCGCCCCTTCTCGATGCGGGTCCACGCCGACTCAACTTCGGCAAGGGGACAAGGTTCAACCGCGACTTTCAATGTGCCGGCAGCAGCCATCGAAAATAGCGTTGGAATGGCGGCAAAGACTCGATCGAGCGAAGTCGATCCAAATCCACTCCCCATCATCGTCAGATCCACACTGCGCAGTGT
>Ga0068856_100007377_pt1 | contig 10733 bp, 11 predicted proteins | sample KBSCornC62_FD_66595 | JGI IMG/M metagenome (GOLD analysis project Ga0068856, IMG submission 66595) | Corn rhizosphere microbial communities from Kellogg Biological Station, Michigan, USA - KBS Corn C6-2 | ecosystem: Host-associated > Plants > Roots > Rhizosphere > Soil ... | reverse complement strand
CTTTTGCGTGCACTGCGGCGCTGCGTTGACGGCGCCCGCGGGCGGATCGCAGCGAAGCACGATCGAAACGGCGGGCGCCATTCTCGGCCCGAAGCGGGCGCCTGCGAGCGGGGGCGCATCCGCTTCGACCGCGACCGCCGCCGCTGCGACCGCTTCCGGTACGACGCCCGTTTACACGCCGCGGCCGGCGAGTCCGCCACCGCCGCCGCCCGAAACGACACTGATTCCGCCGGATGTCGAACCTGCGCCGGCGGTCCCCGCCTATAACGCAGAGCCGAAAAGAGCGGGGTGGGTGCTGATCGCGATCGCGGTCGCCGGCGCCGTGGCCATTGGCGGCTCCTTCGGCTATTACCGGTTGGCCCGCGGTCCGCTCGATGCGAAGGACACTCTGACGCGCAGCGAAGCGACTCCGCAGCCCGCGCCGACTGCCGCCGCACAGCCGACCCCGACCCCCGCGACCGCCGTTGCAGAAGCGCCGAGGTCAGTATCCGAGACACCGGCCGCAGCTCAAACGGCGCCTCCTTCGGCGCCGGCGGAAAAGCCACCGTCCGTCGCACCGCCGAAGGCGGAGCCCAAAACACCGCGAGCGGTTGCTGCGGGGCAATCGGCGTCCCGGCAGCAGCCGGTGCCGCCACCCATCGCCGCACCGATGCCCCCAGCGCCCGCGCCACAGCCGCCTGTCCGGACCGCCCAACAGGCGACCAGCGTCGCGGCGGCAGCACCGGTCCCGGACCACTGGGCGCAGTTCGCCGAAGATCTTCACCGTTGCGAACGAGAGTCATTCCTGAGCCGCGTCGTCTGCGATCAGCGCGTACGGCTGCGCTATTGCGACGGCTACTGGGGCAAGGTCGCGCAGTGCCCCGGCGGAATGCCCAATCCGGACCGTGGCCAGTAAGCGCCACGGGTGACGATTCGCACCATCCGTTCAAACGGCGACAGGCCAGTAAGGTTTCTGCCGACAGGGGTTTCGGGGTTCAGCCGCTCGTTCGCGGAGGACCGTGCTCTTACCATGACTCCATAGCGCGGCCTTCCGTCGGCGGTCGCAACGGAATGGCTGTCATGACTCAAATCATCGCAGGGGTATTCGACGACAACGCAACGGCGGATCGAACCATCGCCAGCTTGCACGATGTCGGCTTTGACGATGGGGATATCGATCGATTCTCCGTCAATCCACCCGGTCGCCATCACGGATTGAAGTTCGGCGGCGACGAGCAGGCCGACCCAGGCGCGCAGGGCAGCGAAATGGGCGCGCTCGCGGGCGCCGCCGTCGGAGGCGCGATGGGAGCGGTCGCCGGGCTCGTGGCATCGCCGTTAATCGGTCCGGTGGCGATCGCCGGGGGTCTCGCCGCAGGCGCGTATGCGGGCTCCCTCGCCGGCGCGGTCCGCTCGCTGGGCAGACCGATCGAAGAGGGCGAGGCGGACAACGCGGTTCGGCAGGCCGGCGTGATGGTCGCCGTCCACGTCGATTCGACCGACCAAGCCGACACCGCAGTCGATGTCCTGCGCGCCAACGATGCGCGCAGCGTCGAATGGGCGGACGGCCTCTGGCGGCACGGTCACTGGATCGACTTCGATCCGGTCGGAACGCCGAAGCAGATCGACGTGGACGACCATCGGCGTCCACTGCGAGATCGCAGACCCACGCAACGCGGCCCGAGATCCGGTCGCTGAAATGCCGCGACCGCGGTTACGGAGGTCCGGCTAGCCTCGGCCCACGAACGGCATCTTGGTCGCCATCACCGTCATGAATTGAACGTTCGCGTCGAGCGGCAAGCTCGCCATGTGCACGACGGCGTTGGCGACGTTCGTTACATCCATCAGCGGCTCGATTGCGATCTGACCGTTTGCCTGCGGCACGCCGGACGCCATGCGCGCCGCCATCTCGGTCGATGCGTTGCCGATGTCGATCTGTCCCACGGCGATGTCGTATTTGCGCCCGTCGAGCGATCCGCATTTGGTGAGGCCGGTGACGGCATGCTTGGTCGCGGTGTAAGGCGCGGAATTCGGTCGGGGTGCGTGCGCCGAGATCGAGCCGTTGTTGATGATGCGTCCGCCGCGCGGCGTCTGGTCCTTCATCAGCCTGAAGGCTTCCTGCATGCACAGGAACATGCCGGTCAGATTGATGTCGACGACGTGCTTCCACTGCTCGAGCGTCAGTTCCTCGAGCGGGACGCCGGGGGCGCTGACGCCCGCATTGTTGAACAGGACATCGAGCCGGCCGAACGCTCGCTTCGTTTCGCCGAAGAGCGCACGAACCGATGACGGGTCGGCGACATCCGTTGTGACGACGAGCGCATCGTCGGCTGTGGCCTGCGACTCCGTGCGCGTTTTTTCCAGCGGCTCGCGCCGACGCCCCGCCAGTGCCACGCGATAGCCGTTGCGCAGCAAGGCGAGCGCCGTGGCTTTGCCGATGCCGCTGCCGGCGCCGGTGACGATTGCGACTTTCGTGGAGGCAGGCATGCCGCGCTCTCCTCAGAATGACGTGTGTCGTCATTCTAGGCGCGGCTACGCCGCGATCAACCTAAATGCAGAAGCTTCCGAAGCCGTGGTGAAAGGCGCGGCCCGCGCACACCGACACGCCCCAGCCCGGCGCGTAGTAGGGCGCCGGGTAGTAATACGGGGACGGATAGTAGTAGCGCGGCGGAGGCACCGGATAGACGGGGGGCCCAATGACGACGCGATCGGGTGGCGGCGGCGGGGACGGCGCAAGTCCGGCCGCCTGCTGCGCGAGTTGCCACTCGCGCCATTGCAGCAGACGCTGCGCTTCGTCCGGCGTGATGTCACCGCGCGCGATCCGGGCATCGATTTCGCGCCGGTACGATTGCATCTCGGTTTGCACTTGTTGCGATTGCGCGGCCGAGAGAGAGGGCGGCGTCGGCGTGGCGTCTTGAGCCACCGAATGATTCGCAAGCATCAGCGTGCCTGCAGTAACGATTGTTGCGATTGCGCCCTTCATGACTCCACTCCCGTAACGTCTGCGTCGGCTTTGGCTCGAATGAACCCGCCGTTGCGGTTTCCGACATCGGGCAAACGCAGTCTGTTCCACTGCAGTTCACGCTACGCCATGTCGCAATCGTAACCAAGTGTGAACGGTCTGGCGTGGCGCTGTGGTTGCCGCCGACCGCGACGGTTGTTTGGTACAAACGCGCCGTTTCGACGCTTCTCGTTGCCCGCTCGTCATGGCATGCGGCTTGCAGCTTGACGGTGGACGGGGCTTTCGCCCTACAATGCCATTGTCATAATGCGCTATGCGCTGACGGCGCGCCCGCGGGGGCGGGCCCTGGGACCATGATGAAATGCATGATTTGCGGGCGGCGGACGCTGCCGGGCGCCAAACTGTGTCTGCCGTGTCGTGCGGCGCTTCGGCGCGCGCGCGACGACACCGTGTCGGAGCTGCTGCCGATGCCCGGTCGCGTCGGAACTTTTGCCGCGCCCGGGGCAAGTGCCGGCTCCGGAGCGCTCGATCGGTTGACCGAACGGCGGGCGAGCCGGCGTTTGGAGGAACAGTCGCGACGTGTCAAACCCGAAGCGAACGCGGCGCCGTACTCGCCGCTACGCGTCGCGGCGGTCGCGCTCTTCGTGCTTGCGATGGGATTCCTCGCCTATGGATTCGGGCAGCAACTGCGAAGCGATGCGCAGCCCCTGGCCTCGCACGAGCCCATGTTCCGGTCATCGGTCCCCGCGCCTACGTCGGTCTCTCCCACGTCGCTCGCGGCCGAGGCGCGTAACAACGTTCTGGCGCCGGGCAGCCCACGGGTCGAAGAGGAGCGGGCAGCCCTTCCGCCGGCCGTTGTCGTACCGCCGAAGCCGGCGAGGAGCGCAAAAACCGCGACCCGATCCGCCGCAAAGGTCGAGGCGGCCGCAATCACGCCGGTCATCGTGGTTCCGCCAGCCATGGTCGCCGCGGCATCGGTCCCCGCGCCAGCGCCGGCTCCGATCGCGGCGCCGGATCGGTGGCAACTGCTTTCCGTCGCCTTGGGCCGCTGCAACGGCCCCCTGTTGTCGAAGCTCGCATGCGAGCAGTCGGCTCGCGCGGAGTATTGCGACGGCTATTGGGCACAAGCGGTGCAGTGTCCTGCGGGCGTCGTCAACGATCACGGCCAGTAGCCGTCAGCGCTGCACGTCCGGAACGTTGCGGAATTCGATGCACGGCTTCTTGAGTCCGAGAAGGTAAGGAACGGAACGGCAGATCAGCTTCATGTGCCGCAGCAGTCTCGCGTGCATCGGCAGCGGCCGGGCAGCCGGCAGCACATCGCTGCAATCGCGTAGATCGACGTAGTACGCCGGCGTCGAGCCCAGACCGTCGAGCTCGAGATCGAAATTCGACGCGCGTCCGCGCAGCGGCTCATCGAGCATTTCGTAGACCGGCTGGGTCATCAACAGATATTCGGCGATCGGCACGTCGTTCTTGAGCATTCGATGGACGACAATGACATCGACGCCCGCCAGCTCCGTCATCCGTTTCACCTTCTGAACGGCGACCGGGCCGACGTGCCCGACCAGCTTGATCTTGAGGTCGCCGGCCTGCATGCAACCGTCGCACGGACAAAGCGTGTTGGTCCGCAGATCAGCGGCTCGCGCATGAAACGCTCGATAGATCGCGGTCGCGTGCGCCGCGACGAGCGAGGAATCGAAGCGTCCGTCCGCGCCACCGGGCAGATAAAAGAACGCCGCATCGCCTTCGAGCTTGGCCAGGCGGAGCGCCGGCACGGCGTCGATGATCGCTTCCAGCAACTTCGCGACCGTCTCCTGCGCATGCACGAGACTCATGTAGTGGAAACGCATGAATTTCGTGTAGCCGGCGATATCGGCGATCATCAACAGGGTTGGCTGAACGCTCATGGGTCATTTCGATCGTGGGACGCTTCGCCATGCCATGCCCGTTTTACGTCGCGTAGGGGCGGGCGGATGCAGACACGAGCATAACGGAAGCCGGCTCGACGCCCTCGATTCCTGCCCGGATGCCGTTTGCGGGTCTAAACTTGGCAGTGGCGGCCTTGTCTCTCGCGTACGACAGACAGGGCGAACGACAGTGAGGAACCCGACGATGGCTATACATTCCCGACGGCGTGCCAAAGCGCTACTCGTGCTTGTCGCCGCTCTGGCCGCAACCGTAACCGCAACAGCGTGGTGCGAGCCCGCGTATTTCAACATCGCGCCGGGCGCCGGGCCGCACGACGTTGCCGCCGCGCCGGTCGCCGGCGGACCGGTCTATTACACGGCGCAGCGCACCGGGAAGCTCGGCATTCTCGATCCGAACACCCGGCGCTACGAGGAAGTGGCACTGGGAAAAGGATCCGCGCCGCATGGTGTGGTCGTCGGTCCCGACGGTGCGCCATGGATCACCGACGGCGGACAGAACGCAATTGTCCGCGTCGATCCGAAGACGCACGAAGTCCGAAAATGGCCGTTGCCCGCCGACACCGGCTACACAAATCTCAATACGTTGACCTTCGATAAAAAGGGCCACGTCTGGTTCACCGGTCAGAGCGGCTACTACGGTCGCGTCGACCTGCAATCGAACGACGTCAAAGTGTGGAAGGCGCCGCGCGGCCGCGGCCCCTACGGCATCACCACTACGCCGGCCGGCGACGTCTATTACGCATCGCTTGCAGGCAATCACATCGCGAAAATCAACGTCGACACCGGCGAAGCCACGGTGATCGAGCCGCCGACCAAGGATCAGGGCGCGCGCCGCATCTGGTCCGACTCGAAGGGACGACTCTGGGTGAGCTATTGGAACACCGGCCAGGTCGGCATGTACGATCCCGCGACGCGCGCGTGGCGCGAATGGAAATTGCCCGGCACTGCGCACGCGTATTCGGTATGGGTCGATCCCGCCGACAAAGTCTGGCTGACCGATTGGAGCACGAACGCGATCGTTCGCTTCGATCCGGTCGCGGAGAAGTTCGACAGCTTTCCGTCCGATCGCGACAACGCCAATGTACGTCAAATGCTGGGTCGAGCCGGCGAAGCGTGGGGCGCCGAATCGGGCTCGGATCGATTGGTGATGGTGCCGTCGCCGCCACCGGCCCAATAACGATACGCGCCGTTTCCGAGAGCACGATGCCGAGCTTCGATCTACGCATCAACGGCGAATCGCGCAGCGTGGAGGTTCGCGATCCCGACGAGCCGCTGCTCTACGTGCTGCGCAATCGATTCCGGTTGACCGGCGCGAAATTCGGCTGCGGTCTCGGACAATGCGGCGCCTGCACCGTGCTCGTCGACCGACAACCGACGCGGTCATGCACGCTGCCGGTGTCGCGCGTCGGCAATGCGAACATCACGACGATCGAAGGCCTGGGCTCGCCCGACAAACCGCATCGCGTACAGGCGGCTTTCATCGCCGAGCAGGCCGCGCAGTGCGGCTATTGCACCAACGGGATGGTGATGACGTCCGTCGCGCTCCTCGATCGCAAACCGGATGCATCGCTCGACGACGCGAAAGCCGCGCTCAACGGCAACCTCTGCCGCTGCGGAACGCATCAGCGCATTTTGCGCGCGGTGATGCGCGCGAAAACTCGGCCGGCGGACGCGAAGACATGAATCTGACACGCCGAGAGTTTTTGCACGGCGGCGCTGCGCTCGTCGTCGGCTTCGCGCTGCCGGCGCCCGGTTTCGTGCAAGCGACGGCGGGCTCCGATCGAGCATTGGGGAAGCCGCTCGACGTGAATGACGTCGACGGCTTTCTGGCGATTCATTCTGACGGCCGCGTCACGCTTTATTGCGGCAAAGTGGACCTCGGCCAGGGCCTGCGCATCGCGATGCGTCAAATGGCGGCCGAGGAGCTCGGCATCGATGTGGGAACGATCGCGATGATCGAAGGCGACACGGCGTTGACGCCCGACCAGGGACCCACCGCGGGCAGCAGCGGCGTCATGCGTGGCGGCGTGCAAATCCGCCAGGCCGCGGCAACGGCGCGCGAAGCGTTGTTGCGTCTCGCGGCCGAGCGCACCGGCAAGCTCGCGGCGGAGCTCGAGTGCAGTGGCGGCAGCGTGCGCGCCAAAAGCGGTGGCATCGACATTGCGATCGGCGAGTTGATCGGCGATAGACGGTTCGCCGCCAAAGTCGACCCGAAAGCGCCGCTCAAGGAGACGTCGACCTACAAAGTCGTCGGTCAGTCGTTGCCGCGTCCCGATATTCCGGCGAAGGTCACCGGCCGTCATGTCTATGTGCATGATTTCGCGTTGCCCGAAATGCTGCACGGCCGCGTGGTTCGATCGGCTGTCGTGGGCGCGAAACTGGTCGATGTCGACGAGGCCTCGATCAAATCGATCCCGGGCGCACGCGTTGTCCGCCTCGGCAATTTTCTGGGCGTCGTCGCGCCCGACGAATGGGACGCTGTCGTCGCCGCCCGAACGCTGAAGGCGCAGTGGTCGAGCGAGACGAATCTGATCGGCAACGCCGCGGTGCGCGACTGGTTGAAGTCAGGACCGTTCGACGCGGAGGACTTGATCACACGCAAGGGCGACGCGAAGGCGGCGCTCGCGCAGGCATCGAATCGCATCAGCGGCGAATACTATTGGCCGCTGCAGACGCACGGATCGATGGGTCCGTCGTGCGCTGTCGCGGACGTCAAAAAAGACCGCGCGACCATTTGGACCGCGAGCCAGGCGACGCACAAATTCCGCGAGACCTTCGCGAAGATGCTCGAGTTGCCGAACGACAAGGTCCGGCTGATCTATCTCGACGGCGCCGGCTGTTACGGCATGAACGGGCATGATGATGCGGCGGCCGACGCGCTGCTGCTGTCGCGCGCCGTCGGCAAGCCGGTGCGGGTCCAATGGATGCGCGACGATGAGCACGGATTCGACCCGAAGGGACCGCCGCAGCTGCTCGCAATCGAAAGCGCGCTCGACGCCGACGGCAGGATCGCCGCATGGCGCACCGAGATGTGGTTGCCGAAGGCGACGGCGAATCTTCCGAACGTTCCGCTGCTCGGCCCCGAAGCCGCCGGCATCGCGCAGGTGCAAGGTATCTCGACCGGACTCATCAGCCAGAACGGCGCGCCCGGTTATCCCTGCGCGAATACCGACGTGCAGGTCCACTGGCACAAGACCTCGCCGCTTCGACCGTCGAACATCCGCGCGCCGGGCAAGATAGCGAACTGCTTCGCCGTCGAAAGTCTCTGCGACGAGCTCGCCGTCGCCGCGAAGCGCGATCCGTTCGAATGGCGGCTCGCGAACCTCAGCGATCCGCGCGGCGTCGAAGTGTTGAAGCGCGCCGCGGCGTTGATCGATTGGAAGCCGCGCACCGCTGCCGCGCACGACGGCGTCGGCCGCGGTATCGCGTACATCCATTACAAGGATAACGAGACGTACGTCGCGACGGCGCTCGAAGCCCGAGTGGATCGCGCCAGCGGCGCCGTCCGCGTGCTGCGGGTCGGCTGCGCGCACGACTGCGGCCTCGTCATCAATCCCGACGCGCTGTCGCAACAGATCGAAGGGTGCGTCCTGCAAACGCTGTCGCGGACGCTGCTCGAGGAAGTCGTCTTCGATCGCTCTCGCGTGACCAGCGTCGACTGGGCGAGCTACCCGATCCTGACGTTCGCGGACGTGCCCGAGATCAGGATCGATCTCGTGCTGAGACAGCAGGAGCCGCCGCTCGGCGCCGGCGAGGCAGCGGCGACGACTGTGCCGGCCGCGCTTGCGAACGCGATCTACGACGCGACCGGGAAACGAATTCGAACCGTTCCCTTTACGCGCGACAGGGTCAAGGCGGCGCTCGTCTAGGCGTGGACTTGGGAGTGCCGGCGTGCCCTTCGTCGTGCTCGCCTTCGGCGAACAGCACCTTGCGCAGTGCATCCGCATTCCGGTCCGCCGACCGGGCTTTTCGCTCCAGCGATCTCGCGAGCGTCACATGCGACCGATCATGCGCGCGCTGCGCGAGGCGTCGCGACAGCGCCGCGCTTTCCTCGAGCACCCGGAGCGCTGAATAGACGGCCTCCTCGACTGTTTCGTCCTCGTCCATCGACAGTGATTCCGCCGTGAAGGCATGGCCGGTGTGACAGCGGTAGCGCAGCAAGCGCTCGTCGTCGATTTCCCACAGTGCGCCGTGGCACGCGGGGCACGTGAACGGCGTCAGCGTGCCGATGCTGCTGACGTGTTCGATGTCGTCTTTTTTCATCTGCACCATCTGCGACTCCAATCTGACTTGCTTCGGCACCGGGAAATCGGACTGGTCCGGCGCCGGCTGATGCGCGAACTGCTCGATTAGCGCGGCGATGGCATCGGCGCGAACGCAGTGATCGACATCGAGGGTTTCGAGCGCGCTTTTGTGCATGCTCGGAAAGCGCTCATCGGAGGGCTCCTGAACGATGGTCGTTCCGCCGGAGGATTGAATCGCCCACAGGCCCGCGGTTCCGTCATTCATGCCGCCGGACAGCAGCACGCCGACCACCCGCGGGCCGTAGGCCCACGCCGCCGATCGGAACAGCGGATCGATCGCCGGACGATGCCGATTCTCCTTCGGCCCGCGCACGACGCGGACTCTGTTTTCTTCGACGAGCAAGTGTCGGTCGGGCCGCGCAACATAGACCGTGCCGCGCTCGATCGGCAACAAATCCACGGCTTCCATCACTTGCAACCCGCCGCTCCGTCGCAGGACCTGCGCCAGCAACGGAGGGCTCTCGGCGCCGCGATGCACGACGACGAAGATCGTCGCCGGGAGCGTGGACGGAAGGGCGGACGTAATTCTCATCAACGGCTCGACGGCTCCCGCAGAGCCGCCGATCACGACGATGTCGTGTCCCGATCGATGCGCCCGCGCCTCGCCGCGTGCGCTGCTCGCGGGTCGCGAGGCATTGGGATCGTTCTTCGTCTCCATTCGGTCGCGCTTTCTATCGGACCCCTCGGGACTTCGCTCCCGCGCGCGAGCGCAAGCGGTCAGATTTGCGGGATTTGCGATTGCGTACGATCAAGCTGTCCCCTTTGAGTTGCACAATCTCGCGCCAGTCGATCGTCTGCTCGTCGGCTCTGCGCAGACCCAGCCGCACGAGCCAGCCGGCCACACCGTAGACGACTGCGCTGATTTCAGCGGTGGCGGCGCTTTCCCTGTGTTTGATTCGCGAATCGGCGCGAAGGTCCACGAGATGGCCAAGAAACATCCCCTCCTCGGTGACGACCTTCATGCCCTTGAAGCTCGAAAGTGTTTTCATGACGACGGAAGACGGGCGATCCATTTTGCGAAGTGCCGGTCCATCGCGCCGAGTCCCAGTTCCGGCGCGGTCGCGTCGAGCTCGATTTTTTCGGCGATCTTGGCAACGCGCGACCAGGGAACCTTGACGGTCGTCGCGCCGAAAATCTTGCGTGCAAGGAAAGCGCTCCAGCGCGGCAGCCGGCGCTCCCAGGCGCCCGGCCCGACCAGAAGAGCAACGACGCGAAGCGGCCGGCCCGGCTCGCAGTCGAGCTCGACGTCGTCGACCATTCCGCACGGCAGCCCGCTCGAGTCGACGATTGCGTGATCGAGCAAGTCGCGGACGAGATCGAATCGCCGGGTGTTCACGTCGTCCGCTCCTTCATCCTCGACCGCCGTGCGTCAAAACGAACAGCGGGATCGCGCAGAGCGCGGCGATCGTCACCAGCGCGAGAAAGAGCCAGCCGAGCGTGTTCGCGAGCGGGCCGTTCGCATGCGCGCGCATGATCCCGCGATTTCCCGCGACGACGAGGAGCGGAAAATAGGTAAACGGCAGGATCACGACCGAGAAGACAATCGAATACTCGACGACGTCG
>Ga0068856_100007372_pt1 | contig 10736 bp, 9 predicted proteins | sample KBSCornC62_FD_66595 | JGI IMG/M metagenome (GOLD analysis project Ga0068856, IMG submission 66595) | Corn rhizosphere microbial communities from Kellogg Biological Station, Michigan, USA - KBS Corn C6-2 | ecosystem: Host-associated > Plants > Roots > Rhizosphere > Soil ... | reverse complement strand
GAGAAGCAGTTGGGGTCGCCGACCAGCGACGGGTTGTACATCACCCGGATCGGGCCGGAGCCGACCAGGTTGACCTCCTCGCCGATGGTGAAGTCCGGCGGGTCGTTGGCGTTGTTGGCGAAGAACTCCAGCGACGTGCCCATGATGTCGCCGGTCGCCTCGGAGACGCCGTTGCCGGACTGGCCGCCGGGGGTGTTGGAGTCCAGCGCGTGCCCGAACTCGTGCCCGACCACGTCGAAGGAGCCGATCCAGGCGCCCGCGGTGTTGTGGCCGACGGCGACCCTTGTGCCGTCCCAGAACGCGTTCGTGTCGTTGAGGCCCATGTCGATCGGGAAGCCTCGGCCGGTGCCGGTGATCCCGTTGCGGCCGAACCAGGCGCCGAACATGTCCCACTCGCGCTGCACGGTGAACAACGCGTCGACGCATCCGGTCTCGAGGTTGGTGCCGACGCCGTTGCCCCAGACGTTGTCGGTGCCGGTGAGCACCGCGCCGGTGTTGATGTTGCGGCAGGAGATGCCGGCCCGGGTCGGGTCGCTCATCGAGAACGACGTGCCGGAGCCGCTGGTGGAGATCGTCACGGTGCCGTAGATGGCGCCGTTGCCGGTGCCGTCGGCGACCTCGTCGTAGGAGTTGATGACCTTCCCGGTCGTCGCGTCGACGAACACGTGCAGTCGGCTCGGACGCTGGCCGGTGTGGCCGGCGACCACCGTCTCGTACGCAAGCCGCGGCGTGTCCAGCCCGTACACGATCGTGTCGTTGGCGGTGACGCCGTCGATCGTGGCGGCCTTCGACGCCTTCGTGGCGGTCGCCGCGGCGGTCGCGGCCGACACGGCCGGAGTGAGGCTGGCCAGCGCGATCGGCTTGGTCTGGGCCACCTCGGTGGACAGCACCTGGCCGGCCTTGTCGGTCACCACGACGAAATCGCCGCCGTACACCCGCAGGCCCTGGTACGTCCGCTGGTACGGCACGTACTGCAGGCCCTCCTTCGAGGTGATCACCGGCCGCGCGGCGAAGCTGTCGTGGGCGGACGCGTGCAGTTGTGCCGGTCGTGCGGCGACGAGGGCGGCGGCGCCTCCGGCCGCCAGGGTGGCGGGGCCGGCGGCGGGCGCTGGCGCGGGTGCGGCCTGCGCGGTTCCGGTGGCGGCTGCGGCGGACACAGCGATCGTGACCGCGGCCACCGCGCCCAAGGTGATGGCACGTCTCACTGCGGTACTCCCTTCCCGGGAGCGGGCTCGGCCTTTCGGCCGAGCAAGAGGGATGCGGTGGCGCAAATGTGGCAGGCCGACCGATGCCCGGGAAGCCGCTGTGCGGGTGACAATTTGTGGCTACGTCATTACCTGGAGTTGGTATTTTCCAACAGGAATCGTGCGATACGAGTCGCGGTCGCGGGGGGTTTCGTTGCCGGGCCACAGTCCCGCCAGGCAATCCGCGTCGATCCGACGGTGAGCGAGTAGTCGAACGCGTCCGTGCAGTCGGGCTCTGGCGCCGTACGGGCGGCCTCGGCGCGCAGCATCGGCTCGGCGGCCATCCGGCTCAGCTGGTCGCGACCGTCCGCGGTCAGCCTGCCGGTGGTCGCGCCGCCGGCCCGCGCGGTCCGCCGCCAGCTGCCGTCCGGCTGCACGGTGACCTCGTCCCGGGTGCCGCCGATGCCGCCGAACCGCTGCAGCGACACGACCGGCGCGCGCCGCTCCGGCGCCGACCCGGACGGGTCCGACCCGCCGCTGCCGGTGCCACTGCCGCCGCCGGTGCCGCCGGTGCCGCCGGTGCCGCCGCCGCCCGCGGTCGAGCAGGCGGACAGCGCCAGCGCGGCGAGTGCGATCCCGACGGCGAGGCGGCGCATGCCGTTCGGACGCCGAGCCGCCAGCCGCGGTTCCCGCACCGGCCGCGGCGAGCCGGGGGCGGGAGACGTCAGCCGCGGATCCCGGCATTGGCCGCGGCGAGCTGGGGACGCCAGCCGCGGTTCCTGCGCCGACCGCGGCGAGCGGGGGCGGCCGGTGATATCAGGCGCGGTTCGGGGCGGCCTCGGCCGCGGCGAGCAGGGCGGGCAGGTGCCGTGGCGGCGGGCTGCCGTGCGAGAGCACGTCGTCGTACCGGGTGCGCCCGGCCAGCGTGGGGGCGAGCTCCCGGTAGCCGACGAAGTAGGTGGACAGCTGCGCGCTGGTCAGCAGCACCCGCCGCCACTTGCCGACCGCCTCGCCCTCCTCCTGGTGGCCGCGCGCGGTCATCAGCTCGATGGCCTCCGTCTCGGTCATGCCGCCGGCGTGGACCCCGGCGTCGAGCAGCGCGTTGATCGTCGTGCGGAGCATGGTCTTCAGCTGCTGCAGGCGGACCGGCGCGCCGCCGTACCCCAGCCGGGCCATGATCTCCTCCGCGTGCACGCCCCAGCCCTCGATGAACGAGCCGCTGGCGAGCACCTGCCTGACCTTGGTGGCGCCGCGGTAGCGGCGGCCGTGCGCGAGCTGGACCATGTGGCCCGGCATCGCCTCGTGCACCGTGAGGTTGGCCATCATCGCGGTGTTGTACTCGCGGTAGAACGAGGCGACCCGCTCCGGCGACCATCCGGCCGGCGTCGGGCTTATCGCGAACCGGGTGATCCCGCCCTCCTCCAGCGGTCCAGGCGCGTCGCAGTACGCCACTCCGATGCCGCGCCGCAGCTCCGGCATCACCTCGATCTCCATCGGGTCGTCCGGCACCCGGACCACCCCGCTGCTGGTGACCAGCTCGGTCGCCTCGGCCAGCCAGCGCCGGGCAACCGACACGATCGTGCGGTCGTCCGGCGCCTCGGCCGCGGTGCGGTCAAGCGCCCGGCGCACCGCGTCGTCGCCCGGGCCGACCCAGCCGACCGCGAGCCCGGTCATCTCGTCGGTGACCAGGTCCAGGTGCTCCCGGGCGGCCGCGGCCACCTGCTCGGCGGACAGGTCCGAGTCGAGGGACAGGTGCAGCTTGGCCGCGAACAGGCTCGGGCCGAGCCGTGGGTCGCCGTTCGCGCCCTCGAGCTGCTCCAGCAGCCAGTCGCGGTGCTCGACCAGCGCGTCCTCGGCCGCGGTCCGCATCGGCTCGACCGAGAGGAACCTGTTCGGCGCGGTGCCGGCCAGCGGCGGGACCTCGTCCCGCAGCATCCCGATCAGCCCGGAGATCTGGCTCAGCGCGGTCTCCACGTGCACCCGCGGCATGTCCCGCAGCGTCGCCCGGGCGGTGGCGAGCCGCTCGGGCACCGCCTCGAGCCGGCCGCCGAGAGCCAGGAGCCGGTCCTCCACCGGCCCGGTGTCCCGGGACAGCAGCAGGTAGATCGCCTCGCCGGGCAGCCAGAGCAACGGGTTCCAGGCGTGCTCGCGCAGCTGCTGCAGCTCGAACAGCCGGCGGTCGAGGCCACCCCGCAGGATCTGGGCGTCGACCGCGTCGGCCGGCTCCAGCTCGTCCGCGTCCAGGGTGTCCAGCTCGTCGCGATGGTCGGCCAGGGTCGCGGCCGCCGCGGACAGGCCGTCCTCGCTCATGTCGGTGAGCCGGTCGTCGAACCGGTGGTCACCCAGGTCGGTGGCCCGCTCGGGTTCCAGCCGGAGCAGGTCCTCGACCGCGTCCTCGGCGAGCGCGTGGAATCGGGCGGCGGTGTCAGCCATGTGCTCACGATGTCACGGCCGGGATCTCAGGGCCCGGCGGCGCACCCTCGGCCTCGCGCGGTCCTCAGCACGCGGCGTGGGCACGCACAGGAAGCGCACAGGCCGCGTACAGGTGACCTACATGCCGGTGGACGAAGGTGACGGTCATGACGACCAGCGAGACCGCCGAGCGACCGGCGCTGCGCCGACCCGACGGCACCCCGATCCGCGCCCTGGTGGTGGACGACGAGCCGGCGCTCACCGACCTGCTGTCGATGGCCTTGCGGTACGAGGGCTGGGAGGTGCGTACGGCGGCGGACGGCGCGCACGCGGTGACCACTGCCCGCCAGTTCCGACCCGACGTCATCCTTCTGGACGTGATGCTGCCTGATCTCGACGGGCTGTCCGTGCTGCGCCGGCTGCGCGCCGACGACCACGACGTCCCGATCGTGTTCCTCACCGCCAAGGATGCTGTGGAGGACCGGGTCGCCGGTCTCACCGTCGGCGCGGACGACTACGTGGTCAAGCCGTTCAGCCTGGAGGAGGTCGTCGCCCGGCTGCGGGCGCTGCTGCGCCGCTCCGGCGCCACCGCGGTCCGCACGTCCGGTGAGCTGGTCGTCGGCGACCTGGTGATGGATGAGGACGGCCGCGAGGTGACCCGGGCCGGCACGCCGGTCACGCTGACCGCGACCGAGTTCGAGCTGCTCCGGTTCCTCATGCGCAACCCGCGCCAGGTGCTGTCCAAGGCGCAGATCCTCGACCGCGTCTGGTCGTACGACTTCGGCGGGCAGGCCAACGTCGTCGAGCTGTACGTGTCGTACCTGCGCAAGAAGATCGACGCCGGCCGGGAGCCGATGATCCACACCGTCCGCGGCGTCGGGTACGTGCTCCGCCCGGCCGGCTGAGCGCATCATCCGAGGGTGACGCTGCGCACGCGGCTGCTGGCCGCACTGCTGGCCCTGCTGGCAGCCGTCTGCCTCGTCGTCGGCGTGGTCAGCGTGCTGGAGCTGAACTCGTTCCTCACCGACCGGCTGGACGGCCAGCTGGCCGCGGCTGGCCAGCGGCTCGTCGACGGCCCGGGCGACGCCGACGACCACCCGCCGCCGCCGCAGGAGCGACGGACACCGCCGCCGGGTCTTGCCGACGGCACGCTGAACGCGCGGATCAGCAACGGGACGCTCGGGTCTGCCGGCGTGATCAGCGGGTCCACGTACACGCAGCTCACCGACGAGCAGCAGCAGGTGCTGCGAACGCTGCCGGTGGACGGGCGCTCGTACACCCGGGATCTCGGCGGCGAGCTTGGCGACTACCGGCTGCGTGCGGTGCGGGCACCGGACGGGGACGTCTCGATCGCCGGGCTTCCGCTGTCCGGCGTGCACGACACGGTGACCCGGCTGGCGATGATCATCGCCGCGGTCGCGGCCGCCGGCCTGCTGCTCGCCGCGGTCGCCGGCGCGCTGATCGTCCGGCTGACCCTGCGCCCGCTGCGCCGGGTCGCCGCCACCGCGACCAGGGTCTCCGAGCTGCCGCTGCACCGGGGAACCGTCGAGCTTTCCGAGCGTGTCCCGGACGCCGACACCGACCCGCGCACCGAGGTCGGCCAGGTCGGTGCCGCGCTGAACCGGATGCTCGGGCACGTCTCGGCCGCGCTCACCGCCCGGCAGGAGAGCGAGACGCGGGTCCGGCAGTTCGTCGCCGACGCCAGCCACGAGCTGCGTACCCCGCTGGCCTCGATCCGCGGGTACGCCGAGCTCTCCCGCCGCGGCCGGGAGCCGGTGCCGGCCGACGTCGCGTACGCGCTCGGGCGGGTCGAGTCGGAGAGCACCCGGATGACCGGCCTGGTCGAGGACCTCCTGTTGCTGGCGCGGCTGGACAACGGCCGCGCGGTCGCGCACGGGCCGGTCGACCTGAGCCGGCTGGTGGTCGACGCGGTCAGCGACGCGCGGGCCGCCGGCTCCGACCACAACTGGGCGCTCGACCTGCCGGCCGAGCCGGTCGAACTGGTCGGCGACGCCGACCGGCTGCACCAGGTCGTGGTCAACCTCCTCGGCAACGCCCGCGCGCACACCCCGGCCGGCTCGACCGTCACCGTCGGACTGTCCACTGAGGACGGATCTGTCCTGCTGCGAGTGTCCGACGACGGGCCCGGGATCCCGGCCGAGCTGCTGCCGCGCGTGTTCGAGCGGTTCGCCCGCGGCGACGGCTCCCGGTCCCGGGCGGCCGGCAGCACCGGCCTCGGGCTGGCCATCGTGTCGGCGGTCGCGGACGCGCACGACGGCACGGTCGTGGTGGACAGCTCCCCCACCGGCACCACGTTCACCGTCCGCCTGCCCGCTACCGGCCTGCCGGTCGAGGACGGCCCAGCCCGCTGACGCCGACCCGGTCCGCCCCGGCGGCTGACGTGCGACCACGAACGGGCATGCTGGTGCAGTGACCCGCAGCGACGTGGTGATCGGGGTCGACCTCGGCACCACCAGCACCAAGGCCGTCGCCTTCGACACCGGCGGCCGCCAGTTGGCGAGCGCGTCGGCCGGCTACCCGCTGGCCGAGCCGCACCCGGGCTGGGCCGAGCAGGACCCGGCACAGATCCTCGACGCGGTGCTCGACACGGTCCGGTCGGTGGTGTCCGAAGTGGATGGTCCGGTCGCCGGGCTGTCGTTCAGCTCGGCGATGCATACGCTGATCGGGCTCGACGCCGCCGGAGACCCGCTCACTCCGTCGCTGTCGTGGGCCGACTCCCGGGCTGCCGAGCAGGCCGACCGGCTGCGTGCCGGGCCGGACGGCCTGGCGCTGCACCAGCGCACCGGAACGCCGATACACCCGATGGCGCCGCTGCCGAAGCTGATGTGGTTCCGCGAGGAGCAGCCGGAGCTCTTCGCCCGGGTGGCGTGCTGGGCCGGCATCAAGGACTACGTGCTGTCCCGGATGTGTGGCGAGCTCGTCATCGACCAGTCGGTGGCGTCAGGGACCGGCCTGCTCGACCTCGGCACGCTGTCCTGGGACGCCCAGGCGCTGCGGCTGGCCGGCATCGGGCCCGGGCGGCTGCCGGAGCTGGTGCCGGCCACGACCGTGCTGCCCGGGCTGTCGCCCGCGGTCGCCGACCGGCTCGGACTGCCGCCGGCCACACCGGTGATCGCCGGTGCCGGCGACGGGCCGCTGGCCAACCTCGGCCTCGGCGCGGTGCACCCTGGCGTCGCGGCGTGCTCGATCGGCACCAGCGGCGCGCTGCGCGTGACCGTCGAGCGGCCGGCGATCGACCCGCGCGGCGGCGTGTTCTGCTACCTGCTGACCGAGGACCGGTGGGTGGTCGGCGGCGCGATCAACAACGGCGGCATCGTGCTCGAGTGGGCCGGGACGGCGCTCGCGCCCGATCTCGGCGACCACCCGGCCGAGGCGCTGCTCGACCTGGCGGGGCGGGTGCCGCCGGGCTCGGGCGGCCTGGTCATGCTGCCGTACCTGCTGGGCGAACGGGCGCCGCACTGGAGCGGCCTGTCGCTCGGCGCGTACGTCGGGCTGACCCGGGAGCACCGGCGCGAGCACCTGATCCGGGCCGCGATCGAGGGAGTCTGCCTGCAGCTCGCGTTGGTGCTCGACTCGATGCGGGCCGCCGGCAACGAGGTGCACGAGGTGCGCGCGACGGGCGGGTTCGCGCGCAGCCCGCTGTGGCGGCAGATCCTCGCCGACGCGCTCGGTCTCGACATCCGGTTCCCGGCCGGGCACGAGGGGTCTGGGTTCGGCGCGGCCCTGCTCGGCATGCGTGCGCTCGGCCTGGTCGGCTCCCTCGACGTCGCCGCGGACCTGGTCCGGATCGAGGACACGGTCCGGCCGGACCCGTCCGCCGCGGCCGTGTACGCGGCGCTGCGGCCGGTCTTCTCCGACCTGTACGACGCGCTGGTGCCGACGTTCCGCTCGCTGCACGGCCTGTCCGGCCCGCTGCCGGTCGGCTAACCCCGCGCGCGGGCTTAGCCCACCAGCGCAGCGGCGGTGTCCGCATCGGCCGGCAGGAACGCCTCGATGCTGAGCTCCGCGGCGGTGATGTCGAGCGCGGTGCCGAACGTGGTGACCGTGCTGAGGAAGGCCAGCTCCCGCCCGCCCAGCCGGATCCGCAGCGGTACAGCGACCGCGTGGTCGGGGCCGACCGGCTCGGTGCCGCCGGGATAGCCGGTCAGCTCGTGCAGCAGCTCGGCCAGTCCCACGTCGCCGGCCGCCGCGGCCTCCCGGCCCAGCCGGCCGAGCACGTGCCCCCGCCACTGGGCCAGGTTCACGATGTGCGGGGCCAGCCCGTCCGGGTGCAGGGACAGCCGCAGCACGTTCACCGGCGGCTCGCGCAGGTGCGGCGCCGCCGCCGCGGTGAGCGGTGCTACGCCGGCGTTGGCCGCGACCAGGTTCCAGCCCCGGTCGACGACCAGCGCCGGGTACGGCTCGTACCCCGACAGGATCGCCGCGACCGCCTCCCGGACCGGCGTCATCGCCGGGTCGTCCAGCGCGCGGCGCGGGTACGACGGGGCGAAGCCGGCGGCCAGCAGCAGCGGGTTGCGGTCCCGCAGCGGCACGTCGAGCCGCTCGGCCAACCGGAGCACCATCTCCCGGCTCGGCCTCGACCGGCCGGTCTCCAGGAAGCTGACGTGGCGGGCCGACACGTCGGCCGCGATCGCCAGGTCGAGCTGGCTGACCCGGCGCCGCTGCCGCCACTCCCGCAGCAGCGCGCCGAACGCCGGTCGCTCCGCGGTCCGCCCGCCCACCCAGCGCACGGTATCCCGCCCGGCCGGACCAGAGGTGGCCCGGCCGGGCGCGAGCGCGGTCATCTGATCAGGCGGCCGGCAGGTCGCCGAAGAAGCCGGTGATGCTGTGCAGCCGGCCGTCCTCCGCGAGCTGGCCCACGTCCGTACCGGCCAGCGCGACGGCGCCGTCCGGGCCGACCAGCTCCCAGCCGACCCGGAACCGGTCGTGGTGCGCGTCGACGGCGGAGGCGCGCCGGAACCGGTGTCCGGGGAACTGGCCCTGCAGCGTGCCGTGCATCTCGCTGATCCCGGCGTGGCCGGACGCGGCCAGCGGCGGGTCGGTCAGCGTGCCGTCCGGCGCCCAGACCTGCTCGACCAGCTCGGCCCGCCGCGCCGGGTCGGTCTCGTTCCAGGCCGCCAGGTAGGTGTCCACAGTGGCCGTCAGGTCGCTCATCGCGGTCTCCCTTCGCTCGTGTTCGATGGCGACCACTGTGACCGCCCGGAGGACGCCGCGCGATTACCTCGGAGGTAGTGCCGGAGCGACTGTCCACAGTGGATAAAGGATGCGTCGCGTTGCCGTCGGGCCCTAGGGTCGGGCCATGTCCTACCCAGAACCGCGCTACCTCGGCGACACCGGTCGGACCAGTGCGACGGCCCGTCCTGCCGGTGCGAAGCCTGAGCTGATCCTGCCGGCCACGAACGTCCACTACCTGGCGACCGGCGCCACCACCGGCGGCGACTTCGGTCTCTACCGCTGGGAGATGACCGGCCCGCCGACCGGCCCGGCGCCGCACTTCCACCGCTCCATCACCGAGTCGTTCTACGTGCTGTCCGGCACCGTCCGCCTCTACGACGGGAACGAGTGGACCGACGCCACCGCGGGCGACTACCACTTCGTCCCGCCGGGCGGCATCCACGCGTTCCGCAACGACTCCGGCGAGCCGGCCTCGATGCTGCTGCTGTTCACCCCGGGCGCGCCGCGGGAGGCGTACTTCGAGGGGCTGGCCGAGCTGGGCGCCTCCGGCCGGCAACCGACCCAGGAGGAGATGACCGAGTTCTACCGGCAGCACGACCAGTTCATGGTCTGAGCCGGGGCGCCAGGTCTACGGGTGCCGGCTCGCGCCCAGGATCCTCGGCCGCCGTCCATCGGCAGCGTCGCGATCCACCGCCCGCCACCGGTCACCACGTACGCGTCCATGTGACGATCATCGTCGGGCGTTGTGCCGGGCGGGTGGGACAGGGTAGGCACCTGCCCATGCAGGCAGTCGTGTACACGCGCAACGGTGACCCGGACGTCCTCGAGCTGGTCGACCGGGAGGTGCCCGAGCCGGGCCCGGGTGAGGTCCGGGTCCGGGTGGCGGCGTCCGGGGTGAACCCGACCGACTGGAAGTCCCGGCGCAACAACCCGATCCCGGCCGGATTCCAGGTCCCCGACCAGGACGGGTCCGGTGTGGTGGACGCCGTCGGCAACGGTGTCGATCCGGCCGTCCTGGGCGAGCGGGTCTGGCTGTGGGAGGCGGCGCACCAGCGGCCGTGGGGTACGGCCGCCGAGTATTCGGTCGTGCCGCAGCGGAAGGCCGTGCTGCTGCCGGCGAACGCGTCATTCCAGCTGGGCGCCTGCCTCGGCGTGCCGTTCCTGACCGCGCACCGCTGCCTCACGCTCGGCGAGTCGATGCCCGATCGGCTGGACCAGGGCGCGCTGACCGGTAAGACCGTGCTCGTCCAGGGCGGCGCCGGCGCCGTCGGCAACGCGGCGATCCAGCTGGCCAAGTGGGCCGACGCGCGGGTCATCACGACCGTGAGCAGCCCGGAGAAGGCCCAGCTCGCGGCCGGGGCCGGAGCGGACGACATCGTCAACTACCGGACCCAGGACGTGCCGACCGAGGTGCACAAGATCGTCCCGCACGGAGTGGACACGATCGTCGAGGTCTCGGTGGCCCGCAACGCCGAGATCGACGCGCAGGTCATCGGCATGCACGGAGCGGTCGCGATCTACGCCGACGACGGCGGGGCCACCATGACCATCCCGATCCGACCCATGATGGGGCCGAACGCGCGCTGGCAGTTCGTGCTCGTGTACACCGAGCCGAACGCGGCCAAGGGTGCCGCGATCGAGGACATCAACGCCGCGGTCGCGGACGGCGCGGTCCGGATCGGTCCGGGCGCCGGGCTGCCCATCCACCACTTCTCGCTGGCCGAGGCGGCCAAGGCGCACGCGGCGGTCGAGCAGGGCGTCACCGGCAAGGTCCTCATCGGCGTCGCCGACCTCTGACCCGTACGGCGACATCCGGTGCGGGATCCGCACGGGCCCGTCCGGCCGCCGGGTTCTGTCGGCGGCGGCTGGCAGAGTGGTCGCCATGGACACCAACGGGGTGGCGGAGCGGCAACTGGCCGCCGTGCTCGCGGCGACGGCCGGTCC
>Ga0068856_100007367_pt1 | contig 10738 bp, 6 predicted proteins | sample KBSCornC62_FD_66595 | JGI IMG/M metagenome (GOLD analysis project Ga0068856, IMG submission 66595) | Corn rhizosphere microbial communities from Kellogg Biological Station, Michigan, USA - KBS Corn C6-2 | ecosystem: Host-associated > Plants > Roots > Rhizosphere > Soil ... | reverse complement strand
ATAGGCAGCAGGAGTCACACTGCTCGCGCTTACGGGTTTGTGAAGAAATTACGGACAGGCAGCCTCTTACGGTTGCGCCTCGCTTAAATCTCATTGCTATAGGTTGTATAACTATATATATGACTCAGCGTGAACTTAAGAAGGGCAGCGCGGAGCTACTGATCCTCTCACTGGTCGAACAGCGCGCGCGGCATGGCTATGAGATCAGCAAGCTGATTGCGGCGCGGTCAGAGGGGACGCTCACGTTTCAGGTGGCGTCTTTGTATCCGCTGTTGTATCGGCTCGAGGGGCGTGGTTGGATTCAGGGCCGCTGGGTGGAGAAGGCGGGCGAACGGCGGCGGCGTTTTTACCGGCTGACCCCAGCGGGACGGAAGGTGCTCGCGGCGCAACGGCAGGGTTGGCTGCAGTTTGCAGAAGCGATACGGCGTATTACGGGGATCGAGTATGCCTGATTGGAAAGCAATTGTTCGGGAGCGACTGGCGGGACTTGGGCTGCGCGGGGCGCGTGAAGCGGAAATTGTGGAAGAGCTGGCTCAGGATCTCGAAGAGCGCTATGGTGAGTTGCGCGCGCAAGGATTGCCAGAGACCGACGCGCGGCGCCGCGCCGAGGAAGTTTTAGGGCACAGCGAACTACTTACCGCACCGCTCGAGCCAGCAGCGCCTTTATGTGGATTCCGGCACGACGTGCGGCTGGCGTTGCGCAATATGCGAGCGCGGCCCCTGTTCACATTGCTGGCAACTGGCATGCTCGCGCTGAGTATCGGCGGAAATGCGGCGATCTTCAGCATTTTTAATGGGATGTTTTTGCGGCCGCTGCCGTTTCCGAATTCGGAGCGGCTGGTGGACGTAGACGAGACCGCGCCCAAATGGAATCTGAAATATGTAGGCGTTTCGAATTTCGATTGCAATCTTTGGCGAAAGCAAAATTCCACGTTCGAGTCCATGGGGTTCTTCCAATACCACAGTGTCAACCTCACTGGGTTCGGAGCAGCACAGCGGATTCTGGGTGTGCGCGTTACACGCGACATGCTGGGCGGGCTTGGCTTGCAACCTGTGGCGGGGCGCAATTTTTCGCCACAGGAGGACAGCCCGCCCGGCGCAAAGGTTGTGCTACTCAGCTATAGCTTGTGGCAGCGGCTATTCTCCGGCGGTAATGCGGTGGGACGCGTGATCCGGCTATCGAACGAGCCGTATACCGTAATTGGAATTTTGCCGCGCGACGCGGTATTTCCGGACCGGGCGGATTTGTGGATGCCGCTGGCAAGCAATCCAACTGACAGGACGGGCTGGTATCTCAGCGGCGTGGGGCGGCTGAAAACCGGCGTTACGCTGGAACAGGCGCATGCCGATTTGCAGCGCGTACACTGGGCGGCGCAGCCGAACAAAAACAAAATTACTTCCCCGGTCGTCACGCCTTTGCGAGAACGCTACCTGGGTCCGCTTCGCACAGTTAGCCGGGTATTGCTCAGCGCCGTGGCCATCGTGCTGCTGATTGCGTGCGTAAACATCGCGGCGCTGATGATGATGCGGGGTTCGGAGCGAGCGCGAGAAATCGCGATTCGAACCGCGATGGGCGCGTCTCGCGGGCGCATTATCCGGCAATTTCTAACCGAGACACTTGCGATGGTGGGCTTGGGAGGAGTAGTAGGCGTGGGGTTGGGATATTTGCTGCTGCAAGGCTTGCTGGCGCTGATGCCGGCCAATCAAATGCCTAGTTGGCTGAATTTCTCGCTCGATGGACGTTTCGCGGTGTTCTGTGTTCTGATTACGGGCGGCGCGGCGATTCTGTCCGGATTGCTACCGGCGTTCCAGGCTTCGCGTGTTTCCGCAAGCGGCGCTCTGCAGGAGACCGGTACACGCGCGTCGCTTTCGCGCGGGACCCGGTGGACCTTGAATGGGCTGGTAGTGTGTGAAATCGGCTTGGCGTTGATGCTGCTGGTTTCAGCGGCTCTGCTGATTGATGCGTTTCACAAGGTACTGCAAGTGGATCCGGGATTCAGGCCGGAGAATGTGATTACGTTTCGCGTCGATCTGCCCACGACTACTTACGGCAAAGCGGAGCAGAAGTTACGTTCCTTTCATGGATTGATGGAGCAGCTCCGGCATGTCCCTGGTGTGCAATCGGCAGGCGCCGCTTCCGCACCGCCGCTGGACGGACATTGGGGTAATTTCTTTCAGGCCGAGGGCGCCGCTCCTCTTGGGCCGCACGATCAGAACCCGGTTGTTTTGCAGGTGGCGGCCACGCCCGAATATTTTGACGCTATCGGAATGACTCTGCTGGCGGGCCGCGTTTTTGAAGAGCGTGACAATGCGCTGAAAGTCGGCGCGGACGGATTTAGTGCCGATCCCGCAAAAGGACCGCTGCTGGCGATCGTAAGCGAGACATTTGCGCGGCGGTACTGGAAGGTAGAGAATGCGGTGGGCAAGCGCATCCGGCATAGCGCAGATAAGGCGCCCTGGATCACGGTGATAGGCGTGGTCAAGGATGAAAAACATTACGGGCTCGACCAGGAGATCCGTCCCGCCGTGTATTTTCCGTATGGGGAGGCGCCGCTCGAGTCCATGAGCATCGTGCTGCGCGGCGCCATGGATCCCGAGGCGTTGGCGGAGCCGGCGCGTGAGACGCTGCGGCGTCTCGATCCCGATGTCGCGCTTTACGATATGCGCACTATGACCGAGCGCCTGCAGCAATCGATGTGGGCGCGACGCGCGTATTCGTGGCTATTCGGCGCATTCGGAATCGTCGCGCTGATATTGGCGGCGGCAGGCGTTTACGGAGTGATTTCCTATGCGGTGAGCCGGCGGACGCACGAGATCGGCATCCGCATGGCATTGGGAGCGCGGCCGGGCCAGATTGTATACGCCATTCTCGCGAGCGGCATGATTTTGGCCGCAGCCGGCGCAGGCGTCGGCTTGATCGCAACCTTGGCGGCAGCGCGCTGGCTCGAGGCGCTGTTATTCGGAGTCAGCTCGCGAGACCCTTTGATATACGCAGCAGTGATTCTAGGCCTAGCAGGCGTTTCGCTGGCGGCGAATTTTATTCCCGCGCGGCGCGCGGCGGCGGTGGACCCGATGCGCGCGTTGCGTGCCGAATAGTGTATGTACAACCGACGCGGCATGCCGATGTTCGTTCTGGCGATGTGGATGGCCGGCGCATTGCTTGCGCAGGACGTCACGGACGAGTTTCAATTGGCGGTTTAGGAATGAAACCACCGGCGGCGAGCGAAGGCGCAACAGCTCCGGATTTATTTACCGCAATGCAGCAGCAACTTGGGTTGAAGCTTGAGGCGACGAAGGCGCCGGCGGAGATTTTCGCGATCGACCGGGTAGAAAAGCCATCGGAAAATTAGCCGCCCTGGTCGAGGACTTTTTGCCGGCTGACCTTGGCGCCATCGCCGGGGTGCAATCCGCGGAATACCGCGGCGGATAAAATTGCCAGTGCGCCCTGAAAAAAGAAAGCGAGATGCGTGCCGTGGATCATTTCCAAAGGGTTGGCGCGCGCGCCGTTCGGAATAAAGAGCGCGGTGGCGAGACCGGCGGCGGCGACACCGAAGCTGATGGAGAGCTGCTGCATGGCGCTGGCGATGGAACTGGCGTTGCTTGCCTCTTCATCGGATATGTCAGCGTATACGAGAGTGTTGAGACTTGTATATTGCAGGGACGTGAAGCCGCCGTAGCAGAACGCCAGCAGCACAATGGCCCAGACCGGCGTGTGGAGGCCGATGGCTGAAAACAGGGCGATGAGCAATGCGATGACGCCCGCATTGGCAATTAACAAAGTACGGTAGCCAAAGCGCGCCAGGACCTTGGAGACTACGGACTTTGAAGCCATAGCGGCGATCGCCTGCGGCATGATGAGCAAGCCCGATTGGACGGGCGTGAAGCCGAGGCCGACCTGATACAGAAGGGGAAGCAGAAACGGCACTCCGCCGAGAGCGAGGCGGGTTAGGAACCCACCGCCGACCGAGGCGCGAAAGGTGCGAACGGCAAAGAGCCGCATCTGCAGCAAAGGAAACTCGGTGCGTGCGGCGTAGAGTCCGTAGCCGACGAGGAGGGCGATGGAGATGATGAGCAGCCCGGACATTTCGCGTGAGCTGAGCGTGTGTTCGCCAAAGACTTCGAGCACATAGGACAGTAGGGCGATACCGGAGCCGAAGAGGATGAATCCAAGGATGTCAAGCGGCGGCGTGCGTTCCTCATGGTAGTTCGGCAGATGTAAATAAACGGTGAGGAGACCGGCAAGCCCAATGGGTATGTTCACGAAGAAGATAAACCGCCAGTGAAGATATCCAACGATGAGGCCGCCGGCGATGGGTCCGAGCATGGGACCGACCAGGGCCGGGATGGAAACGAAGCTCATGGCGCGGATCAGATCGGATTTAGCGAAAGTGCGGATAAGAGTGAGGCGGCCTACCGGAACCATCATGGCTCCGCCGCAGCCTTGCAACAGACGAAAGCCGACAAGCAGGTGAATGTTGGTGGAAACGCCACACAGCAGTGAGCCGAACGTGAAGAGGCCGATCGCGGAGGCGAAAACGCGGCGGGTGCCGAAGCGATCGGCCATCCAACCGCTGATGGGAATGAAAATAGCGAGGCTTAAGGTATAGCTGGCGAGCACGGCTTTCATGCTGAGCGCGTCGACATGCAGCGCTTCGGAGACGGCGGGGACGGCGGTGTTCAGAATGGTGGTGTCGAGTGACTCCATGAAGAACGCAATGGCGACGAGCCAGGGCAGCAGCCGCTTGCCGGAAGCAGATGGGGCGGAGGCGGACGATGGAGTGGCAAGGCTCATGAGGCGGTAAAAATGGCTTCGATAGCAATGCTAGCCTGAAGGGCACAAACTATGGCAGGAAGCAGCGATTCGCAATCCCCGGTTCCCGCAGGATTCCGTTCCGGGATTATCACGGCGATTACGGTAATACTTGGCTTCTCGTTTCTATTTTTGCGTTCCTGGGCATTTGAATTGCCGGGGGAATGGACGGTATCGTCGGCCGTTGCCGCGGTGTTGCTGTTGTTGGCAATTGTGTTGGAGTTGACAGCGTTATGGCGAGCGCTGCAACTGAAAGATGAGCAGGCGAGTGAGTATCAATTGACCTTGCGCTGGTTTTTGGCTTCCATTGTAGTGCTGCTAGTCAGCGTGGTGGTGGCTGCCTTATCGTATTCCGCGCAGCCGCACCTTACGTCAGCGCTGTAGAACAACCGCCATGAGTGAAGCGTCGTCCTGGAAGTCGCCTTTGCAGAAGGCGGTGACCTCTTCCAGAATTTTGATGCGGATGGCGTGAACGCCTTCGGGTAGCGCGCCCAGAGCCGCGGCGACCACGCGGTTCTGTCCAAACTCGTCGTCACAGGAATCGGCGGCTTCGGTGACGCCGTCGGTGGTGAGGATGAGGCAATCGCCGGGGCGCAGCGAGACGGCACGGTCGTAATATTCGGCGTGGGGGAATAAGCCGAGCACGGTGCCGCCGTCGGTGAGCTTCTCGGAGGCGCCGTCGCGGAGCAGCAAAGGCGGCAGATGGCCGGCATTTTCATAGCGCAGCGTCATCTGCTCACAATCGATTACGCCATAGAAGAAGGTGACGAATTTTCCGGAGGGCGCGGTGGCGCACAGCGTTTCATTGAGCTTCGCGCAAAGGGCGGCGGGCCCGGACGTCTCAGCTACAAAGGCACGGAAGGCGGCTTGAAGATTAGCCATGAGCATGGCGGCTCCGATTCCTTTGCCGGCCACGTCGGCGAGACAGACGCCGATTTTCGGCGGAGAAAAAGCGATCACATCGAAGTAGTCGCCGCTAACGACTTGCGCAGGCTGCCAGGCGCAGGAGATTTGCACGCCGGGAATTTGCGGGATGGTTTTGGGCAGCAGATTGGCTTGTATTTCAAAGGCGGCTTGCAACTGCGCCTCCTGGTCCTGCACTCGCTTCAAGCCTTTAAAGACTTCCTTTCGCAGTTGTTCCTTCTCGGCTTCGAGACGGCTGCGGGTAGATTGGACGGCGTAGGTTCCGATGCCGGTGAGAAATGCGATCAGGGTGGCGAAAGCGACGTTGGAGATAAACCAGTGACCGGCATCCTGACCTACAGGCGGATACAGCCAATACAGAATGAGCGCGGCGGCCAAGCTGCCAAAACCGCCGATGGGAAGCAGCAAGGCAAGATAGACAATCCAATTGCGCGGAAACGGCTGGTCAAACAAAGGACCGGCAAGAACCAATCCGAAAACAGTAATGTTTCCGGTGACGAATACGAATACCAGAACGCGGGCAATGTCCGGATCCCCGCGGAGCAGCCAGAGGATCAGCGAGACGGCGACCGCTACGCCGGCGAGGACGATCTGGAACCAGCGCCCGCTGATTCCGAGCGTCGATCGAAGCGACACGGAAGCAACGTTAGGCGACTACGTAGGGTTTGCGGTAGTCGCGAGTGAGCAGTTTGTCGGCCTCGTGATCGTTGGCGAATTTCGGTCCGGGCGTGAGCGTGAGCTTGCGGCCGACGCGATAGCTGATGTTGCCGAGATGGCAGAGAGCAGCGCTCAGGTACGCATTGGCGATCTCATCGTGCAGCTCTTTGTAATTGCGCGAGTGGACTGCGGATAAAAAGTTCTGCATGTGAAGAGCGGTCGGGTCGTTTCCAGGACCGTGCTCGGGGCGTTCGTCGGCCACCAATTCGTTGCTCTCGCCTTTGAATGCCTGGAAGCCCTGATCGCTCATGGCGGCCCAGCCCTCGCTTCCGTAGAACAGATTACCGACCATAACATTCAAAGGCTCGCCTTTGCTGGGAACGGTTTTAATCGGGGAAGCACCGGAAGGCGCAGCGGCTCCTTCCGCGGGCGCTCTGCCGGAACGCTTGACAGGAAAGCCTTCGGAGCCGGTCAGCAGACCGCGCACTTCGAAAACGAGCTCTTTCGGTCCGTAAGAATAACTGGCAAGCAGCGTGTTAGGCGTTTCCTGATCGTCGGTGTAGGCGTATTTACCGCCTTGCGCGAATGCGGTTTGCGGCATTTGCGGATCGCCCAAACCCCAGCGGGCGACGCCCATTTCATGCACGCCCTGGTTGCCGATATCACCGTTGCCGGTGTCCCAGAACCAGTGCCAGTTGTATTTGAAGCGCAATTCATTGAAGGGCCGCATAGGTGCGGGGCCGCGGAACAAATCCCAGTTCACGCCGGGAGGAACGGGGCTGTCCTCTTTGTGACCGATGGAGGCACGACGCTTGAAGCACAGGCCCTTAGAGAGATAAACGTTGCCGATGAGACCGCCGTTAATGGCTTCCATGGCGCGAATCTTGAACGGCATGCTGCGATGCTGCGAGCCGATCTGCAACATGCGTTTGGTTTGGCGGGCCACCTCGATCATTTTCTGGCCCTCGTAGATGTTGTAGCAGGCGGGTTTCTCGCCGTAGACGTCCTTCCCTGCCCGCATGGCCCAGATGGCGGCGAGCGCATGCCAGTGGTTGGGCGTGGCGATGGAGACGGCTTGCACCTCCTGGTCGGCAAAGGCCTGACGCATGTCTTCGAACTCTTTGGCTTTCTCGCCAGTGTTCTTGAGGAGAGTGGCCTGAGCGCGTTCGCGAGCGGCCTGGTTGATATCGCACAGCCCGACAACGCGGGCTTCCGGCAGGCGCGAATAAATTTTCAAGTGCGCCGAACCGCGACCGCCGAGACCCACGATGGCGACGTTCACGCGATCGTTAGCGCCCCAGACGCGCGAAGCGGCGGCGGCTGTTGCCGCTCCCAAGAAAAAACGTCGGGACGTGCGATCTGTCATCATTTGCTCATATCCTCCACCGGGGTTGATTGTATCAATCACCGGGCAGCCTGCAAGGGATTGCTTCGAGCTGGCTGGTGATCGCTGACCTGCTATTTCGCACGTTATGATGAAAACTCGCGAGCAACATTCGGCCGGTCGCTTTCGGATCACGCTGATCCTGTCGCGCGGCTTTTCATGCAGAAGAATCAATCGGTCTATCTCGATATCGCTGAATCCATTCGGAATGACATTGAGAAACGGCGGCTGGGAGCGCACGCGCGCCTGCCATCGGAGCCGGAGCTTGTCCGGAGGTTCGGAGCAGCCCGCGCTACGGTGCGGCGCGCTCTGGCGAAGCTTCAGAACGACGGGCTGATTTACTCGCGACGGGCGGTAGGGAGTTTTGTCGCGGAGCCTCGAATTGATCAGGATCTCGATCAGCTCTTCAGTTTCACCGAGTTCATGGTGTATCACGGGATCAAACCTGCTTCCAAAGTAATTACGGCGGAAGCGCAACGCATCGATTCTCCGGATTCGCCGCTGCTCCGTTCTCTAGCGCTGCGCCCGCGAGCAAAGGTGTGGCACGTGCGGCGATTGCGGCTAGGAGGCAAGCAACCGCTGGTGATTGCGAATACCTGGTTACCAGCGGCGCGTTTCCCTGGCTTTCTGGCGCAGGACCTGGAGCGGCGGTCCATTTACGACATCATGAATGACGCCGGGTGCAAGCCGACGGACGCGATCCAAACGATGGAGGCAATCACGCTGGCACCGCAAGAGGCGAAATTGCTCGATGTTGCGCCGGGCTCTTCCGCTTTCCTGATCCGCCGGGTAGCGTACTCGCAAGGTATTCCGGTCGAATATGCAGTCGATTACTATCGAGGCGATCGCACAAAGTTCCGCGTTCGCTTAGGTGTGCTCGAGCGTTCGCATCAGGACTGATTCAGCGGACGGCGAAACGAATTGGTAATCAAAAAAGCCTTGACACGAATTCGCAGCGGAGGAATACTTGTCTAGACAAGGCACGCTTGGGCAAGGGGAGTCCATGAAGACTGTTTTTTCAATAAATTCCGGCGCGCTCCGATGGTTTGCGCTTTTTGGATTATGCGGCGCGGGAGCAATCGTTTACGCGCAATTCGATACGGCGACCGTATTAGGGACGGTACATGACAGCAGCGGTTCGGTGGTTCCTGGCGTGGCCATTACTCTGCGGAATAACAATACCGGCATCACTTCCGCGACGCAAACGGATGATAAGGGCGACTATCAGTTCCTGACGGTTAAGCCGGGATCCTACCAGGTTTCGGCCGCCCACACGGGCTTTTCTACAGCGACAGCAGAAAACTTTACCGTCACAGTGAACGCGCGGCAAAGGGTAGATCTTGCTCTTCAGGTGGGAAGCGTGAGCAGCCAAATAGTAGTGAACGCCGGCGTGCAGCTGCTCGAAACGGATTCCAGCGAGAAAGGACAAGTCATTGAGCACCAGGAAATAGAGAATCTGCCGTTGAACGGCCGTTCTTACGCGAACTTGACGCTGCTGGTGCCGGGTGTAGCGGAATCCACGCAGAACGGCATCGGAACCACGGGCCGGGAGGGCGCTTTCAACGTCAATGGACTGCGGAATACCGCAAACAACTTCCAGCTCGATGGAGTCGATAACAATGCATATGGCACGAGCAACCAGGGATTCTCGAGCCAGGTGGTGCAGCCTTCGCCGGACGCCATTGCCGAATTCAAAGTACAAACGAATACATACAGCGCGGAGTACGGGCGCAGCGGCGGCGCCGTCATCAACGCGTCTTATCGCAGCGGGACCAACGAATTTCACGGATCGCTATGGGAGTTTAACCGGAATACCGTGCTGAATGCGGTGGGATTTTTTCAACCGACCGGCGGCGTCAAGCCCCAGCTCAATCGTAATCAGTTTGGATTCACTTTCGGAGGGCCGATTAAGAGAGATCGGACCTTTTTCTTCATGGATTACGAGGGCTTTCGACAGATCCAAAAGACCGTTACGTTCGCCACCATTCCGACGCTGGAGCAGAGAGAAGGAATCTTGAGCGTGCCGGTAGTCGATCCGCTCACCGGAAGAAGCTACGCGGCCGGGCAACGGATTCCCGGGACATCCTTCGCTCAAAAGGTGCTCAACGATCTACCCGCGCCGAATGTGCCAGGAGCCACTTCGAACAACTATCAAAAGACCGTCCCGAATCGCGCCTATTACGATAAATTCAATCTCCGTGTCGATCATAAGATCAACGACAGCCTAAGCATTTTCGCGCGCGCGGGACAGCAGAAAAACAATGCCTATGAAGCGCCCGCGATTGACGGGCCTTCCGGAGGAAATTCCAACGGCCAGATCAACGTGATTTCTCAGCAGCTTGTAACGGGCGCCACGTATTTGCTCCATGGTTCGTCGGTATTGGAGTTCCGGTTAGGAATTTCACGAACCAAAGCCGGCAAGAAACCGGTGGGACTGGGGGGCGCGAACATGTTGGATTATTACGGCATCACGGGTTTGCCGACCGATCCCGAAATCGGCGGCGGGCTGACGCCTCAGGCGATTACAGGATATACGCAGCTTGGGAGGCAGTCTACATCTCCGCAATTTCAAAATCCGACCAATATCGACCCGCGGGTAAGCTACGCCTGGAATGTAGGGCGACATAGCCTCAAGTTCGGCGCTGAATATATGGCAGTGAATACGGATGTCGAAGACACGAATCCGTTGATTGGCCTTGACAGTTACAGCAGCCAGTTCAGCCGCCCGGCCGGACGGGGCGCCAGCAACTTATATAACCTGGCTGATTTCTATTTCGGCGCGCGGACACAATATGCACTTGCCGATGCGATTACCGTGCCGATGCGGCAGCGATTCTACTTCGGTTACGTGCAAGACGATTTCAAATTCAGTCCGAAATTGACACTGAACATCGGTATTCGCTACGAGTTTGCGACGCCATACTACGAAGCGCAGAACAGAATGTCGAACTTCGATCCGGCGA
>Ga0068856_100007366_pt1 | contig 10738 bp, 6 predicted proteins | sample KBSCornC62_FD_66595 | JGI IMG/M metagenome (GOLD analysis project Ga0068856, IMG submission 66595) | Corn rhizosphere microbial communities from Kellogg Biological Station, Michigan, USA - KBS Corn C6-2 | ecosystem: Host-associated > Plants > Roots > Rhizosphere > Soil ... | reverse complement strand
GAAGGCATGCTTACGTGGGCCTTCGAATTTGAGAACCAGCCGTATTTCGCCGGGTTTCGCACGCTGGCAACCAATGGCATCGATAAGCCTGTGCTGAACTTCTTTCGCATGGCGGGCCTGCTGTGCGGCGAGCTGGTCAAAACGGAGAGCAGCGGCGCGATGCCGCTCGAAACTATTCTGAACAGCGGGGTTCGCCGGCAGCCCGACATCGATTCGCTTGCGGTCCGTTCGGAACACCGCATCGCCGTTATGATTTGGAATTATCACGATGAAGCGCTCCAGGCGCAGCCGCGGCCGGTGGAGGTCGCCATCTCCGGCCTAGTCTCAGCCGGTAATCGTGTCTTGCTGCAGCATTTCCGGATCGATCAAACTCATAGCAATTCCTACACGGCGTGGAAGGATATGGGATCGCCGCAGCATCCGTCGGCAGCACAATACGCAGCGCTCGAATCCGCGGGCCAGTTGCAAACTCTGGACTCTCCCCGCTGGCTCACAAACCAGAACGGCACGGTGACAATCCATTTCTCTCTGCCCCGTGAGGCGGTTTCATTGCTGGAGCTGAATTGGTGAACTGCTTGCTATGCCTTCCGCGCCGCTCCTGTCGATCCCCGCAGCACAAACTCCGGCTCCAGAACCAGCCGTCGCCGGCAGGCTTCCGGCATAGGGGCAGGTTCGATCAAATCCTGCAGCATCAGTTGGCCAATCCGTTCACGCGGAATGTGCAATGTGGTTAACGGGGGATAGCAAACTTCGGCCAATTTGATATTGTCGAAACCCGTCACGGAGACATCCTGCGGTACGCGCAAACCCGCCTCGCGCAGTTCATGCAGCGCGCCCATCGCCATGAAATCATTCACGCAGATCATGGCAGTCGGTTCAAAGCCCGAAGCAAGAATCTCGCGTGCAGCCTGCCTTCCGCCATCCAGCCCATCCACGCTCGCCGCAATCCTCCATTCGATCGAGGCCGAGTAGTTCTGCACCGTGTCGCGGAACGCGCGCTCCCGCACACTCAATGGGCCCAGCGTCCGGTGATGGCTGAGGAACGCCATGCGGCGGTGTCCCAGTTCCAGCAGATACTTGACCACCCGTTCAATGCCCCTCGCGTAATTTACGACGATATTGGAAAAGTTGTGCTTTGGTGCGCCAACGTCGTAGAACACCACAGGAATCGCCAGCTCAGAGAGTTCCTGAATCAGGCCGGGATCCATCTCCGATATCACCAGCGCAAGCCCTGCAACCCGGCGGCCAATCATCAGCCGAATGCTGCTGGCCAGGTTCTCCGGATTGTAATCCGTATTCGCCAAAACGAGATCGTAGCCCTTCACTCTCGCGTCCTGCTCAGCGCCCTTGTAGACATCAACGAAGAACGGATTCTCCATATTGGAGACAATCATCCCCACCGTCCGGCTCTTGCCTCCGGCCAGGTTGCGGGCATGCAGATTCGGGTGATATCTGAGCTCTTCGGCGGCCCTCAGAACCCGCGCCCGGGTAGATGTTTTGACCGGGCCGACATCGTTCAGAACTCGGGAGACAGTAGCAGTGGAAACCTTCGCTCGCTTAGCGACTTCTGCAAGGTTCATGGCGGAATTGTGCTTCTCAGGTACTATTCTCTCTCATGCCGCTAAATTGCAAGGACTAGGAGTACCGTGGAGCGAGTGCCTGCGCAGAACTCACCCGATCGCTGGCATCGTTCAGCGAAGTACTAACCTGTAAGAGCGAAGAGGAGGGAAGACTTTTGCCAACCGTTGAGACACAAACGTTAGAAGAACTTTGCATCAACACCATCCGTTTTCTATCCGCGGATGCGGTGCAGAACGCGAACTCGGGTCACCCCGGAATGCCCATGGGAGCCGCTGCCATGGCGTACACCCTTTGGACACGCTTCATGAAGTTCAATCCGAAGGACCCGAACTGGTTCGATCGCGACCGCTTTGTGTTGTCCGCCGGCCACGGCTCAATGCTTCTTTATAGCCTTCTATATCTGACCGGCTACGATCTCCCCCTGGAGGAAATCAAACGGTTCCGCCAATGGGGCAGCAAGACTCCTGGACACCCCGAACACGGCCATACAGTCGGAGTAGAGGTCTCTACCGGTCCTCTCGGTCAAGGTTTCGGCAACGCGGTCGGCCTGGCGATTGCAGAAGCCTGGTTTTCAGCCCGCTTCAATCGACCGGGGCACACCATCGTCGATCACTATACATACGGCATCTGCGGCGACGGTGATTTAATGGAGGGCGTCAGTCAGGAGGCGGCCTCGCTGGCGGGGCACTTGCAACTCGGCAAGCTTATTTTCCTCTACGACCAGAACCATATTTCGCTTGCGGGCGCCACCAGCCTCTGTTTCACGGAGGACGTTGGGAAGCGCTTCGAAGCGTATGGCTGGCACACACGCCACCTGGAGAACGGAAACGACACGGAAGATGTCGCGAAAGCGATTCAAGAAGCCCAAGCGGAAAGCCATCGTCCCTCGCTGATTCTTTCCCATACACACATTGGCTACGGCAGCCCCAAGAAGCAGGACACCTTTGAGGCGCATGGCAATCCGCTGGGCGAAGACGAATTGCAGGCCGCTAAGAAGGCCCTGGGCTGGCCCACCATGGACAAGTTCTACCTTCCGGAGGACGCCGTTAGTTTCTTCCGTCAGGCCATTGGCAAGGGCGCTAAGGCCCAGCAGGAGTGGCAGAACCGGATGGCTGCCTATCAGAAGGCCTTCCCCAAAGAAGCCGCCGAATTGCAGCAGATGATCAGCGGCAAGCTTCCCGAGAATTGGGTCGCGGATCTACCAAAGTGGAAGCCCGAAGATAAGCCTCTTGCGACACGCGCGGCCGGCGGCCAGGCCCTGAACGCGCTGGCCAAGCGCATCCCGAACATCATGGGCGGCTCTGCCGATTTAAATCCCTCAACCAATACTGCGCTGAAAGGGGAGGGAGATTTTCAGCCGCCCGAATCCGGCGGCCCGGCAAGCCAGGGTGCTGTCGGCGGCGTGTGGGGTTACGCCGGGCGTAACGTCGCGTTCGGCGTCCGCGAACATGCCATGGGCGCGGCGGTAAACGGCATGGCTGCGCACGGCGGATTGCTCCCCTTCAGCGCAACCTTTCTGGTCTTCTCCGATTACATGAAACCGGCTATCCGCCTCGGCGCACTCAGCCGCCACAAGGCTTTTTACGTCTTCACGCACGATAGCGTTGGCGTCGGTGAGGACGGGCCTACGCATGAACCGGTCGAGCAGCTTGCCGGATTGCGTTCCATTCCCGGCCTGAACGTCATGCGCCCGGCCGATGCCACCGAAACCGCCGAGTGCTGGGCTGTTGCCGTTCAGCATGACGGCCCCACGCTGTTCGCCCTTACACGCCAGCATGTCCCGCATCTTGACCGCAGCAAAGCGAAAAACATCGACGTGTCTAAAGGCGCGTATATTCTCTCCGAAGCGGACGGCGGAACACCGGAAGTCATCCTTATCGGCACCGGTTCCGAAGTTGCTCTCTGCATGAAGGCGCAAGAAAAGCTCAAAGGATACGGCGTGAAGGCCCGGGTAGTCAGCATGCCTGGTTGGAACCTTTTCGAAGCGCAGGCTGACGCCTACCGCGAGAGCGTTCTTCCCAAGAACATCAAGAAGCGGGTTACGGTCGAGGCAGGCTCCACCTATGGCTGGGATCGCTGGGCTACGGAACACGGAGTCATGATTGGGATCAATCACTACGGCGCATCCGCGCCTGGAGACGAGATCATGAAGCACTTTGGCTTTACGGCGGAGCACGTCACGGCGGCGGCTCTACGATTACTCGGCCGCGACGAAGAAGCCAGCAAAGAATACGGCGGCGACACGACTAGTTTCGCGGCCACCGCTCCGCACGAAGGACATTCGTAAGCAGCGCGTTTTCTCCGCATGGCCTACCGGCTCAAAAAAGGCGAATCCGTTCCCGCCGGTATCCGGCGAATTGTGATCGGCGAGATCGATTCTGCAATCGAAGGGCTGGAGAAGTGTAGCCGAACAAACCGCGACGAAGCAATTCACGAAGCGCGCAAAAGCGTGAAGAAGGTCCGCGGGGCGCTGCGTCTTGTGCGCCCGGAGCTTGGAAAAGCATTTCGTGATGAGAACCGTCGTTTCCGCGATCTCGGCCATCACCTTTCCGAGCTTCGCGACGCGCAGGCCATCCTTGAAGTGTTCGATTCGATTGCCGCGCAATATGCCGGCAATCTGCAGAAGAACGCCCTGACTGAAATTCGCTACGGTATTGAAGCGGCGAAGCGCGAAAAAGAGCAGTCCATCGGGATCGAGAAGCTGATACGCACTGCGGTAGGCACGTTGCGCGGCGCCGGTAAGCGCGTTGCCGGTTGGCCCTTACAGAAGGACGGCTTCCGCGCCATCGCGCCAGGTCTAAAGCTCACCTACCGGAGCGGCCGCAAAGCGCTGGCCAAAGCGCAAAGCGATCCCCATCCGCTCAATTATCACGATTTCCGCAAACGCGTGAAGGATCACTGGTATCACATCCGGCTGCTTGAAAGCTTATGGACCGAGGTCCAGCAGGCTCGGGAATCAAGCTTGCACCAGCTGGAAACCTGGCTGGGCGACGATCACAATTTGGTAGTGCTCTGCGACCAATTGCAAAAGGATCCCGCCAAGTACGGCGGCCCTGAACACGTGCAATTGTTCCTTGCTCTTGCAGCCCAGCATCAAAAAGAGTTGCGTGAAAAGTCCATCGCTTTGGGACAGCGTGTCTATGAAGAAAAGCCGCGTCAATTCGTCCAAAGAATGGAAAAGCTTTGGGACGCCTGGCGCCAGGATCCCAAAAGCATGAAGGAACTCCAAAAAGAGCAGCGTAATCCCCCCAGGAAGCAACCCGCAAAAGCATCGTCGTCGAAGCGGCTTTCAGCAGCATCCTGAACCGCCCTGAGCCGCTTTCTGAGCCGGGCCAGACTATATGCGCTGAGTTGGCCGGCGATACCGTTCCCCTCCGAGGAATTCTCCGTGCCTGGAATCGGCGCCGGCGGCAACTGCGTGGAGCCCTTCAAGACCGGCAAGCGCTGTGGATACGCTGCTCCAAATGAAACGCGAGGAAGCCACGGAGAAAGAAAATGCGTCATCAGCAGCCCTTTCGAGCTGCCCACAGTTCTACTCCCATATCGGCTTTTGTCCATGAATTTCGGCCCCTGGCTGTTGAGCCGGGGCGGACACCTGGCGGCGTGCATTTTCCTCCGCAGCCGTTCGACTCGGAAACAATCGCGGCAAAATCCGGATCACCGCCGGCACCTTCGGCTGATGAATCGACTGCTGACCCAAATGGCGCGGATCTTGAGATCAATGCGCTACAGGAGGTCAACAAAGCGGTCGTGGAAGCGGCTCGCGAGAGCTTCGTGATGGCCCAGCTGTAGAGCGACACGCCGACAACGTGCGTCAGTTTCCGATACCGCTGAACGTACATAGGTCAGTCTGCCGTTTGAATCGCGTGCGCGATTAAACCCTTGCGCAAAGGAAGGTTTGCGCAACACGCCCCCTTGCCTGATGGCGTTCGTAAACACTGGGCCGTTACACACCATCTATCCGGCCCAGGTCTAATCTCCGGTTTCGCGTGATCCTGGCGTAATCTTGAAACTGCCGCCGTTAATGCATGTACGTAATCAAAACGCAGAGTGGAAAACCGATCAAGATGTTCCACTCCCGCTTCTGGTTAGTTTCTCAGTGTTCGGCGAGTCGTTTCGCAAACCGAGCCCGCCACGCCGCAACGTTGTCCGCAGGCGTCCGAGGCTGTCCCGCTACTGTCGGGCTACTCCGCTGGCCGTTGCGGAGCGCCACGCCTTGCCCGAACAGGCTTTCCGGTCGTTCGATCCTGTTTTCGCAATCCGAGCCGTCTTCCTTGCAGGGAACCAAAAGCGCCAGATGCCCCAGGTCCGCGTCGTCATTCGGCGTGAAACCTTCCGGTGCGGCTTTGGCCAGGATTTCGCCGCGATCGTTAATGTTGAACGCGTTTGTCAAGACCCAGCCCGAGCCTGGAGGAATGAGCTTGTTCAGGTCGAGCATAGGCCCGCCTTCCTCCCACAGAAATGCGTGTAGGAAACCCGTAGTGCAATCTGACGAGCCGCCTACAACCTGGCCGCGTTCGTTCAATCCATACGCCCGGCTGCAGGGATCACCGTCTACCGTGCCCAGATCCTTGATCTTGCCATGTTTCCAGATGACCGCATCGTGATGGTTCACTGTGGGCTGAGGTCGAGGAAAATCTGCGGAGCCCGCGATCAGTCCTGCTTCATTGATCCATTGGGCTTCCGAATTGGGACCTCCCAGAGTTCCAAGATCCCGCATTTGTCCGTTTTCCCACAAGAATGCGTGGCAGCCGGTCAGATGTCCGTCAGTGCAAGCTATCGGAGTTGCGGCGAGGCTCGATGCACCAATTACCTGGCGACGATGGTTTGTGCAATGCGCAAACCCCCAAGTACCGCCAAGTGTTCCCAGATCGGTCATCTTTCCGTGATCCCAGAGGAACGGATCGAAGGTAGGAAGCCCCGTATCTGAATTCAGTGTTGTACTTGTGGACGACTGACCCGCGACCGTCCCTTCCGGGGGATGGCTGCAGCTTGAGTCAGTGAAAGTGTCATCGCCGCCCAAGGTTCCAATGTCATGCATGTGTCCGCTTTGCCAGATGAAGGTGTGAGTGGGAAAGCCAAGGAATCCAACTGGATCCGGTTCGGTGTTAATGGTGGAAAATCCGATAACTTGTCCCGCATCATTCACGAAGGCTCCCAGGCTTTCCGTCCCGGAGCCCAGTATGCCGAGATCGAGGATCTGTCCTTCTTTCCAGAGCACAGCGCGAAATTCGGGAATACCGAGGACGGGGTCAAGCATGGAAGTCTGTGATTGACCTGTCGCCCAGCCGCGGGAGTTAATCGAGCCCACGGCGCTGAAGTTGACGCCGGGAAGCGCACCAAGGTCGGAGATCACGCCGTCTTTCCAGCGAAACGCATGACCCAGAAAGCAGTCGGCGCAGCCGGGCGCGTTCGGATCCGGCATAGCCGTATCGGCCCAAGAAGCCACGATTCCTGAATTGTTCAGCAGAACATCGGCACCATTGATTTCTCCATGGCTGTGGGGACCTCCTAGTGTTCCTATATCCACCAGCCGGAATCGAGGGTGTTGTGCGGCAAGCGGCGTCGCCGCAAGGAGCGATGCGATCAGAGGAATAACCGCGATGCGGGTGCGCATCCCGGCCTCCATGAAAGAAGAAACGATGTGAATTCTTTTGGGGTGTTTCATGCATGGAGTGTGGCGTGGATAATGGAAGGACTCAATGTTATCGGGGTGATATCGGAGTGATATCCGTATGACCGCCGGACTCATCCGGTTCGAGCAGTTCGAAGTGAATCTACGCTCCGGAGAACTGTGTAAAGACGGAGAAAGGATCAGGTTACCGGAGCAATCGTTTCAAATTCTGGCGATGCTGCTGGCGCAGCCCGGCGAGGTCGTGTTGCGCGCCGAGATTCGGAAGAAGCTCTGGCCGAACGATACAATCGTCGAGTTCGAAAACAGCATCAACGCCGCTGTCAAGAGACTGCGGGTAGCGCTCGGTGATTCCGCGGATCAGCCCCGATACATTGAAACACTGGCGCGCCGTGGCTATCGCTGGATGGTGCAGGTCGAGTATGGTGAGGCTGGCCCAGCTTTTCTTAGTGGCCAACCAGTCGATGGTTCGCCTCACCGAACGGTAGCCTCTCCGAATCTGATCGGCAAACGAGTCTCGCATTATCGCGTTCTGGAGCTAATCGGTGGAGGCGGCATGGGCGTGGTCTATAAGGCAGAAGACCTCAAGCTCGGACGCCGCGTTGCCCTCAAGTTTCTACCGGAAGAACTGACCCAGGAGGCCGCGGCGAAGGAGCGTTTCGAGCGGGAGGCCCGCGCTGCTTCCGCCATTAACCATCCCAACATCTGCACCATTCACGGCGTGGAAGAATACTCCGGGCAAGCGTTCATTGTCATGGAACTGCTCGAAGGGCAGTCTGTACGTGACTTGATCGCCGGCGTTGGCTCCAGCCGGGATGGCGATGGCAAAGGGCCGCTCCCGCTAGATATCTTGCTCGATATCGCAATTCAAACTGCGGAAGGGCTCGGCGAAGCACATCAGAAAGGTATCATCCATCGCGACATCAAGCCCGCGAACATTTTCGTCACGCGGCACGGTCATGCCAAGATCCTCGACTTTGGTCTGGCTAAGCTTCTAGCTGCAGACACGTACCCCGGGCGATCCCCGGATTCCGAAATTGGCTCCCCACAGGCCTCTGACCTCAACCTGACACGGACGGGAGTGGCGATGGGTACCGCGGGGTATATGTCTCCGGAGCAGGTTCGCGGCGAGAAGCTGGATGCGCGCAGTGATCTGTTTTCTTTTGGGCTCGTGCTCTATGAAATGGCGGTGGGCCAACGGGCGTTTAGCGGAGAAACCGCGCAAATTCTCCACGCGGCCATACTCAACGATGCACCCAAGCCGGTGCGAGAGCTGAATCCGAAAGTTCCGGTCCGGTTGGAGGGAATTATCGGAAAGGCTTTGGAAAAGGACCGGGAGCGACGCTACCAGACAGCCTCGGAGCTGGCTGCCGATTTGAAGCGTCTGCGGCAGCAAATCAGGCCGGTTAGCGGGCATTTCACCCAGCGGCTCAAAGTTGCGATAGCCGCAACGCTTGTTCTCTTTTGCGTAAGCCTAGCGTCGTGGCTTGTAATGCGCCGCACGGTGCCCGAGCCTGGCCTGCCTGAAGTGAAACAGCGGCAGCTCACGATCAATTCCGCAGATCGGCCAATCGGCAGCGGCATGATGTCGCCGAACGGCAAAATGCTTGTCTACGGCGACGCACAGGGGCTCCATCTGCAGCTAATCGATAGCGGCGAGACACGAATCCTTCCTCTACCCGAAGAGCTCAAAGGTAAGGATATCGACTTCGAGATTGGGTTCTGGTTTCCCGATAGCGCGAAATTTGTTATTAATAGCCGGCCCGCCGGTGGCGCGGAGATCTTCAGCTCGAAATCGCAGAACACAAGTGTTTGGATATTTTTCATCAACGGTGAAGCAGCGCGAAAGCTTCGCGACGAGGCCTATGCGTGCGCGGTTTCTCCCGATGGATCGCTGATCTCCTTTGAAACAAATCGCGGCAGGTATGGCGATCGCGACATTTGGCTGATGGACGCGGACGGACAGAACGCACACAAACTTTACGACACGGATGAGAATGGCTCCCTTAATTGCTCCGTCTGGTCACCGGATGGCAAGCGAATCCTCTATGTGCAGTACGGCGCAGACGGCCCGCGCTTCGTAAACCGGGATTTGAAGGGCGGCGCTCCGGTCCTCACCTTCGAGGACGCCGAGGAGATCCCTGATGTCCTATGGCTCGCTGATGGACGGCTGCTGTACTCCAAAACGGAGCCCGAAGTTATTGGTGGAGAGATTTGCAATTTCTGGGAAGTGCGACTAGACCGACGCACGGGTGATGTGGTTGCGAAGCCCAGGCGGATAACAAGTTGGTCCGGCTCCTGCATGAGCGATTTAAGTATCACGGCCGATGCTCGAAAGCTCACTTTTCTGAAGTGGGCCAACCGGTCTTCGACCTACATTGCCGACCTCGGGCGAGGTGGCAATCGAATCTTGAACTCGAGACATTTCACGCCGAGCGAAAGTGTCGATCTATCCCTCGATTGGACTCCCGACAGCAAGGCTCTCATTCTTTACTCGAATCGAAGCGGCAAGGGAGGAATTTACCGGCAGAGTTTAGATGAGGTCAACCCGCAACCCCTCGTTGTGACATCGGGAATTGTGGGGACGGCTTCCGTCACTCCGGATGGCAAGTGGGTTCTGTATCTGCGGAGGGAGAAACCAGGCGGAGCAGAGTTGCTCATGCGAGTCCCGGTAGCTGGAGGCGTTTCGCAATTGGTTTCAAACATCAGGCCAAATAGTCAGATCCTTTGTGCGAAAACTTCCTCTCGCCTCTGTGCACTTGCCGAGCCCACCGATGATCAACGGGAACTGATTATCACCGAGCTCGATCCTGTGAAAGGCCGTGGGGCCACGCTCACACGCTTCGCACTCGATCCGAAAGACCGTCGTTGGTTCCTGGACCTTTCTCCCGACGGTACACGCATCGCCGCGATACGGGGCCCATTAAGTCCGATTTACATTTTCCTGCTGCGCGGTCGGGAGCCTCAAACTGAGCTTCGGGTTAAGGGTTGGAGCAATCTGCGTTCCTTGAATTGGGCAGCGGACGGGGATAGCTTATTTGTGGGCGCCGGAGGCGACGGAACCATCCTGCATGTGGACTTACGAGGCAACGCAACCGTGCTGCGGAAGAATGCATTTTTATCCGGTGTAAAGGCCTCGCCTGACGGTCAGCGCCTGGCGATCCCGGAACATACAATGGATCGCAATCTGTGGATGTTGGAGAACTTCTGAGAAACTCTATCTTCTGCCAACCTGAAAAAATCGGCTGGATGCCCTGGCTCGGGCGCATTCCGAACAACAGGACCGAATTCGTCTCACGTGCCGCGAAGTGCTTGTCTGATTGTGTACGGATCACTTCCAGAGTCGTCGAGCATTCGGGAATTAGGATTTCGAACGAGTAGTCGCCAAGCATTTACTGATCCTGAGTGGCGAATTGCTCAAACCAGCGATTTTGCAACAATGCGAGGAACCCCGGTTTACGAAAATTTTTACCTTGCAACGCGGTATTGCATCGCAGATTCGATTGGCCATGCATTTGTGCAACG
>Ga0068856_100007355_pt1 | contig 10749 bp, 11 predicted proteins | sample KBSCornC62_FD_66595 | JGI IMG/M metagenome (GOLD analysis project Ga0068856, IMG submission 66595) | Corn rhizosphere microbial communities from Kellogg Biological Station, Michigan, USA - KBS Corn C6-2 | ecosystem: Host-associated > Plants > Roots > Rhizosphere > Soil ... | reverse complement strand
ATTTCGTTTAATTCGTACTGAATTCCTTTGTCACATATTGGCATGAACAATTGTTCTGTTCTGCAGTTACTCTATTGTAGCTTATGAAAATATTATTACCTGGTGCATATTTATGAAAAACCACCATTGGGGACCGGTTTTGCCGGCCCCCTTCATTTTGGTGGAATGCTCTCTGCGAAGTTTGGTCCCCCCACAAAATTCAGAAGTAAAGGAGATATCCTTATTGCAAAATTTGCATGTTTTTGCAAGTTGTTATTCGCATTAATATAGTTTTAATGTCTTTTCGAAAGATTTTTAGCCTGGTATCTGCAATTTATTTGCAATTATTTTTGCATTTTTGGAGAATGGGCCTAAATTAGAGGAAGAATTGAACACATCTTCCATCCGCTAACGCTTAAAAGAGAATTCGAATGACAACACAACGCAGAAATGCCCTGAAAAAGATCTTCGCTTCTATCGCCGGTACCGTTGGCCTCGGATATCTGGCCAAAGCCGAAACAGCCGTCTCCGCCACTTCTTCAAAAGAAAAAGAAGTTTTTAATGTGGTAAAAGATGACCAGGATGCGCCCATGTACTCAAGCGTTAATAAATACAATGGCCTCTTATACCTTGCCGGTATAGGCGCTCACTTTGCCGGTGATATTAAATCGCACACCGATCATGTATTGAAAGAAATGCAGAAACAACTTGAGGGCGCCGGTTCTTCCATGGAAAAAGTGTTGCAGGTAAATGTGTTCCTCAACGATATAGCCGACTATAAGGGTATGAATGAAGTATTTAAAGGCCGTTTTGGTAGCAAACCTCCTGTTCGTACCACTGTAGCTGTTGCCAAAGGGGGCGTGCCGGGAGATTCTTTGGTTGAGATGAATTGCATCGCGTATACATAAAATTGCAAGAGCCAAATTCCAGATCTCTGGCAAAATTCAAGTTTTAAAATACAAATGCAAACCTGCCGTTTTCGTTTGGAACCTGATATCTGAGTCCTTGAATTTTTTTGGAGACTGGTATTTGCCCTTTGGAATTTTTTCTGGTTAAGGTTCTAATTATTACCGTGGGGTCGCAGTTCTTATGAAATCTTATCGCTGCGCCTCTGCGGATTTTTAAGCTAAGAGCTATAAGAGAAAACGAGAAAAGGAGTACTCAAAACGAAATCTCTTTTCCTCTTTTCTACTCCTATACCCTCTTGGCTAAAACAAGCGCGAAGCGCCCGATGACCACTTACAAACCTACTTGCGTGTGATATAGTGACACCAACCAAATTGGTCATCAAAATATAAACTAACTATGCAACGGAGAGAATTGCTCAAATTTTTTTCTCTTGCCCCATTAGCCGGGGGTATCACTGCTATTCCTTTTCAATCAGTATCTGCGGCTCCTGCGCCTCCCTCTGTAAAACGAAATCTTTTTAAAGAACTGGGCGTACGCACTTTTATCAATGCAGCCGGCACCTTTACTATGATGACGGGCTCACTGATGCACGACTATGTAGTAGATGCCATACAAGGCGCCGCTACCGAATTTTGCATGTTAGATGAACTGCAGGATAAAGTAGGGGAGAAGATCGCCGCGCTGGTACATTCCGAAGCAGCTGTGGTAACCACCGGTGCTTTTTCAGGCATGACACTCGGCCTCGCCGGTATTTTAACCGGTATGGATCAAAAGAAAGTTGAACAACTGCCACACCTCGATGGCACCGGTATGAAATCGGAAGTGATCATTCAGAAAGCACACGAAATTGTTTACAATCACGCTTTAAAAAATACAGGCTGCAAATTAATTTATGTTGAAACGGCCGAAGAAGCAGAACAGGCCATTAACGACAAAACCGCCTTGCTCCATTTTTTAAACATCGAAGCCGACAAGGGCAAAATAAAACATGAAGACTGGGTGGCGCTGGGCCGTAAGCATAATATCCCTACCTCCATTGATATCGCAGCCGATGTTCCTCCTGTATCTAACCTCTGGAAATTTAATGACATGGGATTCAGCTTTGTGGTGATCTCAGGTGGTAAAGCAATACGCGGACCGCAAAGCGCCGGTTTGCTCATGGGCAAAAAAGAAATTATTGCAGCAGCCCGTTTACATATGCCACCCCGTGGCTTTAATATCGGTCGCGGTTTTAAGGTAAATAAAGAAGAAATACTCGGCATGTACGTGGCTGTTGAAAAATACATTCAGCAGGACCATGATAAAGAATGGAAAGAATGGGAAGCCGCAACAGCGGTTATTCAAAACGCAGTAAAAACAGTTGGTAGCGTCACTACCGATGTTACTGTTCCTGCACTGGGTAATGTTACGCCAACCCTCAATATATCGTGGGATGGCACAAAGGTGAAACTGACCGGTAAAGACCTGCAGGAAAAATTACGAAATGGTAATCCTTCTATTGAAATAGGCGGCGTAAAAGACAACAGTATTACTGTTACGGTATGGATGCTGAAACCCGGACAGGAAAAAATTGTTGCCGGCCGTATTAAGGAAGAACTCGCGAAGGCAGTTGGTTAATCCGATATACCTGGTAAACCTTGATAATCCGAAAATATGGAAAAGGCAAGGGAACGATGAAGTATGAAGGGGTGACCCTTCATGCTTCGGACTTCCCCGTATAACGCATCAGCAACTCTCCGCTCAACGAAGTTTACAGCTTCGTCCCAACATGTAATGTTGGGGTTCTATTGCTTTTAGCAGCGATTGGCAACTAACTAAAACAACCTGCCCATGACGAAAACAAGTATTTTATTATTCTTCCTGTTTTTTATACTACACGGCGCTCAGGCGCAGCAATATGCTATTGTAATAAAAGGCGGTCATATTATCGATCCCAAAAACCACATCAACGAAGTAATGGATATTGCCGTGAACGATGGTAAAATTGTTCGCGTAGCAAAAAACATCGATGCCTCCAAATCAATACAGGTGGTAGATGCCAAAGGCTTGTATGTTACGCCTGGCCTTATCGATCCTCACGTGCATGTTTTTTACGGCACCGACCCCGAACGTGCCTACGGCAATGGAACAATGGCTATCATTCCTGATGGTTTTACTTTCAGAACCGGCGTTACCACTGTAGTAGATGCAGGCTCATCGGGCTGGCGCACTTTTTCAGATTTTAAAAAGCAGGTGATCGATATCTCTCAAACAAGAGTGCTGGCATTTTTGAATATTGTGGGCGAAGGTATGCGCGGAGGTGTGTATGAACAGGATACCCGCGATATGGATGGCAGACTCACCGGTATGACCGTTAGACACTACCACGATTATATTGTAGGCATTAAAGTAGCGCATTTTGTTGGCAACGACTGGACGCCCGTAGATGAAGCCGTTAAAGCCGGTACCATTGCCAATACACCCGTAATGATAGATTTCGGCGGCAGCATTCCACCTTTATCTATTGAAGAATTATTCATGAAACACCTGCGGCCCGGCGATATTTTCACCCATTGTTTCGGACAACTGCGCGACCGCGAAGCCATTGTTGATACCAATACCCACAACATAAAACCATTTGTATGGGACGCCCGCAAAAAAGGAATTGCATTTGATGTTGGATATGGCTCTATCAGCTTTGCTTTTTCACAGGCCATACCGGCTTTTAAAAATGGATTCTATCCAAATTCCATCAGCACCGATATTCATACTACCAGTATGAATGCCGCTATGAAAGACATGCTGAATGTTATGTCGAAACTCATGGCAATAGGTATGAGCCTCGATTCCGTAATAGCCGCTTCAACCTGGAACCCTGCTAAGGAAATTAAACATGAAGAACTGGGGCATTTATCAGAAGGCGCCATCGCCGACATTGCTATCTTTGATATGCGCACCGGTAAATTCGGATTCTTCGATTATACCGGTTATAAAATAGAAGGCAACCAGAAACTCGAATGCGAAATGACCATTAAAGGAGGAAAAATTGTATACGATCTCAACGGTATCGCCAAACCCCTTGTAGTGAACAAACCAAACTGGTGGTAAAACGCAAATGTGCTCACTGCACCACATAGACACATAAGGCCACAAAAGGAATTCACATAGTTTTTGCTACATTACCTATGTGAAATTCTATGATTTCTATGTGCCTATGTGGTGCAAAAATTAAAAAAATGAAACGCATAATTATATTAATAGCGATCGCTCTTTTCTGCCAATACAGCAATCACATTATCGCGCAAACCATACCACGCGATGAACTGATCTTTTTAACGGCAGAATGGAAAGGTGATCGCTTTACCGATGGGCGTCCTAAAATTCCAGACGACCTGGTGCGCCGCGCAAAAAATATCGCCATTGAAGATGCCTGGACCATCCTCAATAACGAAGGATACACCTGTCAGTACGAAGGCAACTGGAAAACAGTTCATACCGATACACCCGTTGTAGGCCGTGCATTAACCGCCTGTTTTATGCCTGCACGCCCCGATGTTGAAAAAAATATCAAGGAGCGCGGTAAAAAAGAAGGCCGTGTTGGCAACACCAATTCATGGCCCATCGATATGTTATCAAAAGGAGATGTATATGTAGCCGATGGCTTTGGTAAAATTGGCGGTGGTACCCTCATCGGCAGTAACCTGGGCAATGCCATTTTTGCCAAATCGGGTAACGGGGTTGTGTTCGATGCTTCTGCCCGCGATCTTGAAGGTCTGGAAGAAATAAAAGGTTTTAATGCGTATGTACGTGATTGGGACCCCTCTTATCTGAAAGATGAAGTACTCATGGGCCTCAATACACCCATTCGCATCGGCCATGCTATTGTATTGCCCGGCGACCTCGTTATTGCCAAAAAAGGCGGCGTATTATTTATTCCCGCACATCTGGCCGAGAAAGTGATCGTTACCGCTGAATTTATCATTTTAAAAGATAAATTTGGCATCAGCATGCTGAAACAGGGACGTTATACACCCGGACAAATAGACAGCCAATGGACAGATCAGATAAAACAGGATTTTCTGGATTGGCTGAAAAAAAATCCCAACGAAATTCCCATGACCCGGGAACAGCTGGATGAGTACATGAAGAAAAGAACGTGGTAAAACAATTTGAAAATGTGCAAATTTGAAAATTTGAAAATGAAATACAATCATGGGTGAGTAACCCGTTTTTGAATTACCTCACTTTCGGTTTTCAAATTAATTAAACCAGAAGCCTGATGAATTTTTATAGGATCGCCTTAGCCATAGCTGTACTAAGTTTAATTGCAGCCGTTATAACACTCGTTACCGGCAATACCGGCTATTCAGGTCCTTTGCTGATAACTTTCTTTATTTTATTGTCTGCAGGCTTCAGGGGTTTTGCATCGCTTAAAGGATTTTCATTCACCTTGCTCATCTTTGCTGCCGTAACTACCGCTTTATACTATCCGCAATATTTTTCAACATGGGGTGGTTTAAAACTCGCCTCTCTCTTTACGCCATTATTACAATTGATCATGTTTGGTATGGGTACCGAAATGGGCGTTAAAGATTTTGCCGGTGTTATTAAAATGCCCAAAGCAGTGCTGATAGGTTTATTTGGCCACTTTACTTTTATGCCGCTGGCCGGTTTTACACTGGCTAAAATATTTAATTTCCCTCCCGAAATTGCTGCCGGCGTTGTATTGATCGGTAGTATGCCGTGCGGAATGGCTTCCAATGTAATGTCTTACCTGGCAAATGCCAACTTAGCTTTATCTGTTACACTAACGGCCGTGGCTACTTTATTATCTCCTTTTTTAACACCGTTGTGGATGAAGGTATTGGGCGGACAGTTTATTAAAGTTGATGCCCTGGCCATGATGTGGGATATAATAAAAATTGTGGTGCTGCCTATTGGGGCCGGACTTATCTTCAATCATTTTTTTAAAGGCAAAGTAAAATGGCTCGATAAAGTAATGCCACTCGTGTCGATGTTTGGTATTGCATTCATTATAGTAATAATTGTAGCGGCGGGTCGCGATAATTTATTGGTTATTGGTCCGGCATTGATCGTATGCGCTATTATACATAATACTACCGGTTATTTATTTGGTTACTGGATCGGCCGCTTATTCAAATTAAGCGAACGGGATGCACGCACCATTTCCATTGAAGTAGGTATGCAGAATGGAGGACTGGCTTCTGGCCTTGCACGTGAAATGGGTAAGGCCGCCACATTGGGGCTGGCGCCTGCTATCTTTGGTCCGCTCATGAATATCACCGGATCTGTATTAGCCTCTTACTGGCATCGCAAACCACCTGTTGAAACTACACAACCTGTTACAGCAAATAATGGTCAGCCGGTAAACAGTCTTGAAGTTTAACGTTATAACACTTAACATTCTTGAGGTGCTAAAATGAAGGAAATAGCACCGCAACGTTCACAGTTGATCCGCAGGAACGTGCAGACTTCTTCACCATTCAATCATCTTTCAGACCAAACTTCTTTGAGGAAAAAACTTTACAGCGCGGGTAAATCCTGCGCTTTTTATTTGTGCAGGCTGGGGGCATAATTTTTTCTGATTTTATCATACTCCCTTTTTAATCATTAAACTCAGTGATTATGGCAGAAAGAAATCAAAATCGAGGCAACCAATCCTGGCAGTCTGATCAGGACTGGAATCAGAACAAGAATCGTTCTAATCAAAACGATTGGAATCAGAACCGGGAGGATTATGGTTACAACCAGGAAAGGCGTATGCAGTCGTCGCGCAGAGACTATCGTGATTACGATAAGTACTCTAATCAGGATGATTACAGCAGGGTAAACTATATGCCCGACAATGACGAAAATCGTTATTCAAGCAACCGCGACTACGAAAACACACCTTATGGAACTTCCGGATCTTATGGATACAGACAAAATTACAACCAGAATCAGGGCGGTCTGTACACAGGCATGGGCAATACAGGCAACTATTCCGGCAGTAATTATGGCGGTATGAGTGGCCAGGGCAGTCAGGGTAATGATTACGGACAAAGCAGCTGGCAAAGAGAAAATCAATATTCCGGCGGCAGTTACGGTAATTATGGAAGCTACGGTAATCAGAATTACGGTAACAGGAACTACGGTAACAGGAACTATGGTAATGAAAGCTACGGAAATACGGGCAACAGAGAAAACATGTACCGCGGTAACCAGGGATATAACCAGAATAGAAATGATCGCGGCTGGTGGGACCGCACCCGCGATGAAGTTTCTTCATGGTTTGGAGATGAAGATGCCGAAAGACGCCGTGACATGGACAAAACTTACGAAGGCGGTCACAGAGGTAAAGGTCCCAAGAGCTATCGCCGTTCAGAAGAACGCATCAAAGAAGATGTGTGCGACCGGCTTACAGATGATGATATGCTCGATGCCTCAGGAATTGATATAGAAGTAAATGGCGATGAAGTAACATTAACCGGGGTAGTTAACAACCGGATGCAAAAACGCCGTGCAGAAGATCTGGTTGAATCAGTTTCAGGTGTTCGCAATGTAGAAAACCGCCTGCGGGTTGGTCAGAGTAATATTACATTGACCGACAGCAGTTCCGGTACCTACGGCATGTTAAAAGATGAAACCAAAGGATCTGATTTTCGTTAGTGGTATTTGGTAAAATATAAAAAAAAGGAAATCGTTCCGGTATACAAAAGCGTTCAGGTAACTGGACGCTTTTGCTTTTTACAAAAAACCTGATTATTTTCCGGTTCAATAAATCAGCAACCCCCTTGTTACCAAACAACCTTCTCAGATCCATCTCATACATTCAGGATAATGCCGGAAAATTATTAGCCGATGCCATGGGCGAACGTCGTGTTGAATTGCCGGATGAGGAATCGTTTTGGAAATTTTATGCAGAATTGATCCCTTTTTTACAGCAGTACGCAGCAGAGCAAAAAAATGAAGAAATACTGAGGTTGACCGGGTTATACGTCAGTCAACTGACAGAAATTAAAAACTGTCCGAAATACCAGGGGTCCTTTTTCTTTGACCTGTTTTCCTCTTCCAAAAACCAAAGGCATTACCAGCGCACAGAAGAATATATCAGAGCAATACAGGATATCTATAATAATGCCGGTAACCTGCTTTACCAGGTTAAGATCAATATATAGATTAGTTGCCAACCTGATTCTTCTGAGCATACTTTTCCCTGTTCTTCAAAATACAGTCCATATTTTGTTCAGCCCAGTGAGCCAGCTGTTCAATATGGGGAAGCAGGCTTCTGCCTAAATCGGTCAGTTCATACTCAACCCGTGGTGGTATTTCAGGATATAAAGTGCGCGTAACCAATCCGTCGGCTTCCAGCGAACGAAGGGTAACCGTCAGCATCTTTTGTGAAATATCACCAATCTGCTGGCTCAATTCATTAAACCGCAGTTTACCCTGGTGCCCGAGCAGGGAAATTATTAAAATACTCCACTTATCGCCAAAGCGATCCAGGATGTGCCGGATCGAGCAATTAGGGAAGGCAGAATTTTTTTCACCATTATTTTTCATGTCCAAACATTGATTATCAGTATTACTTACCTTCAGGTAACTGAGTTACAGGAAAGTAACTTCTTTGTTGGTATTAAGTTACTTCTTAGCTTTGACTCTCTTTTGGAGAGTTAGACGCTAATAGGGTGCAAGTTAAAATAAAAAAGTAATTAACACAATATTAAAAATGATACCGGTTACAGCCTCTGCCCCCGACACCTGGGAACATAGATGGCCGGTTCGTTTTAAAAAAATATTATTATGAAAGTAGAAATATGGTCAGATGTAATGTGCCCCTTTTGCTATATCGGCAAACGGAGATTTGAAAACGCATTACAGCAGTTTCCCTTTAAAGATCAGATTGAAATTGAGTGGAAAAGTTTTCAGCTGAACCCCAATATCAAATACGAACCGGGAAAAAACATCAATCAATTCCTCGCCGAACATAAAGGCATTAGTATAGAGCGCGCCAAAGAAATGAACGATTATGTAACCAATATGGCCGCCGCCGAAGGTTTGCGCTACGATTTTGATAAAGCGGTTGTAGCTAATTCTTTCGACGCACATCGCTTTTCGCATCTCGCAGCCAAACATGGTAAAGGTGATGCTGCCGAAGAAAGTTTATTCAAAGCCTACTTCACCGAAGGAAAAAATATTTCCGATCGCGATACCCTGGTTGAGCTGGGAGAAAATATTGGTTTAAATAAAGAAGAAGTAAAGCAAACGCTTGAAAGCAACAACTATGCAAATGAAGTGCAGAACGATATCGCTGAAGCAGAAGCATTAGGTATTCGTGGTGTTCCGTTCTTTGTGCTCGACCGCAAGTATGCAGTATCGGGCGCACAATCTGCCGACGCTTTTGTACAGGCGCTCGAAAGGTCCTTTACCGAATGGAAAAATGAAAATAATAATTTAACAACTCTTGAGGGACAAGTTTGCACTCCGGATGGAGATTGCAAATAACAAAACCCCTATTTTTGCGCCCCCCTTACCGTACGCCATAAACGATTGCCTCCATTTATGAAATGTTGTTCATAAAAGAACAACTTCCGGATAATTATTTGCCAATTAATATTCAAACAATACAAAACATGAAAAAAGCAACTATCATCGCAGCATTATTAGTTTCATCAGCCGCAACCTTTGCTCAAAACTGGAATATCGACAAAGCGCATTCAAGAATAGGCTTTGGTGTTACACACCTGGCAGTAGCCGAACTGGGTGGTACTTTCAATAACGTTGACGCTAAATTCACTTCATCAAAACCCGACTTTACCGATGCAGTAATTGAATTAAGCGCCGATGTAAACAGCATCAATACCGATAACGAGCAACGCGACGGTCACCTGAAAAGCCCCGACTTCTTCGATGCAGCAAAATATCCTGCTATCACTTTCAAAAGCACTTCATTTAAAAAAGTAAGCGACAAAAAATATAAGCTCAGTGGTGATCTTACTATGCATGGCGTTACCAAACCCGTTGTACTCGATGTAGTATTCAACGGTACTTCTACCAACCCCATGAGCAAGAAAACCATTGCTGGTTTCAAAATTACCGGAAGCTTCAAGCGTTCAGATTTTGGTGTAGGTGCTTCTATGCCTGCAGCAATAGTTAGCGATGAAGTAGCATTAAATGCAAATACTGAATTTGCAAAAGACTAATTTAACGAACATGAAAAAACTCATTTTTTCAATAGCAACACTGCTGGCCTTTACGGCAGTGTTTGCTTTCACCTTCGTTCAAAGCTGGCAGATCACTGATAAATACAACATTCAGTTTTCGAGCAATGATGTAGGTGGAATTTTTAAAACTTTTAAAGGCAGCATTGTTTTCGACGAAGCAAACCCGGCTGCCTCGAAATTCGATGTTACCATCGATGTGGCTTCTATCAATACCGGTAATGGTTTGCAGAATAAGCATGCGAAAAGTGATGAGTGGTTCGATGCAGCCAAATACCCCGAGATCAAATACACATCAAAAAAGATCGTGAAAACGGGTACCGGTTACCAGGTTACAGGCGATCTGCAAATGCACGGTGTAACAAAAGAAGTTAGTTTTCCATTTGTTTTCAAAAAAACCGGTGCAGGCGCCACCTTTAATGGAAGCTTTGCAATAAACCGCAGCGATTTTCATATTGGCAAACCGGGCGGGGAAGTAGCCGAACAAATAAAAATTGACGTGGCTGTTCCCGTTACAAAAGGATAATCAAACCAACACATACAGGTATGTTTAAAAGATTAATATTACTGGGTGCCGTTTCAGGCGTGTTGGCAGGAATAGCAGCGGTCGTTTATCAAAAAGTATATACATCGTCGACCGGTGCCGATTTTTCATCCATCG
>Ga0068856_100007354_pt1 | contig 10749 bp, 9 predicted proteins | sample KBSCornC62_FD_66595 | JGI IMG/M metagenome (GOLD analysis project Ga0068856, IMG submission 66595) | Corn rhizosphere microbial communities from Kellogg Biological Station, Michigan, USA - KBS Corn C6-2 | ecosystem: Host-associated > Plants > Roots > Rhizosphere > Soil ... | reverse complement strand
TGTCGATGCTTTCGGGAATGTCTCTGCCTCTTTGAACAATGCCACCTAGCAGCCGTCGGAGATTTCGTTCGAGCTCCGGCGTCCCCTCGACGCCGTGCTGCTCCATGAGTGTGGCTAGCTGTATGTAGTCGTCCAGTGTCCTGGCGCGCTGTGACAACGCCGCCACGACATACCGCTCGGATAGGCGGATCAGGCCGTGCTCTCTGGCAAGTCGTTCCTCGTCCAATGCAATAGGCTCACCAAGACTGCGCGGACCGGTGGAGCACCAGACAAACCGCCGGCCCTTCTCGGCGCCGTCTGAGTCGCGTTCGTCTACCCTAAACTGGGCCTGATGGAACTGGCCCCAGAGTTCCTGCCGGGCAGCGCCGGTAGGTTCAACGGTTGCGAGTGTAAGATTAGTGACGCGTCGGGACTCATCCCATTCCATGGTGCAGTATACCGGCGGAGAATTCTCGTCTTCACCTGTGACGGGGAGGCTGAGCAGCAGCTCGGCACTCTGCAAATAAAAGTCCTCGGGTGGCACAGGCGTGCCTTCCGGAATAACCGGCATTCTCTCATTGACCATTTGCTAACTATACAATATTATAGTACGCATTCATAGATTAGGAGCACCACGTGACCCCAGAAAACGATCCCTCGCAAATTGTCGCCGGCATTCCCAATGCCGAACTTGAACAGTTCCTTGCTCGCAAAGAACTTGCAGTAACCGCGACCGGATATATTAGCGATGTTCTGGAAGTGGATGTAACGGTGGGTGCGTTGCTGACACTGTCTCAGGATATCGAACCATCCGACGTACGTCTTGCGGCCAAGCGTGCCCTGCGCTGTATCGAAGCCATCGGCCGGGAGGGTTCGCCGGTGGTGCGGGCTGTGGGCGAAGCCGGGCTGTACGACTACGTGGAGTGTGTGGTAACGTATGGCGCAAGTGAGAAGAGATATCTCGAGCTTATGGAGGAAGAACGGCTGACGGCCGAAGAAACTACCGCAATTTACGCTCTCCGCCAATCAATTGCCGAAGAGACAGACGGCAACACGCCTGCTTTCCCGGCCATGCGCCGTGCGCTGGCCGAAATCGGCATGTCGCTCAAAGATGCGGCCGATGACCCGGACGGCGCACTGGCGAAGCTGGAGGAATCAGGCTATTTCCTGAACTACGTCGGTGGCAGAACATTTGATCATCCGGTCTTCAGTCCGGGTCTGGCGGCGCTGCGCGTACCGCTCGGCAGGAACATTGATACACCCAGAGGTAACGAAGCGGAGCAATACGTGCGCACTGTGACTGAAGGTATGAGGGATGAGGCCGAGGAGTAGGCGTGCCGCCGCGTAACCGAAACAGGATTTTCGAAGAACTTGGGCTGCTGGCCGAGCCGGCGCAGGAAAACCCGTATGAAGTACTCGGCATTCATCCGGTGAAGGCACGCGAATTGCTCGCCGAGGACCCGTCCGGAGGCACGCTGCGCGAGTTTGCCAACCGAACGCACCGGTGGCTGGCGCAGCACTATTATGAAGATGTTGGCCGAAAGGGTGATCGGGCGCAGTTCGAACGTGTAACGGCGGCCGACCAGCGAGTGAAAGATGCCTCCGGTGCGGCCCTGCGCCGTTGGCTCGATGCGCCTGCGTTATCTGCTCAGAACCAGAAACAACAGGCCGAGCAGGTGGCAGTCATGCAGCGTGCTGTTGCGCTCGTGCAGCAAAATATGGAACTTGGCACACACCCGGACCATTTTTCGCAGACGCGGTGGTCCCAAGGGGTGTTGCTGCAACGTCGTACCGGCGCGCTTTTGCTTCGTGAGCACGTTGAGGGCGGTGTACGTGTGCAGCCGGCCGACGAGCCGCAGTTTGATGTACGGAATTCGGCTGCGGACTTCCATGGCTTTCTGGACCGGCACGGTGCCTTCGGCATTGAACCGGGTACTAAAATTGCGGCCTATCTCGACGAGTCCGGCCGCGCATCCTTACTTACTTCGAAGTTGGGGTTTATGATGGATATTACCAACCCGGTCGCAGCGCATAGGGACGTGTTACACGAACAGTGGCGCGACCTGGGGCATTGGGCCAACTCCACAAACCCCTTACTGATCGCCACTGAAGTTTCGGAGCAGGCTGATCGGAGCAGACTCAAGACTAAAATGACGGCATTTCCGTCTGCTGTCACCGGTCGTGCCGGTACCCGGGTTAAGGCATGGGATCTTGATATGCAGGTTGCCGGCACCGTAGAGGACGCTGCTTACTTCAGGCGTGCTCGGGTGGCAAAACCATCGGGTGCTGCAGCGCTGAGTGGCGGCGAAAGAACCACAGCGACTAACTATTTTGGCGTTCTGGCGACCACGACCCTGGAGCTGGTAGCCCGCGAAGCCGGCTATACGCCGCTTGTGGCACCCGGGAACGCACTCTTGTTATTTGACAACGGTCACAACGTACCCGTTGTGACAGACGTTTCCGTAATCGGTATGCTCGGCAGTGGCTCTCAAGAGGGATAGCGTTTTATCAGTGACCGTACGGGGCGGATTACGCCGCCTGTGCGGGCTGAATCATAGCATCACCATAAACAGCAATGAGTTCGGCCACAACATCTTGGAGCGGCTGAAGTTCGCTGCCTGTCAGTATATCGAACCCAAATTCCTCTTGAGCCTGCACAGACGCCATGAGATCGGCGATGGTCGTAGATTCCTCCGGTTCAGTTGGTGTGGTGTTATAGGTCGGTTATATCGCGCACGCCGCCCGGGCCAAGCTCCTGGCCGTCTTCGACCACACCGTGTGTCACTTGGATATATTGCACGTCAACATTCCCTCAGGAGAGTGGCGGGCGGGGTTTGGCGGCTTCGGCCCGCCACCGGTTTACGACCGGCAGGTTCAGGCGCAGTTTTACGGTACGGTTTTGATCCTGACTTTCCTCTGTTTCGACACCAAAAATGTGTTGTAAGCCTTCTTCGATGCTCATTTGATAATAATTGAGCGCCTGCACGATAGATTCCAGATCCTCCAGTCGCTTTGCTTCTGCTTGCAATGCGCGAAAGTGGCTGATACTGATAAGTGGACCGATATCTTTGACGGTAATGCCTTTGAACTTAGTCTCGCCCATCGTGTGGATGTAGCCGTCCACGTCGTCCTTTTTGACAATGCCGCTCAGCAGTTCATCAGTAGTGGTGATTTGGTAGCGCTGCTCGTCGACAAGTGTACCGAAATGTCCCATTCGAGTTCGGTTTTGCTCATAAAACGGTGCGCCAGGACCGAACACCTGTTCGGTGAGCGGCATGGCTTTCGCGACAAATGCAGTGATGACACCACGCCAGTCTCCCTGGCGCGCGGCCTCTGCCAGCTCCGGCGTGGTGAACGGTCGCAAGTAAATTTCCAGATCACTGAGTGTATTGTAGGCGCCCTCGTTCGCTTCGGCAGCCTGTGCGGCTGCGTCCGCGTCGCTGCTGTCTTCGGCCTGGATGTATCCCGGATCGATAACGTCATCATCGCCGGTGGCGCTCTGCCAGACCTCCTGCAGGCCAGCGGCATTGCGGAACAGGCCGAGGCGGGTCGGGGGAGTTTCGGGCGAAATCACCGGCAGTTCGGCGGTTAGCTCTGAACTGTTGGTGTATGTGCAAAAGATGATGTCACCCAGTCCTAGCCGGTCTGCCCACTCCTGCAATTCCAGTACGCCCGAGCTGATGGCGTTGACGGATTCGAAGCCTTCGGGTGCATGCTTGGTTACCTCGATTGAATCCACAACCAGCCGCAGACCCGTTTCATCTTCGGCCAGCTGCAGGCCCAGCTTGGCTATCCGGACGCCCTGATCGTACACGTATACCATATTGAATCCGGGGTTGGCCAGCCAGTGCGGCAGCGTCCAGCCGTTAAAGCCGTTTTCCAGATGGTATGCAGTACAGTCCCGGGTTTCGTCTGCAGTGTACAGATCGCTTTCGTCGCGGGGCATCATGCGCAGGTGGCGGTAGGGGTTTTCGGGAAAGCGGTGGTGAAGATAGGCAATCTGGGTTTCCATGGCTACCTTCCGTTCGTTAATCTGTTCCATGATTGCAGCTTGGATTGCCGGATCGTCCATGAGCGCAACCACGCTGGCGGGGGCCAAACCGGCGGTCGCAACGCCGTATGCTTCCAGAAAGTTGCGGACCGGGCTCAGCTTGCGGCCCGGTTTGCGGGCGTCGACCGCTCCGACCGCCTGGTCGTATACCCGTTCGTACAGCTGCTCTGCATTGGCTATGGCAGTGGTAAGTTCATGAACGACGAGGTCCATATGTTCGTTAATCTGGTCGGCCATAACTGCCGCTAGCTGCGGGGCGTTTGCCAGATCGGCGAGCGAGAGTGCGTAACGCTGTACATACGAGCGGTCGAAACGCTGCACAATGTGCTCGAAACCCGGCATGCCTACCAGTTCCTGTACTGCATGTACGGCCAGTTCAGGGTCGGACAGGTTCAGGTACTGCGGCAGTTCCAACCCAACTTCGTGCAGTTGTTCCTGAAACTGCGGCGTATGGGCGGCGAGATACGGTTTGTAGCTGCCCATCGTGCGTACTTCGGTCAGATAGGCGTCATGCAGGCGCGTGGTGTCTTCGTTCATTTTGGGCTGTTCACGCACCCACTCCCACGGTGAAAGTTCGCCCTGCGCGGCTACTGGGCGGGGCAGTACGGTTTCTACCATACGTTCAATCAGCTCTTTGGCCTGTGCCCGCTCACTCTCATCTTCGATGTGCGGAAAAAAATTGGTCCAGGCACTGCGGACTTTCATCTGCGCTTGATATGTCTCGGCGGCGCTCGACGAGGTGCCCAGACCTTTGAACAAAACCGTACCAAGTTCGTACAGGCTATGCGGGGCGGCAAAGTAGTCGCCACCACCTGGCATGCCTTCGACGGTTTCGGCGTAAGAGTCGACCAGCCGCATACGATTCAGGTTGGGAAATTGGATGAGCGTTGCGGGCAAAAATTCTCTGGTAATCGCTGTGGCCGCATCTCGTTCATTCTGGCCCCAGCCCGGTTCGTCGGCTGCGGCTGCGGTAATGAGGCTGCCGTACAGCTCAAACACGCCGCGTTGCCCCTGTCTTTCAAAAGATTCGACAACTGGCTGCACGCTGTTGTCCACGGCGCGGATATTCACGGCTGTAGTGCGTACGGTTTCAGCATCAGCAAACAATGTCCGCAGTGCTTCGGGCAGCTGCTCGCGGATTGATGGTTCCTCTGGGTTTTGCGGCGTTGTTTCCATAGGGCTGAGGCTCCCTGTGCGGCAGCAATTGCAGGGGAGAATTCTTTCTGGCACAGTTATACCATATATTTCGCTCCGTATCTATGCGCCACAGGGGTGCAATTGTTAGCTAATACTATGCAATTGTGGTATAAATTGCTGGTCGATGCTTCCATTCGACACGCGTAGATACGACCGTCCAAGAAGATGGGAAGTGATCAGGATCGTGGTAGTTGGAATCGTATGGGCTCTGGTGGTTCTGCTGCTCGGCATCGGCGTCATCCGCTACGGCAGTGAGCGGCTCCGCGAGTGGATCGCCCTGCAGAGTCGTCGGCAGTCCTCGTATGACGAGGAGCAGCAGATCGGCAGGATGGAGCGCCACCTCGCCCTCGATGGCCGGCGGGACGACGCCTCCATACTCGAGGCTACTACGGCGGAGCGGATCGAGCTCGAGAAAGCTCAGCTCAGCCGGAGAGCTGCCGACGAACGGGCCGCAGCACGGATCGCCGAAGACCTGACCGTGATCCAGGCTCGCACCGACGAGGAGCTGAAGATCATCGAGGGCCGGGCCGAAGGCAAGGCGATCGCAGCTCGCGACAGTGCAGCCAAGGGAGGCGACGCCGCTATCCCGAAAGAGCTCCACAAGGGGTATAACGCGTACCTCGAGCAGGGTAACGGTGGCTCCTTCGGCGAGTGGTTCGAGAGCACCGACCTGAGTGGAGTCGGTCTCAGTGTGGTCGAGCAGCTGATCTCCATGTACATCGAGTACCTGGAACAGGACAGTGACAACGACTACGGCTTTGGCGATTGGATCAAGGAAGTCAATCTGGCACAGTTCCGCTAGCCACCGCGATTCGCCCTTGCCAGCCTCCGGAAGTCACGCTACCCGTGCTCTACCGCTTTTTGGGTATTTTTTGCGGCTCGCTGCCTGAAGTGAGATAAAAAATACCTGATTTATCCCTTTTAGGTAGGCTAAGTGTATAAAAAGTGTGGCCCGGCAACGCTGGTGATATCCGCTAGGGACATCTCAATGTTGCCGGGACCACGCACCGATCATCTGGTCAAGTGGCCGGGTTACGGGCCGGTGTGGACGCCCACCATCGCACTGAGCAGCTGGGCGACAGCTTCCTTGTCTCGGACCGCCGGTATGGTGGTCACGCGGTCATCCACGGAGGTGATCTCGAAGTTCCAGAAGTTGAGTCCGAACGCCGAAGCGATTTGTGGACGTTTGTAGTCCATGGACTTGATGTCCCTGAGCGGCACGATGTGGATGTTGTCGGCACGCATCCCATTAACGACGATGTATCTGCCTTCTGTGATGATCCGCCACTCCCATCGCCACTTTACGATCTTCCACGCCGGGAAAAGCGAGACGATGAGCCCGATGCCGAAGGGGATGAGCGTGCCGAACGCCAGGCTGGCGCTGATGGTCAGTAGCAGGATGGCGCTGATGAGCACGATGTTCCACGCGATCACGAGCGGCGAGCGGGTGTCTTCCCACTTGACCTGTCTGTCTACGGGCAGTTCGATCACGTGCTTGATGCGTCCCAGGCGGCTGGTAGTGCTCTGAATGCTCACGATTCATTCCTCGATTCTTGGATTGAGGTGACTTGCTCTTGCTTCGAACCAGACCTCTGCCAGAGAGGTGCCATCTCTTGTAAAATCAGAGATCAGGGCAAATTGTATAATGGTATACCGGAAAGTTCAACGAGCACGCGTCAGGAACTGCTAGCAAGCTTCGCCAATGGGTGGGCGTGCCTGTCGCAGCTGCTCAATCTCGTCAAGGCCCTGCGCCAGCGTGTAGGCTCCAGCCAGGTGGCCCAGCTCTTCGGGAATACGGCCGCGACCCAGTGCAAACAGACCGTCGGCAAAGCGCAAGCTGTCCTCGTCATGTTCGTATACCACCTCCTCGCCTTCTGAACTGATGACGACCTGCCCGCCGTATTCGATTGCCGTTTCCAGGGCCCGACGCAGAAAATGATACCTGCCACCGTCTTCGGGCTGTTCGGCAACCAGGGGGATAACGTTCGGGTTACGGCGATGGCGACCGATGCGTGCTTCGGGCTGTCCGGTCAGGGTTGCGGGCATTGCAAAGAGGGCAACGAAGCGGCTGGGCTGGAGCTGAGCCATATAGGGAAGTTCAGCATTCCCAGCCAGTTTTACTTCTGCAATATCGCAGTCGGCATACAATAATGATTTGTCAGGTGCGCTTTCGATGTGGCTCATAGTGATCCTTTTCTACAGTAAGCCAGTTATATCATTAGAGCGCGGATGGGTACAAGCCAAGTGGTGTATTTTATACACTCAGGCGTTACTGCGGCCGTTTCCAGCTGCGCTTTTTGTTCACCTCTTCTTTGTCGCGCAGTGCCTGCTCGATATCGATATTCAGCCGATTTGCAATGGCGCTCAAAAAAATGAGCACGTCAGCCAGTTCTTCGTCGACCGACCCAACAACGGATTTCTGGTCGACATGCATTTTCTCTGCTTTGCGGATCGCTTTAAAAAGCTCGCCAATCTCTTCGCCCAGTAGCAGGCAGTTCTGTTGCAGTGTTACTTCGGTAAAACCGCGTTCCTCTTCGAGCTTGCGGACATATTGTTGAATATCGGCGAGTGTGGGCGATGGGTTCAGGTGAAGCATATGGTAATAAATAATAGCATTGAGCGGAGTCTGGTAAAAAGGTAGGTTGCTCCGGTCCGGTTAAAGTTGGTCCTGCCGGACCGGAGCATCCTACTAGCGTGCGGCGGGAATTCCCGTCGTCCTTCCTTGTGCCGGGCCATGTCATACCCTTCCGGGTACAGCAGCGCGAACGGCATACTATACCATCAGGGGCGCGTCTCCTGGATAAGGCTAAGGCTGCTGATAAAGAAAAGGCATACAGGCAGGTTTTGGGGCAAAAGAAAGGGCGGGGGCGCGCAGTGGGCGCGGCACTCTTACAGCTTGCTGTGCCGCGCCCACGTCGTACCTGCCGGCCTAGCCCTTATGGATCCGGGTCAGATCGGGCATTGGGGGCTCGTAGAGCTCGACTGATGGTGCGCCGAGCACGACGCGAAGTCGTTCGATGAGCGTGTCCTTGATCTGATCCCAGACCGATTCGTCTGCGACGTCGAGCACGAACATGGAGTTGCCAGGGGCGACTACCTGGTCAATACCCTCTTGGAGTTCCAGCTCGTTTGTTACTGCGCTACGCTTCCCATAATCCAGGAAGAGCATGGAGTATTCATCCGTCTCAAGACTTACGCCCTGACCTGCACACAGTGCCTCGATCATGGTCTCGCTGAGCCTTCTGCTGGCGAGAACGAGGTATCTGAAGAACGGGTGCTCGTCGGGGATCACAGTGATGATGAGAGGAGGAAGCGGCATGGCAATATCCTTTCACTACTGATCCACGTGAATGGATCTGGTGGTCTGAACGAGTTTCCTTCTGCCTGAAATAACAAGGGGAGCAGCAACGCTGCGTCCAAGGATTGAGAAGTACTACTGTCACCTTTGTTGGCTGCCTGTATGTCAATGCGCTTTGGGCCACAGAAAGCTCCGGGCGTACAAAACGCAAGTATTAAATCACATAAGCAGCAGTCGATCAATTATAGCGTGCGATGAGTACGTACTACTCCTGGTTTCGTTTGCGTCTTGAAAGATATGCACCGTCGATGACGACCAGGCCCTCCAATACGCCAGATGCAACCAGTGCGGCTTTACGGTCGTGCATCTCCTGCTCGTGGACTACTTGCGAAGTTGCGTGTTCGGCGTTGCTCTGGTGTATACCGCCAATGTACGCGGCAACCGCACCACCAATCGCCATAGCGCTCAGTACGAGTGTGTTGGTGAGTCCGGGGTGGCGTTCTGACATTGCATTACGATGACACAAGCTGCATGTGGTTACAAGCGTCGGATCACGATCTTCTGGTGGCACGAATATGATATAGGTATAGTGGTTATGAAAATATTCGAGCCCGACAGCCGCCGGTACACCGACATATTGCGGGAGCCGACTATCCGGCAGCGAGCGCTTGCCCTGAACCCTGAAACGTTATAAATCAAAGCAGATTCGAATAGATAAAAGAAAAGCGGGCAGCGGCTGGATAGAGATGGAACATTCCATCCAGCCGCTGACACCGCGAGGTTACTCGGAAACCCGGAGGTCTCCTACGTTAGTGAGAAGGGGTGGACGCGCCGCCGCTCGAGTCACTCGGGACCAGCTGGCCAGTCAGCTGCTTGATGCACTGAATGACATCCGACTGGTTACCCGGGTGGTTGCAGTTCAGGTTCGAACTGGGCGTCAGCGGCGTCACGGTGGGTGTGTCGACCTGAGTCAACTTCGGCGGGGTGTGCCGGGTTGCATCGAAGTCGAGCAGCCGCCGCACGACGCCGTTGATCTCGCCGTATGCGCGCCAGATGTTGCCGCCGACCGGGGTGAATTCCAGCAGCTTGCCGCCAGTTCCGTTTGACAGGAAGCTGGGTTCGGCTGCGAGGAACCACGTCCTGGCGTCGCTCTCCATGTTGTCGATGTTGATTCGCCGCGGGTCATCCTGGGCGAGTACATACAGCGTCAACCGGTTGAGCGGGCCGTTCGGGGCCTGGTCGGCGTACTCGACGGCGTAGGCCACGATCAGGTTGGACGTGCTGTTGGCATAGGTCAGGGGAGTGACCCACACCAGCCGTCCGGTGACCGTGTCACGGAGCAGATAGTCGGAGACGTTGCCCGCCTGCACGTCGGAGCTGATCGGTGCGAAGCCGAATCCGTAGTCGTCATGCCCGCGGCGCCCGTCCAGCCAGGAGACCTGGTCGACCTGTGCGTCGACGAGACTCGAGGGGTAGATCGGGCCCGGGTAGTCGCCGGTCTTGGGGTGAGCGATGTACGTCAACTTGACGTGACCGTTGTCGCCCTGGACCGTGACAATCCCCGCATAACCATCGGTCGTGCGGTTCTCGAAGTAGTGCTGACGCGTCATGGGGATGACCACGATCGGCTGGTCGCCGAGGCAATAACCCCACACGTCGGTCTTTGTCCACCGGAACCCGGGGTACACCTCGGCCAGCATGTCGGGGAGGTCAGCGTCGCCGCTGCCGCCGAATGAACGGTCGATGGCGTACTTACCCTGGAAATTGCAGAACGTTGCGTGCGTGCCGTCCCATTCTGCGACCTGACCGAGTCCGGTACCGTTGCCGGAACCGTCCACGATGCCTGACCAGCGGGCAGGGTGCCCGTCCCAGGTGTTCAGGTAGGTGACCGTGTCGGTGTCCAGGCTCTGCTTGTTGCCGGAGCCGGAGTTGCGGGTCAGTGCCTTGGTAGCGCCGTCCAGCGAAGCGATGCGTGGGTCCCAGCCGGTCGTCGGAAGCGTGCCCTTCTTGAAGCAGGCAGGCTGCGACGGCGTACCAACCAGGTCACACTCCTTGCCGTCCCCGGGCCTCAGGTTCGCGAAGACGCGAGTGAAGTCAGGAGCGCTGGAGGCGTTGAGGCCTGTCACGTCGACGGTGAGGTACTGGTTGTACTCCCGCGACACCACGATCGAGTCGTTGTGCGCGACGCGAACGTATTGTACGAACGAGACGACCGACACCACGG
>Ga0068856_100007351_pt1 | contig 10751 bp, 9 predicted proteins | sample KBSCornC62_FD_66595 | JGI IMG/M metagenome (GOLD analysis project Ga0068856, IMG submission 66595) | Corn rhizosphere microbial communities from Kellogg Biological Station, Michigan, USA - KBS Corn C6-2 | ecosystem: Host-associated > Plants > Roots > Rhizosphere > Soil ... | reverse complement strand
GCCGCCGCCCGGGCGGGCGGCCGATCCGCTGGAGGCCGCCGCGTCGCTCGGGTGCATGGTCGCGCCCGGCGACGATGCCGACGAATCCCCGCCGGGGAACGTGCCGGTGTCCTGGCGGTCCGGCGTCCCCTCGGTGTCAACCGGCGTGGTCGGATCCCCAGCACTCGCCTGATCTCCCCGGTGTGTCGGATCACCACCGGCGCTGCTCGCGTCTCCGGCGCCGGTGGGATCTCCGGGCGACGCCATGCCGCTCTCCACCGAGTCCGGGATCCCGTCGTTGTCGGAGTCGGTGTCCTGGTAGTCCGGCGTCCCGTCCCCGTCGGTGTCCACCGGCCGGCCCGGGTTGGCGAGACCGCCGGTCGCGCCGATCCCCGCTCCGCCGGCCCACGCTCCGCCAACCCCGGTGCCGCCGACGTGACCGTTCCCGTCGCCGGTGCCGTCACCCGGGTGTTGCGGATCACCGGACCCGTCGCCCGGCTGCTGCCACTGACCGTTCCCGTCGCCTGGGTGCTGAGGGTCGCCCGGCTGCTGCCACTGACCGTTCCCGTCGCCTGGGTGCTGAGGGTCGCCCGGCCCGTCCCCAGGTTTGATCGAGCCGCCGGGACTGCCGGAACCACCGGGACCGCTCGGCCCGCCGGGACTGCTGGAACCGCCGGCGCCGCCGGCGCCGCCGGCGCCGCCGGTATCGCCGGGACTGCCGCTACTGCCGGGACTGCCACCGCCGGGACTGCCACCGCCGGGACTGGCGGAACCGCCGGGACTGGCGGAACCGCCGGGACTGGCGCCACTGGCGCCACCGCCACCCCCACCACCGCCGGTGGGCGACATGCCGCCTCCGGGAGAGCTGGACGCGCCGCCGCTGGAACCTGGATGCGACCCCGGCGTCGACCCGTCCGGGTTGTCGGAGGCGTCCTTGCGTGCCTGCTCCTCGGTCCACCCGTACTCCCGGGCCGCCGCGAACAGCCCGGTCGCCATCTGCTCGAGCAACTGGCCGATCTCGGGCTTCTTCCGGGCCCACTTGGTCTGGATGGTCGTGACGCCGCTCTCCACGTCGAGGCTGCCGAGCGCCTCACCCTCCGGCTGCGAGCTGACGGTGACCGCCTCATACCTCTGCTTCAGCCGGTAGACCGTCGTGGCCAGCGACGTGAGCTGACCCGGATCCGAGACGAACCCGTGCCCCATGCGCGCCGTCCCTCCATCCAGTGCCCGGACGGCGAGGAGCATACGCCCGACATCTGCGGTATGTCCAAAGCATCCGAATTGGCCGCTTACCCGGGTGAAAGAGTTAGCCGGTCGGAGAGAGGATTCCGGTACAGCGGCCCGTCCAGAGAGGGAAGCATGCTGCAAGTCGACGGCCTGACCAAGCGCTACGGGACCACGCTGGCCCTGAGCGAACTCTCCTTCTCCGTACGTCCCGGGGAGGTGTACGGATTCGTCGGCGCCAATGGCGCCGGCAAGACGACGGCAATGAGGATCATGCTCGGCGTGCTGGCCGCGGATTCCGGTGTGGTGCGCTGGCGGGGCCGACAGGTGACCTTCGAGACCCGCCGCCGGTTCGGCTACATGCCGGAGGAGCGCGGTCTCTATCCGAAGATGCGGGTCACCGAGCACCTGATCTACCTGGCCCGGCTGCACGGCCTGGACCGGGCCACCGCCGCTCGCTCGGCCGACGAACTGACCGAGCGACTCGGCGTCGCGGAGCGCCGTAACGACGCGATCGAGAAGCTGTCCCTCGGCAACCAGCAGCGCGTCCAACTGGCAGCCGCGCTTGTGCACGACCCCGAGGTGCTGGTGCTGGACGAACCGTTCTCGGGTCTGGATCCGGTCGGCGTGGACGCTCTCGCCGGGGTGCTGCTGGAGCGCGCCCGCCGCGGCGTGCCGGTCGTGTTCTCCTCGCACCAGCTCGACCTCGTCGAGCGGCTCTGCGACTCGGTCGGGATCATCAACGCCGGCCGCATGGTGGCCACTGGCACCGTGGACGACCTCAGGGCCCAGGAGGGCCGCCGGCAACTGCTGGTGATCGTGCGGGACGCGCCGGCCGGCTGGGCCGGCACGATCCCGGGCGTGACGGTCGTGTCGGAGCGCCGCGGGGAGCTGGTGCTGGAGCTCGCCGACGACGCCGACGACCAGGAAGTCCTTGCCGCCGCCAGTCGGGCCGGCCGGGTGGAGCACTTCAGCTGGCGGCAGCCGACCCTGACCGAGCTGTTCCGCGAGGCGGTCGCCGAACCCGAGAACATGCCGGGCGAAAGCGGCCGCGACCGGCGGGGGGTGACGGTGTGAGCGACCGAGGTGCCCCGCGGGGCATGGTGCCGCTGATCGTGCGTCGGGAGATCACCACCCGGGTGCGCGAGCGCAGCTTCCTGATCTCGACCGCCGTGACCCTGCTGATCGTCGCCGCCGTCGTGGTCGTGCCGAGCCTGTTCCGATCGAACGACCACGACGTCACGGTCGGCCTCGTCGGTGATGTGTCGACCGTCCAGCCCGCGCTGGAGCAGGCCGCGCGGGTGCAGGGCGTGACGCTCGAGGTCAACCGCTACCCGGACGAAGCCGCCGGCCGGGCCGCGGTGTCCTCCGGCGACGCGGATGCGGTCTTCATCGGCACCAACCGGGTGCTCGTCCACCACGAGCTGTCCGGTACGACCGAGCAGGTCGTGCAGACCGCGTACCGCCAGGCGGAGGGAGCGGCCAGGCTCACCGCCGCCGGGATCGACGCCGCCGCGGTCGGGCGGGCACTGGACGTGCCGCCGCTCGCGGTCACCGCGCTCGACCCACCTGACCCGGACTCCGACGCCCGCCGCAACGCGGCATTCTTCGGCGTCCTGCTGCTGTACTTCCAGCTCATCGGCTACGGCGTCTGGGTCGCGCTCGGTGTGGTCGAGGAGAAGTCCAGCCGCGTGGTCGAACTGCTGCTGGCGACGCTGCGGCCGTGGCAGTTGCTGACCGGCAAGGTCATCGGGATCGGCCTGCTCGGACTCGGCCAGCTGGTGCTCACCGGACTGGTCGGTATCGCCGCGGCGCTCGGTACCGGGGCGGTCGACATTCCCTCCGGGATCGCCGGGGTGGCTGGTCAGGTGATCGTCTGGTTCCTGCTCGGGTTCGCCTTCTACGCCTGCCTGTACGCGGCGCTCGCCGCGCTCGTGTCCCGGCAGGAGGAGGTGCAGAACGTCACCGCGCCGCTGTCCATCCTTCTGGTCGGCAGCTTCTTCCTGGCCATCAGCGTGCTCAACAGCCCGGACGGCGGGCTGGCCAGGGTCACGTCGCTCGTGCCGCCGTTCTCCACCATGGTCATGCCGATCCGGTGGGCCACCGGCGACGTACCGCTGTGGGAGGTCGGCCTGTCGATGCTGCTCATGGTCGTCGCCGTGATCGTGCTGATCCGCGTGGCCGGTCGCATCTACGCCGGTGCTGTGCTGCGCAGCGGCCCGAGGGTGAAGATCAAGGAGGCGCTGGCGGCGGGGCGGCAGGACGAGCGCGCCGGGGCGGGCGTCTGACCACGACTACCGGCGAACCTTCTCGTACCGGGCCAGCGCCTCCGCGCGGGCCGCGGCGTGATCGACGATCCGCTCCGGATAGCCCGCCGGCGGCCCGTCCGGCAGGTCCCACGGCTCGTGCACGGCCGGCCCCTCGACCGACCGCAGCTCTGGTACGTACCTCCGAACGTAGTCGCCGGACGGGTCGAACTTGCGTCCCTGCGTGACCGGGTTGAACACCCGGTGGTACGGCGAGGCGTCCGTGCCGCAGCCGGCCACCCACTGCCAGCCGTGGTTGTTCGAGGCAAGGTCACCGTCGACCAGCCGGCGCAGGAACTCCCGCGCGCCCAGCGTCCAGTCCAGGTGCAGGTCCTTGACCAGGAACGACGCCACGATCATGCGCACCCGGTTGTGCACCCAGGCGTCGGCTCGCAGCTGCCGCATCCCGGCGTCGACGATCGGGTAGCCGGTCCGCCCCTCCGCCCAGGCGACGAACCGGTCCTGGTCCGAGTCGAGCTTCAGCGTCGCGAACGTCGTGTTGAGACACTCCCGAGCGGAGCGCGGCTCGTGCCACAGCACGTCCGCGTAGAACTCCCGCCACGCCAACTCCTTGCGGAACGTCTCGGCGCCCTGCCCCGTGTGGCCGGAGAGATCAGCCAGCAGCGTGCGCGGGTGCACGGTGCCGTACTTCAGATGAACCGACAGCCGGCTCGTACCCGGCAGGTCCGGCCGGTCGCGATGGTCGGCGTACCTGCCCAGGGCCGAGTCGCGGAACTCGGCCCACCGCTCCAGCGCGGCCGGCTCGCCCGCCTCAGGCAACCGCAGGCCGGCCGGCAGTTCCGGGTCCGTCGGTATGCCGGTCGAGTCAGCGCCGGTCAGCCAGCGCACGCCGGCGCCGGCGGAGTCGGCCGGCCCGCGCCAGCCGTGCCGCCGCCAAGCCCGGTAGAACGGCGTGTACACGCGGAACGGCGTGCCGTCGTCCTTGCGCACCCGGCCCGGCGCGACCGCGTACGGCGAGCCGGTGCGGACCAGCGGCACCCCCTCCGGCAGCGTCGCCGCGACCCGCTCGTCCCGTTCCCGCCCGTACGGGCCGAAGTCGGCGGTGATGTGCACCGACGACGCCCCGACCTCGCGGGCGACGCGGGGGACGACGTTCTCCGGCCGGCCCCGCAGCAAGACCAGCCGCCCGTCCAGGGCCGCGTCGAGCGAGCGCAGGGTGCGATAGAGGAACGCCAGCCGGGGAGCCCCGCTCGGCCGGCGCAGCGCGTCGTCGAGCACGAACAGTGCCAGCACCCCGTCGCCGGCGGCGTCACGGGCCGCCAGCAGGGCCGGGTTGTCCCCGAGCCGCAGATCCCGACGGAACCACAACACGCTGGTCACAGCGGTGACCGTACGGCCGGCGCGGCCCGCTCGCCCGTCGGGGGAACCCGGTGCCGCTGCCGTACGTCCGACGACACATGGTGACGGTCCGGTTCCGTGCCCTGTCCGCCCTGGTCATCGCGTTCGCCGCTCTGCTGCTGGCGGCCTGCGGGAACGTCACCGTGCAACCCGGCTCCGGCGCGACCGACCGGCCGACCTCCGGCGCGCCGAGCAGGTCGCCCGTCCCGTCCCACTCCAGCGGCCGCAGCTTCCACCCCGGCCCCACCGGCATCCCGGTCGGTTCCCCCATGGCGGTCACGATCGACGGCGTGATCGAAGCCGGCGTCGAACCCGGTTGCAAGGTGCTCACCGCGGGGAACACGAAGTACCTCATCCTTGGTGGCGACGACGTCCCGATGGGAGTGCCGGTACGGGTGGAAGGGACGCTCCAGCCCGGGGTTTTGAGCACCTGCCAGCAGGGGACGCCGCTGCGGGTGACTAGCGTGAAGCGTCGCTGACAACACGGCGGCACGGACGCCGATGGCACAGAGCGAGGAGAGCGGATACATGAGCGTGGATCCGGGCGGGCTCGAGTCGGGCAGCGACCCGCAGGACCCGGTCATCGATTTCGACGAGGAGTCGACGCTCGACGACAACGAGGTCCTGGACCCGATCGACGAGAACGACAACGACAACGACCCCAAGTCTTCGATCTACGACACGAGCTGGGTGCCGGACGACCGGCCGAGCCACCGCACCGACTACGGCGACACGCTGACCGAGATGCGGGAGGGCGAGTCGCTCGACCGCCGGCTGGCCGAGGACGAGCCCGACCTGCTCGACCAGGAGCTGGGCGACCCGGTCGACCAGATCCTGGGACAGCGGCGCGACACCGAGGACGATCCCGACTTCGAGGAGGATCGGGACGCGCGGCTGGCGACCGAGGCAGACGCGGAGGACCCCGAGATCGAGGCGTCGCTCGCCGAGGAGGGCGGCGACATCGACGTGCCGGCTCCCGAGTTCGAGGAGCAGCAGCCGCGGGCCGGGCGGCTGGTGGAGCCGGACGAGGGCCTCGAGTCCGACACCGAGAAGGACATGATCGCCTACGACGCGGGCATCTCCGGGGCCGGTGCCTCCGCCGAGGAGGCGGCGGTCCACCTCACCGACGAGCAGTAAGGCTCATCGGCCGCCGCGCGGCACCTCCAGGGCGACGTGCAGCTGGTAGCGGTCGGCCCGGTAGGTCGAGACGGCGAACTCGACCGGCCGGTCGCCGACGAACGACCGGCGCTGCAGCAGCAGGACCGCTGCGGCGCCGGCGGGCAGGTCGAGCAGGGCGGCGTCGATCGGGTCGGCGATGCCGGCCTCGATGGTCTGCTCGCCACGGTCGAGCAGCACCCCGTAGGTCGAGGCCAGCAGGTCGTAGAGCGACCTGCCGGCCAGCGACTCGTCGGAGAGCCCGGGCGCCACCGCGTCCGGGATGTGGGAGCGCTCGACCGCCATCGGGATCCCGTCGGCGGTCCGCAGCCGCTCGATGACGTGCACCTCGTCACCGGGCGCGATCTGCAGCATCCTGGCCAGATGGGCACTGGCCCTGTCGGTACGGCGGTCGAGGTCGCGGGAGCCGGGCTCCAGCCCGCGGGCGCGCATGTCCTCGGTGAACGAGGCCAGCCGCAGCGGCATCTCGATCTTCGGCCTGGCCACGAACGTGCCCTTGCCCTGGACCCGGTAGAGCCGACCCTCGGAGACGAGGTGGTCCACCGCCTGGCGGACGGTCATCCGGGACAGGCCGAAGCGGGCCGACAGCTCCCGCTCGGACGGGATGGACTGGTCCTCGTCCAGCTCGGTCTCGACCAGGTCGAGCAGGATCTCCCGGAGTTGGGAGTACTTGGGCACCGGGCTGTGGTGGTCGATCGTGACCTTCCCCGCGGTCTCTCCGGCGGCCATTGCGCCTTCTTCCTTCCCGCGGTTACAGTCGCCGCAACTGGTATGGACCGGTCTAGTCCGGAAGTGGACCAGACTGTTGTGCACAGTGTCAATGTTCCGGCCCGGGGGAGGTTTCCGTGCACGTGATACGCGCGCCGCGTGTCGTCGCTGACAGCGTGCCGCTCGGACCGGCTTGTGTCGCCGTTTCCGATGGCTTGATCGTCGATGTCGTCGCAGGTGAGACGTACGGCGGCGTCCGCCCTGACGTGGACCTCCCGTCCGGCGTCCTGATCCCCGGGCTCGTCGACCTGCAGATCAACGGCTGCTTCGGGGTCGACTTCGTCGCCGCGGACCCGGCCGGCTGGGCCGAGGTGTCCCGCCGGCTGCCGGAGACCGGCGTCACCTCGTTCCTGCCGACGTTCATCACCGCGCCGTTGCACGATCTCGTCGCGGCGTTGCGCCGGACCGCGGCACTGCCGGAGGACCTTGGCGGCGCGCGGGTGCTCGGCGTCCATGTCGAGGGCCCGTTCCTGGCTCCCGACCGGCACGGTGCCCACGACCCGGCGCTGCTGCGCGATCCCACCCCGGAGGCGATCGACGCGCTGATCGATGCGTCGCCCGGGCTGCTCCGGATGCACACGCTGGCGCCCGAGCGGACCGGCGGGCTGGCCGCCATCCGCCGGTTGGCCGAGGCCGGCGTGCTGGTCAGCGTCGGGCACAGCGACGCCACCGCGGAGCAGACCGAGGCCGCCGCCGACGCCGGGGCGCGGCTGGTCACCCATCTGTTCAACGCGATGCGCCCGCTGCACCACCGCGAGCCGGGCGTGGTCGGGCAGGGCCTCACCGACCCGCGGCTGACCTGCGGGTTGATCGCCGACCTGCACCACGTCGCGGCGCAGGTCTGCCTGCTCGCGTTCGCCGCGGCGCCGGGTCGGATCGTGCTCGTCACCGACGCGGTCGCCGCCGCCGGCATGCCGCCGGGAACGTACGACCTCGGCGGTCAGCAGGTCTGCGTCGACCCGCTCGGCCTGCCCCGCCGGGCCGACGGCACGATCGCGGGCTCCGGGCTGCGGCTGGACGCTGCCATCGCCAACGTGGTCGCGGCCGGCGTCGACCTGCGCTCGGCCGTCGACGCGGCGAGCCGGCTGCCGGCCGACGTCCTCGGCCGCTCCGACATCGGCCGGATCGAGGCGGGCGCCACCGCCGACCTGGTCTGGCTCGGCGACGACCTCTCGACCCGGGCGACGTGGCTGGCAGGGCGCCTCGCGTACGGGCACCTGCCCGGGGCGGTCGACGGCGCGGCGGCCGGGGCGGTCGACGGTGCCGCGACGGCCAGCCCCGCCGGGGACCGGGTGTTGCCGTGATCCCGACCGCCGCCGCACCGATGACCCGGATGGCGACGGAGATCCGCGAGCAGCCGGCGGCGCTGCGGCGCACGCTCGACGCGCTGCTGCCCCTGGAGCCGGCGGTGGCCGAGCTCGCCGCGCGCACCAGGCAGGTGCTGTTCATCGCCCGCGGTTCCTCCGACGCCGCCGCGCTCTACGGCCGCTATCTCTGCGAGGTCGGCGCCGGCCGGCTCGCCACTCCGGCGTCGCCCTCGGTGGCCACCCGCTACCGGCGCCGGCTCGACCTCGACGGCGTGCTCGCCGTCGCGCTGTCCCAGTCCGGGCGCACCGAGGAGATCGTCGAGACGCTCACCTGGGCGGCCGACTGCGGCGCCACGACCGTGGCGGTCACCAACGACGCCGACAGCCCGCTGGCGGCCGCCGCCCGGCTGGCTCTCGTCACCCAGGCCGGCCCTGAGCGGGCGGTACCGGCGACGAAGTCCTACACCACGCAGCTCGCCGCGCTCGTGGTGCTCGCCCTCGGCCTCGGCGCCGACCCGGACCTGCGTGGCCAACTGGCTCGCGTGCCCGACGCCGTGGCGCTCGCCCTCGAGTCCGATGTGGACCCGCTCGCCGTTGCACTGTCCGATGTGGACGGATTGGTAGTCTCGGGCCGCGGATTCGCCGCCTCCACAGCCTGGGAGCTGTCTCTCAAGGTCCGCGAGACGTGTGCGATCGACGCAAGCGGACTGTCCTATGCGGACCTTCTGCACGGCCCGATCGCCGTGGCCGACCCCCGAACTCCGGCACTGCTCGTCGCCGCGAACGACGGCCCGGTGCTCGCCGGAGTGGTCGCCGTGGCCGGGCGCCTGCGGGCAGCCGGCGTCCCGGTGCACTCCGTCGGCGGCGGGCCGGCACTGGCCGCGACCGCCGACGTCGCGCTGCCCGGCCCTGACCTGCCCGAGCAACTCGCGCCGCTGGCGCTGGTCGTGCCCGGCCAGCTCGCCGTGGAGGCGCTCGCCCGCCGACTCGGGCTCGACCCCGACGACCCGACCGGCCTGACCAAGGTGACCCAGACCGACGAGGAGCCGGCATGACCGCTTCGGCACACGCCGACCCGCGCAAGGTGACCCGGGCCGACGAGGAGCCGGCATGACCGCTTCGGTGCACACGGACTCGCCCGAGGTGACCCAAGCCGACGAGGAGCCGGCATGACGGCTTCCGCGCACACGGACTCGCCCGAGGTGACCCGAGGGGCGGGCATGACGGCTTCCGCCCATTCGGACTCGCCCGAGGTGACCCGAGGGGCCGGCGTGACGGCTTCGGCGCATGCGGACTCACCGGAGGTGGCCCGGGCCGACGAGGGAGCCGGCGTGACGGCTTCCGCGGACTCGCCGGAGGTGGCCCGGGCCGACGAGGGAGCCGGCATGACCACTTCGGTGCACGTGGACTCGCCCACCGAGGGTCGCAACCCGGCGACGGTCGACATCGACCGGCTCCCGACCGCCGATGTGCTCCGGCTGGTGATCGCGGAGGAGACGACCGTGCCCGCGGCGGTGGCGGCCGCGCTGCCGGAGCTCACCGCGGCGGTCGAGCTTCTCGCCGGCGCCCTCCGCGGGGGTCGTCAGGTGCACGTCGTCGGCGCCGGCACCTCCGGTCGGCTCGCCGCCCTGGACGCGGACGAGATCCGCCCGACGTACGGGCTGGAGCCCGGGCGGTGGATCGCGCACGTCGCCGCGTACGACGGCGTGGTCGACGGCGAGGACGACACGGTCGCCGGCGCGGCGGTCGGCACGATGGCCGGACCGGGCGACGTGCTGGTGGCGGTGACTGCCAGCGGCCGCACACCGTACGCGGTCGCTGCACTGCGCACAGCGAAGGACAACGGCGCGGCAACCGTGCTCCTGTCGGGGAACCCCGACGCGGCGGCAGGGTCCGAAGTGGACGTCCACGTCGCGGTGCGGACCGGACCGGAGGCGGTGACGGGTTCCACCCGGCTCAAGGCGGGCACGGCCCAGAAGCTCGCGCTCAACGCGTTGTCCACAGCGACGATGGTCCGCTGTGGACGGACGTGGTCCAACCTCATGATCGGCGCCGTTGCGACGAACTCGAAGCTGCGCGGCCGGATCGCCGCGGCCCTGGTCGCCGCGACCGGGCAGGACCCGGACAGCTGCGCCGCCGCGGTCGAAAATGCCGACGGCGACGGCAGAGTCGCACTTCTCACTCTCCTTTGTGGAGTGTCGGCGTCGGTTGCAGCGCGTGCACTGGCTAGCACCGGCGGTCACGTGCGGGAGGCGTTGGCGCTGCTCCAACGAGGAAATGCTGCTCCGAACGGGTGATCTCTGAGCGGTGATCCATGACCCACCGTCAGGTTGCCTTGACTCCGTCCGTACAGGCCGTAGTCTTCACGCGGCTTACCGGCCGTCTGTCACCCAATCGGGGGTGGCACCGGAAGTCACCGCCTAATCACGGCTCCGGCAACGGGGTCGCGAGCCGGGGACCCAATCCCTTCCCTGGGGTGAATCGGCACCGCCTTCCGTGCCACGGACGGCCCGCCGTAGGGCGACTTCCACGCCCGAACCCGTCAGCTAACCCGGTCGGCGGAACTGGAAGACAAGGAGTGCCGCCTCGGTGGCAATACCGAGACCCACTTCCCCCCTGTTCCGATCGTTGT
>Ga0068856_100007348_pt1 | contig 10754 bp, 7 predicted proteins | sample KBSCornC62_FD_66595 | JGI IMG/M metagenome (GOLD analysis project Ga0068856, IMG submission 66595) | Corn rhizosphere microbial communities from Kellogg Biological Station, Michigan, USA - KBS Corn C6-2 | ecosystem: Host-associated > Plants > Roots > Rhizosphere > Soil ... | reverse complement strand
CCCTGCCAGGCAATGTCCCACTTCTGGTTGCTGCCGCCGTTGTAAGTCCACTGGTCAATCGGCGTGCCGTTGGTAGTGCCGAGGTTAGACACATCCATGACCTTGTTGCTCTTGCGGTTGACGAACTGGTAGCGGCCATTCGGAATGGTGTGTCCGCTGTCGCTCCACATACCGAGGTCGCCGATTGCCACGCCCGTAGCTCCGTTGTTGGCCGTTATGTTGATTCGATAATATCGGTAGGCAGTGGTGTTGCCGATGTTATACGTATTCTGCGCCATCGGAATGGTGAAGGTCTGGCCGCTCCGTGTATCAAGCGTTGTCCAAGTGGAACCATCTTGCGAGCCTTGGAACTGCCAGTCCTTCGGGTCGCGCGTCGCCACGTCGGCGCTGTTAATGGTGTAACGCTTAACCACCTGCGCGTTGTTGGCACCGAAATCATACCGGAGCCAGCCCGTCGGCGCGCTGAAGCCATACCACTTCGAGCCTGGGTCCCCGTTAAACGCGTCGTCGGAACCTCCCACCTGCGAACCGGTGTTGGTAGATGCCAACGTGGTGCCACCGAATGCGAGGTTGGCCAGCCGCGGAATTAGCATACTGTGAGAGCTGCCAAACACCATTGAATTGCCGCTGGTGCCAGCGGAATTTACCGCTTGAACCACGTAGTAATAGTTGACTCCCGAGTTGACGCCCGCGCTCGCGGACGTGTCCACGTAGCTCGTCCCGGTGAGGTTGCCGGCGAGGACAGTATAGCCGCTGCCGACGGTGGTGGAACGGAGCAGGTTGTAGCTGGTGGCGCCAAAGGATGCCAACCAGCGCACCGTATTGGCTTTGCTGGAGGCGGTGGCAATCACGCCCAACGGAGCCGCCGGAGTTGTCACAGGTCCGCCGCTTCCGCCGGTGAACGCTAGGTGATCAAAGGTGGCAGTCTGGGCCGTCGTCGTGCCGCTGCAGAGGAACAGGCCGATATAAATGGTGGACGGCAAATTGCCGTAATAGGAGCAGGTCACGGGCGACCAACTGGCGCCATCCTTCGAAACGAAGGTGGTAATCTGCTTGCCATAGCGCTCAATCTTGAGCCAGTAGGGCAATGCCGGTGCGGGGGACCACTGGGTCCCACGATCGTCATATCCGGTCCCTCCCCAGTTTTCGGTCCAGCCCCGCATGAAGCCTTCCATCGCATTAGTGCTTGATGAGCCCACCCACGAAACATCGACAAACGCGCGCTGCGAAGTGGTGGCGTTAAGAGAGTCGCGGATCATCAACCCGGTCTTGCCAGCTTGAGTTCCCGATTTTGTGAATGAGGCGACCCTGGCAACCATGGCGCAGTCGCCGCTCATCGTTGTGTAAGCATACTGGGCGTCGTCAGTCGTATCGTTCCAGACCGTATTCCCAAGACCGGTCAGCGTCCACGTGCCATTCGCATAAGAGAGGCTGCGGCCCGAGGTCTGGCTGCCGAGGGTGGTCAAGGTCAACCCGCTCGATGCCAGAGAAACCCCCGGGAAGGTGGGCGGCGACATGGTGGCGGTAGTGTAATCTGCCGTTCTGGCATACATCCAGTTTTCGTTATCAACGTTCTGATCCTGGAGTTTGCGGTCGATCCAGGGAGTGGGGAGGTTCTTGCGGTTCTTGTAGGCATTCTGGAGGATGTAAAAGGCCTGGCGATTGGCGGCGTAGGATCCGGCCGCATTATTCAGCCACTGCCAATCAATGGTGCCCAAAGGAACGTAGGGATTATCGGTGGTGTAGGTGTTGCGGGCGAAGTATTCGCCGCAGGCCAGCAGCCGGTTGTCCAATTCGCCGAAGACATCCACACCTTGTTTCCAGAAGCATTCGGCAGTGAATGACAAGCCCCAAAGGCTGCCATAGGCGTGGCCCGCATCGCGGCCCGTCTCGCCCATCTGGCCGGTGGGCAGGGTATCCGTCAGGCCGGAGCCATGGAAGGTGCGATACATGGTGAGGATGTGGTTGAACATGGTGCTGTCATCGCAGAAAAGGGCAACGGCGATGCCGGCCTCCATATAGATGTCACCTTTGTTGCAGGGACCCATCACGTTCGGCTGGCCAGTAGGCGGCCAGAAAACATTCCGAAAATAGTTTTGGACCGTGGTCGTGTCGGCAGCCGTCCAGCCGGACCAAGTGCCCCGCAGGATGCTGGCGCCGCCGCCCCAACGGTAGGCGTAGTCACCAAGGTCAAGGCCGGCTTCGTTGCCACTGAAGTTCGTCTGCGTATTCGCCCACGCGATGAGGATGTCATGCGATTTCTGGGCGTAGGCGCTGTTGCCGGTCATATACCACATGACCGCGTTATCATACACGGCCTCCATGTCATTCTCCCATGCGCCGAGGTTTGCGTCGTAGGATCCTTTCCGGCTAACTGCCCCAAACGGGCCGGCCATCGTGTAGTTCAGCAAATGGCTATCGCCAGAGAGCACTTTGAAGCCTTGTTTCCAAGGCTGCTGGTTGGTGCTGGCCCTGATGAAAGCCAGGTCCTGGCTGTTGAGCGGAATGCAGGGGTGGGTGTAGGCGCGGGCGCTGAACGTAAGGCACACTATGGCCCACGCAATGACCATAGGGAGACACATCCTTCGAACGAATTTCATGTGGTTTTTATTCATATAACACTCTCTGGTTGGTTGTTTTTTTTCATGGTTGTTTTTTGTTTTTCATTGGGTGCAGATAGAACTTATGGGAGAAATAGATGAAGAGCTTCCTTCGGGAAGCACAAGGTCGCGTGCAAGGCATTTCATAGGCCGGGGATTGCCAGAAGTATTACACCCGGAATTAAGACTGCAATGGCGGGAAACCGTTCCCAGTAACGGAAATGTCGTGTCTCGGCTTGGTTCCAGTCATTTCCCCGCTGAAAATATCAGCCGCTATGAAGGAAAGCTTGGTTGCAATTTATACCATATATGACAACAAAAACGGCCCTGAAACGCGAGTCTCAGGGCCGGAAATTGGTTGCGGGGCTGGATTTGAACCAACGACCTTCAGGGCATGAACCTGACAAGACGCACAAAGCAATATTAGAATATATTTTCCTGACAATTCCTGACAAATAAAGTTCGCATTACTTCGTTATGACAACTTTTGTCCAAAAATGCAAAATAGCGCATTTACCCTTTATTTACGCTGCTTTTAGGTCGTTTTAACAAAGCAAAGCGAAGCACTTCAAACGGGTTCGATTCCCGGTCTTTTCTGAATTAAAGAAACCTCAAGCGGACACCAAAACGGACACCAAACAAGTTAAAATAGGTATAATCAATTAAAGATGAATATGCTTGAATCCCAAATGAAATCAGGCATATTTGCATCGCAAACACGGCGATAAGCGTCCAAGTCCGACAGGCGGCTCACAATCACCCGCTCAACTAGGGAGACCAAAAACTAAAATGTTTTTAGGATTTTTTCCAAGCGAGCCTTGCTTTTCTTCCAAGTTTTGGCCGTCATTTTCTTTAGTATCTCAACCATTTCTTCTTTCGGAGATTTCTGGCCATTTGTAAGCAATTTAGGCATGGCGACTTGCAATGCCTGCCGGAAAGCTTCACGACCTGGTTGAAAATAATGTCTCAACACAATTTCAGCAGTTTGATGTCCAGTAACTTTTTGAACCAATTCCAACGGGACACCGGCGGTCAAAGCCAACGTGACCCAAGTCACGCGAAAACTGTGAAAATCCCGGATACTGGCACGGCGCAGCCCGTCTTTTCGGTCGGCGTGAATCTCGCCGCGATAAATAGTCGGCTCGTTAATTTTTTGAAGTGCGGTTGCTGGCGCATTCACTTCTTGCGCTGCCTCATTTGCGACAGGTTCAGATCCATCGGTTTCGTCATCTCTAAAACCGGCAGCCGCCAGCACTTTTTGCACGCGCCATGTAATACCGTCAGGGTTTTCCAAATACATCGCTGCCTGTTCGGAGAAAACATATTTTTCGTTTGGCTGCCGATTTTTAGCTCGTGCGTCCAGTTCATCATAGAGCAAGGGAAAAATTGGAATGCTCACCATCTGCCCTGTTTTGGCTGTTTTTACAGAAATGAACTGAGCTTTCAAATCTACTTTTGTCCACTCAAGCAAACAGCAGTCCCCTCGCCGCATTGCTGTGCAAATTCCAGTGATCAATACGGGCCGGATAAATTCATCCGTCCGGCTCGCTTCGATTATCGCTCCCAGTTCTTCGGGGGAATACGGTTTGCGAAAAATCGTGTCAGTTTCCTTTGTGGGGACATTTGAAAATGGATTGATCGCTCCCGTAGGAAGCAAGTAGTTACAGGTTGCCCGCAACAATTTCAAAATATCGTTCCAAGTTTTGCCGGTGACACCGCGTTCGGATTCAGCATTCAAAAACGAGTGGGCAACCGAACGGGTGACATGGGCGATTTCTGTGGCTTTTGGATTTTCATCGCGAACGAATACAGCAAATCGTTTCAATACAGATTGGCACTGCGAAGAATAACGGTCGTCCAGTTTTTTCTTGCGAGGAATTTTTTCCCATTCCGAATGCAGGTCTTTCAGCAAAACGGTCTTAATCGTTTCGCCAACTTTAATCTCATAGAGCTTTTCAACCAACCGCACAGAACCCTGTTTGGTGCGCGCTTCTTCAATCACGCCATCCAATTTTACGCGGGCGATCTCGCGAGACCGCTCAAAATCCATGTCACCCAAATCTTTCAACGACAACGAAGGAGGGGGAACCCCTCTCACTTTGACGCCGAGATTCAAGCACTGGCGGTCTCCATTGACCTCGAAACGCCCATACCAGAAGGGTCGCACGCAGCGGGTCTGTCCTCGTTTTTCAATACGCAATTCAAGTGGCATAATTCAAATGTGTTTCAATTTTGTAACTGCTTGAAACCTGTTGAAACGGCTTGAATTAAGACAACCCCAAAAACCAACAAAACCACCAACAAGAGCCGGTTTGCGCCTCATTTCTCTCTGACAAGCATGTGCGCCAACCGTTCGAGAAAACAAAAAACCCCTGCTTTTGCAGGGGTTTTACTAAACTCAAATTGGTTGCGGGGGCTGGATTTGAACCAACGACCTTCAGGTTATGAGCCTGAAGTATTTTACCAAGGCCAATTCGCCTTGTTTTTCCTGCACTTTTCCTGCACAATTGCATAAGCAATTGAAAACAAATGGAGCGGGCGAAGGGAATCGAACCCTCGTGTGCAGTTTGGAAGACTGCCGTTCTACCATTGAACTACGCCCGCAACGGCTTAAATCCTACCGGTGGACCGCCACTTGTCAATCCAAGGCGCGCCGAATGATGGCATTCTCAAAAATTATTTAACCTGAAGACAGCCGGCAGCGTCTCTTCTGGCAATATGTCAGGAGAACATTTCACCTCGGGCCGTCAGCGCCGGGCGTTCACGTTGATTGAACTGCTCGTGGTGATCGCCATCATCGCCATCTTGGCCGCCATGTTGCTGCCCGCGCTGGCCAAGGCCAAGGAAACCGCCAAGCGCATCTCGTGCAACAACAACCTCCGCCAGCTTGGCATGGCCATGCGCATGTATGTGGATGACAATCAAGGCACACTGCCGCCGCACATCAGTTCCTCCCGCTGGCCGGACAAATTTTATGATTACTACGGCCACAATCTGAAAGTGCTGCTTTGTCCGAGCGAAATCAGCCCGACCCCAGCCACGATCGCCCCTTCCAACAACGTCGCTGACGCCGCCTTCCGCAGCTATTTCATCAACGGCTGGAATGATTATTTCTACGATAAGCTTGGCGCAGACGACTTCAAAAAACTCTACCAGTCCGGGCAATACCAGATTGGCCTCAAGGAAAATGCCATCGTTCATCCCAGCGAAACGATTGTGCTCGGCGAGAAAAACTCCGGCCGCGGCGACTTTTACATGGACATGCGGGCAAACGGCTTCGGCGACGATTTCTCGGCCTACGCCCAGGACCGTCATTCCGGACGCGGTGAAGGTTCCGGCACGGGCGGCTGCAACAACACCTACGCCGATGGCAGCACACGTTACAGTAAATTCGGCACCACCTTGGATCCGCTCAATCTTTGGGCCGTAAGCGACGCCAACCGCGTCGGCTACGCCTTCCATTACTGACACGCTTGCCTTGGCGCGTTACCGCCGGTAAACTTGGTGCGATGAATTCGCTGCTTCTTACCGGCGGTCGCGTCGTGGATCCCGCCAACCAATTGGATGCCATCGCCGACGTTTTAATCCAGAACGGCAAAATATCCGCCGTCGGCAAAAAACTTTCTACTCCCGCTGGTGTCGAGGCGTTTGACGCCACCGGCAAAATTGTCTGTCCCGGGCTAATTGATCTGCACGTCCATTTCCGCGAACCTGGCCAGACGGCCAAGGAAAATATCGCCACCGGCACCGCAGCGGCAGCGCGCGGCGGCTTCACGTCCGTAGTCTGCATGCCGAACACCTCGCCCGCGATTGACAGCGCGGCGACGGTTGCGCTCATCCACGAACGCGCCCGCGAACAAGGCTTGGTCAACGTCTTTATCTCCGGCGCCATCACCAAGGGCATCGCCGGCGAGGAACTCGCGCCTATCGGCGGCTTGAAAAAAGCCGGCGTCGTAGCGATCACCGACGACGGTCATTGCATCCAGAACAACGACCTCATGCGCCGCGCCTGCGAATACGCGAAGATGTTCGATCTCCCGCTCTTCGACCACTGCCAGGATTATTCGCTCGTGACCGACGGCGTGATGCACGAAGGCTATTGGAATGTCGCCCTCGGCTTGCGCGGCTGGCCGGCAGCAGGCGAGGAAATGATTGTCGCTCGGAACATCCTGCTCGCGGAACTCACCGGCGCGAAAGTCCACTGCCAGCACTTGAGCGCCGCCGGCAGCGTGCGGTTGATTCGCGAAGCCAAAAAACGCGGCGTGCCGGTCTCCGGCGAAGCCTGCCCACACCATTTCACACTGACCGATGCCGCCGTCGCGGGCAGCGAAAAATTCTGGGCTGCTGACGGTAAAATGCTCGCGCCGACGCAAGGCAGTGAACTCCCGCAATGGCCGGCCTACGACACGCATTTCAAAATGAATCCCCCGCTCCGCTCGGCCAAGGATCGCGAGGCGATTCTCGAAGGTTTGACCGACGGCACGATTGAAATCCTCTGCAGCGACCATGCACCGCACTGCGATTACGAAAAGGCCGTGGAGTTCGATTACGCGCCGTTCGGCATCACCGGACTGGAAATTGAACTGACGCTCTCGCTCATGCAACTCGTCCATACGAAGCGCCTTTCGCTGGCGGACATGATCGCGAAATTCACCGTGAATCCCGCGAAGCTTTTGAATCTGCCGAAAGGAACCTTGTCTGTTGGGGCTGATGCCGATGTGACGGTGTTTGATCTGGAACGCGAATGGGTATATCGGCCGGAAGATTCCGCGAGCAAATCCAAGAACAACCCCTTCTTCGGCTGGAAGCTCAAAGGCCAGCCCGTGGCCACGATTGTTGGCGGCAAAAAAGTCTTCGTTGAACAGCCGGAACTGGCGGCGGTCTAAAAGGGGAAGGGAATCAAAACTATGAAAAAAATCCTAATAACAATGCTGGCTGCCACGCTGTATTGGCAGGTGAACGCGGCGGAATCCACCTGGCTCACGGATTTGCCGAAAGCCGAGGCGCAGGCCAAAGCTGAAAACAAAATCATCCTCATGGACTTCACCGGCTCCGACTGGTGCGGCTGGTGCATCAAGTTCAAAAAGGAAGTGCTCGATACCAAGGAGTTTCAGGAATACGCGGCCAAGAATGTTGTGCTCGTCGAACTGGATTATCCAAACAAGAAGGAACAAAGCGCTGACTTGAAGAAAGCCAACGCTGATCTGAAGAAAAAATACAAAGTCAACGGCTTCCCGACGCTGGTGGTTTTGGACAAGGACGGCAAGGAAATCGGTCGTCAGGTCGGCTATTCCAAAGGCGGACCAGAAGCCTTTATCGCGAAGCTGGAAAGTTTTAAGAAATAACTGTAGCTCGCAATTTACCTGCCGGCGCGATGGTAAAACGTCGCGCCGGTTTTGCTTTCCACTGAAACTAATTACTTGAAGGCGCCGGCGGTTCTTCTTCTGCTGCTGGAACCGCTTCCGATTTTACCGGCGCAGCATCGTCCAGCTTCAGCTGCTCAGGAACGGCAGTGGCCAAACCGGGATCCACCGTGACCGGTGCCGGCGGATGTTCCACCGGAATGCGGCGAAGTTCGTCAGCGGCGGGCAAATCTTCCAAGCCGCGTAGGCCGAAATATTCGAGGAACAACGGCGTGGTGCTGTAAAGCGCGGGCCGGCCCACGACTTCCGCACGACCACTCTGCTCCACCAGACCGCGTTCAAGAATCGTCTGCATCGTGCCGTCAACATTGACACCACGCACTTGCTCCACTTCGGCACGCGTGACCGGCTGGCGATAGGCGATGATCGCCAGCGTCTCCAGCGCCGCCTGCGAGAGGCGCGACGGACGGTTCTTCACGCCGACAAGCGCCTTGAGCCACGGCGAAAATTCCGGCTGCGTGACGAATTGCCACGCGCCTGCGACGCACGCCAACCGGTAGCTGCGCGCAGCGGCTTCATGGTCGGCGGCCAGTTGTTCGAGCGCGGCGGTCACGTCGTCGTCTTTGACTTTCTTGAGCGACTTGGCTTCCTCGGTCGCGTCTTCCGCACTAGCGGCGGTGGCGAAGAGGTCGCGAAGTTCCTTCACGCTCAGCGGCTTTTGGGCCGAGAAGAGCAGCGATTCCAAAATGAATTTCAGTTCCATGCTAAAAATTTATTGCGGTTTTTCTTTATCGCCCTCAGCGTCACTGTCGCCGTCTTCATCCTCATCCGCGTCATCTTCTTCGTCCTCGTCCTCGTCGTCCTCGTCGTCCTCATCATCTTCATCGTCGTATTCGTCCTCGTCTTCATCTTTATCTTCAGTTTCTTCTGATTCGGACGATTCGGCTTCGAGAGCAGACGAGGCAGCGGACGATTCTTCAGCGGGAACAGCGGCGGATTCTGCTTTGACGAGCGGTTCAGGATCGGGCGCGGTATAAGTTTCCGCCGAGGGTGAGGGCGCGATGGCTTTGCCGATCTCAATTTCCGCAAACGGCTCCGGCTGGACGCACGCGAGCTGCTTCAAGCGGATCAATTCCAGCAGCGCGAGAAAGGTGCAGACGACTTCCGCCCGATTCGCCGCCAGCGCGAACAGCTCGGAAAATTTCACCGAAGTGCGCTCGCTGATCGTCTTGAGAACAAATTCCATTTTCTCACTGACGCTCCATTTGTCCTCGTAAATCTCGCGGGTGCCGGCGGTCTTGTCCTGAAAACGTTTCAGCACCGAGTTGACGGCATTAAGTAGGTCAAAAATGCCGACCTCCGGTTTCGGCGGTTCCGCCTCGGCGTGAAATTCAATTTTCCCCGGCAGGCGCGGAAAGACATTTTCCTGGCGCTCTTCCAGCGTCTGCAATTGCGCGGCGGCGTCCTTGAATTTTTTGTATTCGACGAGCTGCCGGATGAGCTCCCAGCGCGGATCTTCGCCTTCCTCCTCGGCCTCGACCTGCACCTGTTGATCCACGGGCAGCAGCTCGCGGCTCTTGATATACATGAGCGTGGAGGCCATCACGAGGAATTCACCAGCGACCTCGAGGTCGAACTGCCGCATCAAGTCCACGTATTCGATGAACTGCGTGGCGAGCTTAGTCAGGTTGACTTCGTAGATGTCCACCTCCTCCTTCTTGATGAGATAAAGAAGGAGGTCGAGCGGGCCTTCGAAGACCTCGAACTGGACTTTGTAATCCGACATGAAACGGGCGGAAAGCGTAGATTGAAGCGGGCGGCTTGGCAATGGCGGAACGGCGGCGAGCCAGCTTGTGCTCGACGCGTAGTATTTTTTTTGCCAGACTTCAGCTATGGATTCCGACGAACGCGACATATTTCAATACCTCAAAACGTGGGGCAAAGAATACGTTGGGGTGAAGGAAATCTGCCGGCGGGCCGGCTCGAAAAAACGCTACCACGATGATCCGAACTGGGCCATTCCCATGCTTGTCATCATGACCGAACGGGGCGACCTCGAGCGGGATGCCGCCGGTCGTTATCGGGTGAAACCCAAGCCAAAAACCAAGGCCGGCGGCCGCTGGATTTCCCCGGAGATCGAGGAAATCCTCAAAAAAAAGGGCGTCGCCGTCGAAAGCAATACCGAAAAAGCCACCCCCGCTGAAGAAGATTAAGCGCGCCTCTAAATGTTCGCCGCGCTGCTCACCACGCTGCTCTTCGCCACCTCTGCCATCTGCGGATATCGGACGGCGAAACAAATCGGCGGCATTGAAGCCAACTTCTGGCGCATCACCCTCGCCACGATTTTCCTGACCATCTGGGCGTTCACTTTCGGCAGCGGCTTTGCCGGCGCACCGGAATGGTTTCTGTTGAGCGGCCTCTTTGGGATTGGCCTCGGCGACACCGCCTATTTTCAAGCCTTGCCCCGCCTCGGCAGCCGGCGCACGGTGCTCGTCTGCCAATGTCTCACCGCGCCGTTCGCCGCCCTCATCGAATGGCTCTGGCTCGGCACGAAATTGAATCTGCCGGAAATCCTGTGCATCGGCGTGATCGTCGGCGGCGTGGCCATCGCACTGGCGCCCGGCGACCACCTGAAAATTTCCGCGCGCGACTGGAAAATTGGCCTCACCGCCTGCACGCTCGCCGCGCTCGGCGGCGCGATCGGCGCTGTCATCATCCGCAAAGGTTACGCGGCCATCCACGACGCCGGACTGAATGTTGACTCCGGCACCACCGGCTATCAGCGTGTACT
>Ga0068856_100007347_pt1 | contig 10754 bp, 13 predicted proteins | sample KBSCornC62_FD_66595 | JGI IMG/M metagenome (GOLD analysis project Ga0068856, IMG submission 66595) | Corn rhizosphere microbial communities from Kellogg Biological Station, Michigan, USA - KBS Corn C6-2 | ecosystem: Host-associated > Plants > Roots > Rhizosphere > Soil ... | reverse complement strand
GAGGGCGCAGAGCAGTATGCGAGCGACAGCTATCAGCATGCGGTCCGGCTCATGGACAAGGTTGATCAACTCGCCACCGACAAGCACGCGGACCGGAAAGCAATGATCGCAGTCGCGCGCGAAGTAGTCCAAACAGCGGAAGATGCTCGAGCAACTACGATTCAGAAGATCGAGCAAGAGCGTCAGGACAACGAACGTCAAGCTGCCGCCAATGCGCAAGCACAAGCCCATGCCGAAGCAGACGACGCTACGCGGCAGAAGCAGCAGGCCCCCAGAGCTGCTACTCATGCGCAACCGTGATTTACCAACTGTGGGGAGACGTGCCATAGTTCCTCCGGGAGAACTTCAGATCGGCTGACTTAGCCAGAGGATCTGAAAGAGTAAGTCCCGAAGATCTGCCGCTACAGTTTCACCGAGGTACGCTCGTTTGAGTTGAATGGAATCAGTTTCCGCTGCCGAAAGCCGGGAGCAGTCGCAATACTTCTGAATCTACGAGGCAGGCATTGTGGTTGCGTTTGTGCTCAGCATTTGCCAGGGTCTGGGCCTCAGCGGTTGATCGTCACAGTTCTCCTCGTCGGCCGTGCAAGCGAGAATGTTGCGCCGGTTTTCGGAGACCGCAATTTGGGCCGCTTCCCGTGGAGTCCATCGTGAGTGGTCGCACAGTTCCCACCCATTTTCGCAATTCCACATATTGCGCTGATTCTGCTAAGCCCACTTCACTCATTTTGAGAAGGAGTGGGATTGGAACGATCAAATGAATCAGGCCGCGTCGTGTTCTCATTCTGAACTGCCCAGAGGTTCACCTGAAATGCGAGGTCGCTCAAGCCCTGCTTAGCTTCCCCTCGATCGCCGCCCCGGACAAGTAATGACCAAGCAACCGAGTTAGAATCCGATGCGTGTTTAGCCCCGCTCTGTGATCAAGTTGCTAATCCGAATGAAGTTGGAGTGATACATCGGCAATTTAGGCCTCTGCCGCTCGAATCCCCCGAAGGAGATCAGCCAACGTTCCACAAAGCCTGCTGGGGGGCTCGCCTTTAGCGTAATAACCGTGCGCGATGACCTCAGAAGGTAATTCGCTGCCATCTCGGTATGCACCGCTCATCGCGATTGTGACAATCTGGGGAAAGCGACGGCGGATCTCCGAGAGCAGATCGATACCGGACATTCGGGGCATGTTCAGGTCGGAAATGATTATGTCGGGGGCATTCTCGCTAATCAACGAAAGGGCCTCGATGCCATCCTCGGCGGAGGCAACATCATAGCCGACTGACTCCAATAACAAGGTTAGGCAAGTACGAATGGTCGGATCGTCGTCCACCACAAGAACTTGACGTTGTGCGAGGGCTGCCATTGCTACACAGTTAAGTGTTGCATTCAGCGGTTATCGCAGTCTGGTCAAAATTGAACGAATCGTCGAATGTCCCACACGTTCTGAACCTGAAGACACTTCCTCTTGAGCCGTGGAAGAAAACAGCATTTCCCGTGCTTTTCTCAGGTCTAGGCGGCAGTATTCCCCTGCAATTACCAGCCAACCTCACACTGAACATGAAGTGGACTTACTGCCCAGGGGAAGTGCGGGGGAGCGAATATCTGGACGCCAGCGCATCCACGGCGTTTAGAGCCGGCGCCGGCAGGTGCCTGGCTAAGCCCAGCATGACAATGGGTATATTGGGTCGAAAGCACGATTGCGTCCACAGGGCGCGTGCATAAGGCTCCCAAAGCCTCCTAACCGGTTGCGACACTCAGCCGTTCGTATCCATTTTCCTACATCACCCGCATCCGCTCCGGGTCACGACGAATGCAGAGCAGGAAAGGTTTTGCGGCCATATCGGCCTCACCTTGTACTACCGCTCGCTGCCGGATTCTGTTCACGATTGCACACTATTTGCAAGACGCCGAACGGCGAGGAAGGTTTGCCCGCTCCGGCGGAAGGGGATTTCGTGCGATGGAGCGGGGCACCAGGCCTGGGTTCGGTTCTAACTATTCACCGTAGAGACACAAAGCCAAGGATTTCGGACAATTGAATATCCAATACGACATAGCTGTTCCCCGCGGGCCTACCGTACTGATAACGGCTGTTGTAGCCGTCCTCATAGCCGCGACGGAATCCCTCGCGGAAGTAGTAGTTGTAATCGTCCCTGTCGACATAAAAGCCATCGTAGCCGAAGTTCGCGTCCTGATAGGCGTACGAGTCTTGGTAGTCGGAATGCCACCGGTCCTCGCGGTCTGCCTGTCCGGTCCGGAAGCCTTCGCCGTAGCCGTAGTTCACTGCCTGCCGCAGCACATCGGCGCCGTACTGATTGATCTCGTAGTAGTTGCCGCCGCGCTGGTACCGATAAATAGGGGCGGTGTAATAGTAGGGGTCTCGGTCATAGTCGCGGTTGCGCTGGTTCTCAAAACGAAGCTGTTCTTGTCGTTCCCGCCGTAAGTAATCTTCCTGAAAACGATATTGTGCCGTGCGTCGCTGCTGCTGCAACTGTTCCGTCCTCTGCTGTTCCAGGCCTCGCTGGCGTTGCTGGTCTTGTTCTTGGCGGAACTGAGCCGTACGTCGCTGTTGCTCTGCAACCATTTGCTGCTGGCGCTGTTCGGAGAGGCGTTCGCCTGGTTGGCGATTCTGTCCTTGTTGCTGCGCTTGGCGATTCTGATCCTGCTGCCGTTGCTGGTTTTGCTGCTGCTGAACCTGTTGCCGGTTCAGTTCCTGCTGTTGTTGATCATTGGAGCGGTGTTGCTGTTGGTTCTGGTCTTGTTGCCGTTGCTCTGGCTGTTGTTTGTTTCGATCTTGCTGACGCTGGACTTCCGGTTGCTTGTCCTGATTTGCTTGCCGGGGTTCGGTAGCGGGCTGTTGTCTGTTCCCGTCCTGCGGCCGCTGCGCCTGCTGCGGCTCCGGCTTGGAATGTTTTTGATCCTGCTGCTTCGCAGGTTTATCTTTGTCAGACTTGCTCTGATTTTCGTCCTGCTGATCTTGCTGTGGGTAAGTGAGAAGAGCGGCCCCAAGAAGCACGAACAAAGCTGCCATGCTGGGAACTGCAATGCGTTTCATTGAGTATTTCCTCCATTGCAGATTAGCCTCCGGAGAAGAAATTAGCTGTGTTCTTTTGATCAGACGGGGTCTCGGGGTTTGTCTTGTCCCTGCGGGCAAATTCATAGGTGTCTTCTCTGATAGCACTGTGCAATATTGACCAGCGCTGAACGTCGGGGTGCTGTACTGTGGTTTTAATTGCAGCTGAGGTTCTTACACCTCTTTTCAGAAAGGCGCCCTGTTCTCCAGCTGGGCGTCTTTTGATGTTCGGGTCTGGATGACATCGGTCTCCCTGCGGCGTGACAGCATGTGATTGAGGTGGTTACCACCTTCCCCTCTTTCAGGTCTCCTGAACTAAGTCAGCCCATCTGAAGTACGCTCTCCTTAGGCTACCGAGAAAGCTGTGTACCATGGATTCGAATGCGATCCTGCACGAAGTTCGGCAACTCTATAACATCAGTGACCGTCTTGACGGGCTTGCGGAAAAGCACCCACGGATGGCAGAAGCGCTGCTCGGCATCTCGGGAAGCGTTCGCAACACCGCCACATTATTAGAAGTTCTGGTTGCCACGAAAATGCCCCTTATCACCGGGCCGGATCCAGCAAACACCTAACCTTGCTTCATATCCCTGGTGATAGAGTTTCGGTTAGCTAGTCGTGGAGAACGACATTTAGAAGTGAACTGTGAACTTGCAGGCCGTTCGCATCATAGTTCACGAAGCCTAGTTTTCTGAACCGGTTCATGAAGAAGCTGACTCGCGAGCGGGTTGTGCCGGTCATCTCGGCGAGAGTCTCCTGGCTGATCTTCGGTAAAACCGCGTCCGAGATACCCTCCTTGCCGAAGTGCGCCAGTAAGAGCAGAATCCGCGCCAGTCGCTTTTCGCTGGAATTGAACAGTTGGTCTACCAGATCTTCCTCATAGCGGATGTTCCGGGCCAGCAGATACGCGACGAACAGGTCGGAGAACGTGTGCTCGCGGTGAAGCGCGGCCATCATGGCTCCCCGTTCAATCCTCATTACCGTGCAATCCGTCATAGCCGTTGCACTGTCCATGCGCAAAGCCTGACCCGCAAGCGAGCCCTCGCCAAAAAAATCTCCCTCGTTCAAGATGCCGATGGTTGCCTCTTTGCCGACCTTCGAGACCACGCTAAGTTGTACTTTGCCGCGCTGAAGATAAAAGACTGCGTCCGCGGGATCTCCTTGTGCAAAGATTGCCTGCTTCTTGGAAAACAGAAGAACTCTCCTGCCCTCCCCGATCGTAGCCAGGAACTTCTTTGGATCGAAGTCGTACGGTTTCTTTGCAGCTACACCGGCTGACATTGCGGACTTCTCCTGGACGGAATGGGGCTACACCCTCGAGGAGGTTCTCACCATTCCACCCTCGAAAGATGGTCACTTTTGATCATTTTGCGATAGAACACCGCATTGCTCCTGCCACGTTTCGCGAAGCTCGGGACTTGAGCAATAGTGAGCATCCGTTCTGCTGCACAATCCTGCATCATGGCCGAGTGAAGAGCCGAGAACTCACCCCGAAACCGGTCATGTCGGTCCTTTGTCCAACTTGTGGAGCTGCATTCACGAACGCTGCGAAACTGCATTTGGGAGCCCTGCGCCCCGAGCCGCACAGGGACCGGAAGCTTGCGGCGGCCGATGCCCTGGCAACCAAATCTCGCATTCCGGGGGCAGTCCAACGGCGTCGCGGCATCCCTGAACGGACGGAATCATGCTGTTGACCCCTCCCTATTCGATGGTGCCGAAATACAAAACGCGAATTCTGGTGGTCGAAGACGATGCTACTGTCCGACTGACAATTTCAAGACTGCTTGCCGAAGAAGGCTATGATGTTTCGACTGCGAATGACAGCTTTGACGCCCTTCTGCAGCTGGAGCAGAGGGTTCCAGACCTTATGCTCTCCGACTTGAACATGCCCCAAATGTCGGGATTCGAGTTGCTGTCTGTGGTACGGCGCAGGTTCCCCGAGATTCTGGTTGTGGCTTCCAGCGGCGCTTACATTTCCAGTGGAGTTCCGAACGGAGTGATAGCGGATGCGTTCTATGCCAAAGGCCAGGAAAATGCGTCTCAGCTCCTGAAAATCATTGCCGGCTTGATTCGAAGAGGTCCCTCAGGGCACAAGGGAGAAAACGCACCCGTCTGGATTCCTCGCAATGGCACCGACCACAACGGCAAGCCCTTTGTCGTCCTCACCTGTACCCAATGCCTGAGGTCGTTTCCATTTGCCGTCGACGATGAGCCCACCGGAGAAGGTTCTAGGAACTCCGTGCATCTATTGTCCTCACCAAGTCACCTACATCATCGATTTTTCCCGCTCCGTGAACTCACCGGAAAAACGGGCGGCGTGGAAAGCGGCATTTCTCAAGTCGCAGGGTAAATCGGCTTAAGGCGCTGTCGTCCCTTATGCACCGCACAACGGAAATGATCGAGAGCAAGTTGCGGTTTGAAGACGCTCCGCGAAACTTTTCTAAAAGGAATAAAGACATGCCAGGTGAACCCGAAACAATTCTGCGTCGTCCACGGACAGTCGACAAAACGCAGACAGCGATTGAAAACCAAACGCCGACGGCGCCCGGAGATGACGCTCCCGAGTCAAAGAGGCTCTCGCTGGCAGGCAGCGAACCCGAGGACAACTCTCGCATCCTGCAACTCGCCAGCATCGCTCAGTACCGAGCGAAGCGTCGGATGGCAATGGCAGAGAAAACTCGCCAGTGCGAGCAATTGGAACCAGCTTTCCCCGCCAGAAAAAACTAGCATAGGAACGGATTGCAGAATTGTTGTGAGGAAGAGATCATGAAGAGCCACTACCTTCACCTGCGGGCGTTTTCCTGTGACATATGTCAAGGGCCGGTTGTAACTGGGTCGACTGCAGTGCGTGAGAGTGACATCCAGAGAGAAACTGAGATCACACAAGTGGGGGCAATTTGCCTGTCCTGCGGCCACCGTCAGAGCGAAGCCACTGCCCCAGGCACAACGCGCGACTTTCCACCCGTTCTGTGGGATCCCCCTAAAGTCCCCCTCACAGGTCATGCAGCGAGCGCTTATCTTGAGATGCTCAGTCGTGAGAACCGACACTAAGGAGCGTGCTGGAGATTCCGGAGTAATCTTCACATTTAAAGGTTTCAACAAATCCCACTTTTTGGGGAGCGGTTCATGAATAAGCTGCCCCTGCAACGCATCGCTCCCACCATCTCCACTAGGGGTTCTGACCGACCCTGGGGAGCCAGCAGTCTTTCGAAAGCTAAGCAGTCGGTGCGCCAATAGTGAGCCATACGGCTCAGTATTTCTTGAAGAAGTGCGCGAAGATCAAAAAGATGACTCAGGAGTGAGGCCTTCCGCCAAACCAGACGGGATACCAAGCTCTTGAGCCAGTTGTTGCCGGAGAGTGACTCGGGAGCTCGGTGTTGATTGTCCGAATCGTGAGTTGAGGGGCTGGCTCCGGTGACAAGGAGGAACAACATGCATCCGGAAGAGTTGATGAAACCAGACATACTGAGTGAGATCGTTCTACTGACCTTCGGCATGATTGTACTTTCATCGATCGGGCTCGTTGTAGCGGCGGCGCTCGCCCGTTCTTAACATGCAACACGAGTGACTCGGTTAACCCATGACGGCTACCATACAAGTCGGATCGATTCTGATGCAAGAGCGCCCTGGAATCGGGCAATTTCTCAAGCTCAAGAGCGAGCCCTACACCGGAGATTGGGGCGTTGTCCAAGGCTTCGACGGCTTCGCCCTGGATCGCAAGATCCATGTAGCCGGCTGGAGCTTCTTTTTCATGGCGGCCGAAGCAAAAGTGATGTTCTTTGGACGTCCTGGAACTGTCAAGATTCGGAACGGGTCCAACGAATTCTGGCGAAGCTGAGGCCGCAGAGCTTCAACTGCCTTGAAGTAACTGGAATCGTGGAGAAGAGTTTCTGGGGGATTCGTTACGCGACGGTTTCCGCGCATGCCCGTCACATCCAGCCGAGTTGCTATCTCGAGACTGCCCGCGTACGGCGAGCTACCCAGTTGCATTCCGAATGGGCCAACGGTTGAGCGCCCGTAATGGCCGCCAAGCGCGGCGGAACAACATACAGGAGGCACATTGACCCCAGAACATGACCTTTATCTCGCCGTCGTTGTTACCGTAATGTTCCTGGCAGGCTGTGTCATAGCGGTCATGAATCAATATCGACGGTCTCGCGAGCGCAGACGGTGGGAATAGCGAAGACGGATTTGGCAGTGCCCAGCCGGACATCAACAGGCTGCGGTTCTGGAGAGTGGAAAATGACCAAACCTATCGACTGACCATGGTCGCAATTTCGATCAGATCCTCGAGTCCGTGGTTGTTGCGAGTTGGGCAAGCCTGATGCGCGGCACCGAGAGCGGGTCCATCCGTATTGAATACGACATCACACCGACCGGTGCATTAGACTTTTCCGAAGGCGTCATTCTTCCTCAGAGACTGGACCGAGCGGGATTACTGCAGATCGCAACGCCTACCAAGAAGGAGATCACTGCAGCGGCAGTTGCGGTGAACGAAGCGCTTGGCCGCATCAACTCTGTCTCCCCAGAACCGGCACTGGGCTGATCTGCGCCAGCGAGCGATGTACACGTGTCGGTATCCTTTCCACACGACGCAGCGAGGGAATGAGACGCCCCTTCCCCTATTCATAAGCGCTAAAGAGCGTTGCGCTGCCTACCGCTGCAGGATGGTGCTGATAAGGGTCTCTGGCCCCTCCAATCCATAGACAAAGGCATCCGCGAATTCTGGCTTTTCAATTTTCATATTCGCGATCGCAATGATTCGACCCTCGGGGCACGTTTGGCGGAAAGCTTTCGAAAGGCGCTTCCTGACCGGATGCGGAAGGGAGTAATAGACCAACAGAACACCGCAATCCATTTGCCTGATCTGTTCTAACGCGGCATTCTCATCTTCTGTGGTCACACGTTGAATCCAGCGCTTTGGAGGACCGCATTTCTGAGCCAGAGCAGTTCGTGATCTCCTCCGACTGAAACGATTTTGTCGCTTTCGTGCAAGGGTTCACAACACAGTCGAAAAGAGTTTTTATCGGGGTGGAGGTCCCAGCATAGTGGGAAGCCAGCTTTGCGGCCATACCCACATCGCTGTAGATCAGCACGAGAAGAGGAGTCGCTACTCAGGAGCAAATCATCTTGAACAGCGGCTCCTCCGCGGAGGGTCGGATAACCCTTGCACAAAAAATCCACGGCTAGCCGAGATCTAGGCGTGGCATCGCGAACCGTAGGCGAACGTGGGTCCCGAACGCCAATCATCATGAATTCGGCTAAGGCAGCGCTGACAATCGGTGCAAGGGAGTATGCAATGCGTCGTGCCTCGAGAACCGTTCGGGCTGTCTGCAATCTACGACAATCACTCTGTTCGCGAGCTCACAGGCGCACCATGAGATTGGGACGGTCTGCGAACGCTAGATCCGTATTCTCCGCTCCCTAGACAGCCCTGCCAGCATCCAGCGCGATGCCTGAGCTTGCCAGCTCGAAGAGGCCGCAGTTCTGGACTGACCCCTTAAACTGAGACACTCGGGAAAGGCACACTTTGCAGAGAAAGGAACTGCGAGTGGCAAAGAGACGAGTGGGGCGGTATCCGAAGGAGTTTCGCCGAATGGTGGTAGAGCGCCTAAAGAGCTGCGATAACATCGTGGCGCTGGCGCAAGAGCTGGGTTTACATCGGCGGCTTCTATACAAGTGGCGAGATCAACTGGAGCCGGTGACACATGGGGAACCTGCACCCAGTACACCTGAACTGCGGCAGCAAAGTGCGGCAGTTGAAGCGACTTCTGGCAGAGAAGGCGATGGAGGTGGATTTGCTAACCGCCCAGAAATGAGGGTTCCTCGAATTCTAACCCACGACGACTGCTATGCTTGTGCCAACCATGGAACGGAATCCCTTCGACTCCGACAATGCGAAACTCCTCGAGATTCATAGCCGTGCGAAAGGGCCTACGGGCACGCTACCACTCACGGCTGAACAACTGAACAATGAACCCTCCGGAAATCTTTTTGGATGGAGCCAGAATGCCGGAATGGGATGGAAGGCGTCGGAATTGGGTGGTAAAGAATTTCTCATGCTCTCAACGCATGGCGGAATTCGTGACCGCGACGGCACACCGATAGCCTTGGGATACCACACCGGTCACTGGGAAATCGGGTTACTTCTCGAGTCCGCGGCGCAAGTGTTCAAAGCGGCCGGTGCTATTCCCTTTGCGGCGGCGTGCAGTGATCCGTGCGATGGCAGATCGCAGGGTACGACCGCCATGTTCGACAGCCTGCCGTTTCGGAACGACGCAGCCACCGTATTTCGCCGCCTGATCCGCTCACTGCCGACTCGGCGCGGAGTGTTAGGAGTCGCCACCTGCGATAAAGGCTTACCGGCAATGATGATGGCGCTAGCCAGCTGCGGCGAGTTGCCGTGCGTGCTGGTTCCGGGAGGCGTCACCCTGCTTCCGGAAAAGGGCGAGGATGCGGGACGTTCGCAGACGATCGGAGCAAGGTTCGCGCACGGCCTAATCACGCTGTCCGAAGCGGCAGAGATTGGTTGCCGCGCATGTGCGACTCCTGGAGGCGGTTGCCAATTTCTAGGAACAGCAGCAACATCCCAGGTCGTCGGTGAAGCGCTTGGACTCTCGGTAGGGCACTCAGCACTGGCACCATCTGGGCACCCCATCTGGATTGAACTGGCGCGGCGCTCGGCCCTGGCGCTCATGGGGCTTGAACGGCGCGACATCAAACTCGGCCAAATTCTCACCGATGGGGCGATCGAAAATGCCTTGGTTGTGCATGCGGCTTTCGGAGGCTCAACCAATCTGATCCTTCATTTGCCAGCGATTGCCCACGCTGCTGGATTACGAAGACCGACGGCTTCCGATTGGGCTCACGTCAATCGCAGGGTACCTCGACTTGTGGATGTTCTGCCCAACGGTCCGCGCAATCATCCAACGGTGCAGGTTTTTCAAGCGGGTGCTGTCCCGGAAGTCATGCTGCATCTACGTCGTGCGGGTTTGCTGAACACATCGGCTCTAACGGTCGATGGCACCACGCTCAATGATCGCCTGGATGCGTGGGAATGTTCGGAGCGTCGGCGAGCCTTGCGCTCGCGCCTGCAGGAGCGAGAAGGCGTCGATCCGAACGATGTCATCCTAAGTCCGGAGGTAGCCAAGCGGCGTGGAATGACCTCGACTGTCTGCTTCCCCCACGGGAACCTCGCCCCGCACGGATCGGTCATCAAGAGCACTGCGATAGACCCTTCGGTTGTAGGAACCGACGGGGTTTATCAGATGACTGGACCGGCGAAGGTATTTACGAGCGAGGCGAGCGCAATTCAGGCCATCAAGGCGGGAAAGATTTCCGCGGGCGACATCATCGTGCTCGCAAGCCGTGGGCCCATGGGTTCCGGAATGGAAGAAACCTTCCAGCTTACTGGTGCTCTTCGCTATCTTCCCTTCGGCAAGCACGTGGCGCTTATCACCGACGCGCGGTTCAGCGGCGTCTCCACCGGTGCGTGCATTGGACATGTCTCGCCGGAGGCCCTCGCGGGTGGGCCAATCGGCAAAATCCGAGATGGTGACATGATCGAAATCGTGGTTGATCGCCAAAAGCTCGAGGGCGCTGTGAACCTGGTCGGAGAAGCCGGCGCCATAGCTTCTGCCGACGAAGGCTCGCGGATTCTACTCAAGAGAGATCCGCGCCCGGACCTTGCACCCGA
>Ga0068856_100007344_pt1 | contig 10755 bp, 6 predicted proteins | sample KBSCornC62_FD_66595 | JGI IMG/M metagenome (GOLD analysis project Ga0068856, IMG submission 66595) | Corn rhizosphere microbial communities from Kellogg Biological Station, Michigan, USA - KBS Corn C6-2 | ecosystem: Host-associated > Plants > Roots > Rhizosphere > Soil ... | reverse complement strand
CTCGCGATCGCCTGGCGCACGGCCTGAACCAACGGCTCCCCGACTTCCGCGCCGAACTCGGCGGGATCGATGGGCGGGTGCACCGTGACCTGCACGGTCGCGCCCGAGGTCACGTGGCCGCCTTTGGCGGGTAGGGTTTGCCGCGTGCCGTCGATCGTGACCGGCAGAATCCGGGCCCCCGCGCCGACGGCGACGTGGAAGCCACCGAGCTTGAACGGCCCGAGCTCGCCGTCACGACTGCGCGTCCCTTCGGGAGCAATCCAGATGCTGGTGCCCTGCGCGAGCGCCGCTTTGGCGCGCTCCAAACTGTGAATCGCGCGCTCGCGCGCGCCGCGATCGAGCTCGACGAAACCCGCGGCGCGCATGGCTTGGGCCCAAATTGGGATGCGAAATAGCTCTGATTTTGCGACCATCCGCAGGCGCAGCGGCAAGCTCTGATACAGGACCGGAATGTCGTAGTGCGACTGATGGTTCGACATGACGACGAACGCCGTCGCCGCGCGCGCGTGCTCCGCTCCCGAAACCCGCAACGTGATGGCGGCGCGCGCGACCAGCTGCTCGGACCACCACGCCAGCCGCGCGTCACATACCTCGGGCCGCAGCGTGCCGCGCAAGCCCTCGATGATCGTCGGTACGCTGATGCGCAGCGTGACGCCCGCCGCATGCAAGAGGTGACCGACGGTCATGCGTACTCAGTCTCGCACGAACCCGTACGACAGCACCTTGGTCTTTACCGCGGGCGGTTGTGGCGCACCCGGCAGCACGATCGCCTCGCTCACCGACCAAACGTCGAACGAGACCAGTTGATCTTGCGGACGCCCGGTAATTTCGTGGTGATTCTTCAGAAAATCACGGACGCCGCCCAAGTAGACTTTGAAGCGCTCCTCGTTCAAGTGGCGCTCGAAATAGTACCACTCGCAGTTTCGTGAGTGCTCCGCTCGCACAGAAACGTCGAATGACGGCTCGCGTCCCGTCAAGGGGTCGAAATGGCGGCCATCCTTGGTGCGCCCGTCGACCACGATTGCCACGTCATCGAGCGGCGGCGCCGGCGCGAACATGCTCCAGCCCTGAAAGAGCCGCGGATAAATCACGGCCGCGGTCATCCACGCCGGGCGCCGTTTGGGTTTGAGCCAGGGTGGCACCGCCGTGTTTTCCATCAGCAGCTGGCTGCCGCAACAGACGAGCAAAACGGCGATCAGCGCTTCGCGGGTACGCACGGAAAAGTCGCGGAAGAACGCGCGCGCGGGCGTGACCTGCACTCCATTCCCGAGCTCGTCCGGCGTTTTCAACTCGAGGTAGTCGGCGTAGTGCTCGGGCTTGCGCTCCGCGCGCCGCACGGTGCGCTTCACCAGGCGAGCGAGCCCAGGCAAGCGCAGAAAAGCCAGCGTGGCTCGCCCGAAAGGCAGCGCTTCCGCCAACGAGGATAGCCCATTCAGGCTGCGCGTCCGCCGCCCCGAGCTCGGATCGAGCACGACGAACCGCGCCTTCTCCTCCTCGTCGGTCTGCTGGAATTTGATGCGGTCGAGCAGGTCGAAGCGCTTCAACACGCGGCACACGCCGAGCGCGAGCCGGCTCTCGCCGTCGATCAGCAGCACCCGTTCCGGGCGGCGCGCGCTGAGCCATGCTCGGCCAGCGTCCCACGCCTCGCGCGGTATCAGCGCGAAGAACATGATGATCATCGACCAAGAAAAGGTCCCGAGATGCAAGACCGACAAGATAGACAGGTGCAGCACGCACACCAAGAGCCAGGCCAGCATGCGCGTCACGTGCGTTTTGATCGGGATGATCAGTAGCGCTGCGATCGACGCTTCGATGACCAGCGCGCCGTAGGTGAGCACGCGAATGACCCCGAGCGAGAGTCTGCGACCCGCGGAGGCGCCGAGCGAGGTCAGCATCGAATGCTGATGCAGCGCGTAATAGACGGCGGAGCCATCGCGCCAAGGTGCGCCGTCCTTTTGGATGACGTTGAACGCGTAGATCGCGACCCACTGCACGACGAGCGCAAATACGGCCAATGACGCAACCGGCGTTTGATCGCGCGCGAGTGGCTCGTTCAACTCGCTGAGCGTCGCTTGGCGTTGTTGGCGAAGCGAGCCGAAGAGCACATCCAAACTGAAGCGTCGCCCCAAAGGCAAAAACAGCGACCAGACCGAGAGCAGCGTGAGCACGACCCAGCCGCCGTTTTCGAGCATCACGTTTCGGCTGTTCAAGCTGGTCAGCAGCAAGAGCGCGAGGCCTTGCATGATGCGCGTGCGAAATCCGAGGATCAGCAGCACGTCGACCAAGAGCTGCAGCGCGAGCAACACTTTCACTTGCCCGGGGGTGCTGCAGGTCAAATAGAGCGAAAACAGGTAATCGCTCATCGGGCGGAAGAGCATGAAGTGGTTCGGCAGCCAGCCCGTGTTGGCGTAGTGGGATTCGATGTCGGGATAGCGCCGGGCTGCGTCCGCGAACAACAAGATGCCGAGCGCAATCCGGAACAAACCGAGCGAACGCGGATCCGCGCTGATGAAGCGCTTCAGCGCCCCGCTTGGACCGATGCCGCCCGCGCGCGCTCGGGCTTGGACGCGATCGCTCATCCGGCGGGCCTCCTCGAGGCAGGCTTATGCGGGGGCGAGGCGGGGGGCGGCTCGCTCGGCTTCAACCAGGGCGTGGCCAACGAATCGCGCACGGTCCCGAAGCTGACCAACTTATCGGGCGGGAGCGGCTCACCGTGGCTCTGACCCGGCTCGGGCGACTTGTTTTGGACCCACCAAACGTCAAAGCTCGTGAGCTTGTCTTGGGGACGGTGCGTGTATTCGTGGACGTGCTCCAGGTACTCGCGCAAATGCACGCGGTTCGGCGCGTTGTTCGCCCAGCGAATGTGATTCGTGTAGTCGCACCACAACTGATCGTCTCCCCAGCCGGTGGCAGAATAGGGGTCCATGTCCGGCTCCCGTCCAGTGAACGGGTCGAGCTTGCGTCCGTCTACGGTTCGCCCATCGACGACCAGATGGCCGTCGTCGTACGGGGGCTCGGGCGCGAACATGCCCCAGCCTTGGAAAATGCGCGGCGTTTCGACGACCGTTTCCATCCACTCCGGACGTTGCACATGCACGCGCTTGCTGAGCCACGGATTGTCGACGCACACTTCGACGCCGAGCACGAACATGAAAAAGGCGACGAGCGCCTCGCGCGGCACGCGCAGCGCCGCCGACCAATCGTCGCGCCAGGTCTTCGTGGGCTGCGGCAGCGCGCCGGAGCTGCCCCGACCTTGGCTCGGAACGCCGCACTGCGCGAACCCAAACCAGACCGAGATTTGCGTGCGGTTCGCGGCGATTCGCCGGTAGAGCGCGCGACCCAAGCTGGACAGCCCGGGCACGGCCAGCCAAAAGAACGGCACGACTCCGAACGGGATCGCGCGCGCCACTTCGAACACCGCGCGTTCTTCGCGCACAGCGCGCCCGTCCGGCATGAGCACGATCACGGTGCGGTCGAGGGTGCTCTCGTCCAGCGTAGCCGGGATTTTATCGCGCTCGTCGTTGCCGACGAAGCTGAGACGTTCGAACGGATCCAGGCGCTTGAGCAAGCGACAAATCCACAAGCAGATGCCGCAGTCGACGTCGTAGATCACGGTTCGAGCTCGGCTCGGCCGACTGAACCAGCGCGACACGAACTCGAAGTCGGCTGCGCTCAGGTGAATCACGAACTGCATGACCATCACGTACGAGAACGGACCCAGGCGGGACATGGCCGCGATCGAGCCGTGCAGGCCGAGCGCCAAGAAAAAGGCGATCCGCCGCATGGTTTCGCGAGAAAAGGGCACGAGCAACGCGAAGGACAACGTGGCCTCGGTGAGCAACGCGCCGCGGGTCATCACCTTCAGCACCGCGAGCGGCAAGTGGTTGCGTGCCCAAACCCCGAACCAAGTCACGATCCGGTTTTGTTCGAGGAACCAATAGATGGCCGTGTTGTTCCGCCAACCGACCCCGCTTTTGTGTACGAAATTGAAGTAGTAAATCACGCTCCACTGCAGGAGCAGGGCCAGCACGGCCAGTGACACATGCGGTGCGCTCGGCAAGGCCGGCCAACTGCGATCGTTCAGCTCGGCCGAGGAGGACTCGCGACGTTCCGCGAGCGAGCGCCTGACCGCGTCGATCGAGAAGCGGCGCCCGAGCGGGAGGAACAGCGTCCACAGACCGAGGATGTTCACCACGATCGTGCCGCCATTTTCGACGAACAAGTTGCGCGCGTTCAGGCTGGTGATGAAGAGCAGGGACAACGCGTGGAACAGCTTCGTGCGATAGCCGAGCGTAAACAGCACGAAGCAAATGAGCGCCAGCGCGAACGCCACGTTTACTTCGCTGAAGCTCGAGAACGCGAAGAAAACGGAGAAGATGTTGTGCCAGCCCGGCCGAAACAGCTCGAAATGGTTCGGCATGATGCCGTCGTTGCTGTAATAGAAGCGGAGGTCGACCCAGCGCCGGAGCAGGTCGACGATCAGCAAACTGCCGTACAGCACGCGAAAAACACCCAACCAACGCACATCGGCGCTGAGGTAGGTTTCTCGCACTTGGCTGAAAAACTCGGGTCGGGCCGCGCTCCCCTGCCCCGTTGCCGTTTCGTCCTGAGTCATGTTCCGCGCGGACTCTAGTCTCGAGCTTCGCGCTCGTGAAAGGCCGATCGCTGCAGATCTGACACATGAACCCCGGCCGAGCCCGTAGCCGAAATCGACGCAGAATTTGCAGGCGATGTGACGGGGCTTGGTGGAAGGAGGATAGGCAACCCGAAAAAGCCGTGGTAATTCTTCAGTTTGGGTTTTCCGAAGGTTCCGCATGCGCGGGCGTGAGACTTGACGATGAATGTGACGTGCACTGGGTGTCCGGCGAAATATTCGGTTCCGGACGAGAAGGTTCGCGGCAAAAAAGTCCGCATCACTTGCAAGCACTGCGGGACCAATATCGTCGTCGACGGTAGCGCCCTCGGCGCTTCCCAAAGTGTGCTGCCGAGCACCGAACCCGCGGCGGCGCCAACTGCCGTGGCGGCGCCGGCGCCGGCCACCGCGGCCGCGACGGCTACGACTGCGGGACGCGCCGCGGCGACTCCGGTCGCACAGTCCGCAGCAAAGCCGGCCGCGGCGGCGCCCGCACTTGCCGCTGAAAGCACGTGGCTCGTGGGCTTCGTCGATGATCGGCAGGAACAGCACACCACGTCGGAAGTGGTCGACCTGTACGCCGCGGGCAAGATCGACGACGAAACCCTGGTCTGGAAAGACGGCATGGACGACTGGCTGTCGCCGTTCGATGTGCCCGAGATCGGCGCGGTGCTGAAACAGCGCGGCGTCCCGCGACGTGCACCGAGCTTCGCGCTGCCGAGCTCGAGTGACGACGAGGCGACCGTGGTCGGAAGGTCGCCATTCGACGACGAAACCGTGGTCTCCAGCGCACCTTCCGAATCCGAGCCGCCCGCTAAATCTCCGATCATGCCCGCGAGCGCCGCACGTGACGTCGCGCCCGAAATCAAGCCGAGCGCGACCGCGCTCAGGCCTTCGTTCGGCGAAGCCAAGCCCGCGGCCGCGATGCGTCAGTCCACGCCGGAGATCCAGCCGGCCGCGGTCAAACCCGCAGCCGCCATTCGTCAGTCCACGCCGGAGATCCAGCCCGCGTCCAAGCCGAGCGCCGCGCGCCGCACCGATAAGCGCGCGGAGGTCGACTTGTTCGGCAGCGTCGCCAGCGCCGGCAGTGAAGCCGATGTGTCCTTGGATTTCGGCGCGCCCGAGGAGCCCGCTCAAAAGCTGACGGGCGCTCGCAACGAGAGCTCGGTGCTCTTCTCGCTCGATGCGTTGACGAAGCCCGATCCGAAGACCTCGCAGAGCAAGGCCCAGGACAAAAAGGAAAAGGACGCGACCGCGGTGTTGTTCGGCGAGAGCTCGCCCGACTCGCTGATGAATGTCGGCGGCGGTGGTCTCGCCGCGCTCGCCGCGCCGGATTTCACGAAGCCAGTCGCCGCCGCGCCCGAGCCGGTGCGCCCGAGCGACCCGGTGGAAGTGCCGAACGCCTCGCCCGGCAAGAAGAAGGGCGGCGCGGGCTTGCTGATCGCGGCCGTGGTCGGCATTGCGGCCGCGGCGGGCATCGCGTTCGTGGTGATGTCGAAGAAGCCCGCAGAAAAGCCAGCGGAGAGCGCGGTCGCCGAGCCCAAAGCCGCCGCGCCGAGCACGCCGGCCGCCACCGCCACCGCGACCGCCGCGGACACGGCTGCTCCAACCGCAGCTCCGGACACTGCGAACAGCGCTCCGAGCGCAGCCGAACCGAGCTCGGCGACCAGCGCGGCCAGCGCGGCCGCCGCGAAGCCGGTCGCAGGCGCGGCAACTACGACCGCGACCGCAACCACGACCGCGGCGCCCGGCACCCCAGCCAAACCCGCCGACAAGCCCGCGGACACCAAGAAGACCGACGCACCAGCGGCACCGGCCGCGCCCGCGGGCGGCGCTGATTTCGACAAGGCGGCGGCGGTCGCGGCCCTCGGTGCGGCGGCCGCGAATGCGGCGAGCTGCAAGAAACCGGACGGACCAACCGGCGGCGGCAAAGCGTCCGTCACGTTTGCGCCCAGCGGCCGCGCGACGAACTCGACCGTCTCCGGCGCGCTCGCCGGCACCGACGTGGGCGGCTGCGTCGCCCGCATCTTCCGCGCGGCCAAAGTGCCGCCGTTCTCCGGCGATCCGGTCACGGTGTCGAAGAGCTTCAGCGTCGAGTGAAACGCGCGCTCGTCGTGCGTCGGTGTTCGGCCGCGCTGGGCGAGCTTGCGCGGACGAGCGTCACGCGACGCCGAAGGCTGCGCCGCGCTGCGCCGGCGCGCGTGACCATCAAAAACAAAAAATCGCGACGCACGGGCCGCTCGAGATTTTTGGGGGCGTGGGCGCGTGGCGGCCGATTTTCTGCGCGGAGCGACGCGGGCAAGCTCACGCGTGCGGGCGCGCGCCGGCCGAGTTACGGATGAATGTAGACGATCGTGCCCTGCTCTTGGCCGTCGATCGTGTAGGCGGCGTGCCAGTGTTCGGGCACGTCGGGCGCGGACCAAAGAAAAGTGCGGCGCGCGTCGATCGGCGAGAGATTGACGCAGCCGTGTGAGCGAACGTGGCCGAAGTCATCGTGCCAATAGGCGGCGTGAAGCGCGTAGCCGCCCTTGAAGTACATCACCCACGGCACATCGCGCAGCTCGAACTCGTGATCGGCGACGCTCGAGTCCATCGTGGTCGTGATGTGCTTTTGGTAGACGCGAAAGGTGCCCATCGGCGTGCTCAGCGTCTTTTGCGGATCGCCCATGCCGTCGCGACCGGTCGAGACCAGCGTCGCGAACACGGGCACGTCGCCTTCCCAAAGCACCAAGGTCTGATTGACAATCGAGATGTCGATCCATTTCGCCTTGCGGTTTGCCCACGCCGGCAGCTTGCTCGCCTTGGCCGCAGTTCGGAGTTCGCTCGACTTCAGCCATTGGCCGGAGCGCGCTTGCACGTAGCGCTCGGCGCCGTACTCCTTGATATTGCCGCTCAGCGCCACGAACTCGCGACCGGCCAGGGCCTCGCCACGGCTCGGCGATCCACCGCTGAAGTCGTAGAAAGTCGCGCCGTCCTTTTGCGCGAACGCCACCGGTAAGCCGACCTTGCGAATGTCTACGCCGTGGAACGGCGAACCGGCTTCCGCCTTCAACTTGTCGGCGGGGATCAGCCGCGCATCGGCGGCGATCGCAAAGCGACGATCTTGCGCGGTGGGGCCCGCAACGAAAGAGCCGATCAACGACACGCCCGCATGGCGCTTCAGGCGATCGGCGATCACCGCGAAGCTCGGCGCTTTGAAGGAAGAAATATTCGGAATGCGCCGATCGCCCTCGAGCCACCACGGCACACGGTCGTCGCCGTTGCCGCCGAAGCGCTGGTTCTCGCTGAGCGCCGCGGCTTGCGCGGGAGCCGGCCCAGTGGCGATCCCGTTTTCATCGAGCGGCACGTCATTGGCGCCCACTTCGAGCACGTCCCATTTTTCGTGCAGCTTCTGCCAGCTGCGCAAATGGTGCTCGAGCCGCATCTCGTATTGAAGTTGCTCGGCCTTGGTCGGGACGCGCATGTAATTCGGCGCGATCGCCCGAAGGAATGCGTATTTGTACGGCATCGGTTTCGAGCGGTCCGGCTCGACCTGAATCGCTCGCGCCAGCGGGTGATCGAGCTTGAGCGTCGCGTTCAGCCCCGCGCACACGAACCCCGCCGGGCGAATCGCGTACCACCCGTCCGGGCAGCCCACGTTGCTCACCGGACGCTCCGAGCGCGCCACGCGCGCGCCGATTCGGAGGTAACCGAGGGTCTCGGCCTTCGGGTCGGGCTTTTGCATCACGGCCACCGTCATGGCGATCGGCGCGAGCTGGGGGCCGTCGGCGGGCGGCACGGGCACGTGCGAAAAGTCGTTCGGATCGGCGACAATCCCGTCATTTTCGGGTTTCAGCCGCGAGGCGGCCGGATCTTTCGAGTCGAACGGGCTCTTGCCCGTGCAGCCGGCGAGCCCCGCGGAAGTGATGGCGAAGAGCCCCAGTGCCAGGGCCGTTCTGCGGAAACTTGGTCGACTCCTCGAAAGCATCCCCTCTCACATGCCAAAACCTGACGAATGGGCCCAAAAATCGGCGTAGGCTCCGCGGACCTTGAACCCGCCGGACGGACGCGGGACCCTCCGGCCCCACTTTCCTCAGCGAGAAGCGAAGCGACCATGGCTAAGGACACACTGACGATCACCGACAACCGCACCGGCAAAAGCTACGAAGTGCCGGTTAACGAAGACACCATTCGCGCGCTGGATCTGAAACAGATCCACGTTCAAGAGGGCGACTTCGGGCTCATGACCTATGACCCCGCGTTCATGAACACGGCGTCGTGTCGCTCGTCCATCACTTATATCGACGGCGACAAGGGCATCCTGCGTTACCGAGGTTACCCGGTCGACCAGCTCGCTGAAAAAGCGACTTACCTCGAGGTCGCGTACCTGCTCATCAACGGCGAGCTCCCGACGCAGTCCGAGCTCGATCAGTTTACGCAGAACGTCACTCACCACACCTTCGTGCACGAGAACGTGCGCACGTTCATCGACGGCTTCCGCTACGACGCGCACCCGATGGGCATGCTGGTCGCGACGGTCAGCGCGCTCAGCACGTTTTATCCCGAAGCCAAACACGTCCTCGACCATGACATTCGCCGCCAGCAGATGGTGCGGCTGATCGCCAAGATGCCGACGCTCGCCGCCTGGAGCTTCCGGCACAGCATGGGCATGCCCTTCGTCTATCCGAGCAACGAGGTGAGCTACACCGAGAACTTCCTGCAGATGATGAAGCGCATCGCAGAGCCGAAGTTCGAGGTCCACCCCGAGGTCGTCAAGGCGCTCGACGTGCTCTTCATCCTGCACGCCGATCACGAGCAGAACTGATCCACCAACGTGATGCGCAGTATCGGCAGCTCGCGTGCCGATCCGTACGTGGCGGTGGCCGGCGCGGCGGCTGCGCTCTATGGCCCGCTGCACGGCGGGGCCAACGAAGCGGTGCTGCGCATGCTGCGCGAGATCGGCTCGGTCTCGAACATCCCCGCCTTCGTCAAAGAGGTGAAGAGCGGGGTCGGCGCGAGGCTGATGGGCTTCGGTCACCGCGTGTACAAGAATTACGATCCGCGCGCCAAGGTGATCAAGCGCCTGGCCGATCAGGTCTTCGATCTCGTCGGCAAGAAGAGCCCGCTTTTGCCGGTCGCGCTCGAGCTCGAGCGCATCGCGCTCACCGACGAATACTTCGTGTCGCGCAAGTTGTACCCGAACGTCGATTTTTACTCGGGTCTGATTTACGAGGCGCTGCAAATCCCCGTCGACATGTTCCCGGTGCTGTTTGCCATTCCGCGCACTTCGGGCTGGCTCGCGCAGTGGGAAGAGATGCTGCTCGACAAGGACCAGAAAATCGCGCGACCCCGCCAGATCTACACCGGCTATGACGAACGCGAATTCGTGGCCATGAGCAAGCGCACCGCCAGCGTCCCCGCTCCCGCCGCCTCGGCTGCGTCGAAGCGCGAGACCGACTGAGTCTCGGGTCTCGACGGCTGGGCCCGAACACCGCATGTCGCCTCCCGCTGATCAGGAACGGCGTTCTTCTCCCCTGCAGGGAGGGAACGAACGCCGCTCGGCGAACTTCTCCTCGTTCGCCACGCGGGAGTCGACCCGCAGCGGGGCCGTGCTCGCCGGCCGTTATCAAGTACGTGGTTTTCTGACGCGCGGGGCCACCGCGCGCGTCTATTTGGCCGAAGATCTTTTGACCCGCACCGCGGTGGTGGTGAAGATGCTCTCCGCCGAGACCGCGGCCTCCGCGGAATTTCGCGGTCGTTTGGTGCGCGAGGCCGAAGCCGCGAAGACCATCGTGCATCCCAACGTGGTCAGCGTGCTCGACGCGGGCCAAACCGACGAAGGCGCGCCGTTCCTGGTGATGGAAGCGTTGGTCGGTGAGTCGCTCGGCGAATACCTGCGCCGCGAAGGCTCGATCCCGTTCGATACGGCGCTGATCTTGCTCAAACAAGCCGCGGCTGGGCTCGCGGCCGCCCACCGCGCCGGCGTCGTCCACCGCGACGTGAAGCCAGACAATTTCTTGTTGCTCGGACCGCGCGGTGAACCGTACGGGCTCAAAGTGATCGACTTTGGGCTGGCCAAGTTGTGGAACGGCGAAGGCGCGGGCAGCGGCGCGCACAATATCCTCGGCACCGCGGAGTACATG
>Ga0068856_100007342_pt1 | contig 10758 bp, 5 predicted proteins | sample KBSCornC62_FD_66595 | JGI IMG/M metagenome (GOLD analysis project Ga0068856, IMG submission 66595) | Corn rhizosphere microbial communities from Kellogg Biological Station, Michigan, USA - KBS Corn C6-2 | ecosystem: Host-associated > Plants > Roots > Rhizosphere > Soil ... | reverse complement strand
AGAAACAGTTCCGTGCCGATTTCCTTGGCGGGGTCATAAAGACTCACGATGCGGTTAAAGTCAAAATCAAAGCCCGTGGCCTCCCAGTTGTTCAACAGCACCTCCCGCGGCTTGTGCCCTTCACGTATCCCGAAATCGCGGGCCCAGCGGTGAAACTTACGGCTCATGTCGCCAAGGCCGTTGGTGCTGCATGCCCATAGCATCGTGGGAGTGACAAATGTTTCACCGGCCGCCAGCTGGCGCGCGCTGGCAAATGAACTTATCCCGGAAAGCACACGAACGCCGTGGCCAAAATCGTCAAACTCACTTTCAAAACTGCCGGACCATGCCAGCGAGCCGGCGAGGACCGTGCCACGGGTTTCGGTGGGCCGCTCTCCGAGGGACAGAATGAATGACGGGTTTTGGTATTGGGAAGCGCGCACGCCCAGCTTGGAATCCAATCTTTTCGTACCGGCCGTTATTTTCTCGGTGATGGGAGCAAGCATTTCCTTGGCCCAGTCACCGAAAAAATGCGTCAGGTAAACATCGCCGCCAAACAGGAGCGCCGACGAATCAACGCGTTCTAATAGCACCCGCCCCCTCTCGTCATGGCTCACTTCGACCCACTGCTCAATGATGTCGTCGTCACGATGTGTCTTGAAATTCAGGGTGACATGGAAAGGATAAGCCGGGTCGTGCAGTCGAATGGACGTAAACGAAATATCATTGGCAAGGTTCGTTTGCGTCACATTTTCGAATACCAGGGCGGTGGACGTATTGCCGTCCGCATGAACCACCTGCAACGATGGCTCCCAGATGTATCCATCGCCGGCCTGCGGATAAAACTCATCGTCCCGCGATTGCTTGGAAAACTCTGCGCCGATGGGTGCCTGGTAAAGGCGTCCGTCGCTTCCAACTTTTAATTTAATCGCGAGACTTTTGGTTGAAATGGTAATGGCCGTAGGAGCCGCGTTTACCCGGGGCGAAAGCAACAACAACGCCACGGCAACTGAAAGACAATTCTGCAATTTCACAAATTTAGCGGACATGGGTGGATTTTTTTGAAATCTAAACGTCCCGAAAGCCTATGCCTAGTTTCTTTTTCCAATCAAAACGGCCGCGGTGAGGGCGGAACCCATTGGGTATGCCAGTAATAGGTCCAAAGATTTTGGAGCAGGACGGGTTCAACATGGCCATCGGTGAAACTCATGACGATTTTCCCGGGCAGCTCACTGCCGGGCGGCACGCTGCGCGGGGCGGAAGATGGCGGCCTGCTGCCGTGGCGGGCAATGCAGACTCGTGCCATGCCGGCCGCAGTGGAGCTGCCCAGCGGATCGTATAGGTTACGGGCTGGCGGGTCGGTCTCAGTGACCCAGAAATTGATCCACGCGGCGTCCATAAACATCGGAGTCATGGTGGGCTGCTTGACCGAACCATCGTTCCTAAAGTAACGGATGTCTGAGGGATCGCCGGTGAGCCAGTCATTATAACCGTAGCTGGAGGCGTAAGCCGGAGTGGAGAGTGCCCAATGCCAGGCAGTGTCTGCCTTGCCGGCAATATTCGCACCCGGCGTGCCGCCAACATCCGGGGCCAGGGGACAGAAAAGCACGTTTGTGGCGTTGCCATAGTAATTGAGCATGGCACCCATCCAGTCGCCCTGGCTGAGATTGGGGTTCGCATTCAACGGCCCCACGTATTTCTTTTGGTCGTTGCAATACATCACATTGGCCAGCGCGAGTTGCTTGATGTTGTTGACACACCGGATTTGTTGCGCGCGCAGCTTGGCGCTCGAAAGCGCCGGCAGCAGCATGGCCGCAAGGATGGCGATAATGGCAATGACGACCAGCAGCTCGATCAGGGTAAAACCGGCTGCAGGATTTGTATGATTCCTTTTATTCTTTAACTGCATAACAACTTTTCCGGACTGGAAAGGCGGAGCGGCATTGCCGCCCCGCCGTTTCGCGGACCTTGGCGATTACTTGATGCGATAGAACTGTTGATATGTGCCTGCCGTGATCGTGCTGGTCACATTGAAGTTACCGCTGCCATCAAAGTTATTGGTAGCAATGACGGTCCAGTTGGCGATGGGCGTGGCGAGATTTGTGCTCGTCAGCACATTATAGGAACCGCTGGCGCTGCCGCCGGTGCCACTGAAGATGATCGAACCGCCGGTAGCTCTGACGCTGCCGATCACCGGTGCGGTTGCGGATGCCACTTGCACAATACCGCTGCTCAATTGCGTCGTATCCCAAGCGAGGCCAGAACCAGGGGTGGAGGGGCTGATGCTAAACGAGCCCGTGAGGCTGCCGCCCGCTTTGAGGATTTGGAAGCTGTTGCCGGCCGCCAGTGCCGTGCCGCTTATGTTGACCAGGTTCAACGTGCCGCCGCAGGTGACGTTGCCACCGGCGATTAACAAATCGCTCGCCCCCGGCCCAACCAGCTTGAGGGTGGTCGTGCCGCTCAAGGTGATATTTCCGGTGGCTGTAATGGCGCCGGCGGGGTTTGACCCGGTGGTGATGGTGATGGTGGTATTGGTACCTGCCGGGGCGATGGTCGCGCCGGAAGTTTCCACGAGATTACCAGCCACGGCACCGATACCGCCGAGCGTCTGGCCGGCAGCCAGCGTCAGGGTCGAATCAGTACGGGCGCCGGCATCCACGTGGACGGAATTGGAATTCGACCCGCCGAAGAAGATCAGCGCGCTATGCGTGATTGAGCCATTGCCAACTAGGGCCACCTGCGGGCCGTCACCGATAATTGTGGGGCCGGAATAGGTATTCGAGACTGAGAACACCGTCTGGTGGTTCCAATAGTCCGAAACAAATCCGCCGGGACCGCTGACGAGGTTCGTGTAAACCATGTTGTGATCACCAATCACGAAGTGCGCCACGCCGTTGAGGGTAATTGCGCTGTTGACCGGCTCAGGTGTGCCGCTGCTGCCCCAACTGTCCCACTGCGCGTTGTCTTCGAGAATCACATTAGCGCCGTTGAGAGCTGAAGGCGCAGTCCACAGGTACGCAATGGCACCGCTCAACAAATGAATGCTGCCGTTAAACCCGCCGTTCCAGAAAATCAACTGGTCGCCGGGGCTGACAGTGAAAAGCGTGGCGGGATTTTGAAAGCCATTGTCCATGTATTTCATTCCAATGTTGCCGTTCGTCACGGTAAAGCCCACGACGTCTGGCCCCACGCTCACAGTATTCCATTCGCCATAGCCTGAACCATTCCAGTCCAGGGTGGCGCTATGCGGGCCGCTGATTTGCGAGCCTGCGCCGAGGTCCCAGCGACTGGCTGCGCCAAACTTCGTGTCGCCCCGGAGATTTATGCTGAGCACGTTGCCGTAAATTCCGCCGCTGCTGTTGTACAGCGCGCCAATTCCGCCCGCACCAGTACCGTTTACATTAACCGTCTGATTCCCCGTCATCGTCTGCCCATCAAAGTCGAGCGTAGCCCCATTGCTAACGTTGATGGATGAAACCGAGCCAAGCGTATTGTTGCCGACAGTTTGCAAGGTGCCGCCGCCGACATTCGCCTGTCCCGTAAAATTGCCGGGTACATTCAACGAAAGCGTGCTCGCCCCCAACTTCACCAGGCTGCCCGGACCGGTAATCGAGCCCGAACCCGTTAAGGAGTAATTGTTGGCGCTGGAATTTACCGTCATGATGCTGGGTGAAACACTGCCGCTCACGGTAACCGTGGTGGGTACGCCGGTGGTATCGTCGAACAGCACCGAATCCGTGGTGTTGAAGACAACTTGCGCGCTGGTATTCAGGTTGATCCAGTTTGCGGAAGAGCCAGTATCCCAGGTTCCGGTGTTGCCACTGACAGCCCATTGCAACGGATCGCCGGGAGTCATGAGAGTAATGCTTGCCGATGTGCTGTTGGTGGTGCCGTTCACGTTGTGAATGGCCACGCTATAGTTGGCCACGTCGCCGCTCTGGACATTCTTAAGTGTGAGCGTGGAGTTGGTCATGCCGTTGAGTTGCGTGGCGTCTTTGTACCATTGATAGGTTGTTGTCAGCGGGCTTAGCGCGCTCACGGAAAATGTTACCGTGCCGTTGACATATGTTGCCTGCTGTTGCGGTTGCGCGGTGATCAACGGCACCGCGTTGCTCGGAGAAATGCCGATGAGGCCCACGAAATAATGATTCAACACCTGCGCCGCAGAAAGACCGTGACTGTAAATGGCCACCTGGCTGATGAGGCCATTGAAATGGCGTCCATTGCCGGCCGAGGAACCGTTGCCGATGGCCCACGGGTCCGAAAAATTGATGGCGCCCGTCGTGTCGCTCGCCGAAGAGACCGCCACGCCGTTGATGTACAAGGTCGTGGTCGATCCGTTGTTCGCCAGCACAATGTGCATCCAGTTGGTGTTTTGCTGGCCCCCGGTGGCATTGGCATTTCCGAAGCCGCCGGTGAAATTAGCGCCGTAGGGTCCGTTCTCACGCAGGAAAATTTCCTGGTACGTGGATGAATCGTAGCCCTTGCCGATGATGTCGCCGAATGACGTGGAATCGGCTGGCCGAATCCACGCCTCAAGGGCGGCCGGCCCGGTGAAGCTCAGATTTGGGGCGCTGCTCAAATCCACGGATGTATCGTAGCCGTCAAAACTCACCGCGTTCGTAATGAAACCCGACGGACCGGTCGCGTTGTTGTAACCGGAAAAAATGTTAACGTAGCTGCCATCATTGCCGTTACCGGAGACGTCGGTTGCAGTGCCGCTTGTATCCACGCTGAGGTCCAACGGGTAAAAGGCCAGCGGCGTGTCACCGATCACGGCTGCCCGATAATCGGCGCGGGCGACTTGCGCGATTGCGCACAAACTCGCTGTTGCAATGAAGAACCAGCCATGTAACCGGCCGATTGAATTAGTTTTTTTCATGTTTTTGGGGATTGGGGTTTTGTTAAGAACGGGAACGGTACGAAAGCTATTTCTACGCAAGCAACGCCTGGACTTTTCGAACGCTTCGGAGGGTCCGACAATGCGCCAAAGGCATGCGATGCAGTGAGTACATGTGTAATTTCCTCTGACAGTATCACCGCAATTACGGCTCTCCAATGGACTTTTTGGGAAATGTATTGACTTTTTTCGTCACTCAAAACAAGACCTTAAAACCCTCAAAAACTCAACGAACAAAAGCCTTTTATCCGTCTATTCGAAGCCGCTATGAAGTCGCTGAATTGCCGCGTCAGCGCTTTTTCCCGAGTCGCGTCCGGTCAAGATTTGGAAGCCGGTCGCTGGCATTTTGTATGCGGGAGCGATCTCGAAAATCCGACGGAGTCATCCCCATCCGCTTCTTGAAGATGCGACTGAGATACTCGGCGTGCTCCAAACCTATATGTTCGGCAATCAGCGGCAGCGCAAAATCAGTCTCCGCCAGCAATTGCTTGGCCCGATTCAAACGCACCCGCAGAATTTCATCCTTTGGCGTCCGGTTCATGAGCGCGATAAAACGCCGGTCCAGCGTGCTTCGCGACATGGGAACAGCCCTTAGCACGTCGCTCACGTCTATCCCATCGCAGGCATGTTCGCGGATGAACCGTGTGGCGGCTGCAATCTGCCGGTCCTCCACAGCCAGCACCTCGGTCGAACGCCGGGCGACAACTCCCTTGGGTTTTATGAAAATTTGCGAGTCCGGCGCTTTCTCACCGCGCATCATGCGGTCCAGCAACGAAGCCGTCTCATAACCGATCCGCTCGGTGTCCGGCACAACGCTGGAAAGCGGTGGATCGGAAAGTGTGCAAAGCACCTCATCGTTATCGACGCCAATCACGGCCACTTCATCCGGCACCGCCACGCCCAGCGCGCGGCACGTGTTCAACAACTGCTGTCCCCGCATGTCATTGCAAGCCATCACGCCGACCGGCTTGGGCAATTGCCGGATCCATTCCAAAACGGCGGCTGCATCCTTCATTCCTTCGTGTTCATAGCCTGCCGTCCTCGCGCGGTCGAGCTGGCGGCCCACGCGAAAAATGTGACAGCGCAAGCCGTGCTTTTTAACGCTCTCCACGAAACCCGCGCGCCGCTCATCGGAATAGTCGGCTCCATTAAAACCGCAAAATGCGAAATGCCGGAAGCCGCGTTCTTTGAAATGTTCGAAGCACATCTGCCCCGCCGCGAAGTTGTCCGTAAGCATCGTCGGCATCCCCGCCGTGGATTTTACTTTGCGCAAATAAATGACTGGCACGCCGAGTTTCTGGACTAGCCCGACAACGTTATTGTTTTCCAAGCGGGTGATGACCCCCTCCCCTTTCCAATTTTTGAACCAGTCCGGAGTCTCGTCACAGAGACTCAATTCCTGATAGAAAATAGACCACGGCTCATGCTCGCGAATATATTTTGCAAAGCCCGACAGAATTCCGCGACCGTACGCCCGGGAAGATTCCACGAGCAGTGCTACTCGGGGACGCTGGGCGCGTACGACAAGATTTTTCATCTGCAACCACCTTAAAATAAGGCAACCGCCAGGGCAACACGCTTTCAACCAACCGTCTGGCACAACGCGGGCAAACCAATTCCGGCTGGCGCAGTTAAAAAATTAAAGAGGGGCGAGATAAACGGGAATTAACCCTGCGGCAACTATTGCCCGTCGTGCAACATCTCAGTCAGCCGCCGCACCGTATTCCAATTCCGTACCGTTCCGATACCCAGCCGTTTCGACCCTAACAGTGGCATGAGCCTCGACCGCACCGGCTCGTGCTTAAAGTGCACCCATAAATTTCCCTGCATCGCCTTCACCCGTTCGCCTTGAGTCAGATATTGTTGCAATCTCATCACTACTTCTCTGTCTACGGGTTCGCGCATCAACCGCACCACTACCCGCGCCCCGTCCTGTTCCGATTCCTTCTTGAAAGGATTCTGCCTGCCCAACTGGCGAAAAGATTTCGCTGCCCGCACAATCGTGTCCACTTGCCGACCAAACCGCTTCTCAAAAACTCGTTCCAGTTCCACCTCCAGCAACCTTGCGTCCGGCACTTCGCTTTCAAACACAGCGTTGCCGGTGGCAATCAAAGTCCGCGGATTTTGTAATCCCATCTCCTCCATCATCGCGCGCCATTCCGCCATCACCAGCCGTCCGCCGCCGCCGATGCCAATACTGTACAAAAGTGCAATATACGTTTCAGCCATAAATCAAATGGAGTCAAAGCCAGGCATTATGAGCCCATTGTCGCGGGCCGACAAACTTGTAGCGCGACTGTGTCCAATACCAAGCAACTCGCGGCTTCCCCGGAATACATAGTGGATGCTTTCTTCCGCTTCACTCACGGATGCTCATCCGTCATCCCAATCACCACTTTGCTCCGGTTCGTAATCCGGGCCTTTTCGGGATACAGATTGTCAGAAATCACCGCACGCCGCACGCCTTCGCCCAGTTCAATCTGCGACTTGTTCTCCCGAAACTCGCACCCGCGAATCAGCACCGCGCCGCCTTCCGCCTCAATCGCACTGCACCCCTCGTGCTGCCCGTCCCATTGCACAAATGTGCAGTCGCTGAAGCCCACCGTGCCGCGTCCCGCAATATTCGCGATCTGACGACACGGCCCCCAAAACGCGCAGTTCACAAATCGCACCGAACCGGCATGCTCTTCTCCCACCCGCACCATGGTTGGCTTGTCGCCGTGGAACGAGGTGAATTCCCCGTTCGATATCAGCAAGCCAAACGGCGCGGAATCTTCCACATCCACCGCCGTGTTGCAATCGTCCGCCCCGATGCCGAGAAAGTTGCCGTTGCAAACACCGGTCTCGGACTTGATGAACTTGTAGCCTTTGCCATAGCCGAAGCAAAAAGTATTATAGACGTACTGCCAGTCGCTGCGGCCAAAAATAAACGCCTCGCCGTTCTTCTCCTGCCACTGCGCCAGCGCCGGTTTCATGCTCCACCACGGGTTGAAATGCACGTCTTCGATGCGCCCGATGTCGTAAATCGCGTCCACAAAAATCCCGCGCCGCAACGGCTGCCCTTGCACGTCGCGAATCAAGTGCCGCTCATTCCGGCTCGCATCAATGCCATTGTAGGGGTTCAGCAACTCCACGCTCATCACCGCCGGATTTTTCCCGCGCATGGCAATCGCCCACGGATAAGGCGTCGGTTCGCCGTTGGGATTTTGGTTCGGATAGTACAGCACAACGCCTTTGAGCGTCGTATTATCGCCCAAAGTAATGAACGGTTCGCCGTCCTCCTTGCCCTGGTTTTCGGTCACCAAAAAAGTCGTGCCGTCATCTTCCGGCTTGTCGCCGCCCTTGTTCCGCAGACCCACATGTGAAGGAACAGACTCCCACATGCCTTTCAATGTCACGGCGCGCGGCACCTTCAGGTGGCCGACAAAGTAATAACTCCCGTGCGGCGCATACACCACGCCGCCGCCGGCCTGTGATGCCGTGTCCAATGCCTTTTGAAAAGCCGCCGTGTCGTCCGTCTTGCCGTCGCCCTTCGCGCCGTAATCTTGCACCAAATAAACATCCGCATTGGTGGCGGCGCAGACTAAAGCGGCGGAGGCCAGCAAAACAAGACAACTGTGAGTGAGCCAATTCATATCATTTTGAAATTGGTAACAAATATATACGTTCTCGGGACCGGAAAGGCATCCCCGAAATTGGGGGGACGACAACCCGGTTCAAACTCCTCATTCCAGTCACATTGGCGCAATCACATCCTTCACGCGCCCCGCCGGAGTCACCTTCAATCTACTAACTTTTCCATGCTCCACATGACCTTCCACCGTTGTTTGAAAGGGCGCATGCAGCTTGAAATCCGCGGTCCAGTCTTCCGGCCACGACGGCAGCAGCCGGATCTCCCGTCCATTGCACTGCATCAACATGAGCTGCAATGTGGTCATTCCCGCACCGCCGTTGTCCATGTCCGGTATCCAGTCACTGTTTTTGGACCAGAACCAGATAAAGCGCTCGTTTCCGTAGGAAGTGAATTCCTGTAGAACAACTTTCTTCGCCTCATCGGTCAAGCCGAGTAATGCCGCTTCTTCGCCATCTTGTCCCCAGCATTTCCCGAACGGATATTTCCGCGCCGCAAACGTATCCCTCGCCAGTTGCAAGTCCGGCTTGCCCATACCATAGAGCCGATACGGGAATACTGTGTAAAGTTCAGGATTTTCCGAGTTCCTGGGCTGGCCATATTTTTCAGCCGGCAAAATCACCTTCTTGCCGTCCGGATCGCCCTTCCCTTCCGGAGGCAGTTTACCCTTTGCAGTCGTGCCCATGGGAAGCGGCGGCAGGTCGGCCAGCACCTTGGTCCAGACAGCTCTTTGCTTGTCCAGCACCAGGTCCTGAGGCAACGCCAACAGCCTCGGCAACACGCTAATCAGCCCGGCAATATCCGGCGTCGGATTCACCGCATCACGCTGATACGTCTCAATCGACTGCGCGGGCGACATCAAAATTTTCCCGTCAGGCCCGCGTTTCCAGTGCAGGTCGTAGTAAGTAATGAGCTCATCTGCCATGGGCAGCAGTGAATTGCGCGCGAATGCTTCGTCCTGCGCTTCATCGTAGCTGTCCAACATTTGCGCCAGCACTTCCAATCCGCCCTGAATATGATAACGCATCCATTCGCTCTGCAATTGCGTGCCCGGATTATCCCAGCCGAAATCATTAATGTTTGGAAGTCCCCAGAAATACATGGTCTCAATAAACGCAGCGCCGGCATGATGAAAATATTGCCGTGTTCGCGCCCTCGCCAGCGGCAGTGCCCGCGCATACATGTTGAACCACGGGGCGAGCAGATCAGTATCGCCGGACGCAATCAGCGGCCAGTAAACCTGCCGCGTATTCTGGTTCCAGTAGGATGCGCCCCACGCGCGAAAATCCGGATCATGGTTGCCCTCGGTCGAGTTCACGCCCGGAGGCAGGTCATGCCCCACACAAAAAAGCGAGCCGTTGAATTTGATCGGTTGTGCTCCCCTACCCGCACAAGCGGTCATGTATCGCTGCATGGCATAGCTTTGCGACACCTTGTCCGCATCCGGCGAACCGCTGAGAGAAATCCAGCTCCGGCTCCAAAAATCCGCCCACCATTGCTCATGCGCCGTGCGCGCTGCCTGTATGGAAACCGCGTCAGCAGCGTCGGCTATTTCATTCACACTCGACCGCCACGTATCCGGTGAAACCGTTTGTCCGGTAAAAGCAACCAGGTCAACATGGAACGACCGAGCAGCAACTGCGGACTTCAATCGTTGGTCGCCATCGCTGGTCAACGATTTGCCTTTCACCAAAAGTCCGCTGCAACGATGTATCAGCGGATCGCGAAATTCGGGAATCACGGACGCCAGATGTTCCTTTTTGAAAACCAGCGGATAGATGCTCCGCGAATTGAAATGGCACCACGCAATCCGGTTTCCTTGCGCTGGCAAAACTGTGTCCGGGTCAAAATCCAGTCCCGCCGGATCATTGCCGAACTCGAAGAAGCCTGCCTGCTGCACCTCCTTCTGATTCAAATGGTATTTGCTCAATCGCCACAATTCAGCATCCGCTTCCAGGCTCACTGGACTCTCTGTTGCCACTTCCACGTGAGCCACCGGATGATTCGCGTCCACCCAGATGCGGGCGGTGTTCTTCCCCGCGGAAATTTTAACTTCCCCCGTTTCCAAATGAAGCACCTGCGCAAATTTTCCCGATGCCACAAACGGATTTGGCGTCAGCTTGAGCCGTACTCTGCCCAACTTCAGCAATTGTCCATTCTCGCTCCATGCGTCCGACTTGGCCGCCAGCAAAACGATATCACCGTTCGTTTCCGTCCACACATTGAGCGCAAAATCGCCATTGCCCAG
>Ga0068856_100007341_pt1 | contig 10759 bp, 8 predicted proteins | sample KBSCornC62_FD_66595 | JGI IMG/M metagenome (GOLD analysis project Ga0068856, IMG submission 66595) | Corn rhizosphere microbial communities from Kellogg Biological Station, Michigan, USA - KBS Corn C6-2 | ecosystem: Host-associated > Plants > Roots > Rhizosphere > Soil ... | reverse complement strand
GCCGGATATGGCGGCCGACCAGCAGCATGGCGTAGCGCGGATCAGCATCGTCCAAGGCAATGTGAACCTCAAGCGCGGAGATAACGGACAGCTAAGCGCCGCGGTAGTGAATGCGCCGATGATGGCGCAAGATCATCTGGAGACCACGCCGGGATCGCGAGCCGAAGTGCAGTTGGATGCTACGACCATGATTCGTTTGGCGCAGAACACCGATATTGGCTTTGCTGACTTAGCCTATCAGCGGTATCAGGTGCAGCTCGGAATCGGGACGATCATTTTGCGCGTGCTGGGTAATTCGAACGCGCAGTTGGAAGTGGATACGCCGAGCGTGGCATTGCAGCCCGTGGCTCCAGGCGAGTATCGCATCTCGGTTTTTGACAATGGAACTTCACAAGTGACTGTACGATCCGGGCGGCTCGAAATGAGTGGTGCGCGCGGGACGGAGATGGTTGAGTCGGGACGGACACTGCTGGTGCGCGGCGATTCGTCCGATCCGGAGTTTCAGACATCCTATGAAATCGCGCGCGATCAGTTCGACGATTGGAGTGCGGCGCGCGATCACGAGTTAGAAGCGTCTCAGGCCTATCGCTACGTAAGTCCCGATGTAAATGGTGCGCAGGATCTGGATGCCAACGGAGACTGGGTATCCTCCGAATACGGACAGGCGTGGGCACCGCGCGGCGTGCCGGCCGACTGGTCGCCGTATAGCACCGGTCAGTGGGCTTGGCAGGATTATTACGGCTGGACCTGGGTGGATACAGCACCCTGGGGCTGGGCGCCGTATCACTACGGCCGCTGGTTTTGGAATGTGCGCAGCCGCGGTTGGTGCTGGTGGCCGGGCGGGCGTACGGCGCGGGCTTATTGGAGCCCGGCGCAGGTGGGCTTTTTTGGATGGGGCCGAGGCGGCATGGGGTGGGTTGCGCTCGCCCCGCATGAGCCGCTGCATGCCTGGTGGGGGCGCGGGTATCGGGGAGCGGCAGGGTTTCCGTATCGCGGCGGCGTCGAGCTAGGAAGGATGTACCGCAACGCGAATGTGCGCGGTGGCGCGATGACGGCGTTGGGCGATCGCTTCAGCGGCCCGAACCAGCGCTTTAGTGTGGCGACCCGCGGGCAGTTGGGACGAGCCAATCTTTTTCATGGCCAGCTTCCGGTGTCCCCAACGCAAGCCAGTTTTCGATTTTCCAATCGTCCGGTGACTGCGAGTCCGCGGCTTGCCGTGGCGCCGACGAGGCACTTTGTGACGGAACGGCAAGGATTCGGCAGCCCAAGAGCAGGGCAGCGCGGCTTCGCCCCCGCCCAGACGTTTCGCGCGCCTGCGGCCTCTTCTAGCGGCTGGCAGCGCTTCGGCTCGCCTGGCTATTCGAACCGGCAGAGTTTTGCGGATCGGCACGAGGAATCGAGCGGCTGGCACCGCTTCGGGCAGCCTCGCATCACGACGCCGAATTCGTTCGGAAGTTCGCCGCGGACGGACCGGCCGTCGGGATCGTGGCAGACCTTTCGCGGCTTCGGCGGTTCTCGCAGCGGAAGCGAGTTTCGGCAACAGCAGCACTACAATGCGCCGCCAGCGCAACCGCAGCATTTCAATACGCCTTCTCAACGTTTCAACGCGCCTCGCATGGAGCGCAATAGCGCGCCGCAGCATTCATATCAGGGCGGCAGCGCTAATCGTGGAGGCGGCAGTTACCGCGGTCGCAGTGATGGAGGACATTCTTCCGGTGGACGCAGCGGTGGAGGAGGCGGAGGACACTCTTCCGGCAGCGGTCACCGCGGACGCTAGGCGAATCGACGATTTTCCCTCAGCCGCTCCGGCCGCCTGACAGGGCTGGAGCGGCATTTTTTTGATCAACGCAAAGTTCTGAAACTTGAAGTCTCATATTTCCGTATTACTTAACGTCGATTTCCCTGAGGCGGGAGCTAATGCAGTTATTGCAGAGAATAGCCGAATTTCTTGTCCTAGGCATTCTTTTGATCGGACCGGTGTTAGGGCAAACGCCAAATGTCGATCAGATCATGTCTGAAGTAGCCGGGCATCAGGATCAGGCCGAGCAGTTGCGTGCGAAATACGCATACACCCAAAAAGTTCGCATCCGGGCATTACGCGGAAATGGCAAGCTCTCGCGGGAAGAATACTGCGTATACAACGTGGCGCCCACCGATCGAAACACAGCGAAACAGTTGGTGCGGTTCAAAGGCCGTTATGAACACAAGAGTCACATTGTCGAGTACAGCAAACCGGGCGAACAGATACCTAATAAGAAGATTGATATCGATGCCGAACTCCTCCCAAGTCTTCGCGACGACTTGGTCAACAACAAAGAATCGAGGGACGGATTGGGAAAGGACCTCTTTCCACTCATTAGCGCGGAGGAGAAGAAATACCATTACGAATTCGAAGGAGAAGAGACATACAGAGGCATGCCCGTTTATCGAATCAGGTTTTCGCCTAAAAAAGAGTTCGAGGGATTCGACGACGACAAGACGGTATGGGCCGGCGAACTGCTGGTAGACAAGGCGGATGTTCAGCCGATCTCTGTAACGACGCGCATGGCGAAGGGTCTGCCGCTTTTGGTGAGAACAGTCTTGGGAACCAACGTACATCAGCTAGGGTTTACCGTAAGCTATGCGCGTTTCGACGAAGGCGTTTATTTTCCAGTGAGCTATGGTGGCGAGTTCGACGTGAAAGCTGTCTTTTTTTACAAGCGCACATTCACGATTTCGCTCGAAAATATGGACTTCCGCCGAGGCGAGGCCGACAGCAAAATCACATTCGAACCATTACGCTGAGTTTCACTTTGCAAGTGTGGATTTGTTTTCTGCTATTCTTCCTCGATGCGCTTTAGCGGATTGACCGCAACCGTCTGCGTTGCCGCTGCACTGGGCGCTGGTCCGCGATATTCTCAGCCCCACGACGACGGTTACTGGACGATGCCCGGCAAGGATTATGCGGGCACCCGGTACAGCCAGCTCGCGCAGATCACTCGGGCCAATGTCGGGCGGCTGAAGCCGGCCTGGAGTTTCTCTACCGGGGTTCTCGGAGGTCATGAAGGCCAGCCTCTTGTAGTGAACCGCACCATGTACGTGGTCACTCCCTATCCCGATGTGCTCTATGCCTTCGATCTCACGCGCGAGGGCTATCCACTCAAGTGGAAGTATCGCCCTGACGTTAATCCGGGCTCGATTGGCATCGCCTGCTGCGACACCATCAATCGTGGTCCCACGTACGCGAACGGAAAAATCGTATACAACTTGCTCGACGGCCATACAGTCGCTGTGGATGCGGACACAGGAAGAGAGCTCTGGAAAACGAAGGTGGCCGATATCGGGGATGGCGAAACCACGCCAATGGCCCCGCTGGTCGCTAAAGGAAAAGTTTTTGTGGGGCCCTCGGGCGGGGAATTCGGGATTCACGGCTGGGTAAAAGCACTCGACCTGGCGAGCGGGAAGCTCCTTTGGACCGCGTACAACGCGGGACCGGATAACGTAGTCCTGGCAAGGCCAGGCGTATTCAAGGCACACTACGATAAGGGAACCGATCTGGCGCTCACTACGTGGGCGCACAACAGTTGGAGAGACGGCGGTGCGCCGGTCTGGGGCTGGCTCTCCTACGATGAAGCACTAGACCTCGTCTACTTCGGCACCGGAAACGCCTCACCTTATAACGCCGACCAACGCCAGGGCGATAACAAATGGTCTAACAGCGTGCTCGCCCGAAGACCCGACAATGGATCGCTGGTATGGGCCTATCAGTTCACGCCGCATGACAACTGGGATTACGACGCCAACGCCGAAATGATTTTAGTGGATCTCACGATTCACGGCCGCAAACGGCAGACATTGGTTCATTTCGACAAGAACGGGTTCGCTTACACCATAGACCGCGCGAGCGGCGAAGTGCTCGTCGCGCAGCCGTATGTAAATGTCACCTGGGCGAAGCAAATCGATCTGCAAAGTGGACGGCCGATCGTCGACTCTGCCCGGCAAACCGGCGCCTCCAAGGGTAGAACGCAGGACATCTGTCCCAGCCTCGAGGGCGGGAAGAGCCCGGTCTCAGCCGCCTCCTACTCTCGTCGTACCGGCCTCTTCTATGTCTCAACCAATAATCTCTGCATGGATTTTTCGACGACGCCTGCGGCCCGCATTGCGGCAACACCCTTCATAGGAGCGACCACTCCATACAAAGCCGGGCCTGGCGGCTATATGGGCGCTTTCATTGCGTGGGATGCCGTTCAGGGAAAAAGAATCTGGGAGATCAGAGAGCAGTTTCCGGTATGGAGCGGCAGCGTTGCGACGGCGGGTGACGTGGTGTTCTATGGCACGCTCGATGGCTGGTTCAAAGCAGTGGATGCGAGAACCGGAAAACCGCTGTGGAAGTTCAAAGTGGGATCCGGTGTTGTCGGCTGTCCGATCACGTATTTGGGGCCCGATGGCAGACAATACGTGGCGATCCTTGCCGGGATCGGCGGCGACTGGTTCCTGCTCTCCGGTGACGTACGCTCGGACGATCCGGCCGATGTGCGTCCGCCGGCGGACTTTGCGCGCGAGCTTGGCCGGCACACGAGCCAGGGCGGGATGATATGGATTTTTGGCTTGTAGCCGTCGCGGCCGTCGTGCTCGGTTCCTCGGTCGGTTGTCGTCACGCGGACAGCACGCGCGCTATCCCGCCGGCGGTTGCCGATGAATCGCACCTTCGAGCGGGTGGATCCGAGCCACCGTCAGGAAAACTGAGCAATCCATTCACTCGTGATGCTCAAGCAGTCAAGGATGGCGAAAAACTTTTCAGCGCGATGAATTGCGACGGATGCCATGGCGGTGGCGCACTCGGCTGGGTGGGTCCCAGTCTGGTGGACGGACGCTGGCGTTACGGGGGCTCCGATGGCGAACTGTATCACTCGATCTTCTACGGTCGTCCTCGGGGAATGCCGGCATATGGCGGCATTCTGCCGTCCGACGCAATCTGGAGGATCGTTACCTATCTCCGCGCCCAGCCGATTCCGGCAAATGTTCCGACCGAATCGTGGATCATGGATGTTCCTGCAAGGTCCACGCCGGCGCGAGGGGAGAGATCCGGCAAGCATTGAAGTTGACATAATATCAGTTATCGGTCAAATAGCTGCGCCGGTATCTTCTCCTCTCAACGATTCCTGCCTGTCCAACGTATTACCCACTGAGGCTATCTGGACTGCACATGGAAATGGCGGTCTCGTTGATGTGTCAGTTCACCGCCGAGCCGGAATCGATTCGCAGTCTGATCCTGGAGGCCAAGGCTGGGGATCTGGCGGCGTTCGAGCAGATCGTGACGCGCTACGAGCGGATCGTCTTCCGCGTGGCGCGCCGCTTGTTGGCGGATCCCGAGCGGGCTCGCGATGCGGCGCAGGAAGTTTTTTTACGGCTGCATGGCAAGCTGGGCAAATTTCAAGAAGAAAAGGATCTGGCTCCATGGCTGTATCGGATGACGGTGAATCTCTGCCATGATTTGCGGCGACGATCCAAGCCGAGTGTAGCTCTGGACCTGGCTCCAGCGCTGCGCGACGCCGTGCTCGATCCGGAACAAGCAATGGAATTGCTCCAGCGCCAGGAGTTGATAGCCGCGGCGTTGGAAGAACTGAGCCCGCGCGAGCGTGAAGCGATCGTCCTGCGCGATTTGGAGGGGCTTTCGACCGCCGATGTCGCTCGCCTGCTGCGGCCGAGCGAAGGTACAGTGCGCTCGCAAATTTCTACCGGACGCGTGAAGATCAAGCGGTTCGTGATGGCGCGACTCGGGAGGCGGCCATGAGCGCTCATGTGTGCGAGGAGATCCTGGCGCTCTATGTTCGGGGCGATTTGCCGGAAGACGAGTGGCAAAGGGTGGCGCAGCATAGTGACGAGTGTCAGGAATGCCAAAAGATACTGGCGGATCTTTCCCTTAGCTGTGAATTGTTGACAAATTCGTTGAAGGAGCCCACACTCGCGGAGCTGGCCGCCCTACGAAGCGCGGTCATGGGCAAGATCCCTGTAGGAGCCACAGACTCCAGAGGCTGGGTTCGGATGTTCGCCGCTGCCGCCGGTATCGTATTGCTGTGTTTGGCAACGCTGATCTGGCGTGGCGAGCGCGAGGAGCTTCTGCCTGTGGCACGACTTCCCCGGCCCGGTCCGCCGGCTGTCATGCCGCCGCCGGAGCCGCCGATTGTAACGCCCAGAACGCATGTGGCGCGAGTGCCGCGCCAACGCATCGAGCCCGGCATGCGGGCGACGCTCATTACGAGAGCCGGCCAGCCGGATTATCTGAAGATGAACACGTCCGATCCAAATGTGGTGATTCTCTGGCAGGTCCAGGAGAACGAAAAGGTGGCAACCCCATGAAGAAAGCTATTTTGCTGTCAGTAATGATGGTGCCGGTTTTGCTGTGGCCGCAGACGCCGCAGCAGACCGTGCCGGCGCCCATTACAAAAATTGTTCGAGTACACAATGCGAATCCCGAGAAGCTCGCTGCCATAGTGAGCGCTGGGAATGTAGCAATCCGGGCGGACAATGCGCTGAAGGCCATTGTGGTTCGGGGCAATTCAGCCGATGTAGCGACGGTCGAGCAGACAATCCGCGAATTGGACAGCTCCTCCTCGCCTGGAGCGTCGCGAGATGTGGAGTTGATGGTTTACCTCGTGAGTGGATCCAACTCGGCGCCCACACCCTCCATGCCAGCCGAAAAATTAGCGGCGCTCGCGCCGGTAGTCAAACAACTGCGAGCTATTTTTCCGTATAACGACTATCAACTGCTCAGCACCATGCTGCTGCGCTCCGGTGAAGGTACCGGAACGGCGTCGACAGGGTTGCTGAAACCGTTCCAGAACGGTAACAGCGGCTCCTCTTACCCGACCACCTATGCCATCAGCTTCAACGACGCGACTATCTCACAAGAGGGTGGAAGGCCCAGCATTCATTTGCGGAATTTTCGCTTCAATACGCGTCCCTTTATTGCGATCTCCGGCACCCAGGCACAAAATTACGATATCGGCATCCAGACAGACGTGGATTTGCCGGAAGGCCAAAAAGTAGTCCTCGGCAAGGCGAATATCGAAACCGCCGACTTCGCCATTTTCGTGATCTTGTCGGCCAAGCTTATGGAATAGGGAACGAGGCCGCTTCCCTGCTCTTACTCCTCGCGAATCGCGTTCACTGGATTCAAGCCGGCGGCGCGGCGAGCCGGCAGCCAGCACGCGAAAAGACCGACGCCCGCCAGCAGCAGGCTGACAGTGAGAAACACCGCCGGGTCCGTAGCCGATACGCGAAACGGAAGCGCCGCCATCAGGCGCGCGGCGGGAAACGCGGCCGCCAGTCCAAAGACCAGGCCTGTAGCCACTTGTAATACGCCGCGGCTCAGCACCAATCGCAAAATATCGCGCGAAGTGGCCCCCAATGCCATACGTACACCGATCTCGCGAGTGCGGCTGCTGGCCGCCTGCGCCATCACCGCATAAATGCCGACGGACGCCATTACCAAAGCGATCAAAGCGAAGACCGCGAACACCGCCCCGAACAATCGCAGGAACCACTGCGTGTGCTCTATGGCGTTGGCTAACGTTCTCACCTCGAACAACGGCAGATCCTGGTCGAGAGATTGCACAACGGCACGCAGTGCCGAAGCCTGCGAAGCCGGAGCGGCGGCGGACCGGATTGCCAGCGCCATCGAATCGGGTGTTTCCTGCCGGTACGGTACGAATAGCAGCGGATTCGGCGCTTTTTCATTCGGCTCCTGCACGAGGTTTGCGGAGACGCCAATCACCAATATCCAATCGCCCGGCTTATCCCTCGTGTAAAAGCGCAGCCGCTTGCCGATGGCGTTTTGATGCGGCCAGTATCGCTCGGCGAATTGCTTGGTGACGATCGCGGACTGCCGGCCGGCCGCGCCGTCCATCTGGTTGAAATCGCGCCCAAGCAGAAGCGGCAAATTGATCGCGTCAAAGTATCCGGGCGACTCGATCACGACAGATGCCGAAGGAGCATGCGCCGGATCGGTGAGAGCCGCGTGCTCGATGTCGATGCGGCGGCTGGGTGCCCACAGGCCGGGAGGATTGGACGCGATTGCCGCATGCGCCCCGCCCGGCAAGGCACGCAGGCGCGGCAGAAGCTGCTCGAAGAAATGCAAGCGCGCTTCCGGCGTGGCGTAGTGTCCTTTGGGAAGCCGGATACTCGCGATCATGAGGCGATCCGCCGGTACCCATTCATTGAGCGAAAGATTTTCGAGGAAACTGCGAGCGAACATGCCGGCGCCGGTGAGCAGCACCAGCGTCGAGGCGAACTGGGCGATCACGAGCAAGCCGGCGAGTTTGCCGCCGCGCCGCGTGCCCGCGCTACGGATGCCATCCTTGAGAGCGTCATTCAGGTCGACGCGCGACGCGCGGAGCGCTGGAGCGAGACCGAACAACAAGCCGCTCAAGACACAGAGCGCGGCGAAGTATGCGAACACGCCGTAATCCATCGCAAAGTGAATCCAATACGGGCGGCCGACGTCTTGCGTTCCCGCGTCAAACCAACGCACCCCGCCGGCCGAGAGCGCCAGACCCAGCACACCGCCCAAGGTGCTGAGCAGCACACTTTCAATCAACAACTGGCGGATGAGCTGCCAGCGCGAGGCGCCCATTGCCGCGCGGATAGAAATCTCTCGCTGGCGCCCCAGCGCGCGGCTCAGCATCATGTTGGCGATATTGGCGCAGGCGATGAGCAGGACAAATCCTACTGCGGCCAGCATGAGCAGGAATACTCGCTTGATCGGCCCGCCATTGAAGCGCTCCTGAAAAGTTTCGACCAGCGCCTTCACGTCTTTATTCGTATCGGGATAGGCGAGAGCCAGGCGATGCGCAATGCCATCGAGTTCCGTGCCAGCCTGCCTGAGCGGAGTTCCCTGGTTCAGAATTCCGAAAAGGTTCAGAGCGCGGTTCGAGCGGCTCTCCAATTCCGCGGTGGGTGTGAGCGGCATCCACAAATCTTCGTTATTTGGAAACTTGAAACCTTCCGGCATGACGCCGACAATCGTGGCTGCCTTTTCGTTGATCCGCACCGCGCGTCCCACAACACTGTGAGCGCCGCCATAGCGCGACTGCCACACGCCATAGCCGATCACTAGGACTGGTTCGGCGGCCGAGTTTGCGTCGTCCGGCTTGAATTCGCGACCCAGTACGGGCTCGATATGCAACATCCGGAAAATGCCAGGTGAGACGCGATCCATCCGATAGGGCTGAGGCGGATTTCCGCGCTCGCTCAGCACGGCCGATTCCGGCATGGCCGCTTCCAAGGCTTCAAAGGACGAGGCATGCGCGCGGTAATCGCGAAAATCCGGATACGATACGCCTATACTGTTGTCGCTTTTGGTCACGTTGCGATTGCGGACCGACACCAGGCGATCGCCGCCGGGAATCGGCACCGGTTTCAGCAGAACCGCATTCACGAGAGTGAACACCATCGTGTTCAGGCCGATGCCCAGCGCAAGGGTGGCTACGATAGCGGCTGAGAACCAGCGGTGCGACGCGATCATCCGGAAGGCGAAGCGCAAATCGTGAGTCATTGGACGGTATTACGGATTGAAACGGCGATCTGTTCCGCCGGGAAAGTCTCAGCTTCCGCCAAATGTGTTGCAGGCTGCGATTCTGCCGGAATTTAGGCCGCGCTGGAACCAGGTTGTGCGCTGTGCCGCCGAGCCGTGGGTGAAGTTTTCCGGGCTGATCCGGCCGCTCGACATTCGCTGAATGCGATCGTCTCCAACCGCGGCAGCGGCGCTGAGCGCCTGGTCCACATCGGCGGAATCGATGAGCCGGCGTTGTGCGGTGGAGTTTCCCCATACGCCGGCGAAGCAATCAGCCTGCAACTCGAGCGCAACCGAAAGCCGGTTGCCTTGGCCGGGACGGCGCTCCTGAAGCGCACGTACTTTGGGCTCAATGCCTAACACCTTCTGCACATGATGTCCAATTTCGTGCGCCACCACGTACGCTTGTGCGAACTCGCCGTTTGACCCGCCAAAGCGCGTTTTCAGTTCGTTGAAGAAGCCCAGATCGAGATACACTTTTTCATCCGCCGGGCAATAGAAAGGTCCGGTCGCGTCTTGCGCCATCCCGCAGCCCGAAGGATACGCATCACGAAATAGAACGAGCTTGGCATGGCGGTAGCGAACGCCGGCTTCGCGCGGCAAGAGTTCATCCCAGTTGCGTTGCGCATCGTCCAGGACGAAGGACATAAACCGAACCTGGGTTTCTTCCTGTGGCGTGCTTTGGCGCGGAGCGGACTGTGTTACGGGGGTGCCGGCGTCGCCTGAAAACAGCGTAAAGAAATTCTGGCGAAAGATCAGGCTCAGTAAACCGACAATGATAATGCCGCCTATGCCGAGGCCTCTACCGCCAAAGCCCCCAAATCCTCCGCCACCGCCGCTTTCATTTCGGCGATCTTCCAGGTCGTCACTGAGGCCACCGGGTGTCCATTGCATACTTCTAGCGTATATTGCTTTTTGTGGTGCGATCCCACGGGCTGTTGAGCGCGGGTGATAGTTAATGACGATCGATTTGACTTCGAGGATCTCCAAGTTCATTAAATACCGGGAGCGTCATTTTAGAACGCGCAATTCAAATCTCTGGATCTGGATAATCCTTCTTTTGATGGGGCTTTCGATCGCATCAGACCTGAAGCTGCTGATGTGGACCGATGAGCTATTCACACTGTTCACGGCCCGGCTGCAGGATGTAAGCAAGGTGCTCCAAGCGATCCAGGAAGGATCCGACGTGCCTGCGCCGCTTTACGA
>Ga0068856_100007339_pt1 | contig 10760 bp, 7 predicted proteins | sample KBSCornC62_FD_66595 | JGI IMG/M metagenome (GOLD analysis project Ga0068856, IMG submission 66595) | Corn rhizosphere microbial communities from Kellogg Biological Station, Michigan, USA - KBS Corn C6-2 | ecosystem: Host-associated > Plants > Roots > Rhizosphere > Soil ... | reverse complement strand
CCACGGCGGTGAGCTCGAGGCGAGTCCGATCACTCGTTTCAAGAATGGATAATCTTTGCTCCAGCAGTCGAGGTTGCCGAGGCAATCGGCGCTCTTCAGTTGGAACTCGAACGCGTCCAGGCCCTTCGTGAAATCATCGAGCCCGGCGTCGTGTGGCACGTTCGCGCGCGGAGCGAGCGCGGCCTGGTCGAGCCGCGTCGTATAGAATGCTCGAATGGTTTCCGTAGCGAGCGCGACGCGCTTTTGCGCGAGCGCGTCCGCCGGCGGATAGGGGTTCTGCGCGGGCGGCACGAGGTGCTTCACCAAGATCGTGGTGGGCGGGTTGCACGGATCGTGGCCCGGCCGTTTTAGCTCGAGGGCTTCATCCTGCGGCCCGGTGGTGCGGCCTCTGCAGCTCGCCGCGCCGAGCAAGAAGCCGAGCGCCGCGAGCATCCACCACGCGCGCGGCGCAACTTCACGCCACGTGCCGAGCGCCGAGTCGTGCATGCTCCGACGATACGCTCGGCGCGCTCGTCGTCAACGCGAGCCAGTGTCGAGCGGCGGCGCCGTTTACGCGCTTACTCCGAGTGTGCAAGGTGCTACGCTCGGCGGGTGATGCCCGGGGAAGTTCGCCGATTGATCAGCGCGCTCGCGCTCAGCGCGGCCGCGCTCGGCTGCGGCGCGCGGACCTCGCTTACCGATTCCGCGCTCTTGGTCGGCGGAGCAGGCGAAGGGGCGGGCGTCGCCGGGGCGAACTCGGGTTCGGCCGGAAGCTGCGGCGATCCCGCGTCGAGCGCCGCTCACTGTGGCGCGTGCGGCCGTGCCTGCGCGGGGACGTGCACGGGCGGGCGCTGTTTGGTCACGCTCGCTCGCGACCAGAGCAACGTCGGCTGCCTCGTGTTGGATCCGAACAGTGTCTATTGGGCGAGCGCGGAGCTGCCGAGCACCGGCATCATCAACCGCAGCTCGATTTCTGGCGGCACATTTTCGAGCATCAGCATGTCCAGCCCGGCACCGTGGCCCTGCACGATGACCGTCGACGACATGTTCGCGTACTGGGCGAGCGGCTCACTCGGGGTGGTGCAAAGAGCCCGCGTCCGCGGCGGTGTCGCGCAAACGCTCAGCACCGGTTTGGGCGCCGAGTTCCTCGCCATCGACGGACAGAACGTTTACTTCACCGGACAATTCGCGTACCCGACGAAGGTCGCGTTGAGCGGCGGTGCCGCCACCCGGCTCGCCGACTCGCTGGGCGCGGCGGGCATGGCCATCGATCGGCACAACTTGTACTGGACGCTGCGCGACGGCGCGAGCACCCGCGGCGACGTGCGCCAGGTTTCGCTCAGCGGCGGCGCCGTGAGCACACTCGCGCAAGGTGAGGGCGCGCCCCAGGGCATCGCCGCCGATGACGAAGCCGTGTATTGGGCAAACAACCAAAGCGGCGAAATCCGAAAGTTCACCCACGTGGGCGGCGTCGTCACGACGCTCGCCGCCGGCGAGTTCACGCCGACGGTGCTCGCGATCGACGGAACGAACGTGTATTTCAGCGCGCTCGGCGGCCTACGCAAGGTCGCAAAGAGCGGCGGCACCGCGGTCACGCTTGCAGCCAGCCAGGCATTCGACATCAAGGTCGATCAGACGAGCGTCTATTGGACCGACGGCAGTGCGGTCCTCAAGCTCACGCCGAAATGAACGCGAAGCGTCGCACACCGCAGAAGGGCCACGCGCGCGCGACGCGCCGTGGCCATGACTCTTCCGCTAGCTCGCGAGCAATCGACTCATTGGGCGGTGAGCGACACGACCGGACAATTCACGTCTGCCGCGACCGCGCCGCTGCCCGCGGCGGTAGCGGCCGTGGCGAGGTTCATCACGTCGTCGAACTTGGCGTCCGGAAACGGCGTGACGGCCCAGAGCGGCGAATAGCCGGTGTCCGCAGGCAGCGTGGCGACGACGTTGTGCGTTTGCATGCCGTCGGTCTCCGTCATGAAACCGGACGCGGGCCCTTTCGCGTCGTCGTTGAACGTGACGTAGATGGGCGACGTGGGCACGAGGCCATTTTTTGCCGTGAGCGCCTTTTCCCCGAACGTAAAATAAAAGACGACTTTGCCCTGATACCAGCCGCGGATCAGATCTTTTCCGGACGTGTCACCCGTGAAGCGCAGCTTCGCCGTCGAACCTTCGGGGACGATCGGGCAATTGACGAGCGTGGTCGTGGTGTTCATCGGATAGCCGGAGCTCTTCACGGCGGCGGCGCTCGTCAGCGTATTGGCCACGTACGAATCGGGCACCGTGACCTCGATCACTTGCCAGAAATCGTTGTAGCCGGGCGCGCCGGGCAGCACGTCCACGATGTTGAGCTGACCTTCGACCGGCTTGCCAGCTTTCATCAGCGCGTAAATCGGCGCGGGCGTCGTCGGTTGGACGTCGAAGTTGTAGTATTGAATCACCTCCGCGTTCGGTCCGAGCCCTTCGGTGATGAACGGGCCCTGGTCGAAGTCGACGGCCTCGTTCGGGCCGGGCAGCGCGGGCGAGTCGCTGCGTTTTTGCAGGTGGCCGGCGGCGTCGCTGAAGCGATCCACGGCCGCCTTCTCGGCGGTATCGGGATCGCTGGGCGATGCCGAGCCGGACATGCCGTTCATGCTGTCGCTGCTGCAGGCGTTGAGCGCCAAGATTGCGGACAAGACGCCAAAGATTCGAAAATGGGACAAGCGCATCACCTCCGTTGAACAAACCTCGACCCGAACGCGTGCACGCACGCGAACTCGAGCCGAGTGGGTATGCGAGGGCGCGCGAACGGTTACTCGGTGCGCGCGGGGGGATGATTTTTTTTGCGCGCGGCAACCGTTCGCGCGCGGCTGGCATACGACCCGGCGAGATGTGGCGCGCGTGCGAGCGTTCGGTTCGCGTGGCTGCAGCCAGGAGAAAACGAAATGAATCGGTCTCGTCTTCGCGCGTCGCTCTCGCGCCAGGTGTTCGGGTTGAGCCTGCTTTCGGCATCGGCGTTGCTCGCGTGCAGCAGCACGAGTGACGGGATGACCGCGCCCGCCACCGGTGCACCCACCGTGGGCGGTGGGCTGAGCGATCCGCAAATTCCGCCGCAGAACGCGGCGGACCTCACGACCTGGCTCGACTCTGGGTTCACTGACGCCTGGGCGCACGAGCCTGCCGTGCACGCCCCGCGCCCGCCATCACCGCACGAGCCGAATCAAATTTTCGAAAACGAGCTGTTGTCGAAGAGCACCGCGACCGACGACTATCCGGTCGGCGCGGCGGCGGTGAAACTGCTCTTCGCGAGTGACCAGCTCACCGTCGTCGGTCGTTCCGTGCAAGTCAAAGTGAAGGCGGGCTCGAGCAACGACGCTTGGTATTGGTATCAGCAAGGCGGTAGCCTCGGCGCCGACGGCGTCGGCGCAAGCCAATGCGCGGGCTGCCACTCGAGCGCGAGCGACTTCGTGTTTACGCAAGTCACGCCGTAGCTGAGGCGGCCCTGGCGAGCTCGGTGCTCGCGTGACAGCGCTTCTTTTTTTGATGGTCACGCGGGCGTCGCGCCGCGGCGCAGCCTTCGGCGGCGCGGGCCGGGCACCGTGTTCTGGCTCTCGGGAGCTCGTCCGAGACGCCGAAGGCTGGGTGCGGCTCCGCTGTGCTCGGTGACCATCAAAAAAACAGCTCACGGAGCCGGCTCGGACCTGTTGGACCAGAAACTCGGACTGGCGATTTTCGCGAGCCCGCGTTGAGCGGCGAGTACCGGCCGATTCGCCGGCAGGACGCGCCCTCGACCGCCGCGCATTCGTTAAGGTGGAAACCTTACCGTAACTTTGCGTCTAGCTGTGGCGGGATTGCTCAGCGACAGCGCGGGGGTTTGCGGTAACCTACGCCGCAGGAGGAGTTTACGTCCTGACGCGGCACGAGCGCGGGCCAGTGCCCCGAGTTTCCAATTCCGGGCTTTCGAGCACGGAGGTGTTGCGTCCGAGCCTGCACGCGGGCCTGCCTTCCGCGAATGCGATGGGTCAATATCGAGTGTTCTCGAAATACCGTTTGATCGCGCGGCTCGGCAGCGGCGGCATGGCGGAGGTGTTTCTCGCGGTTACGGGCGCGCCCGGCGGCTTCAACAAGCTGCACGTGCTGAAGGTGTTGCGCAGCGATTTACCCGAGCAAGAGCGGGCGGATTTCGTGCGCATGTTTCAAGACGAGGGGCGGCTCGCGGCGCGGCTCAATCACCCGAACATCGTGCAATCTTACGAAGTGGGCTCGGACGAGGGCCATGACTTCATCGCGATGGAGTATTTGGACGGACAGCCGCTCAGCAACATTCAAGAGCGATCCTGGCGGCAAGAGCCGGGTTTTCCGCTGGATATGCAGCTGCACGTATTCTGTTTGGTGCTCGAAGGGCTCGAGTACGCGCACACGTTGACGGATTACGGCGGGCGCAGTCTGAACATCGTGCACCGCGATGTGTCGCCGCAAAATGTGTTCGTGACCTACGCCGGCCACACGAAGCTCGTCGATTTCGGCATCGCCAAGACGCTCGAGTCGAGCAAGACGCGCGCGGGTGTGGTCAAAGGCAAAGTGCCTTACATGTCGCCCGAGCAAGTGCTCGGCGGCGCGATCGATCAGCGCGCGGATCTGTTCAGCGTCGGAGTCATGCTCTGGGAGGCGATCGCCGGGCGACACATGCACGGCAGCGCCTCGGTGTACGAGATTTTGCGCCGTTTGGTGCAAGGTGAGCTGCCGAAAATTCGCGACGCGGTGCCGGACGTGCCGGAAGCGCTCGAGCGCATTCTGGAGCGCGTCTTGTCGCTCAAACCCGACGATCGCTATGCCGACGCGGCCGCTTTTCGCGAGGATTTGGCGAGCTATCTGGACGGCCGACCCAAAGTGACCACGCGCGAGATCGGCCAGCGGGTCTCTCAGCTCTTTGCCAACGAGCGGCGCGAGATCAACGAGGTGATTCGGCGCGCGATGACCGAAGCGACGGAGAGCGACTTCGACTCCGGGCAGCTGAACGCGGTCCATCTGCTGCCGACTTTGCAGCTCTTGGCCGAGCGCAACTCGCAAAAGCACGACACCGGGCCGACCACCGCGCCCACGACGGTGCCGTACACCACGACGCCCGTTCAAAATACCACGCCGCCACCGGTACAAATGGCCACACTCTCCGCAGATTCCGCTGCGCGCACGGGCTCCAAAAAAACCTGGCTGATCGCGGCCGGCGCCATCGGAGTTGCGGCGCTGCTCGCCTTTGCGCTGCACAGCGCCGCGGATCGAAACCCGACGGCCAGCGCGGCCGGCTCCGCCGGGGCGCACCCGGCCGGTGATGCGCGCGCGCCGAGCGCAACGGTGCGCCTGAATATTCGTGTCGATCCGCCGGGCGCAGCCCTGCTCTTGGACGGCAAACCGCTCGGAAAAAGCCCATATTCCGGCACCCTCGCCAAGGATTCGGCGTCGCACGAGGTGCAGGCGAGCGCGACCGGCTATCAAACACGTGTGTTTCAAATTCAAGTCGACAGTGACGTCGATTTGGTAGCTGAGCTTACCGAAGCTTCGCGGCCGTCCGAAGCCAAGCCCGCGAGCTCCGCTTCGAGCCCGAGCGCAATGAGCCCGAAGAAGGATGCGCTTGCGCCGCAATCGCGCACGCACGCCGCGAGCGCGGCGCCGAAGAAGGGCAACGACGCGGAGCCGTACCGCGATTTGCCGACGCGAAAGTCTCCGGGCTCGAACGTGCCGCCGCTTGACACCAGCGAGTCCCCTTGGTGAGCTGATTTCCGTCACTCACTTTCCCCGTTTCGGGCTCAGGCGACATGGAAAAATTCGAACCGTTCACGCTCGGCAGTTTGATCGTCGTGGCGGCGCTGCTGCACGGCGGGCACGCGCTCGGCGCGGATCCGGAGCGTGAAGCGCGCGATCGCTATGAGTCCGCGGTCAAGCTGTACGAAGAGGGCGCGTACGACGCGGCCTTGGTGGAGCTCAATCGCGCGGCCGAGCTCCGACCCTCGTACAAGCTCTTTTACAATATTGGTCAGGTTCGTTTTGCGATGCACGATTACGCGGCGGCCATCGACGCCTATCGCCAATATTTGGACAAAGGCGGCGACAAGATCCCGCAGCCGCGCCGAGATCAGGTGCAAAAAGAGCTCAATACGCTGGCCCAACGCGTGGCCAAGCTGAGCATCGATGTCGACGTTCCGGGCGCGGAAATCTCGATCGACGACGTGGTCGTCGGCAGCGCGCCGCTCGCGGGCCCGCTGGTCGTCAATTCCGGCATCCGGCGCGTGACCGTGCGTCACCCCGACTACGCTTCGCAAAGTCGACGCGTCAACCTCGCGGGTGGAGTGCAAGAGCGAGTCAGCTTTGCGCTCGCCAATCCGGGCGCGACGGTTGCCCCGCCCGCGCCGCCCGGTTCGGGGACCAGTGAGCCGCACGCCGCTCCGCCTCCGCCAGCCGCCGTGACTGCGCCGCCCCGCGCGCCGAGTGCGCCGCTGAAAACGAGTGCCGATACCCAGCCGAGCCGGGCCGCGAGCGCGCATTCGGTGCCCTGGCTGGGCTGGGTGCTGACCGGCGCTTTTACGGTGGGCGCGGCCGTCACCGGCGGGCTCGCGCTCTCCGCGAACTCCACCCACAAACGCGATCGCGATCGGCTCGACGTGAGCTCCAGTGAATTCGATTCGCAAGCTACCAAAGTGCGCACGCTGGCCGTGGTGACCGATACCCTCGCCGCGGCTGCCTTGGTGGCCGGAAGTGTGAGCCTATGGCTGACGCTCGGCTCGACGAAGAGCGGCTCCGAAAGTCCGCAACCAGCCGAGAAAGCCGCGCGAAAGCCGCTAGAGCTCGGGGTTGGCCTCGGCGGCATCAGCATGAAGGCGGCTTTCTAGTGAGCGCGAGCAAGGACACGACGCGAGGCATTCTTCGGCCCGTGCCGCTCGGCGCGGCGGACGAGCGGGCCGTACTCGGCCCTGTCGCGCGCAAGCTCGGCTGGGCGCGGGGAGCGGCGCTGCTCGCGCTGCTCGCAACGTCGTACCCGGTGTTGGGCTGCGACGTGATTGTCGACACGTCCAAGCGGGCGCCGTGTGCGACGCACGCCGAGTGCACACAGCGCTTCGGTGAGCCGAGCGCGTGCATCGAGTCGACCTGCGTGAAGCTGCTCAGTGAAGAATGCTCGGAAGTGCTGCCCGCGGGTGTGCTCGAAAAAGACAACGTCATTCTCTTCGGCTTCATGGGCGCGCTGAAAGGTGATTTTGCGAGCTACGGCACGCCGACGAAGGAAGGCGCCCAGCTCGCGTTCGAGGAAGTCGAGAGCTCGCTGAACGGCATTCCGGGCGTTGGAAACCAGGGTCAGCGTCACGTGGGCATGTTGGTTTGCGATCACGGCGCGGATCCGAAAAAAGTCGCGCGCCACTTGACCGAAGACGTGAAGGTGCCGGCGATCATCGGCCCCTCTTTCAGCGGCGTCACTCTGCAGGTGCTCGATGTCACGGTGCCCGCGAAGACGCTGCTCATCTCGGCATCCGCGACCAGCCCCGCGCTCACCGATGTGGCCGATGACGGCCTGTTCTGGCGCACGTGCCCGTCGGACGTGGTGCAGGCCGAGCTGTTGAAGTTCCTGCTCGTCGATGTGGGCGACTCGCTGCGCACGAGCGGAACCGTGCCGATGAACGGCGATCCTCAGGTGGCCCTGTTGTACAAGGACGACAGCGCGGGCCGCGGCCTGCAGCTCGCGGCCACGACGATGCAAGATGGACCGGGCGCCGCGCCTGCCGTGATGAACGCGTACCAGGACAAGTACCCGAATCCGGAAACCGATACCGTGGATTGGACGCCGCACGTGAATGGTGCGGTTGACGACCAACCGAACGTGATCTTGGCGCTCGGTACGAGCGAGTTCGTCCAAGACCTGATGCCGCCCATCGAAGCGAAGTGGAACGCGAGCTTGCCGCGCCCCTGGTACTTGCTTCCGGAAGGCGATCGCGTGGTCGAGCTCACGAAGTACGTCACGAGCATGCCGAGTTTGAACCTGGCCTCGCGCGTGATCGGTACCGCGCCCGGTGCGCGTAAATCTCCACTCTACACGCAGTTTGCGGGTCGCTTCAGTGGCACCTTCGATCACCGCCAGCCGGGGAATCTGGCGGAATTTGCCTATGACGCCGCGTACCTCTTGCTCTATGCGACCGCCATCAGCGGGCAGCCCAATCCGACTGGCCCGGAGCTCGCCGACGCATTGACCCACGTGCATTGCGGCACGAAAACGGTGGAGGCCGGACCCAGCACGGAGTTCAACAACTTCTTCGAATTGGCGATGGGCAGTAAGTGTATCGATTTCGAGGGGGCGAGCGGTCCACTCGACTTCAACACCGATACGGGCGAAGCCGTCAGCGATATCGCGATGTGGTGCCTGCGGACGCAAGGCGAGGGTTTTACTTTCGATCCGCCGCTCGACAGCTACTACTCGGCGTCGGAACAGCGCATCGTGTGGAAGAACGACAAGCCGCTCGATTTCACCGTGCCCAATTGGTGCAATTTAGAGGGCAAGTGATGGGCCGTCTCGGCGCGTCCTAGCCGAGATGTTCGCCCGTGCGGCGAGCGCGTCGCTTGGCCGCGCGCCCCCAACTCGACCGAGCAAAGTCGGTTTCCGCCACGGCTCGCGAAGAACCCGCGCCCTCGCCGAGGCTTGCGGCGGGCCCGGAAACGAGCGAGAGCGACCGCTTTGGCGTACAATCGCCGACGCCCCGCCCCGGGATTCCTCATGATCGACACCCTCGCTCGGCCGCTGCCCATCGTGGTGAGCTATTCCAAGGTTCGCGTCACCGTGAGCCATGGGCCGGATGCGGGCGCGGTGCGCGAGCTCGTGAGTAGCACCCTGCGCGTTGGCACTGCGCTCGACAATGACCTGGCGTTGACCGACAACACCGTATCTCGACACCATTGCGCGATCGAGCCCTTGCCCGCGGGGGTCCGGATCCGTGACGAGGGCTCGATGAACGGCGTGTTCCTGGCGAATGCGCGGGTGTTCGACGCGGTCGTGAGCGGCAGCTTCCAGCTGCGCCTCGGTGACACGACCCTCAACGTCGAACCGTTGTCCGAGGTCGTGGCGCGCGAGCAAGCGGTGAGCGATCGGTTTTGCGATCTGCTCGGCCGCTCCCCGCGCATGCGCGAGCTGTTCGCCGATTTGGCGCGCATTGCGCCGAGCGACGTCACGGTCTTGATCGAAGGTGAGACCGGCAGCGGCAAAGAGCTAGTCGCGGAGTCGGTGCACGCGGCGAGCTTGCGCGCAGACGGGCCGTTCGTCGTGTTCGACTGCAGTGCGGTCGCGCCGACCCTGGCCGAGAGCGAGCTGTTCGGCCACGAGCGCGGTGCGTTCACCGGTGCGGTTGCGGCGCGTCCCGGCGTGTTCGAGCAGGCCGACGGTGGCAGCATCTTTCTCGACGAGCTCGGCGAATTACCGAAAGATTTGCAGCCCAAGCTGCTCCGCGTGCTCGAGCGGCGCGAAGTGCGGCGGCTCGGCTCTCAGCGCACGATCCCCGTCGACGTGCGGCTGATCGCGGCCACGAACCGCAACCTGGCCGCGGAAGTCGAGCGCGGGAATTTCCGAGAAGATCTGTATTTTCGCCTGGCCGCCGCCCACGTGCGCGTGCCGCCGCTGCGCGACCGGATGGAAGATCTGCCGTTCTTGGTCGAGCACTTCTTGACGCGTACCAAGCCGAAGCGGAGTGTCGCCGACATTCCACCCCAAGTGTGGGCGATGTTCAACGCGCATCGCTGGCCGGGCAACGTGCGGGAGTTGTGGAACGCCGTGCAGCGCTTCATCGTGACGCCAGAGCGCGTGCTCGCGGAGAATTTCGCGCAAGCGCCGGTCCGAGAGTCGCGGCCGCCGAGCGTCGAACCGGGCAATATCCAGCCGCTCCGCATCGCGCGCCGTGAGGCGAGCGACGCCTTCGAGCGCGCGTACTTGGAGGGTCTGCTGGCGCGCGCGGGCGGTAGCGTCAGCCGTGCAGCCGCGCTGTCCGAAGTGTCGCGGCAAATGATCCAGAAGTTGATGCGTAAGCACGGCCTCGAATAGCGGCTGCAGCGCGACGGTTTTAGGGTTTGCGGATGCGGCCTGCGCGTGCGAGCCGCGCCGCGAGCTCGAACGTGCGGCTGTGGGAATCCGCGGCGAGCTTCGCGTAGAGCGCCGCCGCCGAGCTGTCGTTGCCGCTGAACGCGGCCGCGAACGCCGCATGCTCGGTGGCAGCCAAATCGGCGTTCTCCGCGGTGTCGGCGGCTTGGTTTGGACCGGTCGGCGTGGTGGGCTGCGCTGCGTTCGACGAAGGAGGGGCGAGCTGCGCCGCGTTCGACGAAGGAGCGGCGGCCGGAGACGGAGTCACGGATGCGGACGGGGAAACGTTGCTCTGCGGCGCGGAGAGTGCCGGCCCGCCGATCGCAGGGACCGCTGAATGGCTGGAGGCCGTGGGCATTGCAGGGGCCGCGCGTGGCGCGCTGGGCGGCGCAGGCTGCGCGGCCGCAGCGGGCGCGGCGCCACCGGGCGCAGCCGCGGCACCGCGGGACACACTGGGATTCGCCTGCGCGCTCTGCTGGCGACTCCACACACCCGCGACCCCCAAGAGGCCCAAGCACAACCCGCCGACTCGCAGCGCGAGCGCGAAGCGACCCGGCTTGGCTTTGGGGCTTCGCTGAGAGAGCACCACCGGCGGTTGTGAGCTGATCGCCGTCTCCGCGCGTGCGCTCGACGCCGCCTGCGCCGGCGCGTCTGGCGCAGGGGATGAAGGCGCGTTTGCGGCCAAGCGCGCGGCGTA
>Ga0068856_100007328_pt1 | contig 10768 bp, 9 predicted proteins | sample KBSCornC62_FD_66595 | JGI IMG/M metagenome (GOLD analysis project Ga0068856, IMG submission 66595) | Corn rhizosphere microbial communities from Kellogg Biological Station, Michigan, USA - KBS Corn C6-2 | ecosystem: Host-associated > Plants > Roots > Rhizosphere > Soil ... | reverse complement strand
GGTGTACACCATTTCCGATCGCGAGGATAGAATTCTGTGCATTGGGATCTTCCTGGGCATTATGACCTATTTTGTGCATGGCTTTTTCAATAATTTTTTAGATACCGATAAGCTGTCGCTGCCTTTCTGGGCATTTTTAGCGGCGCTGGTTACCTTTGACCTTTATTATGTGAAGGGCAGGAACATTTCTGAAGAAAATCTCCCTGAACAGGCCTAACGGACTATTTTATTCCCGCTTTTTTTACTCACTCCTGTGTCGGCAATTCCGGGTTCGACCAATTGTCCTAACGGTTACAACTATAATCGTGTGCTCAATTATACGGTTGCCGTCACCGGAACTATTCCAGGCGGGAATTTGTTTACGCTCCAGGGAAATGCCTATCTTGATGATGAACCAAGTTCAGAATGACAGCAACAACACAGCTTCCGTGAGACGCTGAAACACGCTTCGACAAGCTCAGCGCGCAGGTTCAGCGTGGCTGTGAAATTAATGCGCTGATGCTAGAACCCCAGGTCCCGTACCTTCAGCGTCAACAGTGCAATGTCGTCGGGAAAATCATTTTCGCCTTTAAATTCTTCGGCATAAAATAAAATGGCCTTGTTTAAGAACTCCGGCCGTGAGGCATTGTTCTTCTGCATGATCTCTTTAAGCGCCTCCGGCGTTACCGTATCATTGTGAGCATTGTAAGTATCGGTAAGGCCATCGGTGTAGCACAGCAGCGTAAACTCGGAAGTGTAGTTGAGCACCTCCTCTTCAATGTGCGGTATTGCATCGCTGATGCCCAGCAGGGTGCAGCCCTTGTTGAGCTCGTGAAATTTATTTTCGTAAAAAAGAATAGGGGGGTTATGACCCGCATTGATGTAGCTGAACTCCTGGCTCTTGGTATTGAGCTTACCTATGAACAACGACATGAATTTTTCGGACTTGGTGTTATCGATCACGCGCTTGTTCAGCTCAATGATAACATCCTTTAAGTTGTTGGTGTAGTTAATGAGGCTGTGCAGCGTGGCCTGCATGTTGCTCATGAGCAGCGCTGCGGCAATTCCCTTGCCGCTTACATCGGCCAGGCAAAAAATAAATTCGTGCGAGTTGAGCTGAATAAAATCGTAATAATCGCCGCCTACCTGCTGGTGCGGCAGATACGAAGCGGCCACCTGCAGTGCATCTGTATTTGGCAGTGCCTGCGGGAACAGCATGCGCTGCATGTTCTGCGCCAGCTCCAGCTCCTTTTTTATTTTGGCACGCTGGATGTTCTCTTTATACAGCTTTTTATTTTCGATGGCCACCACAATAATGTTGGTGAGCGTTTGTATGTAAGGCAGATGCTTAATGGCAGCGCTCAGCTCCAGCTTTTCCTGGTTCACATCGCCCAGCAGCACAAAGGCCAGCGGCGTTTTTTTGTGAAATACCGGGATCACGATCTCAAAGTTCTTGCTCAATTGTCCTTTGCTGAAGGCAATGGTCTCAATTTCGTGAATGGCCAGCAGCTCGGTCTCAAACTCAATATGGTTAAAGCTTTCGCTGATGCCGTATTTTAAAATGCAGGTCCAGTCCTCATCGAAATGAAAGAGCACCAGCTTGCCAACGCCCAGGCGGTTCTCTAAGATATCCTGGTACAGATCGAGCAGCTGCGAGGTAGTCACATTATTATTAATGGCCTTAGTCACCTCCAGCAGTGCGTTCAGCTTAAGGTCCTGCACCTGCTTGCGTTTTGATATTTTTGTTCCCTGTGTCAAATCGTTATATGAGATAAACGGCTTCTTTTTCCTTTTTCGAAAAATCGGCTTCAATGTGTTCCTGCAAGGTAGTGCTCAGGGTTAAGCCCACAAAATCGGCTTTCACCGGGAAGCGCGTGTGGCTGCGGTCGACAAGAATAACTGTGTTTATTTTTTTTACCGGCTTATCGAGAAATAATTTCACGGCATACATCAGCGTTTTGCCGCTGTTGAGCACATCGTCCACCAATATCACGGTTTTGTTCACAAAATCCTTCTCATTAAAATCCACAACCGGCTCTCCTGACCAGGGCTTCTCTTTGTTCAGCTTTATTTTCCCCAGAGTTACCTTTAATGGCGAAATGCTTGTGAGGCGCTCGCTCAGGTGTCTGGCCACCTTATAGCCATTGCCCTCGATGCCCACCACCAGCAGCTCTTTTTCAGAGAAGTTATTTTCATATACTTCAAAGGCCAGGCGGCTGAGCTTTTGTTTGATCTGCGTGGTGTTAAGGATCTTTACCTTGCTCATTGCCTAGTAGTTTTTTATTAATTGGGTAAGGGTTTGCTTCACCTTGTCGTTTGGCCCGCACAATGGCAGGCGCACAGCAGGACCGCATTTCTTTAACATGCTCAGCGCAAACTTCACACCGCCCGGGCTGCCATCGGCAAACAGGGCGTCGGTAATATCAACCAGCTTATAGTGCAGCTTCTGCGCTTCATCAAATTTATGCTTCATGCACAGGCGCACCATGTGGCTGAAATCTTTCGGAAAAGCGTTGGCCACTACCGAAATAACGCCTTCGCCTCCCGCAGCAATAACAGGAAGCGTGAGGTTATCGTCGCCGCTGATCACCATAAAATCTTTTGGCTTGTTCTTGATGATCTTCATGATCTGCTCCATGTTGCCGCTGGCTTCCTTGGTGGCAACAATGTTCCTGCAGTCTTTGGCAATGCGCACCTGTGTTTCCCAGGTAACGTTGCTTCCGGTACGACCGGGTACGTTATACAGGATAATATCTTTTTTGGTAGAGGCCGCCACCGCTTTGTAGTGCTGATAATGGCCCTCCTGGTTGGGCTTGTTGTAATACGGCGCTACCGATAAAATGGCTTCATAGGGCTTCAGGTTGGTGTGCTTAATGTTCTCGATCACTTCCTGTGTGTTGTTGCCACCAATGCCCAGCACCAGCGGAAGCTTGTTGCCGTTGGCTTTTACAATGGTATCCATCACCAGCTGCTTTTCGTCCTTGCTCAGCGTGGCGCTTTCGCCGGTAGTGCCCAGCGCAACGATGTAGTCAACCTTGCCGTCGTGCAGGTGCTTCACAATGCCTGAAAGAGCTGTAGCGTCAACGCGGCCTTTGCTGTCAAACGGTGTAATGATGGCTACACCGGTACCTTTTAAATTCTTATTGCTCATTATTCTCTAAATATAAAAAATTCTTATAAGATGCGGGCTCACTTTTGTGTTACCGCATTGTGGTGTTATTTTAAATTAAAATACTCAGTGGCCATCAGCGCGATCTCGTTGCCGTAAGCCAGGCTGGCTGTGGCCGCAGGGCTCGGGCTGTTGATCACGTGCATGGCGTTACCGTTCTTCTCGATCTTGAAATCATCGAGCATTTCGCCGTTGGGGCCAAGGGCCATGGCGCGGATGCCGCAGCGGCTGGCCACAATGTCATCCATTTGCAGATCGGGGATCAGCTTGCGCAAACGCTTCAAAAAGTAAGGCTTGCTGAAAGCGCCGCGGTATTCATCCAACCCAAAGCGCCAGTGCTTGCCGAAGAATTTCCAGGTGCCTTTGTAGCCAAACGCTTCGCTGGTGTCTTTTAAGCTGAAGGCGGTTTTGTTGTAGCCTTCGCGGTCAAACACAAACACGGCGTTTGGCCCGCACTCGGTGCCGCCCTTGATCATGCGCGTGAAGTGCACGCCCAGAAAAGGAAATTTTGGATTGGGTACCGGGTAAATAAGATTGCGCACCTTGCTCAGGCCTTTCTCAGTCAGGTCGTAGTAGTCGCCGCGAAAGCCCACAATGGCCGAATCGGTTTGCGCGCCTTCTTTTTTGGTGATGCGGTCGGCCTGCAGGCCCGAGGTGCTGATAATGTATTTTCCGGTGAACTTATCTTTTTCCGTAATAACGGTGGTGGAGTCGGTATGTTTTTCAAAACCAATTACCTTTTGCGAAGTGAGCACGCGGCTGCCGTTGTTCCTGGCATGAATGAGCTCTACGTATTTTTTAGCCACGTCGGTATAATCAATAATGCCGGTGCAGCCTACCCAGATGCCGGCAATGCCTTCGCAGTGCGGCTCAATTTCCTTAATACGATCTCTGTCAATGATCTCAATGTCTTCAACGCCGTTGGCGATGCCGTTGTTATACACCTTGTTCATGTGCGCCAGCTCGCTTTCGTGCGTGGCTACAATGATCTTTCCGCAAATGTCGTGCGGTATGCGGTGCTCTTTGGCAAACTGCACCAGCTCGCGGCGCCCTGCCACGCAGTTGCGCGCCTTGTATGAGCCCGGCTTGTAGTAAATGCCGCTGTGAATAACACCGCTGTTGTGGCCGGTTTGATGCGCTGCCACTTCCTTTTCTTTTTCTAAAACCAGTATCTTTTTATTGGGGTGCTGCTGCGTGAGCTTATAGGCTGTGGCCAGACCTACAATACCTCCGCCCACAATGATGATGTCAAAATTTTGATCCATAATTTGAAAGCACAAATGTACCAAAATTAAACGGTAAAAGGGTGGGAGTAATGGCCCTGAAGTTCACAGTCTGAATGTGAACAATTATAGTGAATAATAATTTTGTTTTACCTTTATCGCCTTATTCCAACAACCTGTTATGAAAATCATTTGCATAGGCCGCAACTACGCCAAGCACGCCAAAGAGATGAAGGCCGATCTTCCAGCCGAGCCTGTTTTTTTTATGAAGCCCGATACGGCTTTGCTGAAGGAAGGCGACTTTTACCTGCCTGATTTTTCGAGCGACATTCATCATGAAATTGAGCTGGTACTTAAGATCAGCAAGGCCGGCAAGCATATTGAAGAGCAGTTTGCCAACCGCTACTACGATGAGATTGGTTTGGGCATTGATTTTACTGCACGCGACCTGCAAGCCGTTTGCAAGGAAAAAGGTTTGCCATGGGAAAAGGCCAAAGCGTTTGACAACAGCGCTCCGCTCGGCGGCTTTGTAAAAAAAGAAACACTTGCGCTCAATAATATTGGCTTTGAATTGCAGATCAACGGGCAAATGCGCCAGCAAGGCAATTCAGCCGATCTTATTTTTTCATTTGATAAGGTGATCAGCTATGTGTCGCGCTTCGTGAGCCTGAAGGTGGGCGACCTCATTTATACCGGGACGCCCGAAGGTGTTGGCGCCGTGAAAATAGGCGATAAGCTCGAAGGTTTTTTGAATGGGCAAAGCCTGTTGAAGCTTAATGTTAAATAGTGGTCTTTGGGCCCGTCGAAAGGCCGCCGGTCTGTTGCTTACATCTCCCTGCCACTGCATAGCGCCTGCTGCTAATAGCCTTCAGCAGTCTGGCGCCTTCCCAGCAATTCATCCACCTTGTCAACCAGCTCGTTCATGTCAAACGGTTTTGGAAAAATGGCATCCACCAGCACGCTGCTTGTTTCGAGCACATCCTTGTCAATGCCTGTTACCAGGATGATTGGCGTGCCTTCGAGCTCTTCGTGACCATGGATATAGTCGACTACATCGAGCCCGCCGGTAAAGGGCAGCATCACATCGGAGATGACGAGATCGATGGCGCCGGTATCCAGCACGATTAATGAGCTTTTCAGATCGCTGGTGGTAATTACCTGGTAGCCTTCGTCCCTCAGTGAGCGGGCAATCATGTTTGAAATGAAATCCTCATCCTCAATAAGCAGAATGGTAAAAGTATTGTCGTTCATGCGGTATGATATTTACAATTTATGGATTGACAATTGACGATTGCAGAAACCGGTTAAGAGAAATAAACTGTGGCATAAGTGAGCATTACGATGAGCTCATTCAAAATTTATGCCAGCCATTAGCGCCAGGAACCCAGTAATAAGTGAGCGGCTTGTTAACCGAGCCTGGTGAATGACAGCAAGCATGGTGGCACTACAGTATGAATACAAAAGCGCCTGCTTAGCGCTAACTATTCATCACCAGCCACTCTTTTTATAAACTTCTATTGATCAATCCACCCAGTCGGCGATGAACAGATTGGTGTCGCGTGTGTTGCCGTTGTGGCGATTGGATGAGAAGATGAGCTTCTTGCCATCCGGACTGAACATAGGGAAGGCATTGAACAGGCTTTGATCGGTGATCTGCTCAAGGCCAGAGCCATCCTCATTCACCATGAACAGCTGAAAATCGTAGCCTTTCTTAGCGTGATGGTTGCTCGAAAAAATGATCTTCTTTCCCGAAGGATGATAGAAAGGCGCCCAGTTGGCTTTGCCTAAATGCGTTATCTGTTTCAGATCGCTGCCGTCGACATTGCAGGTGTAGATCTCCATGTTGGTGGGTGCTACCAGGCCTTGCGCCAGCAGCTCTTTGTATTCTTTTACTTCCTCTTCGGTAGTTGGACGCGAAGCCCTGAACACCAATTTCTTTCCATCGGGCGAAAAGAAAGCGCCGCCATCATAGCCTAATCCAAAAGTGATCTGCTTCTGATTTTTGCCGTCAGCATCCATGGTCCACAATTCCAGGTCGCCGCTGCGGTCGCTGGTAAACACGATCTTGTCGCCCTTTGGTGATACAGTGGCTTCGGCATCGTAGCCCGGCGAACTGGTAAGCTGCGCAGTGATGCTGCCTTTCAGATCGGCTACATAAATATCGAACGAATTATATACCGGCCACAGGTACTTTCCTTTTATTTCAGGCACTGGCGGGCAGGCATCGCCGCCTTTGAATGTAGAAGCAAATAAAATGTGCCTGTTGTCTTTTAAGAAAAAGCTGCAGGTGGTGCGGCCTTTGCCATTGCTGATCATCGGCGGCTTATAGGTGCTGTCTTTCGCCGCCTTCTCAAGATCAAGGTTAAAGATCTGATCGCACTGCAGGCCCCATTTTTTATTGTTGCTCTGGAACGATGCAAATTTGCCGTTGAAGCTGAAATATGCTTCGGCATTATCGCCACCATGCGTGAGCATTTTCATGTTCTTTAAATGCGGCTCATTTTGTGAGTGAAGCAAAAACTGGAATACAATAAGAATGGACGAAAGCGCTGATTTCATATATAAATTCTTTGATGTTACAGAACAAAATTAATATCGTTAAAAATTCTTTAAATGTAAGAATTGCAGCTCTATTATTGGTTACATTTGTAAACTATTTAACCCTTACGCAACGCGCAAAACAGAATGGGAACCACCGGACAGCAAGATATTCCTGTAGGCACCAAAGCCCTCATTCTCTCTAAGCTTTACTATGGCGTTTTGAGCAAGAGCCTCGAAAACGTAGATGTAGAGCGTTACTATTCTATCCTTTATTTTATTTACAATAACAACGGCTGCACACAGCAGCAGATCTGCAACAACCTGGCCATTGACAAAACCGCTATGGTGAAGGTGATCGATTACCTCATTAAGCTGGGCTTTGTAGAGCGCACAAAGAATCCAACTGATCGCCGCGAGCACATCATCACGCTCACCAAAAAAGGCATGAAGCAAACCGGCGAAGTGGTGAGCGCATTTAAGCAGCTCGATGAGAAAATATTCTCAGGCATTTCTGATCAGGACAGGGATATCTTCATTGATGTGCTGGTAAGGGTTTCGGCTTACCTGAGCGAGCTACCGGCCAACGATCTTTTTTTTAATTACACTAAAACTTCAACACCAAAACACTTAACCGAAACGAAAATTCACCCAAATGAAGAAAGTACCTAACTGGATTATTGTAATTGTTATAATAGGATTATTGATCGCATCAAAATTTATTTTCTTTAATAAAAAAGAAGGGCAGGAAAAAGCGGCAGGAGGAAAAGATAAAGCCAAGCCGCCTGTTTCAGTGAACTATTACGTCGTGTCGCCCGTTACCTTTTCAAACAATGTTTATTCAACCGGCCAGATCGGCGCTCTTAACCAGATCGACATTCTTCCGGAGATCGGCGGCAAAGTAACCGGCGTGTTCTTTAAAGAAGGCGAAACTGTGACCAAAGGCAGTGTGCTGGTGAAGCTCAACGATGCTGACCTTCAGGCGCAGCTGATGAAATCAAAAACGCAGATCGGTCTGTCGCAGCAAAAGCTCGATCGTCTTAAGCAGCTCATTACTATTAAAGGCGTAAGCGAGGAAGAGCTCGACATGCAGGAGAACGAGCTCAACAGCTTAAAAGCCGATCAGGCTTTTATTGAAGCGCAGATCGAAAAGACCACCATCCGCGCGCCTTTTGCCGGAGTGCTGGGCTTGAAGAATGTGAGCGAAGGCTCTTATGTAACTACCACAACGCCTATTATTTCGCTGGTGCAAATGAAGCCGCTGTATGTTGAATTTTCAGTGCCGGAAAAATACGATGCCTCCCTGAAGAAAGGCACGCCTGTTAATTTTTCGGTAGATAATGGCAGCGGTCATAAACTGTTTCCGGCCAGTATCTACGCCATTGAGCCGCGTATTGACGCTGCTACCAAAACCATTAAAGCCCGCGCGCTTTACACCGGCAACGAAACCTTCTTTCCCGGCAGCTTTGTAAAAGTGTATATCGACCTTGGCGAAACGCCTAATACCATTATGGTGCCAACACAATGCATTGTGCCAACCTTAAAAGGACAAAAAGTAATTGCAAGCAGAAATGGTGTTGCAGAAGATGTGCCGGTAAAAATAGGCGTGCGCACTGATGAAATGATCCAGGTGCTGGATGGCCTGCATCCCGGCGATACGGTGATCACCACCGGCTTGCTGCTGGTGAAGAAAGATTCAAAATTGAAACTGTTAAAATCGGATAACTAAGATGGATATAGCATCACTCAGCGTTAAGCGCCCCGTACTGGCTATTGTGATGTCGGTAATTATTGTGCTCTTTGGCGCAATAGGCTATAAGTTCTTAGGTGTTCGCGAATTCCCTTCCATCGATCCGCCGATCATTACGGTGAGAACCAGCTACACCGGCGCCAATGCCGATGTGATCCAGTCGCAGATCACCGAGCCTTTGGAGAAAGTGATCAATGGCATTGATGGCATCCGCTCTATTTCCGCTTCTTCCAACCAGGGATCGAGCGTGATCACTGTCGAGTTTAACCTGAGCGCCGACCTTGAAGCTGCCGCCAACGATGTGCGTGATAAGGTATCGCAAGCGGTGCGCCAGCTGCCGCAGGATATTGATGCGCCACCGGTAATTTCGAAAGCCGATGCCAATTCCGACCCTATTATTTCCATGACGCTGGTGAGCGATACCCGCTCCTTACTGGATGTGAGCGATTATGCCGAGAATGTGATCGCACAGAACCTGCAAACCATTTCGGGTGTAAGCGCGGTGCAGATCTGGGGGCAGCGTCGCTATTCCATGCGCATCCGCCTCATTCCCGATAAAATGGCGGCTTACAACCTCACACCGCTGGATGTAAAGAGTGCGCTCGATCGTGAGAACGTTGATCTTCCTTCCGGAAAGATCGAAGGCAATCAAACCGAACTCACCGTGAACACCATCGGCCGCTTAAGCACTGTTCCTGAGTTTGAGGAAATGATCGTGAAGGAAAGCCAGAGCAGCATTGTGCGCTTGCGCGATGTGGCAAGGGTGGAGCTGGGCGCAGAAAATGAAGAGACCATCTTGAAAGAGTCGGGTGTGCCTATGGTAGGTCTTGCCCTGGTGCCTCAGCCGGGCGCTAACTACATTGATATTGCCAACGAGTTTTACAAGCGCTACAATATCCTTAAGCGTGATCTGCCAAAGGATTATACGATTAACATTGCGCTCGATAATACGCGCTTTATTAAGAAATCGATCACCGAGGTGCAGGAAACACTTATCATTGCACTGGTGCTGGTGATCCTGATCATTTACCTGTTCTTCCGCGACTGGCTCATTGCTTTCCGTCCGCTCATTGATATTCCCGTATCGCTCATTGGCGCCTTCTTCATCATGTACATCATGGGGTATTCTATCAATGTGCTCACGCTGCTTGCCATAGTGCTGGCTACGGGGCTTGTAGTTGACGACGGTATTGTTGTAACAGAGAATATCTTTAAGAAGATCGAAAAAGGCATGTCGCCCAACGAGGCTGCCATTGAAGGTACGCGCGAGATCTACGCGGCGGTGATCATTACCTCGCTCACGCTGGCCGCTGTGTTCATGCCGGTAGTGTTCCTGCAGGGCTTTGTGGGGCGCTTGTTCAGAGAGTTTGGTGTGGTGATCGCCGGAGCCGTGTTGATCTCGGCTTTTGTGTCGCTCACTCTAACGCCTATGCTCAACGCCAAGCTGGTGAAAAAAGATCATTCGAAAAAGAGCAGGTTTTACGAATGGACCGAGCCGTTCTTTGTGGCTATGGATGCCTGGTTTAAGAGAACGGTGACCAATTTTTTGCAGAAGCGCTGGTGGGCCCTTGTTATTTTAGTAGTATCAGGTGCGGCTATTTATATTTTCGGATCGCAGCTGCAATCAGAATTGTCTCCGCTTGAAGACCGCAACTGGCTGCGCCTGTCACTGACCATGCCCGAAGGCGCTACCTTTGAAGCGACGGATGGCGTGATCGATCGTCTCTCGGCATTCATCAGCGATTCGGTTCCTGAAAAGCAGGTGTGCTTAACTGTAACAGCGCCGGGCTTTGCTGGCTCAGGAGCTGTGAATACCGGCTTTGTGCGTTTGGCTTTAACCGATGCAGAGCATCGCAAGCGCTCGCAGCAGCAAATTGCCAATTACATTTCAAAGAATGTATCGCGCTTTCCTGAAGGTAAGGTGTTTGTGATCCAGGAGCAGTCGATCTCATCGGGTGGCGGACCGCGTGGAGCGCTGCCGGTGCAGTTCGTGATCCAGAACAACGATTTCAATAAGCTGCGTGATAAGCTGCCAAAGTTCTTGGAAGCAGCTAATAAGAATCCGACCTTCCAGGGTGTGGATGTGAACCTGAAGTTCAACAAGCCGGA
>Ga0068856_100007325_pt1 | contig 10769 bp, 14 predicted proteins | sample KBSCornC62_FD_66595 | JGI IMG/M metagenome (GOLD analysis project Ga0068856, IMG submission 66595) | Corn rhizosphere microbial communities from Kellogg Biological Station, Michigan, USA - KBS Corn C6-2 | ecosystem: Host-associated > Plants > Roots > Rhizosphere > Soil ... | reverse complement strand
ACTGTTCCGGTTCCGATGGTTAGCATCAACAATCCGCTGATACCGGATGAAATAATATTTTTAACCGACCATATTTTATCGCCTTTAATGGCGCACCAGCTTAGTAAAAGGACACCGGCGGTCAAGAAGCGCAGAGCTCCCATCAGCATAGGAGGGAAGCCATGTATGGCCATTTGGATGAAAAAGTAGGTTGATCCCCAAACCACGTAAACGATGGCAAAAGCGATGACCACTAAAAGTAATGATGGCTTATTTAATGATTGAGTTTCCATAGTGTTATCTGATTGTAGTTGGTTTATTTTTTTCGGCGATGAAGAATACTAATAGCCTGGCAGTCTTCGTCGGATCATTATTCCGTGTCATTGTGTGCAAACCGTTGCTGTTCTCATAAAAACTATCGCCTTGTTTGTATATATGATGTTTTCCCTCGAAAACCGATTCCAACTCACCCTCCAGCACAAAGCCGAAAGTGGGACAAGGGTGACGATGTGCGGGAGATGAGCTTCCTGGAGGAAAATTTACTATCTCCATTTGCACCTCGCGGTTAGTGATACCGCGCTCGTTGATGAATTGTTTGAGAAGGTGACTTTCAGTTATTTTTTCTGCAGGATGATGATCTTGCGCCGGGCAACGGAAGGTGATGGGCAAAATAAATAAGCCGGCAGTTGCGATTGTCTTCGCAGCAAGCCGTTTATTAATATTGCGCCTGGCCAGCCAGTTGTCTAAGCTGAAATCGTATTCTGGCAAAGTAGCCAGCAGGAAGCTCGCTGCGCTAAGGGTAAATACCGAGTAACCTAATGGCGATTCGATGCCAAACGAGAGAGCCATTGCCAGTGCGAAGCAGAAGCTTAGTACTCCGCTGCCGATGGCGGCAGCCCGCGTATAGAGACCAGTCAGGACAAGCGCGCCAAAAAGGCCCTCGCCGATGGTAGCGATGATGGCAAATAAAGGAATGATTCCTGATGGCAGGAATGTCATCACCTGGCGGGCATAGTCGATGAAATGCTGCCAGTCGCCCCAGCCAACGTGCGGCTGGCCGTGGGCGCCGAGCATACCCAGGCGATCAGCAACTTCCCATAGATAGGCTGATCCGATAGCTATCCTGAGATAAAGCTGTGGTAGTTTTATGTTTTGAATGAGTTTCATGGTGCTGATTATTTGAATTATGCTAAGCCGTAAATGCTTTTGTAGTGGTTCATGGATTTGGTGAATATTGGGTAGGCGTTGCCTTCCAGGTCCTGGCCCTCGAAGGTGGCGCCATAGAGCGTGTCGAATTTGAGTTTCGAGCATTTCTCGTAAAAGGCAGCGAAATCCTCTCTCAATAACGGAATGCTATTGGGATAGCTAAACATCACAGCGGTGTGACGCAGACTGCGGGATATGTACAGGCTATCGCCGCAAAGCATCGCGCCGCCATTTGACAGGCTGGCTATATGAAGCATGCTGCTGCCGGGGAAATGGCCGCCGACATGTACCAATTTAATATCATCCCAAAGAGGTTTTTCGTCGCCGCTCCAGAGTTGGACGTTTGGACCTGAATTGAATATCCATGGTTTGTCGTTTTCGTAGATGTAGATAGGGCAATCAAATTCTTCCGCCCATTCATTCATATTGCTGTAGAAATGTGGGTGAGAGAATGCGATGGCTTTTAACCCGCCGTGTTCGTGGATGAATGCTTTCGTGGCGTCGTTGAGCAACGGGATGCAATCCCACAAAACATTACCGCTTGCTGATAACAAAAGGAAAGCGCGCTGACCAATAGCGAAATCGGGCTTTACAGTAAGGTAATGCAGTCTGTTGTTGATCTTGCTGATTTTAACGGCATGGCCCTTTTCCAAGTCCGCTGAAGTGGTCCAGCTTTGGCCTTTCAGGTTGATAAACTGGCGGTCATCGTTGCAGATGGGGCATAATTCGGGCACTTTTTCATCATGCGGAAACTTGGTGCCACAGGTGGTGCATATCGTCGATTGAGTGGTGCTGTTCATATCGTTTCGATTTTGATATTGCTAAATTATAGCTATATTGGACTACTTAAATAGTCCAGAATTTATAAATGAAGTAGTCCAGATATGTCAATTATCGAGAGCCTGGTGAGCATCAACAAGGACTCGCCGGTACCGGTTTACCTGCAGATAGCCAACTGTATTATCGCACAGATACGTCGCGGTGTTTTAAAGCCGGAAAGCGCGTTACCGGGCAGCCGTGTTATGGCCGAGGCATTGAATGTTCATCGCAAGACGGTAGTAGCAGCCTATGACGAGTTGTATGCTCAGAGTTGGGTGGATAGCTATCCGCGCAAGGGAATTTTTGTAGCGAAGAATCTGCCGGATATTTCACCAAAGTCGCTTAAAGAAAATATACCGGCGGATAGTTTCCCGGGTAAAACCTATTTCGAGGTGGATGAGAAGCGTGTGCCTGTGAGTAAGTTGTATAAACCAGCACCCCAACACAATCTCGTCATCAATGACGGATTTCCGGATACGAGATTGGCACCAGTTGAATTGTTAGTTCGTGAATACCGGCGTTTCGGCAACTATCAATTCACATCAAAATACCTGATGTATGGCCCCGAGCAGGGATCCGAAAACCTGCGTGTTGAGCTGGCTAGATTTCTTTTTGAAACGCGGGGGATGCAGTTGAAGCCCGAAAATATCCTTATCACCAAAGGCGTGCAGATGGCCATGTATCTTACTGCTCAGGTTTTATTGTCAAAGGGCGATGTGGCCATTGTGCCGGAACCAGGTTATCCCACTGCCAACGATGTTTTTCGATATGCAGGGGCCGAATTGGCTTATGTGCCAATGGACGACCACGGCATGGATCTAAATGCCGTTGAGGATATCTGCAAAAAGAAAAAAGTGAAACTATTGTATGTTATTCCGCATCACCATAGGCCCACGACAGTCACCTTGAGTTCGGAGCGGCGCATGCAATTGCTTGAACTGGCGATGAAATACCGTTTCGCCATCCTGGAAGACGATTATGACTACGATTTTCATTACTCGAGTAGTCCGGTATTGCCGCTTGCCAGTGCAGATTATTATGGCAGCGTCATTTATGTCGGGTCGTTTTGTAAAACGATAGCGCCGGGCATACGCATCGGTTTTGTGGCGGCGCCTCAGAACCTCATCGTGCAACTGGCCAAATTACGCCGGATGATAGATCGGCAAGGTGAACAATTATTGGAAGAGGCTCTGGCCAACTTGCTTAAAAACGGCGATATCGGCCGGCATCTGAAAAAAAGCAACAAAATTTATCATGAGCGCCGCGACCTGTTTTGCAGTTTGTTGCGCGGTCAATTAGGTGATCATGTCTCATTCAAAACCCCTGACGGCGGGTTTGCGGTGTGGCTGCAATATTTAAATGGTTTGAATGCCGGCCAAGTATCGCAAAAGGCAAACGAGATGGGTTTGACGATCAGCAATGGTGAAGAGTATTTCAGCCAGTCGGTGAATACACAGTTTATACGTACCGGATTTGCATCATTGAGTCCGAAGGAGATAGAGGAAGGGGTGGGAATTTTGGGGAAGGCGGTAAAGAAGCTTTTGTAGCGATGGGTCTCAAACCCATCGCTACAAATAAATACTATTGCTGTTTGGTATAACTTACCATCCATTGTATGCCAAACTTATCAGTCAGCATACCGAAATAGGAGCCCCAAAACTGTTGCCCAATTGGAATGCTGATCCTGCCGCCTTCGGCCAGTCCGTTGAATATTTTGTCGGTTTCTGTTTCGCTTTCGGTTTCGGCCTGCACCATAAAGTTGGTGCCGAATACCGAGGCCGGCATTTTTACGGGAACATCCATACCGCTTAGTACCGCGCTACCGATGGGCAACGCCATATGCAGTATCCTGTTGGCTTCGCCGGGCGCCATCTGGTGGTTATGGTCACCCGGAATATCGCTCATGCGCTGCACATGAATAAATTCGCCGCCAAATACTGATCTGTAGAAATTAAAGGCTTCTTCGGCATTGCCGTTGAAAGCCAGGGTGATGTTCGTCGTTTTCATCGTTTGGTTTTTTTGACATAACAAATGTACCGGCTGGAATTGGACAGGGGTGAGTGATGTTTTTGACGTTTTTGAGGGTGGATTGCGACATCTGCATACTATCCTTCTTTCCTCATCTCCCGCAACATTACATTATAACGCCATTTGCGCAGCATGGCATTTACCGTGTTCACAATGCGTTTAGCACGTGTCTCATCAGTTTTAGCCTGTTCTATCCATTTAATAAAATACTCACGGTGCGATTTGGGCAGGCTATAGAAAAATTCGACAGCGTCCGGCTCGTAGTCAAAGCATTCCCGCAGATCGTCGGGAATTTCAACTTTATATTCCGTATCCTCTTCCAAAACCACGTGCAGCATGGCGCCGGCATTTTTATGGATGCCTTTGCGCACCTCAGCCTTAAGTGCCATGATGAAGTTGCCTTCGCCCATAGGCATCAGGGCCATGCCCCGCACAGGCAAAGCATCCAGCATGCCTTTTACACGAAATGATTTTTTGTTGCCGGGCTTCATTTGCTGAGCTATGTCGATGGGGATCTCGATATAGGTCCAGCCGGTTTTTTCGCCCTGCTCGGCAAACTGCAGCATAATGGTATCAAACTCAACCATAGCGCCAAAATAAGGCATTAGGCGCAAATGTTAAATGGCAATTGTTAAAGATTGTTAAATCAGCGTCAAAACGGGATCACTAGTGTAACGAACGAATTTTTGCTGCTGTCTTATGGGTATAACATCAAATTTTAAAACTTAACAACACATATCATGAGAACAATAAGAGCAATGATGGGCCTGGCACTGATGGCAGTATGCGGCTTTGCAAATGCCGCTCCTAAAGCACACCACGACAATGCAACCAAAGAAGAAGTAGTAGATACCTACCTGGATGCCGTAGTACACGGCGACCTGAATGGAATCGACAAAGCAATAGATGACAATGCCCGCTTTTACGTTCAGCGCGGCGTACGCATCCTGGCGACCGACAAACATGAAGTAATGAATTACCTGAAAACCAACGCCAACATCGATAAGAATTGCGTTTACGATAATACCGTATTGGACCAGGGAGAAAACTTTGTGGTAGAAAAGGTAGAAATGAAATTTAAAGAACTTACCCGCACGGATGTGATCACAGCTCAGCGCTCAGACGACGGATGGAAAATTACGAAGGTTGAAACCTCATATAAATAAATAGGTGGTTTATTGTTTGTTTTGCGAAAGAAGGCCCCGCGATGGGGCCTTCTTAATTTGTCTGAACTAAGATTTTTAGGATGATAAGATGAAAGTTTGAAAAACCTGTTTCAATAGCCTTTGAATCTTATAAACCTTAGTTTAAACAATTAGAATTTTTATTGTTGCATAAATTAATCTCGTCAATAACCGTCTAACCTTTATCAACCACTATACAACACGGCGAACTTACTCACAAAATCATTGGTTGTGCCATGACAGTTCATAACACGCTTGGGAGCGGTTTCCGGGAGGTGATTTATCAGCGTGCTTTGGCTATTGAAATGGAAAAGCAAGGGATGGGCTTTGCCAGGGAAACCGAAATGATGATTTATTATGATGGGATTGAGATTGGAACCAGGAGAGTGGATTTTTTCGTGGAGGATAAGATCATGGTCGAGTTAAAAGCGGTCTCCAGCCTTGATGATCTGCATTTGGCCCAAGCGATGAATTATCTGGAAGCGTACAAGTTACCTGTCGGTCTGCTCATTAACTTTGGGAGCAAGACTATGGAATTCAAAAGGGTGTTTAATACGAAACATCCCGACAATGCCAATTACCGGCGCAATTAAAATTTTGCCTGAACTAAGATTAGTAAGATTTTAGGATGGAAATTTTAATATAAAATTTGATCTTATAATCTTCCAATCCTAAAAATCATAGTTCAAACACCTTATCTCTCAGCGGGCGTCACCCGCAATTCCTTCTTCTGATTATTCCGCAGCACACTGATGTACTGAAACTGTCCAACTTTATCCTCTGTCAATAGCTTGAACAATTGGTCAGATGTTTCCACAGGTTGATCGTTGAAAGCATAAATAATGTCACCGCTTAACAGGCCGCCTTTATCCGCCGGGCTGTTGTTTTCAACCTGCGTGATAAACAATGCCTGCTGGTTTTTGAGATGATGGATAGTGCGTAGTTTGGGTACCAGGCCGATTTGTTGCAGGCTGGCGCCAATGTAAGCGCGTTTAACTTTGCCATAACGGATCAATTGATTGGCGACTGATTTAGCCGTATTAATACTGATGGCAAAGCATAGGCCCTGTGCGCCACGGATTGTTGCGGTATTGACACCGATCACTTCGCCATCGGCATTGATGAGTGGTCCGCCGGAGTTGCCGGGGTTAAGCGATGCGTCTGTTTGAATCATGCTGTCCATGCTGACGCCTGTTTCCCCTGCCAGTGTGCGACCGAGCGCGCTGATAACACCTGCTGTTACGGTTTGCTGAAAGCCCAACGGGTTGCCTATAGCTATCGCCAATTGACCGATTTGTAACTTGTCAGAATCGCCTAATACCGCAGGGATATAATCAATGGCATTTATTTTCAGTATGGCTAAGTCGGTATATTGGTCTTCGCCGATCAGGGTTGCATGATGAATTGTTCCGTCATACAGCATTGCCCGCAGGTTTTTCGCTCTTTTTACCACATGACTGTTGGTAAAAAGGTACCCATCGGAGGAGAATAAAAATCCCGTTCCGGTACCGGTCACCATTTCGCGGCCGTCCTTCATATCGTATTGCTCGATCTTGACCACAGAAGTGTGCAGCTTTTCAACTGCATCGATAATAATTTGTGAGTATGAGTCCATAGCGGAATGCCCGCAAAAAATAAACCGATTGGTATAATAATACAAAATGGCAGTATTTTAACGCCATTTTGGCTAGTCGGGGTATGGGAAGACTAAATACTGGGCAGCTTTAGTTAACGTAAGGCTCCAAAACCTTTTGCCACCGGTCGTACCCTTTGCTGTTTAAATGCAGGTAATCTTGTCTGAAAAGGGATGAATCGGGCTGGGTTGTGCCTGGTTTGTAGATCGACTCATTCATGTCGAGGTACATACAGTTGCGTTTGCCTTTGATATAATCTTTGATCTGTTCATTTGCCCGGAGATCATCGGCCTGAAATTGTACGCGGCTTGGACTTGGTTTGATCGATAGATAGTAGATTTTGGCATCGGGCAATTTCTCCCGGATCATGTGGTATAATGTTTTGAAATTGATCAGCACTGAGTCGGCGGCATGTCCGTAAGCGATGTCATTTTCGCCCGCATAAATGAATATTTTGCGCGGATGGTATGGGAACAAAATATAAGGTGTATAAAAGTTTACAATGTTCGATAATTCACAACCGCCAACGCCGCGTTTGATGATCGGTTGATTTGAGAATCGCTGCTCCAGATCGCTCCACAAACGGAAAGATGAGCTGCCGATGAACAATATACCGTCAGGTTTCGGAAACGACAGACTGTCCTGGTGTTTGAAAGCACGTATTTCATTGTCGTAAGGGAAGCCGCTTTGCGCAAATGTTTTTAAACTAAAGCCTGCAAGCAGGAAAAGGAGTAGAAGTTTGATCTTCATTATTGGTTGTTTAGCCGGTCCTCAAAAAACAAAAATGGTAAAAAACTTTCAATGCCGGTTGCCGACCAAACCGCTCCACCCTGGCAATAAAGTAACATTTTTATTGCACAGCCTTGTTTCTTCTCATATTCGGCCAATACCTGCAGGCAGGCGCCGCATGAGGTGACGGGTTTGGTGAGCTCGAATTCGTCTGTATGAGCAGTGACAGCCATCGTTTCGATTGGATCATCGGCATGATTGGCGCCCCAGTGAAACAACGCCACACGTTCAGCACATAAACCTGATGGATAAGCAACATTCTCCTGGTTGCTGGCGTGCAGTATCTTTCCGCTTTGGAGGCGCATTGCAACGCCGACACGAAATTTTGAATATGGCGAATGCGACGTTTTGAGCGCCTCAATTGCCTCAAGGCAAAGCTTTTTGTCTTGGACCTCCAACTCATCGACCGAGTCGTAAGCGGTAAAATTTATTTTGATCTGGTGTTCGGTCATCTTTATCCCTATAAACGAAAACGGGGGATACAAGATACATTTTAATATGGATTTAATGGCTATATTTAATGTCGACAACCTTTTACAATTTAAATGAGATTCCCTAAACCTCTTCTAATTGCAGCAATATTGTGTTTAATGCTTACGGCCTGCCAGTTTAATCTCACGCGTAAGAATCGCAGGATTGATAAAGAAGCCGCCGAGCAGATAACCAATCGCCTTTTTCTCTCACTTGAAAGAAAGAATTATAATGCTGCCGACACGCTGTTCAGCAAAAGCTTTTATAAGGATTGGTCGAAGAAAAAGTTGAACGGTATTTTTGAGACGACCGTAGACCAACTTGGCGAAATACAAGACATCGATTTAGTCGATTGTCAAACTAGCGTCGTTACAGGCACAAACTCATCCAGTGAGTATGCCTTTTTGTATAAGGTGAGGTATCAGTATTATAGCGGCCTGGTAACGATACATCTTATAAAGGACCCCGACGGGGAAATACGCGTGGATGACTATAGCGTCAAATCGGACGGATTAGACAATAAATAAACTTATCCGGAATGGTATCTGTTTTTTGCGTAAAGTACCGCTGCACCAGCCGCAACGGTCGCTAATATTGCTGCACCAGCCACATATTTGCGCGATGGCTTTGCCGGGCGTGAGAACGAAAAGCCGCCATTTGTACTCATCGCATAATCTACAGTATTAAACAGGTTACCATTGGTTGGAGGCAAAGCGCCTGCTCTTTTAAAATACCGGCGCATGAGAAAACCGCTAAACTTAGTGGTGAGTTCCGGAAAGATGGCGTGCGAAATCTTAAACAATCTTGAAGCGCCCCCTACATATTGACTAGACTTAGGATCGATAGCAATTTTTATCATTGCTTTAGCTACCAGCGCGGGATCATATACCGGTGGCGCCGGCTTCAGTACTTTATTGGTGTAGTTGCCGGCGTGGTAGATGCCCGGCGTGTCCAAAAATGCTGGATACAGGTCACAAATATGAATTTCGGGCCAGCCGGTCAGTTCCCCTTTCAAGGCTTCGGAAAAACCTCTTAATCCAAATTTGCTTGCTGTGTAACCGGCTCCATAAGGAACAGGCAGAAATCCGCCGATAGAAATATTATTGATGAGCACACCTTTGCGCTGTGCTTTAAAATATGGCATCACTGCATGAGCACCATAGATGTAGCCCATCAGGTTGGTTTGAATCACTTGTTCATGAACCTCGACTGGGGTATGATCGAATTCACCTGCTGCTAACACGCCGGCATTATTGATCCAAACATCGATTCTGCCCATCCAATCCGAAGCCGCGTTGGCCAGGTTGATCATCGCTTTCGGATCGGTAACATCAGTTACCACTACTAAAGTTAATGCTCCCAACTCCGTGCATTCGGCTGCTACCTCGTGCAGCGCTTCTTCATTGCGTGCAGCTAAGATTAATGCCGGGCGATATTTTGCAAATTCGAGTGCTGCGGCTCTTCCGGCGCCACTGGATGCGCCGGTAATTACAATGGCTTTCTTTTCTAGCAATTCAGTGTTCATAAACTGTTAACCTCGGTGAGCAGTTTATGTTTGGGTGAGAGTTGATTTAGTGGTTGTATTGGTTGTAGAAGTTGTAGTTGTTGAACTGGTTGTATTAGTTGTAGTGGTGAAAATCGCGTGATAGACTTACTAAGCTTTTTATCCGTTGTTTTACTTCATCGTGAGGAATAGTGTTTCCGGAGTCTAATTGCTGAAGGCCTTTTTCAACTTTTTCCATAAAGATTAGCCTTTCCATTAAAATTTCCAGGTCAAAATCTTGCGGCATCTCATTAACGGTCGCTATTACTTTCTCTCTGTTCATATTGTGCTTTAACAAGACTTGATACGAATTTCCGAAGAATTTGACTATTATTAGAGAGCCGGACTTACGAAGGTTACAAAACTTCGTAAGTCGGGCCTGAAAAGAATAAGATGATGTCGTAATGCCCTCGCAATATTTTAATAACCAGTTTTATTATTTTATCTTGAGTCCCCAATAAACTATATATCGCAAATATGAGAATACCTAAAATCTTATTTACGATGCTGGTCTTAACTGTATCGCTTATTGCCTGTACGTTTACATCCACAAGTACCAATAACGAAAAGGACAAAGATGCCGCTGAAAAAGTGGCCAAAAAGCTTTTCGAATTGCTGAAAAACAAAAATTACGATGCGGCCGACACCCTATTCAGTGATTCGATGTGGGTGGTTAGCACCAAAGAAAAGCTTAAAAAGCTTTTTGTCTATTCTGATAATAAACTCGGCGATATGCGAAGCGATAGCTTAGCCGATTGGAACACCCGTATTACTAGCGGTACCACCAATTCTGCCGAATACCAACTGATCTACAAAAACCACTATCAAAAAGGCGTTGCGGATATCAATATCGTACTTACCCAGGAAAAAGGCAAAATCAAGATACTGGGCTACCATATCAATTCAGATGCATTCTTAGCGAAGTGATGGCTGCGAGTTCTAACAGATCAGCAAAATCGACAAATCGGTGGTTCAGACCGCAACAGGCAATTCTTCTGATCCTTCTGTAGCGGTGGCTAATGTCGGATTGATGCTCTCATCATCCTTTTCTACGCGAAGCATTCGGATGATATGTTGTTGCCTGTCGGGCGTATTTTTACCCATGAAATATTCGAG
>Ga0068856_100007321_pt1 | contig 10771 bp, 7 predicted proteins | sample KBSCornC62_FD_66595 | JGI IMG/M metagenome (GOLD analysis project Ga0068856, IMG submission 66595) | Corn rhizosphere microbial communities from Kellogg Biological Station, Michigan, USA - KBS Corn C6-2 | ecosystem: Host-associated > Plants > Roots > Rhizosphere > Soil ... | reverse complement strand
CGCCGTTCAGCGTACGCTGCGTACCTCGGCGCGCGGCGTGGCCAAGGCCGGCCAACGCGCAATCAGCGCGGCGCGGATGCCGGCCGTATCGATGCCCGCTTGCGCCAGCAATTGTTCGCGGCTTGCGTGTTCGAGGAATTCGTCGGGCAGGCCCAGGATCAGCAGCGGGACTTCGATGCCGTGCGCGACGAGCAGTTCCGCCACGCCGCTGCCCGCGCCGCCGGCGACGGCGTTGTCCTCGACCGTGACCAGCATCGAATGCGTGCGGGCGAGTTCGAGCACGAGCGCTTCATCGAGCGGCTTGACCCAGCGCATGTTCGCCACGGTCGCGCCGAATTCCGCACCGGCGTCCAGCGCCGCCGCGAGCGGACTGCCGAACGCGAGAATCGCAAGGTCGCTGCCGCGGCGGCGGATCTCGCCCTTGCCCAGCGGCAGGGTCTTCAGCTCCGCATCGATTTTCGCGCCCGGTCCGGTGCCGCGCGGGTAGCGCACGGCCGCGGGACCTTCGCTCCGGAACGCGCTGCTCAGCAGCTGGCGGCACTCGTTTTCGTCCGCCGGCGCCGCGATCGCCATGTGTGGCACGCAGCGCAGGAAACTCAGGTCGAAGCTGCCGGCGTGCGTGGCGCCGTCGGGGCCGACGACGCCGCCGCGGTCGATCGCGAAGGTGACGTCCAGATTCTGGATCGCGACGTCATGGATCAGCTGGTCGTAGCCGCGCTGCAGGAACGTGGAATAGATCGCGACCACCGGCTTGGCGCCTTCGCAGGCCATGCCCGCGCCGAGTGTGACCGCGTGCTGTTCCGCGATGCCGACATCGAAATAGCGCTGCGGAAACTCCTTGGAGAAGCGCACCAGGCCGGAACCTTCGCGCATCGCCGGCGTGATCGCGTACAGGCGCGGCTCGGCGGCGGCCATGTCGCACAGCCAGTCGCCGAACACGTCGGTGTAGCTTTGCTTGCCGGCGGCTTTCTTCGCCACGCCCTTGACCGGGTCGAACGGGCCGACCGCGTGGTACTCGATCTGCTCCCGTTCCGCGGGCGCGTAGCCCTTGCCCTTCGTGGTAACGATGTGCAGCAGCAGCGGGCCTTTCAGCGCCTTCATGGTTTTCAGCGAGTGCAGCAACAGCGGCACGTCGTGGCCGTCGATCGGGCCGAAATAATGGAAGCCGAGTTCCTCGAACAGGGTCGAGGGCACGAACATGCCTTTGGCGTGTTCCTCCCAGCGCTTGAGAAATCGGTACAGGAAGCCGCCGCGCTTGAGCCGGCGCTTGGCGCCTTCGCGCATCGCGTTGAGCGTGCGGCTCGTCATCAGGCGCGCGAGCATCTTCGGCAGCGCGCCGACGTTTTCGCTGATCGACATCTGGTTGTCGTTGAGCACGACCAGCATGTCCGCGTCCACGTCGCCGCCATGATGCAGCGCTTCGTACGCCATGCCGCCGGTGAGGCCGCCGTCGCCGATGATCGCGACGATCTTGCGCGCATCGCCTTGGCGCTGCGCGGCGATCGCCATGCCGAGCGCAGCCGAGATCGACGTCGACGAATGACCGACGCCGAACGTGTCGTACGGGCTTTCGTCGCGTTTCGGGAACGGCGCGAGACCGTCTTTCTTCTTGATCGTCGAAATGCGGTCGCGCCGCCCGGTCAGGATCTTGTGCGGGTAGCACTGGTGACCGACGTCCCACACCAGGCGATCCAGCGGCGTGTCGTACAGGTAATGCAGGGCCACGGTGAGTTCGACCACGCCCAGACCGGCGCCGAAATGGCCGCCGACGCCCGCGACGGATTCGATCAGGTACTCGCGCAGCTCGCGCGCGACCGCCGGCAGCTCCGTTTCGGGCAGCTTGCGCAGGTCGGCGGGGGAGTCGATGGTGGCGAGGCGCGGATAGCGCTGGGGGTCGATCATCACGGCAGGTTGACGGTAAAGAGGCGACATTTTCGGCCACACGGCCGGGGAGGGCAAGGAAATTCCGGTCGCGCCCGGTTGCGGCGGTCCGGCGATTTCTTCCTGCCGCACAAGCGTTTGCGTCCGGCTGTCAAATCTGGCAATTGCCAACCGCCACAGGAATTGCGATTTTTCCATGCTGCTGTTCGCAGTTCGGGCATAATTCCTTCACATCCACCAGGGGAATTCGCTATGCGTAACCGTTTCGTTTTTCGCACACTCGTGGGGCTGTTCGCCCTGTTCTTCGCCGCATCCGCGTTTGCGCAGGCGACCCGCACCTGGGTTTCCGGCGTCGGCGACGATGCCAATCCGTGCAGCCGCACCGCACCGTGCAAGACGTTCGCCGGCGCGATTTCCAAGACGGCATCGGGCGGCATCATCGATGTCCTCGATCCGGGCGGCTTCGGCGCCGTGACGGTGACCAAGTCGATCACGATCGAAAGCATCGGCAATGTCGGCAGCATTCTCGCTTCCGGCACGAATGGCGTCGTGGTGAACGCGCTGGCGACCGACACCGTGGTCCTGCGCGGCCTGAGCATCGACGGCGCCGGCACCACGCTCGGCACCAACGGCGTGCGCTTCCTCAACGGCGGCAAGCTCGTGATCGAGAACTGCACGATCCAGAACTTCTCGACCAACGGCATCGACTTCGAGCCCACCGCCAGCGGCGCGCAACTGGTGCTCAACGACGTCACCATCAACAGCATCAACAACAGCTCGAGCAACGCAGCCGGCGTGTTCATTCAGTCCAGCGGCGCGGTCGGCACGTTCAACCGCGTGCGTATCACGCAGAACAACTACGGCCTGAACATCCGCAACGGCAGCGCGTCGATCAACCAGTCCGCGTTGAGCGCGAACTCGGTCAACAACGTGCGCGCCGACAGCCTCGGCACGGTCAAGGTCAACATCGACAGCACGCTGCTCAACGACAGCCCGGGCACGAGCATCTTCGCCCACATTTCGACCACGACCGTGAACCTGGCGAACAGCTCGATCATCGGCAACGGCACTGGTCTGGCAGTCCTGAGCAGCGCGGTCATCAACTCGTTCGGCAACAACCGCCTGGCCGGCAACGGCACGGACGGCTCGCCGACCAATACGATCGCGCAGCGCTGACACGCGTAGGACGCCGCGGGCTCCGCTCGGAGCCCGCGGACGGTGCCGGGATCAGACCAGCTGGCGCCGGTTCTTGGGCAGGTGGTGGACCAGGAATTCCATCTGGTCCGCCAGGATGTTGCGGTTCGACAGGATCAAGTGCTCGACCCAGCTCGGGCGATACGGCACCGCGAGCAGCGGCATGCCGGCTTGGTTCGGCGTGTGGCAGCCCTTGCGCACGTTGCAGGCCAGGCACGCGGTCACGACGTTTTCCCAGCTGTCGCGTCCGCCTCGGGACAGCGGCACCACATGGTCGCGCGTCAGGTCCCCGCGGCTGAAATGACCGCCGCAATACAGGCACAACATGCGATCGCGCGCGAACAGCGCGGCATTGGTCAGCGCGGGTGCGGGATCGAGCAGGGTCGGGCGCGCGTGGCCGCGGCTGGCGACGATCGGATGCAGGTCGATCAGGCTTTGCGAGCCCGTGAGGCGGCTCATGCCGCCGTGGATGGTCAGACAGGGATCGCCGAGCGTCCACGCCACGGCGTCTCGCACGTACAGACACACCGCGTCCTGCCAGGACATCCAATCCAGGATGCGTCCGCTGGAATCCAGCGACAGGACGCGGGTGCTATGGATGTCGTTGCTAGTGTTGACGACCAGCATTCGCTCCTCCACGCAGGTCCGGCCAAACGATCGCTTCGAGCCGCTCGCCTGTCACGCAACGGCCATCGCGCTGCGAATTGCCGGACGATCGAACCGCAGCGCCTGCGTCCTGGAACCGCAGCATAAACCAAATTAGCGCGCGTTTGCGAACGGCGCATGACGCCCGTGTGGCGCTCCCGGGCGCCCGTTCAGCCGGCAGCGCAGGTGCGATTCACTTGACCGGTTTGGCCATGCGCAGCGTTTCGACGCCGAAGCCGTGGCGTTCGTACAGGGCCCGGGCGCGCTCGTTGGCCGGGAAGACGGACAGGGTCAGGTGCTTGCAGCGGTGCTCCTTCGCCCAGCGTTCGGCGAACCGGAGCAGCGCGCTGCCGACGCCTTTGCCTTCGTGCTCGGGCGCGACGCCGACGTCGCTCACGTGACAATTGAGCGCGCCGGTGAAGAAATCCTTCATTGTCTGCAGGTGCAGGAACCCGAGGCGCGCGCCTTCCTCGTCCTCGGCCACGAACAGGTGCACCGCCGGCGGCAGTTCGCGCAGGTGGCGCGCGATGTCGTTGCGGATTCCTGCGAGCGTTTCGCTGCGTTTGCGCCACGGCGGCAGTTCGAAATCGACGAAGCGCGGGCACAGCCCGAGGATGAATTCGTCGTCGTCGGCGTGGGCGAGACGGATGTGCGGAGTGGGTACAGCGTCATTCATGGCGGGAATGAAGCGGGGTAGGGCCGCGTGGCTATCCGAATTGTGCGGCGGGAAGGTTCATCAACGTGTCTGCATTGGCGCGCAAGGCCGCGCCGTGGGCGAACGTGCGCGGCAACAGGCGGGCAAAAAAGAAACGGGCGGTAGCGCGCTTGGCATGCTTGAACGCATCGTCGTGCGCGGACGCATCCGCCGCGAGCACGCTGCGCGCCCAGAAATACGCCAGCGCCACATAGCCCGAGTAGAACAGGTAATCGACTGCCGCGGCACCGATCTCGTCCGGGTTGTCGCGTGCGCGCAGCGCGACCTCCTGGGTCAGCGCGGCCCAGTCCTTGGCCACCGCGGCGAGCGGGCCGACGAACTCGGTCAGGCTCGGGTCCTGCGCGTGCGCGTGGCAAAACGCGCTGATTTCTTCCAGGAACTGCTTCAGGCCCGCGCCTTGCGTCTGGATCACCTTGCGTCCGAGCAGGTCGAGCGCCTGGATGCCGGTGGTGCCTTCGTAGATCGTCGTGATGCGCGCATCGCGCGCGAACTGCTCCATGCCCGATTCGTGGATGTAACCATGGCCGCCGAGCACCTGCACTGCGAGGTAAGTGCATTCGTTGGCGGCTTCGGTCAGCAGCGCTTTCGTGATCGGGATGACGAAGGACAACAATTCCTCTGCGCGCCTGCGCTCTTCGGCATCGGGCGCGCGCTCGACCAAGTCGACCAGGCTCGCGGCGTAATAGCCGAGCGCCCGGCCACCCTCGGCGAATGCCTTCTGCGTCAGCAGCATGCGCCGGATGTCGGGATGGACGATCAGCGGATCGGCCGGCTTGTCCGGGAATTTCGGCCCGCTCATCGAACGCCCCTGCAGGCGGTCGCGTGCGTAGGCGAGCGCACCCTGGTAGGCCCGTTCGATCAATCCCAGGCCTTGAATGCCGACCGCGAGCCGCGCCGTATTCATCATGGTGAACATGGCGTTCAAGCCCTTGTTCGGCTGACCGATCAGCCAGCCCTCGGCGCCGTCGAAATTCATCACGCAGGTGACGGACGCCTTGATGCCCATCTTGTGCTCGATCGCGCCGCAGGTGACCGCGTTGCGCTCGCCCATGCGGCCATCCTGTCCGACACGGAACTTGGGCACGATGAACAGCGAAATGCCTTTCACGCCCGGCGGCGCGTCCGGCAGGCGCGCCAGCACCAGGTGCACGATGTTCTCGGTCAGGTCGTGTTCGCCGGCCGTGATGAAGATTTTCGTGCCGGTGATGCGGAACGTTCCGTTGCCGGCCGGTTCGGCGCGCGTTTTCAGCAGGCCCAGGTCCGAACCGCAATGCGGCTCGGTCAGGCACATGGTGCCGGTCCAGCGGCCTTCCACGATCGGCTTCAGGAACGCGTCGCGCTGCCACTCCTCGCCGTGCAGGCGCAGCGCTTCGGTCGCGCCGTGCGACAGCAGCGGGAAATTGCCCCAGGACAGGTTCGCCGAATCGAGCATTTCCTTGAGCGGCGCGCCGATCGATTCCGGCAGGTGCTGGCCGCCGTATTGCTCCGGTGCCGTAAGACCGTTCCAGCCGCCCTCGACGTATTTCGCATAGGCTTCCTTGAAGCCTTTGGGCGTGGTCACCGTCGCCGTCGCCTTGTCCAGTACGCAGCCTTGCTCGTCGCCGGAGGCGTTCAACGGCGCCAGCACGGTCTCGGAGAACCGTGCCGCTTCGTCCAGGATCGCGTCGACCACGTCGCGCGTGGCGTTCGCGCCGCCGTCGATGCGCGCGTACTGCCGATCGAGCTTGAGCAGGTCGAACATGACGAAACGCATGTCGGCCAAGGGGGCTTTATAGTCGATCATGACGATTCCGGCGTTGGGGTTCGGCGCTCAGCGGTATTGATTCGGGATGCCGGGGACCGGCGACAGCCGGCTTTTGTGTTCGAACTTGAATTCCTTGCCCGCGTCGGGGATTTCGATCGTCCCCTTGAGCTCGTACGCGGCGCCGCCGGGTTCCTTGACGTCCTGCGCGAACGCCTTGGCCGCGTCGGCGCTCGGCGCCACCGTCGCTTCGACGATGTCGGCGTTCTCGCCCGGGATGTCGATGTCGGGTTTGAGGCTCAGATCGGCCGCGGCGACGCCGCCGACGCGAAAGCTCGCCTTGAGCGCGCCGTAGTGCACGGTTTTGTCGCTGAAATTCTCGATGCGCAAGGCGAGTTTCCAGCGCCCGTCGGGCAGCTGGTCGAGCTGCTGAACGCTGGCGTTGGGCGGATTGATCGGGTGGTGCGGGGCGCCGCCGCACCCGGCCAGCGCGGCCAGGGCGATGCTCACGGCAACGATCCGCAACGGGTGCAACATACGAGCGCTTCCTCGGCAGCCGAGGCGCTACATTAGCCAAAACCCGCGCCGGGCGGAAGCGGCGCGGGTCCTGCGGTGACGGTTACTCGAACTCGGCCTTGAAAATTTCGTCCGGCGGCAGCGCGAGAACGAAATTGACGACGTTGGGTTGGGTCGCACCGTACGGCAGCGGTACCGCGGTGGCGCCGCCGAACGCACACTGGCTCTGATAGGCGGGGCCCGACGGGCACGCGACGCCGGCGTAGATCTGGTTGATGTAGTGGCCCGGCGCCTCGGTGGCGACGAAATACGAGCTGCCGAGATTGCCGATCGCCATGTAGTTGCCCTGGGCGTCGGTTGCCGCCGTGCTGAGGTACGTCAGCGTCATCGCGTCGAACAGGTCGATCAGCACGCCGTTGAGCGGCTGGTTCAGGCTGTCGGTCACGTGTCCGATGATCGCGTCCCGGCGCAGCAGGGAGAAATCGATATTCCCGACGCTGCCGTTTTGCGGCACCGCGATCGCCGTGCCCTGCGTCGGAAAACAACTGTTCGGACAATCGATGCCCTGCCAGATCTGCGGCACGTAAATCGCGTTCGAATACACGCTGCTCGCCTCGGCATAGTACGTGCCTTGCTGCAGGTCGCTGATCACGTAGTTGCCATTCGTGTCGACGTTGACGAGCTCCTCGATCGCGCCGGTACCGTTGTACAACCCGACCTGCGTGCCCGAGGCGCCGGACGGCAGCCCGCGCAGGCTGACGTTGCCGCTGATCGTCGATGAGGGCTGCAGCGAGAAGTCCATCGCTGGCAGCGCGACGGTCGAAGGCGTGACGGTCATGAGTACCGCCGAGCTCACATCACACCCGATCTGCGAGTTCCCGTAGTAGTAGCCCGGGGCTTCGCAAACAACGTTCGGATAGACCTCGTCGATGTGATCCGGGCTCTGCGCCCACACGTAATAGCTGCCGGGACCTGCGCCAGGCAACAGGTAATCGCCGTTCGCGTTCGTAACTGCGCTGAATGTGTTGTAGAAGTAGTTCGACGGCGGTTGCGCGCTGGCGTACACCGTGACACCAGGCAGCGGCTGGTTCGTGACTGCGTCCTGGATGTGGCCGCCCTGCTGCGGCAGCAGGTTCGGTGAAAAATCCACCTGCGGAGAATCGCCGAGCTGCGCGATCACGATCGGCGTCGCCGCATTGAGGCTCGTGTTGCAATTCTGGTCGCAATTTACGCCGGCGTAGAGCTGCGAGAAATGGCCGCCGGTTTGCACGTAGGCGTAATACGTGCCGACCGGCAGCGGGCCGATGGAGTACGCGCCTTGATAGCCGGCGTAGCCTTGTACGACGACCGCACCGGCAGCGTTCAGCACGTAGATGTAGGCATAGTTTCCGCCCGATCCGTACACCGTGCCGTGAATCGACGACAGCGGCTGCAAGGTGAAATCGGCGCCGATCAGATCGCGGTTGTAAATTGCGGCCGGCGTGGCCTGGGTCAGGTCGCAGTTGCTCAGCACGGGACCGGTGCAGTTCACCTGGTTGTACAGCTGCGAACCGTAACCGCTGTAGTTGTTGCCGCCGTTGGCGCGGAGCACGTAGCTGCCGTTCGGCACCGTCGTGATGAGATAGCGCCCGAACGTGTCGGCGTAGGTCGATGACAAGTTGTTGCCGTTCGAGTCCAACACGGAAACCAACGCGTTCGGCACCGGATCGTTGGTCGTGCTGCGCACCGTACCCGAAATGCGCTGGCCGATGCCGAGCGCAATGTTGACGTTCGGCGTCGTTGCGCCGCTGTTTGCGGTCACCAGGATTGCGCTGGCGAGGTCGCAATTGGTGACAGAGTAGTAGTACGGCGAATAGCCGCATGCCGCGGCGGGATAAAGCTCCGACACGTGCTGCGAGGCGCTGGCCTGCACGTAATACTGGCCAGCCGGCAGCGTCGCCGTGTAGTGGCCGGCGTTGTCGGTGTAGGTGTAAGAATAGGTATAGTTGTTGGTCGAGGTATAGAACGTGAGGTTGGCCGAGACGAGAGCATGGCCGGTCGCCGCATCGGTGATCGTGCCGCTGATCGTCGCATCCGCGGCGCTCACGCTCAGGCGCACGTTGCCGCCGCTGCCGCCGTTGGCGACATGCACGTAGAGCGGCGCGCGATCGTCCACCGCGACATCCACCGACGCATCCAGACCGAGCGTGTCGTCGTTCTGCGCCAGGGCCGTGCCGCCGCACGCGCGATACACCGCGAGCGCCGGATCGGCGCCGGAGGAATCCGTCGTGAAGCGCAGGTGGCCGCGGGCGGCGGGTTCGATGCGGAACCAGGCGTCAGCACCCGGTTGACCGGCATCGCCGAGCGTGACTTCGACCGGCAGCCCGGTCGAAACGCCGAGCGCGCCGGTGCAGGAAGTCCCGCGTTTCGCGCTCAAGGTTTCGCGATCGATCCGCGCCGGCGCGTCGAGCGGTGCGCCACTGCCCGTCGCCGCCGGATGCGCCAGCATGAACGCCAGTTTGTCGATCAGGTGCGCGACCGCGTTATGTTTCTGCGCCAGTGCCGAATCGTCCTGTGCGTTCGCCGCTGCGGCGAGCGCATCGAGCCGCCGGTGGAACGCGGTGACGTTCTGCGGAGCGTGCTTGTCGCCAGGATGGTCGAGCGCAAGCTTGACCTCGCGCGCGAGTGTCCGGAGTTCGCGCGTCGTGGCGGCGGAATCCGCCAGCGTGTCCGCGATCGCGCCGTGCGCCAGCGCGGCCAGAGTCGCGCAGAGCAGAATTCGTTTCATGGCTTCCCCTAATCGTTGTCGTCTGAAAAGTGTTCGGATCGCGCGGACAAACGGCCTGCCCGCTGGCTGTGCTCCCCGCGCGGCGACTCACATTACAGCCGCGCCCGTCTCGCGCTGGCGTATCCCCGTCGATCGCATCGACGCGGCGCGCAATCTAGCAGATTCGCTGTCGTCAATTGTGGCCTATCGATGACGTTGTTCTGGGCGCCGCGGGGTTATGCATGCATCGTGCATTTTGCGCGTATGCGTGCGGCTCGATGACTTCCCGCGGTGCGTCGAGCGTGGAAGCGTTCCCCGGAACCCGCGCCGGGGGAGACGGCGCGGGTCCCGCCTGCGTCATTCGAAGTCGTTCTTGAAAATGGGATCCGGCGCGATCAGGCTGAAATTCACCACGTGCGGTTGCGTTGCGCCCAGCGCGAGGTTCACGCTCGTTGCGCTGGTGAACGGGCATTCGCGCAGATACGCCGGACCGAGCGGACAACTCACGCCCGACCAGATCTGATCGATATAGGCGCCCGGTGCTTCGGTGGCGACGAAGTAGGTGCCGCCGTACACCGCTGAGACCAGGTAATGGCCTTGCGCATCGGTCGCGACGCTGGTCACGTAGGCGAGCGAGCTCGCATCGAACAGGTCGATCAACACGCCGGGAATGGGCTGGTTGCGGTAGTCGACGACCTGGCCGACGACGGCGTCCTGGCGCACCAGCGAGAAATCGATGTCGCCGACCGAGCTGTTCGCGGCGAGCGCGATCGGCGTGCCCTGCGTCACGTCGCAGCCACCTGGGCAGTCGATGTTCTGCCACAGCTGCGCCAGGTAGTTGCCGTAGTACTGCCCCGCGGTCGCGTAGTAGGTGCCGGGTGCGAGATCGCCGATGACGTAATGCCCGTTCGTGTCCACGTTGGCGGCGCCGTACACGGTGCCGTTCGCGTCGAACGCCTGCACGAGCGTGCCGATGGCGGCGGCGGGCGTGGCGCGTACGCCGACGCTACCGGAGAATCCGGAGGACGCCTGCAGCGAGAAATCCTTCGCCGGCAGCGTCGTGGTGGACGGCGTGACGTTCATCAGCACCGCGCCGCTCGCATCGCAGTTCGCGCTGCCGAAGTTCGGCTGCTCGCAGGCGATCGCGGGATAGATCTGGTCGATGTGGTCGTTGCTCGCGGCCAGCACGTAGAAGTTGCCCAGCGCAGGTGCCGCAAGCGAATAGTCGCCGTTGCTGTCGGTGAAGGTCCAGTAGCCGATGGACGACGTCGGCGGCCACTGTTCGTACGTGGCGACCATCACGCCGCCCAGCGGCAGGCCCGTCGTCGCATCC